>Ga0315298_1008911_pt1 | contig 12587 bp, 16 predicted proteins | sample WHS_1_MG_FD_203077 | JGI IMG/M metagenome (GOLD analysis project Ga0315298, IMG submission 203077) | Extremophilic microbial mat communities from Washburn Hot Springs, YNP, Wyoming, USA - WHS_1_MG | ecosystem: Environmental > Aquatic > Thermal springs > Hot (42-90C) | place: USA: Wyoming...
CTCCCCGCGCCGCGCAGCGGCAGCGGGGAGCGGGCCGGGGGGGAGGGGTAAGCCCAAAGGGTCAGGTGGTCAGTATGCCGGTTTATGTCTGGGTTAATTTTTTAAAGTTCATTAGCCTGCGAACAGGCCTGGCGGCCTGCGCTACATTGTGGCGTAGGCTTTAGCCTGCGAACAGGCCTGGCGGCCTGCGCTACATTGTGGCGTAGGCTTTAGCCTGCAAATGCGGCCTGCGCTACATTGTGGCGTAGGCTTTAGCCTGCAAATGCGGCCTGCGCTACATCCGATTTGGTGGCAAACAAAGAGGCCGCCCATTTCGGGCGGCCTCTTTGCTGGACGGTGTTGTTACACCTGGTCCTTCCCCGGACCCACCTTGTAGTAATCGGCGTTCTTCTGGATGTCGGCCTTGTAGGCGTCCGGCACCTCATCCTCGTGGAAGATCGCCTCGTTGGGGCACTCCGCCGCGCAGGCCCCGCACTCAATGCAGGTCTCGGGGTTGATGTAGTAGGTGGGCCAGTTGGGGTCGCCGTCCACGAAGTGGATGGAGTCGGTCGGGCAGACGTCCACGCAGGCCCCGGCCCGCTTGCACAGACTGGTGATGACGTATGCCATTTTGAACCTCCGTATGGGTTGGGGTGGATAGGGTCTCTCCTGTAGGGCGCCAGACGGCGCTATTATACCATTATGCTGGAGATTTGCAATTCACCCCTGGCGGAGGGAGTGTCCCAATTTCGTCGGGCATGGCCGCTTTGTAGGACAACTGCTCGCAGTTGTCCTACAATCTTGGGATACACCCCTGGCGGAGGCCGACAGGACGGCGGTGAGCCCACCGTTCGCCCCCATCTACGAAGAGGACTTCTCCCGTGATGTAATCAGAGCGGAGGAGGAAGAGGACGGCCTCCACCACGTCCTGCGGGTCGCCCCAGCGTCCCAGCAGGGTACCCTGGGCAATCCGGGCCCGGTCCTCCTCCGGATAGTCCGGCGGCGGAAGGACAGGCCCGGGCACCACGCCGTTCACCCGCACATGGGGTGCCAGTTCCACCGCCAGGTTGCGGGCCAGGGCCCAGAGCGCGCTCTTCCCCACACTGTGGGCCAGAAAGTCCGGCCACGGGTCAAAGGTCCCCCGGTCCAGGATGACCACGATGCCGCCCTCCCCGCGCGCGACCATCCCCGGCGTCAGTTCGCGGGCCAGAACGAAGAACCCGTCCACCAGTACACCCAGGACATGGCGCCAGACTTCAGGGGTCGTCCCGGAGAGGGGAGCCCGGACGAAGGGGGAAGCCCCGTGGACGATGATGTCCACGCGGCCGAAGTGGGCCTCGGCCGCGCGGGCCAGAGCCCGGGCTGCCTCCGGGTTTGCCAGGTCAGCCTGGACAGCGACCGCCTCCACGCCCAACTGTCGGGCCTCAGCGACGGTTTCCTGAGCGGCGTCGGCGGAGCGGTGATAGTGGACCACCAGGTGGGCACCGGCAGTTGCCAGCCCCAGGGCGACCGCGCGCCCCACGCGCACCGCCCCACCGGTCACCAGAGCCACTTTGCCGGATACGTCCATCCTCAGCGCTCCCTAAGCCCACAAGGTGACAGTCACCTTCAAGGTGACTGTCACCTTGCGCCACTTGCCAAAATCGGCAGACCTGCTATAATACAGACAGACGGGGCGTGGCGCAGTTTGGCTAGCGCGCTACAATGGGGTTGTAGAGGCCGACGGTTCAAATCCGTCCGCCCCGACCAGAGACGTGCCAGGCACTTGAGGATGTGCCTGGCACGTCTGGTTTATATCGGAATCCCCAGCAGTTGTTGGAGGCGCTCTTCGGAAATCGTCCGCACCTCCTCGTGGACGGAGCGCCCGTGGCTATCCATCGTCACCACCAGCGGCAGGTTCTCCACCCGGATGACCCAGAAGGCCTCGGGGACCCCGAACTCGTCCTTCTTGTAGACGGTCAGGACCTCTTTGACGGTGTCGGCGATGAGGGTGGCGGCGCCGCCGACCGCGTGGAAGTAAACCGCCCCGTACTTCTGGCACGCCGCCAGTGTCCGCTGCCCCATTCCACCTTTGCCGATGACCCCGCGCAGGCCGAAATGGGCGATGACGTCGGCCTGGTAGGGCTCCTCCCGGATGGACGTGGTGGGGCCGGCGGCGACAAACTCCCAGCGCCCGTCCTCCCGCTGGCGGACCACCGGTCCGCAGTGGTAGATGGCGCTGCCGGCCAGCAGTCGGCGCAGTTCCTCATACAGCGGACGTTCGCTCTCCGGAATCTGGGGAGACCGGATGAAGGTCTCCACCATGTACTTGTGGGCCGCGTCCCGTCCGGTGACGATGACGCCGGAGAGGTAAACCGTATCCCCCACGTGCAGGGAGCGGATCGCTTCTTCGGAGATGGGGACGGTCAGGTGAACAGTCGCCATGTCGTTTCCTCCCTGTTTTGGGTCAGGAATACACCACAGTCCCGTCCTTGACTTCCATCCGCGCCCGGCGGCAGGCCCAGCACATGTAGGCGACGGTGACGAAGTAGCAGGCGGGCAGCCGATGGGCCGCGCCGATTTTGACGCCGAAGATGGTGGTTTTCCCACCGAAGCCCATGGGCCCCACCCCCAGTTCGTTGCACTCCCGCAGCAGTCGCTCCTCCAGCGCGGCCAGTTCGGGGACCGGGTTGACGTCGTCCAGGGGGCGGAGGAGTTGCATTTTGGCGTGGGTGTAGCCCGTGCCCCGGTCTCCGCCGATGCAGACGCCCAGGATGCCCGGCGCGCACCCCTCCCCCTGGGCCCGGTGGACCGCGTCCAGCACCACCCGCCGGACCCCCTCCAGGTCCCGTCCGGCCTTCAGGGGCTCGTAGGGCAAACTGTACTGGATGCTGACGTTCTCGCTGCCGCCGCCCTTCAGGAGCAGGGCAACCTCCAGCGGGTCTTCGGGCGCGCCTTCCTCAAAGTGGAAGACGGGGATCCCGATCCCCAGGTTGTTGCCGCTGTTGCGGCCGGTGAGGGAGTCCACCGCGTTGGGGCGCAGGTAGGCCCGACGGGTGGCTTCCGCCACCGCCGCCTCGGCCTGCGCGCGCAGACTTCCGGGGCTCATCCCGGCCGGATAGCGGACGTGGAAGATGGGCGTGCCCGTATCCTGGCAGATGGGCTGGGAACGGGCGCGCGCCAGGGCGACGTTCTCCAGTATGGCGGTCAGCGTGCTGGCGGCGGCCGAGCCCGCTTCCTCCCGGTCGCGGGCGGCCCGCAGTGCCGCCTCCACGTCGGCGGGCAGGTCCGTAGAGGCCCGCCGGATCAGTTCCACAAAGGCCTCCGTCAGGTTCTCCATGGCAGTTCCTCACCTGGAAGATGGTGGTTGGTGGAAAACAGCGGCCTCTAATTGAAGGACGCGCAGTTCCAGTTTTCGGAGATCGGCGGCGGTTGCCCAGCGCTCCCGGGCGACTGCTTCGGACTCTACAAACCCGTGCTCGGCTAACCGTTGTTCCAGGAGGTCCATCCGCTCCCGCAGCGCACGCACCTCTATCTCCAGGGCGGTCACGCGCCGTTCCAGGGTTTCCACCCGGGCCTCCAGACGCTCCAGTCGCTGTTCCAGGCGCTCCAGCCGTTGCTCTATGGCGGCCAGTCGTCCTTCCACGGAACGCATCCACTGTTCCGCTGAACGCATCCACTGGCGCGTTTCGTCGTGGTCCCGGGCCATCTGGGCAATGAAGGGCTCTATGACCTCGTAGACGGCCTCTTTGATCATTTCCTTTAGTTCGTTCGGATCGTTCATTGCCGCTCCTCTCTTCAAAGAAACGTCAATGAAGCGTCCCCAGCCAGCGGTCGTAAATGGAGAGTTCGGGGGGGAGCAGGCCCTTCTCCACCAGAATCCGCTCCAGAATGGCCAGGCGCTGTTTGTGGCGGCGGACCTCGGCGTCCAGCATCTGGACCCGTTCCTCCAGTTCCCGCATCCGGGCTTCCATCTCCCGGAGCCGCCGTTCCTGCTCCTGAATTTTCCGCTCAACGAGTTGGATCCATTCATCCAGTGTCAGGGAATCCATTGTTCTCCTCCATTGTTGGGATGCGGTTTTTCGGCGGCGGCCAAAGGCCGCCGCCGGAAAAACCAAACGCTTCACCTACCGGGGCTTCGGAATGGCCAGGTCAGCCGGACCCAGGTCGGAGAGTTTCAGGTGGGGGTAGGTGGCCTGGATCAGTTCGTGGATAATCTGGGCGTACTTGACCTTCTCCCGCGCCTGCCAGGCCAGGAAGTCCGGGCTGGTCCAGGGACGGTACATCGCGCCGGCTCCGGCCGCCAGTGCGGGCCCCGGCTCAATCTTGAAGTAGCATGGCGCGCAGACCCGCGCCATCTCCGCCCCTTCGTAGAACCGGTTGAAACCGCCGAAGGAGTCGGAGAGGTAGATGTGCAGGTCCATCGGGATGTCTATGGCCTGGCGGATGGAGGCCAGTTGAGGGAGGGAGAGGTCGCCCAGGGGGTTGAAAGTGGACGCGCCCAGCATCTGCAGCACCTTTCCGCCTGCCGCCGACGCGTGTCCGGCGAAGATGCTGACCTTGAAGACCACGTCCTCGGGGATGTCGCCCGTCTTCTTCAACTGGTTGAGCACCCAGAGGAGCCCCTCGTCAATGCAAAGGAAGCCGCGGAAGCCGATGTCTATGCAGCGCAGTATCTCGGCGATGACGTAGGAGAGTTGGTCGGAGCCCCGGTAACGGAGACCGGAAAGGGCACCTTCCGGGGTCGCCAGTTGCCGTCCCACGTCCCAGCCGGAGCGAGGGCCGGGGGTGATAATGACCTCCAGTTTCGCCTCCGCCGCCATCTGGGCGAAGTCCCGCAGTTCGGCATCGTCCAGCAGCGTGGAGCCCATCACGGTGGAGATGAGCCGGTGAATGGGGATGTTGCGCTTGCGCATCTCGTCAATGAGCGCTTCCAGCACCTGGGGCCGTTCCACGCCGGAGATTTCCATCCGGTAGTGGGCGCCGTCGGGGAAACGCTTGGGGCTATCGGGCAGGTCGTAGGCATCCCGGCCAGGGATTCCGACCTTTTCCAGCATACTCCGAATTTCATTCAGGCTGCGCATAGGTCCTCCTTGTTCAGGGTTGTGGATTCTTTTCTGTTCACCACCTGGGGGCCAGGACGGGCCAGGGATGCCCTTCCCGGGCCCGGAGTTCCGTCCAGGGATACGGGGCGCCCGTCAGGGGGCCGCTCACCGTCACCGCCATTTCGTTCAGTTGCATCCAGGCGGGCAGGAACAGGCTGAACGGGTAGTAGTGAGTCCGCCCGTCGTAGGCGTCTATCAGATAGAGGCCGTCGGCATCGTAGCCGACGGCGATGAACGTGTGTTCCCACTGGACGACGATAGAGACGGTGCCGTCGGCGGCAGTCCAGGAGGCGATTTCCGGCTGGAGCATCCGGTAGGTGGCCCAGATGATGACGGGACGTCCAGCGGCCAGTTCTTCCTTGAGGGGGTCCAGTCCGAACCAGCGGTGGGCGTGGGCATCCAGCCCGTACCGGCGCAGGGCCGTGGCGACAGGGCCGGCGTAGACGCCGTAGCCCCCCGGAGGAAGGCTCCCCGGCGGGTCATCCACGTCGCCGACAAAGCCGGAGTGGGGGTTATCCGAGCGGGGCAGGGTGGCGAAGAACGCCTCCTCCCCAACAGTGATGCCCCAGAAGGCGGCCAGGTCCACGGCCGAGCGGGCCTCGCAACTGAGCGGTCGCTCCTGCCGGTGCCCCACCACCCCGGGGACGTAGGCGGATTCGGGGGGGCCCGGGGCCGCGTGGACCGTCAGCGGCAGGATCAGCAGAACCCCCAGCAGTGGCTCCAGGAATCGCTTCAAGGCCTGCCCTCCGCCATCAGCCCGGAAGTTCTCCTTTCAGTCGGGCCAGTTCAGCCCGCAACTGCTCCAGTTCCGCCTCGGCCCTCCGGCGAGCCTCCGCCTCCTCAGCGGCCCGCCGCTCCGCCTGGCGGCGGGCTTCCTCTGCCTGGCGACGGGCTTCCTGGGCCTCCAGGGGCGTCAGCAACTTCTCCCCGGTCCGCGGGTCCACCAGCCGGAGAAAGTTCCCCTCCACCCGCAGTTCCAGCCCCAGCACCCGGCTGACCAGCGGTTCCCCCTCCACCTGCCGATACCCCTCCGGCGTCAGGCGGAAGGCGATCAGGGGCGGCTGGAGGTACTCACCCAGGGGGTCAAAGATAAAGTACTCCTGAACGCCCAGCACTTCGTAGGTGCCCTTCTTGGCCCCCAGGTCCTCGTAGCGGGTCTTCTTTGAGGTCAACTCAAACACCACGTCCGGGGCCTTCCCCTCTTTCCAGACCTGGAAGAAGCGACGGTTGCCCTTCGGGACGCCTTTCACCACGAAGACATCGGGGGCCACGACCTGGGAGGGGTCGCCTTCCACGTAGTAGACGAAGAGATTGCCCGCCACGTAGACGTTGGGGTCATCGCGGAAATAGTCGCTGAGGGCCTCCCGCAGATAGATGAGTTGCTGGATGTGGACATCGGTCTCGGCCATAGGCTTCCCGTCCGAATCGGGGTAGTCAACGGTGATCGGGGGAAGGTAGACGACCTCCACCCGGGGGACGACGGCGACCTTTTCTTCCACTTCCACCGCTGCCATGGCTGGCTCCTTTATCCTGACCAGGGATTGCCAACAATGCGATTCTATACCCCGGCCTGTCCCGCCTCCTGTTCCAGTCGGCGGACAATCTCCTGCGCTTCCTCCACCGCTTCCGGCGCGGCCTCGTAGACGGCCATCCCCCGCAGGTCGGCCTCAATAATGGCCGGGCTGGCCGAGAGATACCCCACCACCGGGAGCGGGCTCTGCCCGGCGATGAAGGCCCGGTCGGCGTCGGTGCGGACCTTGTTGCCCACGACGTACAGTCGTCTCAGCCCGATGTCGCCCGCCAGTTCCCGAATCCGTTCGGCGACCTCTATGCTCCGCCTCCCCGGCTCCACCACCACCAGCATGGCGTCCACCGCCTGGGCCGTGGCCCGTCCCAGGTGCTCCACCCCGGCCTCCATGTCCATAATCAGCATCTCGCCCCGGTAGAGCAGCAGGTGGGTGACCAGTGCCTTCAGGAGAGCGTTCTCCGGGCACAGGCAGCCGGACCCGCCCTTTTCCAGCGTGCCCAGTTTCAGCAACCGCACGCCGTTGTGGACGATGCTGAAGCGGTCGGGGATGTCGTCCACGCGAGGGGTGAGGCTGAAGAAGCCGCCGTAGGAGCCGGGTTTGGCCCCGGTCCGCTCGTAGATGAGGTCCTCCATTTCGGAAATGGGGGTGAGGTTCTCCGCCAGTTCGGGCGGGAAGCCCAGCGCTCCGGCCAACCCGCCGGCGGGGTCAGCGTCAATGGCGATGACGTTGCGGCCCTGGCGGGCGTAGATGTGGGCCAGCAGGGCCGACAGCGTCGTCTTTCCTACTCCGCCCTTGCCGGTAATGGCGATTTTCTGTAGAGACGTCATATCGGTTCAACCTCCAGAATCTGCCCGGGCGTCCGCCGCCCGCGCGGGGTGCGGTCAAAATCGGCGTCAAAACTGACCAGGGTCAGATTGTACTTCTCCGCGACCACGTACTGGTACGCGTCGTCAAAGTCCAGGCCGAGCTGCAAACCGAGAGCAGGAATGTGCTTCAACTCCTCCACACTCAAGGAGACCAACCGCGTTTCCGACCTTTCCACTACGTCCGAAACGAACTCCTCCCACAATGAGGACTTCCCCGTTCGCATCAGGATAATGCCAATAGAGTATAGGGAGAAATCGGTCATCCAAAGGGATTCGGCGGGGGTCTCCTGGAGAAATTGCCGTACTTCGCCGGCCCGTTCCTGCTCCAGAAGCAACTCCAGCCAGATGTTGGTGTCCACCAGCCACATCAGTCCCCCCACCACTCCAGTGCTTTTTGCTGCAGTTCCAGAGAGGTAAACCGATCCCGGAATTCCCGCAGACCTCCCGCCCAGGTTAACTGCAGATATTTTTGTCTGGGCCGAACGCGCGTCTCCACCAGAGCGGTCACAAACTCCCGCACCTCCTGCTGCAACTCCGGCGGCAGGGAGACGATCATCTCTATCAGGGAATTCACCGCCACATCTGTTGTTGTTTCTTGCATCAGTTCACCTCATCGGCGGATTTCCAGGATCATCTCTCCGGGCGTCCGCCGCCCGCGCGGGGTGCGGTCAAAATCGGCGTCAAAACTGACCAGAGTCAGATCGTATTTCTCTGCAGCGACATACTGGTACGCGTCGTCAAAGTCCAGATGAAATCGCTGCATAATCTCAAGAACTTGCAGGACCTCTTCCGCTTCCAGGTGAAGCAGCATCACACCCCCGCTCTCAAACAAGTCCCGAATGAAGCGCTGCAACCCCTCCTGCTGATTCAACCGACACATTGCCAGGCAAATAGAGTGGAAGGCAAAATCAGTGATAAAAAGGGCATCTGCAGGCACGGCATCCAGAAACTGCCCGACTTCTGCCGAACGTTCCTGATCCAGCAATCGCTCCATCCACACATTCGTATCTACAAGTAACATCCGGCCTCAATCCCCCCGCCACTCCACGGTTTTCTTCTGCAGTTCCAGAGCCGTGTATTGATCCCGGTATTCCCGCAGGGCCCCTGCCCAATCCTGGCGAAGTCTTCGGACAGGCCGGGGAGTTTGTCTGGCCAGAGAGGTCACAAACTCCCGCACCTCCTGCTGCAACTCCGGCGGCAGGGCCTCTATCATTTCCACCAGCGAACGAACCTGGGTCTCCATCGCTCCCTCCTCTGCGCGCGGTCTGTATTTTAACACACTCTGGGAGAGTTGCCAATAGCGGATGTTCTGATATACTTGCATCCGCAATGCGTACAGGAGGAGCGCTGTGAAACTTTCCGTCATTATGCCCGTCTACAACGAAATCAGCACCATCCGGGAGATTATCCGTCGGGTGCGTGCGGTCCCGCTGGTCGTCTCCATCGGTTACGGGCCCCAGAACGGGGAAGTGGTCCACCTGGAGCGGGAAATCGTTATTGTGGACGACGGCTCCACCGACGGGACGCGCGAGGTGCTGCGGGAGTACGAGGGGGAGCCGGACATCCGGGTCATCTATCACGAACGCAACCAGGGGAAAGGCGCGGCGGTCCGCACCGGGCTGGACCACGCCACCGGCGACATCTTCATCGTCCAGGACGCCGACCTGGAATACGACCCCCGGGACTACCCTGCCCTGCTGCAGCCCATCCTGGAAGGGCGCGCCCAGGTGGTCTACGGCTCCCGCTTCCGGGGTGGCCCCACGAAGGCCATGTTCTTCTGGCACATGGTCGGCAACCGGTTCCTCACCCTGGTCACCAACATCCTCTACGACTCCATCCTCACCGATATGGAGACGGGGTACAAGATGTTCACCCGCGAGGTGGCCGGGAAGTTGCGCCTGACCGAACGGGGCTGGGGGTTTGACCCGGAGATTACGGCCCAGATTCTCCGCCACGGCTACCGCATCTACGAAGTCCCCATCTCCTACACCGGGCGGGAGTTCACCGAGGGGAAGAAAATCTCCTGGAAGGACGCCTTCACCGTTCTGAGGACCCTGTTCCGTTGCCGGTTCCAACGGATGTAGGGGCAGGGCTTGCCCCTGCCCTGTCGGGGCAACCGCAAGGGGGGCAACCGCAAGGGTTGCCCCTGCGAGGGACGGAATGCCAATGGGGACTGATCGCCGCCACATCAGGGCCTGGCTTGCTGACGGTGCGGCCATCCTGGGCCTGGGCTTGCTGGTCCTGCTGGCCTTCTGGCCCATCGGCCCGGCCGGACGGGTGATCGCCGGGGGCGACCTTTTCCTTTACTTCTACCCGTACTGGGCCGAGGCGGCCCGGGCGCTGCAGGCCGGACGGTTGCCCCTCTGGAACCCGTACCTCTTCATGGGCGTCCCCTTCCTGGCCAACAGCCAGGCCGGGGTCCTCTACCCCCTCAACTGGCCCTTCTGGCTTCTCTTCCCTCCCCACCGGGCCCTCCACTGGAGCGCGCTCCTGCACCTGTGGCTGGCCGGAAGCGGGGCCTACCGCTATGCCCGCGCGTCCCTGCGCCTGGGACATTTGGGGGCCTGGACCGCCGGGGCGGCCCTGGCTCTGGGCGGATACCTGGGCGTCCAGATAGAACACATCAACCAGTTGCAGGCCCTCTCCTGGCTCCCCTGGGCGCTTTTCCTCTACGATTGGATTCTGGAGGGAGAGAGGATGGGGGATTTTGTGGCGGCGGCCGCAGGCCGCCACAAAATCCCCCGCCGTATCGGGCTGGCCGTTGTCATCGGGCTGATGCTGCTGGCCGGGCATACCCAGTCCGCCTTCATCGCGCTGGTCGGGCTGGGAGCGGTGGCCCTGATCCCCCGGGCGGAAGTGCCCCTGGGCCGCCGACTGGGCCTCCTGGCCGGGGCGACGGCCCTGGGGGTCGCGCTGGCGGCGGCGCAACTGCTCCCCACGCTGGAACTGGCCCGCCACTCCGTCCGCAGCGGCGGGCTTCCCTTCAACGAACGGGTCTCCTTCTCCCTTTCTCCCCTCTACCTGGCCCGCGCGCTGCTGCCTACGTACGGCCAGACCGTCGCGCCGGAACATCTGGAGTACGTCGCCACCCTCGGCGTCACCGGCCTGCTCCTCGCCCTTCACGCTTTACGTTTCACGTTTCACTCTTCCCGTTTCACGTTTCACTCTTTACGTTTCACTCCTCTCCTCCTCTCCCTTCTCGGCCTCTTCCTGTCCCTCGGCCTCTACAACCCCCTCTACCTGCTGCTGGCCCGTTTCGTGCCGGGGTTTGCCCACTTCCGCGCGCCGGCCCGCTGGCTGGCCCTCTGGGCGGTCGGCGCGGCCCTGCTGGCGGGGGCGGGGGTTGAGAAGATACAGGATAAATCCTGTGCTACGTGTACGTGGCGCAGGATTTACCCTGCGTTCCTGGCACTGTTTGTTCTTTTCCTCTGGGGCGCGCTGGGCGGCCGGGCCGACCGGCTGACGGTGGCCCTCTGGCTGGCGGCGGGCGCGCTGGGTGGGGCGCTCCTGGCCCTGGGGCGCCGCTTCCCCCGTCCTGCCGCGCTGGGCCTGACCGCGCTGCTGGTGGCGGAACTCCTCCTCTCCGCCCGTGCCCTCCCCCACGCCCGCGCCACTGCCCCGGAGGCTTACACCTCCCTCCGCCCCGCCGCCGCACATCTCCTCGCCGCCGGGCGGGGGCAAACTCCCCCGGACCGCTTCCTCAGCCTCTCCGCCCTGGCCTTTGACCCCGGCGACAAGCCGGAACTGGAAGTTATCTACGGCCCTCAGTTGAGCCGGGACGCCGTCTACAGCCTCCTCATCGCAGCCAAGCATCGGGAGGTCCTCTCCCCCAACCTGCCCCTGGCCTTCCGTGTCCCGGCGGTGGACGGGTACGACGGCGGCCTCCTGCCGCTGGCCCGCGCGGTCGCCCTGGAGCGGGCCTTCCTGCCTGAGGAGACCGTCTCCATTGACGGGCGGCTCCGGGAGAACCTGCGCGCCATCCCCGACGGCCGCTGGCTGAGCCTCCTCAACGTCCGCTACATCATCACCGACAAAGTCTTTGATGCCTGGCTGGACAACGTCTTCTACGACCTGCAGTTTGGGGCGGACCTAACGGCGGGGGAATCGGCGGAGGTGGCGTACATCCCGGCCTTTGAGGCCACGGCGCTGGGGCTGGTCAGTTACCTGGACGGGGCCGCCGCTCTGCCCCAGGGGACCGGGGTGGGTCAGGTGACGGTCGCCTTCGCCGACGGCGCGTCCGTCACCTTCCCGCTGCGGGCCGGGGTGGAGACGGCGGAGGGGATCCACGGGCCGGAGGTGGCCCACGCGCTGGCCCCTGTGGGCGGTCACTTCTGGCCGGGACGGCCGGAAGGAAATGACTACACCGTCCGGCTGCGCTGGAACCGGGCCGCCCGCCCGACCGTCATCCGGGTACAGGCCACTCTCCCCCAGGGACGGCTGGTGGTCCGGGGCCTCAGCCTGATAGACGAGCGCACCGGCGCTTTCCAGGCATTGGTCATCTCCGACCGGGGCCGTTTCCGCCTGGTCCACTCCGGCGACGTGAAGGTCTACGAGAACATGGATGTCCTCCCACGCGCGTTCGTCGTCCACCGGGCACGGGCGGCGGAGACGTTCCCGCCGGATTTTGACCCGACGGCGGAGATCATCGTGGAGGGCGGGACCGACCTGGACACCCGTCCTGGCGGCCCCGAATCGGTGCGGGTGACGGCCTATGAGCCAGAGCGCGTGGAGATAGAAGCGGAGTTGACCGCGCCGGGGTATCTGGTGCTGACGGATGCCCACTATCCGGGCTGGCGGGCGTGGGTAGATGAGGAGGAGGTGCCCATCGCGACGGCCGACTTGCTGTTTCGGGCCGTCTGCCTGGAGGCGGGGCGGCATCGGGTGGAGTTCCGGTTCCGGCCCCGTTCCCTCTGGCCGGGCGCTATGATGAGCCTGGCGGGGCTGGCGGTGGGAGCGATACCTGCATTCTGCTCATTTGTCGGGCGAGGGCTCAACTTGACTTCCTGTCGCGGTAATTACCTACCCTGAATCGTTTGCAGATAATGTAGCGTAGGCTTTAGCCTGCGAATACAGGCCTGGCGGCCTGCGCTACAGGGGCATGCCTTCGCCGCGTCTTTGATAGCGCTTGC
>Ga0315298_1008912_pt1 | contig 12587 bp, 5 predicted proteins | sample WHS_1_MG_FD_203077 | JGI IMG/M metagenome (GOLD analysis project Ga0315298, IMG submission 203077) | Extremophilic microbial mat communities from Washburn Hot Springs, YNP, Wyoming, USA - WHS_1_MG | ecosystem: Environmental > Aquatic > Thermal springs > Hot (42-90C) | place: USA: Wyoming...
GCTTTTTATTTTACTTTATCACGCTCGTCTCGCGCATCGTGGTGGAACACCAGCGGCGTGTAGTGGCTACCGTGGTCAGCCGGGGGATGAGCCGCGAGCAAGTGCTGCAGTTCAACCTTTATCAGGCGTTGATCCTCTTTATCCCTGGGACGCCTCTGGGCATCTTGCTGGGCCTTGAGGCAGCGCGGCTGATGGGCCATACGGTGAGTTTTCTCACGTTCGAGCCGCGCGAGGCGTTGGCCGTGTCGCTGCGCAGCGTCAACCCTTGGTTGGTCATGGCGACGCTGGTCGTGGCCCTTGTGGCGCGTTTGTGGCCGAGTTTTCGTGAGGCGCGCTGGAGCATGGTAGAGTATGTGGCGCACACCGTGCGCTCTAACGGAGATTCGCTCTTTAGCAAACTTCACCCAGAGTTGCTTTTGGCTATCCCCACCTATTACCTGTACCGCCAACTCCAACAGCGCGGGACGATCGCGCTCTTGGGCTGGAAGTCTTCGGGGGACATTTTCCGAGACCCTGCCCTGTTCCTCGTGCCGGCGCTCTTTATGCTCGTCGTGGCGCTCTTTGCCGCGCGCTTGTTCCCACTCATCATGCGCCTTCTTGATCGCACCATAGCCGGCTTCTTGGGCGTGGTAGGTTGCCTCACCTTACGGCAACTGGGGCGCCGCAGCCGCGACTACACGAGTTCGCTCCTTTTGATCATGGTCTCGTTGAGCGTGGGAGTGTTTATGGCCTCGATGGCGCTCAGCCTCGACCAGTGGCTCAAAGACCGCACCTACTATCCCTTGGGCGCCGATGCCGTGGCCAAGATCGAGGAAAAACCTTCCGAAGGGGAAGGTCTGGCGTTTGGCCAAGAACCGGAACCCCTCATCGAGATGGTGAACCCCGATAGTTGGCTCATCCCCCAGGCAGACCTGTTGAGCATCCCTGGGGTGCGAGGGGCCACTTGGGTGGGGCGCTATCGGGCGATCATCCCTACCTCGGCGACGGCTACCGCCAGGGGCTGGTTTATCGCCATAGATCGCCGTACCTTTCCCTCGGCAGCGGCATTCCGGGCCGATTTTAGCCCGGAACCACTCGGAGAATTGATGAATCGCCTGGCCTCTCAACCCAATGGTGTCCTCGTTTCACGCAAGATGTTGGAGAAAAGCAACCACCAAGTGGGCGATATCCTCCCTCTGAAGGTCGCCGTGGTGGGTGTAGCGGAGCGAGAATATCAAGCGCGGATCGTGGGCATATACGACTATTTCCCTACGGTGTATGAGGAGGAATCGCCGGCCGTCATTGGCAACCTCGATCACATCATCACGACCTTTGGGGGCGCCTCGACCTATGAGATTTGGTTGCGCGCAGACCGCGAGGCTCTGGAGAGTGGTGCCGTAAAGCGCGGCTTGGCGAACGTGGCGCCGGCCGTGACGGGCTACCGCGATATTTGGGAGCAGATGGCCGAAGAGCGGGAGGCCAAAGAGCGCATCGGCGTGTATGGCACGCTAACTTTAGGCTTTCTAGCCACGCTCATTTTGAGCGGCATTGGCTTGCTCATCCAGTACCACCGCTCGCTCAACGAGCGCCTTTCGCGCTTTGCTATGTTGAGGGCCATCGGCCTTTCTCGTGCCGAGTTGTTCGCCCAGGTGCAAGGGGAGTATCTCATTCTCCTTGCAGTAGGGCTGGCGGCGGGGGTAGGGATTGGCATTTGGGCTTCGCGGCTGTTCATCCCCTTTTTCCGCGTATCGAGCGCCGAGGGGACGTTGCCCATCCCGCCGCTCCTGCCGCTCCTCGACCGGCCGCGCATCCTGATCATGACGGCTGCCTTTGGCCTCGTCCAATTCGCGGCGCAGTTGGGGTTCATCTTCCGCACCATGCAGGTAGAACTCTTCCAGGTGTTGAGGATGGGGTATCAGGAGTGAAAAATCGCCCCCTGCCAGGCCTGGCAGGGGGCGATTCCTTTTAGAGGCGCTGTGCCTTGGGTAGGCGCGCTTGGATGGGTTCGACGAAATCGAGCAGAGCCTCGAGTTGGTCTATTTGGCGGTTGAGTTTGGCCAGGTAGCGGCGAAGGCGCTTGACCCGAAAGCGCCACCAGAGGCGCAAAAGGCCATAGGGGAACCTTTTGGGTGAAGCGGTTATCCGCTCTCGATAGGCCGATACCTCATCCAGGCCCTTTTGCTCGGCGAGAAGTTTGCCCCAGTAATTCGCTTCGATGGGCGAGGTCATCAGGTGGTAAGCAAAAAGGCCCGTGATCTCGGCCATGATCTCGATGCCGGCTTTGCGCTGTTTTTCGGGCAAGCGCGTGCGAAAGGCCTCTCGGATGGCCGAGTAGGCTTGCTCGTAGGGTAGGGCAACGTCTTCATCGAGGGGGCGCCAGCGCGACTTTTTGCCGATGGGGATGATGCGGCGAGCGATGGCCACTTCGCGTGCCTCGAGGAAGGTCTCTTGCCCCCATTCGTAGGCGATATGCGCCAAGATATCGATCCCTTGGCCGCAATGGTCGCACCGCCAAAAGTTGACATTGCCGGGCACAGAGAACTCGGTTTCGCAGGTAGGGCAACGGATCGTGATTTCGTCCATCTCGCGCGAACCCTTTGAGGGTGTGAGGCTAGAGTTCCATCGTCATCATCGTGTTATAGAACATCGGCTCCCAGTAATCGAATTCCTCTTCGGTGGCCCCTTGGGCAACCATCGTCAATTGACCATTGCCCCAGTAACTCACGCGCGTCCACCGCTTGCGGCGCACGCCATCTTCCACAAAAGTATAGCGTGCATCGAGCAGGATGACCCCCGCCGGGCCGACGCTCTCCTCGTGTTTGATGATCTCCACCTCTGGGAGTTGCTGAATGCCCTCCAAGAACCCCTTTTGCAGGATATCGAGGTCTTTGGGCCGCACCGAAAAGGCGAGTTTTTGTTTTTCGATGTAGAAACAGGTGTTGATGTCATCGGGGTAGGGCGAATAGATCACTCCCAGGCGACCCTCTTCGAGGTCATATTGATACCAGTCACTGGGCACCCAGATGGCGAACCCTGCCTCGGCATTGACGTATTTGTGCATCCCCGTATATTTGGGGCGGCCCTCAAGTTTCCGTTGGGGCATCTCTCCTCCTTCTCTCTCCTTGCGAACTGTACTGTGATTATAGCAAAGGGAGCCAAGAGGGCAAAGCGAGGTATGATGACCCTGGCTTGGCCGTGCCCTCGGGCCGTGCTATACTCCTTTTAGGAGGGACATCGGGGCTATGCCCACGACGCACGATATTTTGCCCGGCAGCCCATATCCCCTGGGGGCCACGCTGCAGAACGGCGGAGCCAACTTTTCGCTCTTTTCGGCCCATGCCACCGCCGTAGAGCTTTTGCTCTTTGACCGCGAAGATCAGCCTTCCCCCTCGCGCGTTATCGCGCTCGACCCGGAAATCAACCGCACTTATTATTATTGGCACGTCTTTGTGCCGGGGATCGGCGATGGGCAGATCTACGGTTACCGCGTATACGGGCCGTATGCCCCCGAACGGGGATTGCGCTTTAACCCGAACAAAGTGCTTTTGGACCCCTATACCCGCGCGGTAGCCAATAGCGCCCATTGGCGGCGTGCCGATGCCTACGGCGTGACGGATAACACGGCCACGGCGCTCAAATCCGTGGTGGTGGATACTTCCCGTTACGATTGGGAAGGCGATCGGCCGCTTGGCCGCCCTTGGCGTGATACGGTGATCTATGAACTCCACGTGGGCAGTTTTACGCAACACCCGTCTTCGGGCGTGCTGAGGCCGGGAACGTATCATGGGTTGATGGACAAAATCCCCTACTTGAAAGATTTGGGCATCACCGCTGTGGAACTGCTCCCCGTCCAGCATTTTGACCAGCAAGAGGCCCCCGGCCGCAACCCGCTGACGGGCGAACCGCTCGAGAACTATTGGGGCTATGCGCCAGTGGCCTATTTTGCGCCCCACGCGCTGTATGGCTGCAGCCCGGTGGCTCGCGATGTGGTGGATGAGTTTCGGGATATGGTCAAAGCCTTCCACCGCGCGGGGATCGAGGTCATTCTGGATGTGGTGTTCAACCACACTGCCGAGGGCGGGGAAGAGGGGCCGACGATCTCCTTCCGCGGGTTGGAGAATCCTGCCTATTACATGCTCGACCCTGCCGATCGACGCCGCTACCGCGATTTCACCGGCACGGGCAACACGGTGAACTGCAACCACTCCGTGGTGCGCCGGCTCATCCGCGAGTGCCTGCGCTATTGGGTGCAAGAGATGCATGTGGATGGCTTCCGTTTTGATTTGGCCTCCATCCTTTCGCGCGATCCGAGCGGCCAGGTGGTGTATGAATCGCCGAGTTTGTGGGAAATTGAATCGGACCCCGTCTTGGCTAGGACGAAACTTATCGCCGAGGCCTGGGATGCCGCCGGCCTGTATCAACTGGGGGCCTTTACGGGGGACCGTTGGGCCGAGTGGAACGGCCGCTTTCGCGACGATGTGCGCCGTTTTGTGCGCGGCGACTTGAATACCGTGCGCGATTTGGCCTGGCGTTTGGCGGGGAGTTTTGACGTTTTTCGCAACAAGAGGAGTTATGTCTCCTATCGGAGCATCAACTATGTTACCTGCCACGACGGGTTCACGTTGGCCGATCTCGTCTCATACAATCACAAACATAACGAGGCGAACGGAGAAGAGAACCGCGACGGGATGGATGAGAACTGGTCTTGGAACTGCGGCGTAGAAGGGCCGACGGAGGATCCCAAAATCCTTGCCCTGCGCCGCCGGCAGATGCGTAATTTTATGGTATTGCTCCTCCTCGCCAGGGGCACCCCGCTCATCCTCGCCGGGGATGAATTTGCCCGCACTCAGCAAGGCAATAACAACGCCTACTGCCAAAATAATGAGATCAGTTGGGTGGATTGGCGCTTTCTCCTAAAACATGCCGATCTGCATCGCTTCGTCAAGGGGATAATCGCCTTGCGCGCGCGGCATCCCTCTCTGCGGCGCGTGGTGGCCCTAGGAGACCGCCCCTTTACCGAGGCGCTTACCGAGGGAATCTCTTTCCACGGCGTGACGCTCGATAACCCCGATTGGAGCCATTTTTCGCACTCACTGGCCGTGCGGTTTCATGCGGTAGAGGGCGATGTGGGGTTTTACCTCATTGCCAATGCCTACCATGAACCGTTATGCTTTGCCCTGCCCAACGATGTGCGCTGGCGGCGGTTGGTGGATACGGCTCTGCCGTCCCCGAGCGATTTTCTCCCCGAAGATCGCGCCCCGTTGGTCGAAGACGAGACGTATACCGCCCAGCCGAATACGGTCGTCGTCTTGGTCGAAGGGGGCAGCCCATAACCTGTAACTTGGCACGGAGGCGTTGACGGCCTATACTTTGGGGCGGAAGGATAAAGGGGTCCTTTCGGATTCAAGCGAGGAATAAATAGCATGCCGCGTATTACGCATGTCGTCAAGCGCACGGGGGCCATCGTCCCCTTTAATAAAGACCGAATCACCAATGCCATCTATCGCGCGGCCGTGGCCGTGGGTGGGCGAGATCGCTCCATCGCCGAGCGCCTGGCCGACCAGGTGGTGGAGATTCTCGAACGGGATACGCCCGAAGGGGTTATCCCTCACATCGAGGATATCCAAAATATCGTCGAAAAGGTCCTTATCGAAAATGGGCATGCGCGCACGGCCAAGGCCTATATCCTATACCGCGATGAGCGCGCCCGCGCTCGCGAAGAACGCGCTCGCCGCGCCATGCGCTCGACGGATAATATCCCCTGGCGCAAGATTTGGGAGGTGCTCGATTGGGCCGTTACGCATGATCTGCACACCGTGGAGCGGCTCAATGCCCGCATCGCGCGCGGCGAGTTTGCCGATATCGTGCGCGAGAGCGACCACGCCTATAACGAGGATATCACCTGCGCGGCGCAACTCGTAGCCGAGCGGCGCGATAAGATCAAGATCGTCATCGTCGCGGGGCCTTCCTCGTCGGGCAAGACGACCACGACCATCAAACTAAGCCATCTCCTGAAGGAGCAAGGCCTCAGCCTGGTGCCCCTGACGGTAGATAACTATTTCTTTGATCTTTCGGTGCACCCCAGAGACGAGTTCGGCGATTATGATTATGAGACGCCCCAAGCCCTCGATCTGGCGCTCATCAACGAGCACCTCGAGGCCCTCATCGAGGGCAAAGAGGTGCGCATCCCCTATTACGATTTCAAGACGGGGCGCCAACATCGCGATCACACGCCGATGCGCATTGGGCCAGATGACATTATCCTGATTGACTCTCTGCATGGCCTCTACCCCGAAATGACCTCGCGCATTGACGATGAGCGCAAGTTCAAACTGTATCTCGAGCCGCTCCTTCAGATGAAAGGGCCAGATGGCCGTTACATCCGTTGGACGGATCTGCGCCTTATGCGGCGTATGGTGCGCGATGCGGCCTATCGCGCCTATGACCCCGAACAAACCCTTTTGCATTGGCACTATGTGCGCACGAGCGAGATGCGCAACATCGTCCCTTACGTTAACAGTGCCGATTACATCGTGAATACGGGCCTGCCGTACGAGTTGCCCGTGATGCGGCGGCGCTTGCTGGATGGTTTTGCCCAATGGGTAGAGAAATATCGCGATGACCCCTTGCGGATCGATGCTTTCGAGCGCGCCCAGCGGGTGTACAACCTTCTGCAGGCCGTTGTGCCCGTGGAGGATGAATCGCCCATCCCACCGGATTCGTTGCTGCGCGAATTCATCGGGGGGAGTTGTTATCCGTATTAAGGTTCTCGGGGGCAGCATTCCCTTTGGTCCGCTGGACAGGGTACCGCGAAAGGTTCTATAATCTCGTGCGCTTGGCTGGTTGTACCTCATCCATATGAGGAGGCCTGTTTGGTCTCAAGGGCGCGTTCTTGGCATGTATCCCTCTTTATCCTGGGCCTCGCCGGGCCGATCCTCTTTTTGGCGGGGCTTCTTACGCGGGGCCTAGCGCTCCTGAACGAAACCTATCTTCGCTTGGGGCTAATCTTTGGCGTGCTCGCCCTGAGTGCGGCTGCGGCGGCCTATAGCGCCGTGCGGCGTGGTAACGTAACCGCGCGTTTGGCCTCTCTGGTGGCGCTCCTCGTTACGATAGCGGCGATTGGTTTTGCGGGATATCTCTGGTCAAACGAGATGCGCCGTGCCTTTTTAGAGGTCGAGATGGTCCCCTTTGAGCCGCCTCAAGGGGGTATCCTCGTGTGCCCGGCCGATCATTCCCCACGCGAAAAAGAAGAGGCGCGTGCTTTGGAAGATACCTTGCGCGCCTATGTGCAGGGAGCAGGTTTGAGCGAGCAACTCGCCGTGAGGCCATGTTACCCCGTCTTTTCGGAGGAGCAGGCCCAACGCTTGGGCCGTGAGTTGCGGGCCAATGTGATCCTGTGGAAAGAAGCCCGCCCCGTGCGCGACCGCCTGGAAGAGACCTTCCACATCACCGTGCTAGGGGCGAGGGAAAGCGACCTGCGCCTGGAGCCGTTGAGCCTTTTGATGGCGATGAGCGGGCGCGCTTCGTTGGCCTTGCGCACGGCAACCGACCTCGAGAGGCCTTCTACTAGCCCGTATATCAAGACGATTCTCGTGCCTGCCGCGACGGGCTATGGGTTTTATGCGGTAGGGCGGCCGGAATTGGCGGCAGCGCAGTTCAAAGCCGCCCTGCAGGCGGCCAATTTGCCCAAGGATATCGAACAGACTTTACATAATGCCTTTGGCCTGTGCATGTTGGCGCTGCAACGGCCGGACCTAGCCCAAGGGGCTTATGAGGCCTCGCAAAAGATCGCGCCGAATGCTCAGGCTTGGGTAGGCCTCGGCATGGTGGCCATGGCTGGGCACGATTGGGATGTGGCGATGGAGCGCTTTACGCAGGCGATCCATGTGGACCCATACGACCCCGCCTCCTATTGTGGGGTGGGTGTGGTCTTGGCGCAAAAGCGCGATGTGCAGGGCGCGATGCGCGCCTATCGGCAGGCTATTGGGCTGAACCCACGGCTCAGCGTGCCCTATGCGCTATTGGCTTTGGCGCACGAACTGGATGCCGATGTAAACAGCGCCCGGCAACAATATCAAATGGCTTCGCTGTATGCCGGCCCGAGTGCCGGCCTAGCCCGCGCTGTGGAGCGGCGCGCTGAGGAGATCCGGCTGAACCCCCCCACGCCGGTGCCCACCGCTACCCCACGGCCCACACCTAGCCCGACGCCGATTCCGACGAGTGCAATCTACCAAGTTCAAAAAGGGGATACGCTCAAGACCATTGCGGATAAATTCGGCGTCTCCGTCAGTGCGCTTGCTGAAATCAACAACCTTACCGATATCAACGCGCTTGACATCGGCCAGACGTTGCTGATCCCTAAAAAGCCGTGAGGGGCAACCCCTGAGCGGAGGGGGTTCGCCTCCTTAACGGTTCGGGGCGTGCGTGCAGCGGCGCACATAGACGGTGCGGTGAGATGCGACGGTGAACGAACGAACCCGCCTCGCCAGCCTATATCCTCTCGTGATTGCCCTCTTTGCCGTGCTATGCCTCGCACGCCCCACCTTGGCCGAGCCGCCAGCCGGGCATGTGACGCTCGCCCTAGAAGGGTTGGAAGGTCGCCCTCAATTTGCCGTCAGCCCAGAGGGTGAGGCGATGCTCGCCTGGTGGGCGCGCCCCCAAGAAGGGGAAGCCCCGCACCTTTACCTGGCGCGCTCGCCGGCTTGGGCGCCGCAAGATTTGGGCGCCCTTCCTGCGGCATCGGCAGCAGGAGACCTGCTCCTTTACCCCGGGCGCGAGGCAGCCGTGGCTTGGAGTTACCCTACCACGCGCACCGAGATGATCCAATGGGTGGTGCCCGGGGCGCCGTGGCCGGCCCCTCAGGCGGAGCCGTTTCGCGCTTGGCGCGCCTATGCCCTCGATGGGCCGGGCTTGGCCGTAGTCTGGCGCACAGAGGAGGGGGTGGCTATCCGCCGAGGGGGCGAGGCCATCACCGAGACGATCCCCATCGCTCCGCAAGCCGCTTTTGAGGCGCTTCATTTCGCGGTGGATGCGCGGCGGGGTGGCCACCTTGCCTGGGCCATCCGCGAAGAGGCGGGCGTCCGTGGGGGCATCTATTACGCGCCGGCTATTGGCGGTGCGGTGCCCGTGCAGGTATGGCCCCACGCACGCGAAGTGGCTTTGAGCGCTGGACCAGATGGCGTGGCCCATTTGGCCTGGCTCGAGGGGGGTGCGTTGTATTATGCCTCTAGCCTCGCCTGGCAGACGCCCATCTCCGTAACACAGGGCCTCACCGAGACGGAGGCTTTGGCTCTGGCCGCCGGGCCGCACGGGATGGCCCGCCTGGTGTGGGTAAGCGAGGGGCGGCTGTGGGCGGCCTCTTCTGCCCAGTGGGGGAAGCCCGTCCTTTTGGCCGAGGGCGTTTCGCCGAGCCGCATCATGGCGGCAGTGGATGGGCGCGGCCGGCTGCACGTTCTGTGGGTTTCTGCCGAGGCCCCAAAACAGGCGCATTATCTTTTCGTGGATCGTGCCCCTTGGCAAGTGCACGTTACATACCCCATCGAGGGCGAGACGATCGTTGAGGAGACGTTCGCGCGCGCCGAGAGCAATGCGCCTTATGGTTGGGTGGAACGCGTCGCCTTTTACATCCAAGAGGGAAAAGAGGGGATCCTGTACAGCCTTGGTGAAGATCAAACGGAAGCCGATGGGTGGGCTGTGCCCCTCTCTCCCAAAGGGTTGCAACGGGGGGAACGCTACCGTGTGGTGGCCTTGGCCACGGTGCGGGGGGGAGAAATCTTGCGCGCCGAAGGGGGATGGTTCCACGCCCGGCCGCCCGAAGGGGCTTCCCTTCGGCTCTACCAACAAGAGGCGCGGCCCCTGCGAGGGCAGGGGGCCATTTGGGCCTGGGCGCCGCCCGGCGCGGGGGATGTAACGGGCCTCGATCTCTATGCCGTACCGGCGCGTGCCGCGCTGTGCGAAGGAGAGGCGCTTTCTTGCCCACTCGGTGCGCCTTTGTACCTCGGCTACTATCCGATTCGGCCAGATGCACAGGGCGCTCAACGGCTTACCTTTCCCCTCGAAGCCTTGCAAGATGGCCCTTATTTCCTCCGAGCGCGCCTGGAGGCCAGCGATGGGCCAGGGGCTTGGGTTATGGCCGCTTCACCGCTGGAGGTGGAGCGCACCGTTCGCCCCACGGTGGAAGTCGTTTCCCCTAAAGGGCCTTGGGTAAACGGGGAGCGGTTTTTGTTGGCTGCGCAGGTCGTTCATCCCTACGGCGCGGTGCAGCGCGTGGATTTTTACCTTGAGCGGGCCTTTGAACGGCAAGCCGGCGCACCTCCCACGGCGCCCTCTCTCCTTTGGGTGGGGAGCGATGGCGACGGGGTAGATGGCTGGGCGGCGCCCCTCCTGGTGAATGCCTTTTGGCAAGGGGGGCCGTGGTATGCCTGGGCCTTTGCCTATGATGAAAAGGGGCTTGTGGCAAAGGCGAGGTCGGTGGATCCGTTCACCATCTTGGGGCCAACACGGGCTGGGATGCGATGGCTTTCTCCGAACGATGGGGCATCTTTGCACGGCACGGTGCCCATTGAGGCCGCGGCAGGCCAAGGGCAAGGCCCCCAGGCCGTAGAGGCCTACCTCGTGGTGGGAGAGGCGCTTCAGCCACTGGGGCTGCTCGCCCCAGAGGGGGGTACCTGGAGGCGCAATTGGGATACGACGGCCTATGCCGATGGCGAATATCGCCTGCTCCTCCTTTCGATCTACGAAGGGGGCTGGTATGATCTTCTGTATAGCCCGCCTTTTCGCATCGCCAATACCTCCGCGCCGTGGGCGCTTTTGGTTGAGCCGAGTTCCGCCGAGGGGGCGTTTCAAGGGGAAATAACCCTCGGCCTCGCATGGCAGGGTGAGGAACGTCCCGCCTTTGAGGAGGCGGGGAAGGCCCTTTCGCAACATGCATCCTATGCGGTGCGTTTCTTTTTGCGCGATGAAACGGGGCGGTGGCTCCCCATCGCCGAGGGGAGCCTGCCGGAGCCATTTGGCCGCGATACGAAATGGCAGACGGTGTGGAATAGCCACACCGTGCTCGATGGCGATTATACGTTGGTAGCCCTCGTGGAAGGCCCCGATGGCGGCTGGGCGCGGCTGGAGAGGCCCGTTTCCATCCGCAACGAAACGCCCTTCATCGCTTTTGGGCCGCTTCGCGCCGTATGGCAAGGCCAAGAGCGCATTACCTGGCAGGTGGAACACCCCGAGAATCGGCCCATTACCGTTACGGCCTTTTATAGCCCTGATAGCCAAGAGGATTGGCTCTGGATCGGGCGCGCCCTGCCGGGCGAAGACTCGCTCCTATGGGATACGCGTATCGCCCCCGATTCGGGGCAGGGTCGCTTACGCCTGACCGCGTGCGACGGCTTGCATTGCGCGAGCGTGGTCAGCGAACCCATCCGTGTGGATAATGCGAATGAAGCCCCTCTCGTGGCCTTTCTTTCGCCCACTTCGGGTACGCTTCAAGGGGGTGCGGTGACCATCGCTTGGGAAGCGTGGGACCCCGATGGGGATGAGATCACGCTAAACCTCGAATTCCGGCGCGGCGATGAGCCTTGGTCGCTCCTGCGGAGCGGCCTCCCGCCGAGTGGCCGCTTCGTATGGGAGACGGGCGCCCTTTTACCAGGGGATGATTATGCCCTGCGCCTTTCCGCGCAAGATGCCCGAGGTGCCCAAGGCGTGGCGCTCGTAGAGGGCCTCGCCATACGGCGCAATACTCCGCCGGCGGTGCGCCTGGTGTGGCCGAACGAAAGCGTTCGCCTGACGGATCGAACGGCTATCCTCTATCAAGCGAATGACCGGGATCGGGATACGTTGACGATTTCGCTATATTATAGCGAAAATGGCGGGCAGACCTGGCTCCCCATTGCGGAGGGGGTCGAAAATACGGGGTATTACCTTTGGCAGGTTTCCTTTTTGCCGGCGGGAGGGCAATATCGCGTGCGGGTGGTGGCGAGCGATGGCCTTTCTACCGCCTCCGATGAGAGCGATGGTGTGTTCGCGATCGGCGCTGAGGATCCGCCGCGCGTGAGCCTTCAGGTTCCCTCGTTTGAGGCGCTTTCTGGGCTACAGATCGTCCGTTGGAACGTGTCGGATTCGGAGCGGCGGGCTTGGCGTGCCCAAATTTCCCTGCGCGCTATGGGCGCTTCTCGTTGGTTGACCCTGGCCGAGGTCCCAGCGAGCGTAGGCGTTTGGATCTGGAACACGCGCCCATGGCCGGATGGCGCCTATGAACTGCGCTTGGCCCTTTACGAGCCAGCCGCTACACCCTTGGGGGCGCCTGTCGCCTCCGATGTCAAGACCGTGCGCGTGGCCAACCCCGCGAACCTACCCCCGCACGTTGCGCTTTTGGCGCCTCAAGGGGGAGAGATGTGGGATGGCTTACACGAAATCGCCTGGCGGGCCACCGATCCGGATAGCCGCGTGCTTACGGCAACCGTCCAGATAAGCCAAGACGGGGGCGCCTCATGGGAGGCGATGGCCGTGGTGGATGCCTATCGAGGATGGGCCTTGTGGGATGCAACGGCTCACCCGCCTGGGCAAACCTACCTGGTGCGCATTACCGTAAACGATGGCTTGAACCAGGCCTC
>Ga0315298_1008914_pt1 | contig 12586 bp, 6 predicted proteins | sample WHS_1_MG_FD_203077 | JGI IMG/M metagenome (GOLD analysis project Ga0315298, IMG submission 203077) | Extremophilic microbial mat communities from Washburn Hot Springs, YNP, Wyoming, USA - WHS_1_MG | ecosystem: Environmental > Aquatic > Thermal springs > Hot (42-90C) | place: USA: Wyoming...
TCCATCTTGCGGAGCCGGACTCTAGGCCGGGGGGCTATCGTCCGCGTGTCAACGGGCAGTTTGGTCACCGGCTGACCTTCGCCGAAGGCGACCCGGAACTTGCGCCCCTCGCGCAGGTCCTGCCCGCAGAGGTAACGGTGGATGGACTCGGCGGCCTCCTTCCCGGCGGCCACCGCGGCAATCACGGTGTTGGGTCCGGTCACGGCGTCCCCGCCGGCGAACACGCCCTTGCGGTTGGTCTCCAGGGTGTAGGGATCGACCACCAGGGTGCTCCGCGGACCCCGCTCCAGACCGCTGTCGGCCAGGAAGAGAAGGTCGGGGGCCTGGCTGGTGGCGATGATGACGCTGTCGCACGCGACCTCGAATTCCGACCCCGGGATGGGTACGGGCTGCCGGCGCCCGCCCGCGTCGGGCTCCCCCAGGCGGTTGCGGACGACCCGCAGCGCCCTCACCCGCGGCCGCCCGCCCTCACCTTCGGCTTCACCGCCGGGGGCGGCCGCCGTGCCGCCCACTGTCCCGGCGCCGGCGGGCGCCCCGACCACGGCCACCGGGGCCACCAGATACTCGATACGGACCCCCTCTTCAAGGGCGTCCTCGATTTCCTCGGGCAAAGCCGTCATCTCGGCCGCGGTCCGGCGATAGTAAAGCGTAACCTCGTCCGCGCCCAGGCGCAGGGCCGTCCGGGCGCAGTCGACCGCCGTATTGCCGCCCCCGATGACGATGACCCGCTTCCCCACGTCGACCCTCTCGCCGAGGTTGACCCGCCGGAGGAAGGAGACGCCGTGGTAGACGTGGTCAAGGTCCTCTCCGGGGATACCCACCTTGTTGGGTTCGTGAGCCCCGACTCCCAGGAAGACGGCTTTGAAGCCCTCTTCGAAAAGCTTGTCGACGCCCTTGTCCGGGCCGATGGCCACGTTGGTCTTGATATCGACGCCCTCCCGGCGGATAAGCTCTATCTCCGCCTCGAGCAGCCGGCGCGGCAGCCGGTACTCGGGAATGCCCACCCGAAGCATGCCGCCGATGACCGGCAAGGCCTCGAAGACCGTGACCGGATAGCCGCGCCGGGCGAGGTGGTAGGCGCAGGACAGACCGGCCGGCCCCGCGCCCACGACCGCGACCTTCTCCTCCCGCGGGACCTTTTCGTCCCGGAGGGTGTAGGCCGCCGTCCATCCTCTCCGGCCGCCGGGGCCGACCACCCCGTCGGGCGCGGCCTCGGGAAGACTCTTGGTCAGGACGTACTCGCCGACGAAACGCTTCAGGCGCTGGATGGCCATGGGCTCGTCGACGTCCCCGCGCTGGCAGACTTTCTCGCAGGGATGGTGGCACACCGTCCCGCAGATGAGCGGGAAGGGGTTGTCGCGCCGGATGACCTCCCAGGCTTCGAAGAAGCGGCCCCGGGCGATGAGGGACACGTAGGCCTGCACGTTCACCCCCGCCGGGCATCCGGTCCGGCACGGGGACACGCCCCGTTTCTCGATGAGGTACTTGTTCGGCACGGCCTGCGGGAACTGCTTGTAGATGGCCCGGCGCCGGTCCAGACCGGCGTTGAAAGGGTTGGGGAGGGAAACGGGGCACACCTGCTCGCATTCCCCGCAGGCGGTGCACTCCGCCGGGTCGACGTAACGGGGCGCCTTGTTGACCACGGCGGTGAAGCGCCCGGCCGTACCCTTGAGCTCGACCAGCGTGGAGAGCGTGTGCACCGTGACGTTGGGATGGTTGAAAACGTCGGTCATCTTGGGACCGAGCAGACACATGGAGCACTCGTTGGTGGGAAACGTCTTGTCCAACTGGGCCATGTGGCCGCCCAAGGACGCGTCCTTGGTGACCAGATGCACTTGGTACCCGGCTTCGGCCAAATCGAGGGCGGACTGGATTCCGCCTATGCCGCCGCCGACGACCAGAACCGCCCCGACCGTCTCGGGGACGGCGGACCGTGGCCCGATAGCCATGGCTCACACCCCCGCGTGCCGTAACCCTCGAACCGGCTCACGCAGGGGCGCCTTAAGCGAGCGGCCGCAAGGCCGCCGGCGGAGGCTGGAGCCGAAGCGGAAGCGCCATTGGGCTTTTGCCCCTGGGCGAGCCGAATCGGGTTCCGACGGCTAAGTGCGCCAGGTGGCTTGGGTTGAGGCTATGAACGAGGGAGCGGACAAGCTTGGACCTTAGAGTGGAACGGCTGCCTTGAACCCGGCTTTTGTTCCAGCAAGACCCCGTGAACCGTTTGCGGTAGGCCATCCCCCTTTCTCGACTCGGCTACTCGAGCCTACCTGGTTCAGCCTATGAAGTTCCCATGTCTAAATTCTTGTCAATCACGCGCATACCCTTCTGCCACTAGCCGTTACCGATAATTCGTAATACTTGTTCCTCCGTCTTCCTCAGTGTACCAGGGTATCTCCGGCTTGTTGGGCGTTGCCGCCGGCCGACAACAGGCCGGAAGGAGGACGGAGCGGCCTTCGAGCCGAACAAGCACGCACCACCCATGATAAGGGAGCGGCACACAAGGAGGCGGCACGGATGAAGCCGGTCGCGAGCCGGCGTCTTCTTCTCCTGGGTTTCGGCACCGTCGGTAAAGAGCTGGCGCGGCTGCTCCTGGCCCGGAAAGATTGGCTTGGGTCCCAAGGTCTCGCCTTCCCGGTAACCGGCATCCTCACCCGCACCCGCGGTCTCCTGGCCGACCCCGCCGGACTCGACCTGAAGGAGGCCCTAGAGTGGGCGGCGGCGCCGAGTCCCGGCGGAGTCGGGCCGGTCCCATCCGGCCCCCCCGGTCCGGGTGCAGCCAGCGGCGCCGCCCTGGCCATCGACCTGGTCCGCGAGTTCCCGGCCGACATCGTGGTGGAACTCACCCCCCTGCGGGTGGACGCAAGGGGCGAGCCGGCCGTCTCCCATGTCCGCGCCGCTCTCGCCGCGGGCCGCCACGTGGTCACGGCCAACAAAGGCCCGGTGGCCTGGGCGTTCCGGGAACTCTCGGCCCTGGCCCGCGCCAAAGGGCGCCGCTTTCTTTTCGAGTCGACCGTGATGGACGGCACCCCCGTCTTCAGCCTGGCCCGGCGGACCCTGTCCGGGTGCCGCCTGCTCGCCTGCCGCGGCGTCGTCAACTCCACGACGAACTACGTGCTCGGCCGGATAGCGCAGGGGCTCACCCTCACCGAGGCCGTCAAAGAGGCTCAGGCCGGCGGCTTCGCGGAAGCCGACCCATCGCTTGACCTGGAGGGCTGGGACGCGGCGGTCAAAATCGCCTGTCTGGCCAACGTCCTCCTCGGGCTGGAAGTCAGGCCGGAGCAGGTAGACCGGACCGGGATAACGGGAATCACGGCCGAGGACCTGGCCCGGGAGGCGCGACGGGGCCGGGTCGTCAAGCTCGTGGCTGCGGCCGCCCGGCCGGGTTCGGAGGGTCTGGTGGGGCTGGACCGGCCGGTCTGCCCCGCCGACACGGTCGGGTCGGCCAGCCGGGAACGGAGGTTTCCGGCCCGGGTCGGCCCCGAAGCCCTGCCCGCCGGCGACATTCTGGCCCTGACTGAAGGCACCTCTTCCGCGTTGACCCTTTACACGGACCTCATGGGACCCATTACCGTCTTCGAGCATTCACCCGTTCCGGCCCAGACTGCCTACGGCGTCTTCCGCGACCTCCTGGAGATAGCGGAGGCCGACAGCGGAACCGAGATAGCGGAAGTGGATTAGCGGGCGCGCTCCGGTCATAGGCATGGCGGAGGGTGAGGGCTATGCCGACGCGAACGGGGCCCCACCGGTTCGCCGCTCTCGCCGCCGCCCTGACGGGCCTAAGTCTGGCCTGCCTCGCCCCGCTGGGATGCTCGACCGGGAGCGCCGGGGCGGTCCCGGGGGCGGTCACCCCGACCGCCGACCCTCCGCCCGCGGCCTCCGACGCTCTCGGCCTGGTGGCCTTCGTTTCCACCGACGGACGGACGGTCTACCTCTGGTCCCCGGCCGAGTCTCGGGCGGACCCCGCGCCGGGCGCGGAGGTCGTCCAGCCGGTCCACTTCTCGGGACCGGAGTGGTCCGTAAGAGTCCTGGCCCTCTCGGCCTCGCCGGAACGCCCGTATCTCGCCGTGGCCGAGGCCTTCGACAGAGGCACGGGCGAGGCGACGCGGGTGACGATAATCGACACCGCCACCGGCGCCAGTCGCCGCATTCTGCCCGCTCCGGGTTTCACACCCCGCGTAAGCGGGCTCAAGTGGTCCCGCGACGGCCGACTGCTCTTTGTCGACGGTGACCGACCCCTCGTCCTCGACGTCGCGGAAGGCGGCGCCGACCTGGTCTGGGACCTCTCGCCGGTCTTCCCGGGCGGCCGCTCGTCGGTCGGGGCCCTCCTCCCGTCCCCGGACCTCCAGGCGGTGGCCTTCCCCCGCCGCCCTGGACCGGGCAGGGGAAGCGGGAACGAAGGCGAGGACCTCTTCGTGGTCCGCGAGGACCAGCCGGGGGCCCGGCTGGTCGCCACGGGCGGCCCGGGCACCCGGCCCGCGGCCTGGCTGGGCGCCGCCGCGGACGGTTCACGACCTGAGGGTCCTTACGATTACCTGCTGGTCGAGCTCGCCCGAGCGGGAGCGCCGACCCCGGCCGCTTCGAGCCCGGCCGTCGTCGACCTGGCGGCCGGGCGGCTCAGCTTATGGTACCCGGCGGAGGCCCGGGGCGGAGCCGGACCCAGGTCGGACGAAGCGGCCGCCTACCGGGTCGTCCTCCTCGACCCGGCGGAACGCCGCGCGCTCATCAACACTTATGAGGCCACGACCGGGCGAAGGGCCCGCACCTTCTGGCGGTCGTTCGTCGACGGCGCCGAGACCGGACTCGGCCCGCTCGACGGACGGCAGATCACCGACGCCGCCCTGGGTCCCGTGGGGCCTGTGGCGGCAGTGCTCGTCGGCCGATCTGAAGCCGCCTCGGGCTCCGAAATCTGGGCCGTCGAGCGCGGCGGTTCGTGTCGCCGTCTGGCCGTCGTCGACGGCCCTTCGGACGTGCGCCTGGTGGGACGGGTGGGAGCCGTTTTCGTCCTGGTGCAAGCCGACCCCGAGGCGGCGGGGCCGTCCGCGGCGACTGGAGCGCCCGCGGCGGCCGCGGCGGTCTTCCGGCTGACCGACGGCATGTCGGCGGGCCTCATGACCCCCAGGCTCACCGTGGCTCGGACCGAAGGGCAAGGGGACTGAGGCCCCGCCCCCCTCCCTCGCCCGGCTTGGTCTTGCCGAGGATTTCCGCCGCCCAGGCCGCTCTGAGGGTCGTCCGGCTGGTTTCCTCGGCCGGAAGACGTAGGGGCCGCCCCCGCCCGTCGAGGACCAGGCCGAGGCCGCCGGCCACGAACTCGCCCCGCCACTCGGCTCCGCGCCCGCGGCCGAGGTTGAAGGGCGGCGCCGGCCGGACGACCAATTCTATCCGGCGGCCGGCCGGCAGGGGCACCCAGATGACCTCTCCCCGGAACAGCTGCCAGCTGCGCTCGCCGTCTCTCCAGGCCCCCTTCACCGTCGCCTCGAGCACGGGCTTCCGCCCCGGGCGGTTCCAGTTCACCCCCTGTACAAGGGGCGCTACGACCAGGCAGCTCCCCGCCAGGAGCGAGGCCGCGGCGTCTGCGAGGGAGGGGTCGTCGGCCGCCAGCCGCCCCCCTACCAGCCCGTCTCCCAGGGCGACCAGGATGCCGTAGGGGTCCAGGAGAAGCCGGGTGACCCCGACGGGCTGGCAGCCGTCCAGGGCGGCCAGAAGCGCGTACTCCGGAGTCGGTAGACGGGAGACGAGAGACCCTCCGACCAAAAGATGGCTGGACCGCACCACGCACCCGGATTCGGCCGCGACGGTCTCGCGCACCCCCAGCATCGCCCGGCTCAGGACCCCGGCCGTCAGCGCGGCACCCACGAAGGCTTCCGGTCCGTCCGTGAGCGCCACCGGACCGCCCTCGCCCAAGAGCCGCCCCATGAGCAGAGCCGTGTCCCCCGGCGGGAGGACCCGCGGCATGTCGTCGAACAGCTCCTCGAGAAGCCGTCCCCTGTCGTCCCCGCCGGGCCCGAAGGTATGACCCACAACCTGCCCCCCGCGGACGGCGACGGTCTCGACCGACTGCGGCTCCGAATTCACCGCGATGAGCTCGTAAGGAGAAACCCGCCCCGCGTGGCGCCCTTCCCCGCCGTCAAGCCAGCTTAGGGCGGGCGCGAGCCCGACGGCCCCGCGGGCCAGCACGGTCCGGCGCGCGGGGCGGCCTTCCAGCTTCTCTCTGACCCTCTTCTCGACGGCGGCCGTGGTGGCCGCCGCCGGGTCCGGCGGCCGGTCCGCCCCCGTCTCGCCGTCGGCGCCCGGCCGGTCCCAGGCTGCGTCGGGGTCCGGCGGCGGAGGACAGATGTCCGGAAGAACCTCCAGCGGAAGGTCCCCGAAGATGACGGACAGGTCGCCGACCAAGTCCGCCGGACCGTTATAGAGGAACGCCGTGGGACCGGAGGGGCCGTGCAACAGACCCGCCGCGGCTCTTTCCGCCAGGGCGTGGCACTGCTCGGCGCTGACGCCCGAGGCCAGAAGGACCACGTCCGGCTCCTCCCGCTCGGCCGCCTCGGGGTCGGCCGTCCCCGGACCGACCAGGCGACCCCCGCCCAGATAGACCGCGCTGCGGCTTCTCTGAACGCCTTCGCTTATCGGGTCCGAACCGGCCACGTAGACGGTGAGTTCTCTCGCCCGCGGGCCGTCCAAGCCGAGAAGAATCTGGAGCCTGCCCGGTCGCACGGCCCCACCCGGCCCGAGGCCGAACCACAACCGCCGGCTGGGACCCGCGCGCTCCGCACCCACGGGACCGCCCGGCTCCTGCGGCCCCTCCGGTACCGCCGGTGCCTCCGATACCTGCGGCGCCCCGGGTACCGCCGACTCCTCCGGTACCGCCAGCCCTTCCTGTGTCTCGGGCCCGGCCGGCACCTCCGGGCCGCCCGGCCGCGCGGAGCCGGCCGCCTCGAGACGCCGCCCCAGACCAGGCCAGGCCGGCACCCACGAAGGCCCCCATCGCGGTAGACGGGCAAAGGGTTCGCGCCGGTCCTCGCCGGCCTTCGCCGCCCGCCGCTGACGCAGACGGCTGAGATGCCGCCTGGCCTCGGCGGCGAGGGGATCGTCCCGCGGCACGGCCGCCTTCACGGCTAGCCAATGGGCGTAAGCTTCCTGGTCGCGGCCCAGGGCCTCCAGCTCCCCCGCCGCGGAAACATGCGCCTGCACGAGCAAGGGATCAAGGGATACGGCGGCCTCCCAGGCCCGGATGGCCTCGACCTGGTCACCGGTCGCGGCGAGGGCCTCCGCCCTCAACATCTGCACCCAGGGGTCTTCCGCGGAGGCTCCCAAACCGGCCTCGTCCAGAAGAGCCAGGGCCTCGAAAGGGTTGCCCCCGAGGTGTTGGTCCAGAGCCCGGCCGAAGAACCACACCGGGTCCTCGACGTCGGAGCTGGCCACCTCCTGCTCGAGCTCACAATAGTCGATGAGCTCCCAGAGTGCGCCCAGGAAACTCCACACCGCGTCGTAATGACGGTGTAGCGCCGAGGGGCGACCCTCGAGATAAGGCGGCAGGCGCAGAACCATGTCCCGCACGTCGCGGGCGGCCGTGACGGCCGCCCGGGCCAGAAGGAACGCCGCCTGGATAGAGGCGTCAAGCCGGGCCTGGTCGGTGGGGTTCTCCCGCAAGTCATCGTCCTTCTCGAGGTAGTGCCGTATCGCCCGCCGCACGTGGTCCCGCCCGTCCAACCCGCCCTGAACCTCCTTACCCGCCCTCTGGAGCACCGCCGGACCGGCGCCGCCGGTGCGGCGTCGTCGGAGCGGCGTTGCCGGAGCGGCCGTTTTCGCCCGGGGCCCGGCGGTCTCCTTTCCCCGCCCGCCGGGACCTGTCGACAGTATCCTCCATCGTCCTCCACGGGTCCGGTCGCGCTCGGCGCAGGGACGCGGCCGCCGGGTCGGCGGAATGTCGGGGCAAGGAAGGTGAAGGAGGGAAAAGTCGGTCCGGCGCGTAAAACGGCGAAGTTGTCTGGGATACTTCGTGGACCGTAAGGCCGCGGCGCGACCCCTTTCGCGGGGGACGCCGCCGCGCCCGGAGGGGTAAGCTAGCCGCGGACCACCTGAGCGGACGGAGGCCGGACGTTTGACATCCCAAGACAAACCGCAGGGTCTACCCCCGGGTCCCAACCCGCGGCGCTGGCGCATCCTCGCCGTTGTGCTTCTCGGCGGCATGATGGGACCGATCGACTCCAGCATCGTGAACGCCAACCTGCCCTCCATCGCCGGTTACTTCGGCGCGCCGATGAGCCTGGCCGGGTGGATTCAGGTCTCGTACCTCCTCACCATCGGCAGCCTGCTTCTGACCGTGGGACGGCTGGGTGAGCTTCACGGGTTCAGGCGCCTTTACATCCGGGGGCTGGTGGCCTTCGCCGTCTTCTCGGCCGCCTGCGGGCTCTCCCCGACCGTTCACTTCCTCATCGCCGCCCGGGCTCTGCAGGGGGCCGGGGCCTCCATGTTCATGGCCGTCTCGCCGGCCATCATCACGGCCACCTTCCCGCCTTACGAGCGCGGTCGGGCCCTGGGACTGAACGGTATGGCGGTAGCCGTCGGCCTGGCGGTCGGCCCCGTCCTTGGGGGGCTCATAACCCAGCACCTCGGCTGGCGCTGGCTTTTCTACATCAACCTGCCCGTGGCCGCGGCCGCCATTTACGCTTCTCTCCGGACCCTCCCCGAGGACCGCCCGTTGACGGAGGGGCACCTGGATACGGGAGGAGCGTTGCTAGGTTTTCTTGGTCTGTTCCTGGTGCTGCTTCTGGCCAACCAAGCCGAAACCGTGGGTTTCTCGTCGCCGTTCTGGCTGGCCGGGGCCCTCTTGACGGTCGGCGTCGTCTGGGCCTTCATCCGCCTCGAGCGCCGTCATCCCGAACCGACCCTCGACCTAACGCTCTTCGGCAGCCGGCCGTTCACTCTGGCCGTCCTCGCCGCGCTCTTCAACTTCATGGTCCAGTTCACCGTGGTCTTCGTCGTCCCGTTCGTCCTGCAGCAGGCGGTCGGCCTCACCCCCGAGGGGACCGGGCTGGTCCTTTCGGTGTCGCCGGTGGTCACTCTGCTCGTCGCCCCGTTCTCGGGCGCCCTGTCCGACGTGATAGGAACGCGGGGATTGGCCGCGGCCGGCACCGGCCTGGTCCTCGCGGCCATGGTCCTGCTCTCGGTACTTCCCTTCCATCCTCACCCCCTGGACGTGGCCTGGCGTCTCGGACTCATGGGCCTCGGCACCAGCGTGTTCCAGTCTCCGAACTCGAGCGCCGCCATGGGTTCGGCGCCCCGGACCCGCCTCGGTCAGGCCTCGGCCGTGCTGGCCACCGTCCGCAACGTCGGCATGTCCTTGGGCGTGGCCATCGCCAGCGGCGCCTTCGCCGCCCGCTACGCGGCCGCCCGGGCGGCCGGCTTGGCCGATGAGCTCGCCCTGGTGACCTCGGCCCGCCAAACTCTCACCATCGGGGCCGTCTTCGCCGTCGGCTCGCTCCTCGCCGCGGCCCTCAGTCCGGGTGTCAGGGCCGCGGAGCGACCCGGCGCCTCGGGCCCGGGTGGGCGCGGACCGGAAGCGGGAGCGGGCGAAGTCAAAGAGGCGGGAGAAAGTAAAGTCAAAAAAGGTTGACATTTACGTAAACGGAAAGTACCATCGGACTTGGGGAACAGCCGTCCGGAGGTGCTTTCCGGTGGCCGAAGAAACAAAGGGACAGGAGACAAAGAACCGCCGGAACCCGGCGGCCCCGCCCGGGATTGCCGACCGCCCTGAGACCTGGACCATTTCCGACCTGTCCGCCGAGTTCGGCGTCACCCCGCGCACCCTGCGTTACTACGAGGAGCTGGGTCTAATCGCGCCCCGACGCTCGGGGGAGGGCGGGCAGCGCCTTTACAGCCGACGCGACCGCGCCCGCCTGAAGCTGGTGCTCCGGGGCCGGCGTTTCGGGTTTTCGCTGAAGGACCTCAAGGAACTCCTGGATCTCTACGACACCGACCCGACCCGGAAGGAGCAGGTCCGCCGCACCCTGGAGATAGGCGCCGAGCGCATCGCCGAAATCGACGAGATGATAAGGGAGCTCCAGCTCCACCGACGTGAGCTGCTCGACTATCGCGAGCGGCTCACGGCTTTCCTCGAAGGCCGGGCCGGCCCGGAGGTCCTGGACCTCCCGCTGGAGTCGGCCGACGACGACGGGCCGAGGGACGTTCCCGGGGAGGAGCAGCCCCTGGAACGGGGCTAGGGAGAAAGAGTCCGGGGAGGGAGAAAACGGTGCATGACCATCTTCTTTCCGAGGTGCAGCGAGCCGTCCGTGACGAGGCGCGGGCCTTCGTCCGCGAAGACGTCCCGCGGCGGCTGCTCCTCGACCTGGACGCGGACAAAGTCCGCTATCCGCGCGAGTACCTGGAGAAAGCCGCGGCCCGGCACCTGCTCGGGCTGCGTTTTCCGCCGGAGTACGGCGGGCGCGGTCTGGGCTGGTCGGCGGAGGTGCCGGCCCTCGAGGAGATCGGGGTGCTCGGGACCTCCCTCGCCTGCCTCTACTCCCTCCCCTCTATCGTCGGCGAAGCCATCTACCGTTTCGGCACGGAGGAGCAGAAACTCCGCTACCTCAAACCCACTCTCCAGGGCAAGCTGACCTGCGCCGAGGCGCTCACGGAACCGCGCGGCGGGTCGGATTTCTTCGGGACCACCACCCAGGCCCGACGCGAAGGCGACAGCTTCATCCTGAACGGTCAGAAACGCTTTGTCGTCGGCGCCGAAGGGGCCGACTACTTTCTCGTCTACGCCCGGACCGACCCGGACGCCCCGCCGCACAAAGGTATCAGCGCTTTCATCGTCGACCGCGGGCCCGGAGTCGAAGTGGCCCACGTCTACGGACTCATGGGAACCAGGGGCGGCGGGACCGGTCGGCTGGTTTTCCGGGACGCCCGGGTCCCGGCCGCCAACCTCGTCGGCGAACTGAACGGGGCGGCCGACATCTTCTACCGCATGATGGTCCCGGAGCGGCTGACCAGCGCCGCCGGAGCCATCGGGATGGCCCGGGCCGCCCTCGACATCGCCACCCGCTACGCGGCCCACCGCAAGGCCTTCGGCCGGAGGATAAGGGACTTCGAGGCGGTGAGCTCGAAGCTCGCGGAAAGTGTGACCTTACTCGACGCGGCCAGGGGGCTCGTTTGGAGCACGGCGCAGGCCGACGACGCCGGAGCCGACCCTCGTCTGGTGCGGCGGCTGGTCTCGGAGGCCAAGAAGTTCTCGACCGAGGCGGCCTGGACCGTCGTCAACCACGCCATGCAGGTCCTGGGCGGCATCGGCTATACGGACGTATATCCCGTGGAGCGGCTGCTGCGCGACACCCGCCTCATTATGATTTGGACCGGGACCAACGAAATCATGGACCTCATCATCCAGCACGAATGGTTCAAGGAGAAAGAGGCCGAGTGGTCCGCCGGGGGCGCCCCGCCCGCCGGGTTCGGGTCCGGGCCGGGGGTCCCGCGCGACGTGGAATGCGACGCTCCCGGCGCCGACAACACCGAGGAAAAGGTCTTCGAGTGAGCCGAAATCAGCCTTCCCCGCCGATTCGCCGCGAAGGGCGGAAGGCGGGGTTTGTCTAGGCCCCGGCGGTAGGGCCTGCGCGGGACGCCGCCGGGGCCCCTTTTACCCTCGGCCGCCAGACGACTGCGGGCCACCCGGCGACTGCGGGCCACCCGGCGACCGCGGGCCGCCAGGCGACTGCGGGCCACCCGGCGACCGCGGTCAGAGGGCCGCCAGTGACTGCCAGATGACTAGCCCGAAAACAGCAGCCAGGTAAGGACTGGTGAGTTTGAAGAGAAGCCGGGCCCTGGCGGCCGACGGGCGCCTCATCACGGCCAGGCTCTCCCACACTATAGGCGCCTGAAGGGCCACGGTCAAACCCAGGGCCGCCGGACTGAAACCCGCCGCCCGTCCCAGAACAAAGGCGGTCGCGCAAAGGGCCAGGCTGGCCGCGCCGACACAGCGGGCCGCCTTGGGGACGCCGATGACCACCGGGAGCATCGGAACGCCCGCCCGACGGTAATCATCGACGTGACGGATGGTGAGACTCCAGATGTGCACCGGCGTCCAAACCACGACCAGCGCTGCGACGAGAAAGGGCACCAACCGGAAAGGCACCCCGGCCACCGCCGCCAGCCCCATCATCACCGGCGCCCCGCCGGCCGGCGAGCCGAGAATCACGTTGAGCGGCGTCCTGGGCTTCGAAAGGCCGTTATAGACCACCGTACTGTCCAGCACCCCGAAGACCAGCCAGGCGGTCGTCCAGACGTTCGCCGCCGCAAGAGCCGTGAGAGCTCCCGCCGCGACAAGGGCTATCCCGAACCAGAGAGACTCGGCCGGCGCCAGGCGGCCCGTCGGGAGCGGGCGGTGCTTCGTCCGCTCCATGACCGCGTCCATGTTGCGGTCGATGTAACCGGTGATGGCGTTGGCCCCGGAGCAGGCAAGCACGGCTGCCGCGGTGGCCCACGCCAGACGGACCCAGGCGGCCTGCCGGGCCGGTCCGGGAGGCACCGCCGCCAGCGAAGCCACTCCGCCGACGACGGTTCCGAGCGACAGGAGAATGACTGACCGGAATTTAGTCGT
>Ga0315298_1008917_pt1 | contig 12585 bp, 12 predicted proteins | sample WHS_1_MG_FD_203077 | JGI IMG/M metagenome (GOLD analysis project Ga0315298, IMG submission 203077) | Extremophilic microbial mat communities from Washburn Hot Springs, YNP, Wyoming, USA - WHS_1_MG | ecosystem: Environmental > Aquatic > Thermal springs > Hot (42-90C) | place: USA: Wyoming...
TTATTTAACTGAAAGAGGGGATTGTATAATTGGTATAAATGCAAATTATTCTGTAAAAGATTTACCAGAAGATCTTAAAGATCATTTATTAAATGAAGGAAAAATAAAGATTGTAATTAAAGTTGATGATCTAATGGATAATATAATTGCATATGGCTCAAAAAAATTATTATTAACAAATGATAGAAGTATTGTTATAAGAAAAAGCGATTATATTGATGATAGAACATTGGCAATAAACTCAAATAAAAGTGCTATTGATATTGATAGAAGATTAATAGAAAGATTGAAGAATGAGAGGAATATGAAATTTATTATATATTACTGAAAAATATTTATAAAGAATAAAATATTTATCCTTAATTATGAAAAGGAGAGGTATAGATATGGCTGTGCAATTGATATTTGTAATAATAATAATGTTAGTAGTAGCAGTTATTGTAATTAAGTTATTCCAGCAACAATCGTCAAATATTAGCCAAATATCAAATACACAAATACAACAGGCAGTTTCGGATTGTTCAAGTTATTGTTCAACCCCAACAACATTTTGTACTAAGTATGAAGATATAGGAAATGGAATAGTACAAACAAGTCCTGGATACTATGTATGTTCAAATGCCGTCCCATGTAGTGTAGTATTACAATTATATGGTGGCCCTTCTAGTCAATGTCAATATCAGGGATATACAATAACACCCCTGGATTGTATGTATATAGAATGTCAACATTATATTGATGATTTATATTATAGTCCAGCACAAGCAACAAGCTATGTATTTGGAAATTTTTCTTCTACTACATCATTTAATATAACATCTGGACAAGCAGAAATTCACATTTCTTCTCCATCTCAAATATTAAACCCAGGTCCATCCCAATGTTCTGCACAATTACCAACATGGATAACAAACCAAGTATTTGGTGCATTATTAAAGATTATTAACTATTATAATACTGCAAATGGGTGTAATTTGAACTTAACAGTCAGTAATGGGATATTAACAGTTACTGGAAACTGTCCAACATTGGGTATAAATAATAATGCAAATGGAATGCCATTATGTCAATTCTTATTGCAAGTGCCATATTCTCAGTTGAATAATATACCAAGTGTAACAAGCTAATGTAATGAGTTTTTTTGAGTATTTTTATAATAATTTTAATCTAATAAAACTAAAAGCCCCGGGTTCTATATATAAAAGATATGCATTTCATTTATGGTTAAACAGATTAAATACAAATCCTGATAATATATTTTCTTCTGTAATAACTCTAATATTATTTTCTATAATTATATATTTCATTCTAAGTTTTGTAAGCTTTCAATTAGCCTTTTCTTTATTAATATCTTCATTAATATTATCATTTTATTTTGCATATTATCCAATATTCTATACACAGGTTGTTAGAATACAAGTAACATCAGAAATTGTATGGATAATATTATATTTATCATTATATCTAAAAAGAAATCCAAATTTAGAAAATGGAATAAAATATGTAGCATATTATATGAAAGGTTATATTGCAACAGACTTTAGATCATTATTATATAATTTAGAAACGAATAAATTTACTGATATTGAATCTGCATTAGAATATTATCAGAGAAGATGGTTTTATCTAAGTCCAGATTTTGTGTATGCAATGACTCATATTGTAAACATTAAATATAAAACATCTATTGATGATATAAATAAATTATTAGATAGAATATTGGGTTGGGTATTAAAAAAATCCTTAGAAAAATCTCAATTATATGTAGATGCCTTAAAAGAACCTGCAACAGTTATAGTATCTTTCTTAGTAATGATGCCAATAGTTAGTTTAATGATGTTACCAATAATATCTGTATTTTTATTAAATACTGTAAGTTTCTATTTCATAGCATTTTCATATATAATAATTTTACCAGTCATTACATTTCTAATAATTCAAAACTTCCTATCAAAAAATCCTTTTGCATTTTCAGTTCCAGATTTATCTTTAGCAAGAGATCTACCAAAACCTGGAAGATTTAAAATTGGAAATAAAGAAGTTCCAGCAATAATAATTTCAATAATATTGGGATCAATTGCAGTTTTGGGGATATATCATTTAATTTCCCTAGCTATAAAAATTACATTTATTCCACAAGGATTCTTAAGCGATTATTTAAATATAGTTTACCAGGATAGAGCATTAATATATTCTGTTTTAACTTTAACATTACCTTTGGGATTGGGTTTAGGTATAGGATCTTATTATTATTTAACATCTTTTCAAAAAGTTAAAAAAATATATCAAATTGAAGAAATAGAAAATGAGTTTCCAATTGTTGTATACGAATTCGCATCATTATTAGAAGATGGTTATCCATTTGAAATAGTAATTGAAAAAACTTATTATAATTATAAAATAATAAAATCATCTGGAGTTATGGAAAACTTTCTAAAAACAACACTATATAATTTAAGAAAAGGCTATGATTTAAATACTTCTGTATTTGATCCAAAAATTGGTTCATTAAATTTATATCCATCAAAATTAGTAAGGGAGACCATGCAACTCTTAGTTACTTCTGCTTCAAAGGGTCCTGAAGTTTTATCAAAAATTGCATATAATGTATCGACAAATTTGGAAAATGTAGATAACATAAGATATAGTGTAAGGAAAATATTAAATGAAATAATTGGATTAATAGATATGACATCAAGGAATTTAGTACCATTAATTTCTGCAATGGTTACAATTTTCAATAATGGTATAGTTTCTATGCTTTTTGCACTTGCATATTTCTTTCAATTAATGGATCAATCTTTTGGTCTTGGTGGAGGCTCTAACTTATTTGATTTTATTGTGAACACATTTAATCTATATAATTTGATACCACCAACATTTTTTGAAGCAATAATCGGTATATTCTTTATAGAATATGTAGTAATAACTTCATATATGAGTGCTGGGATAAAATATGGTTTTGATAGTACGATGACATCATATTATATAGGTAGAAATTTATTGTTTGGAACAATATTTTATGTAATATTTTCAATAATAGGAATATTGATAATATATACAGTATTTGGCCCATATTTACCAACAAGTATACAATTATGAAGTTGCAACAATCCATATATTGGATTATAATAACTTTTATATTAATAATAGCTGCAGGAATAATTTCTTTTTACTATATTTATAATATAAAGAATAATTTAAACAAAAGTACTATACAGACTATTGATTGCCAACAATTAAAAGATCTATATAGTAAAAGTTTTCAACAGGTAATTGACATTAGGGTCTTTCTTAGTGAAAACTGTACAATAAATGGAATAACAATACCTGCTGGCTATAGAACAATATATATTTATAACGGGAGTATTAATTATATATGAAGAGTGATATAGCGATAGATACTATATTCATAATAATAATAGCGATTATATCCATCGTAGCTATACTATATATTATGTTTACAAAATTCTTCAGTAATTCTCAATCATATTATTGCCAAACATTAATATCTGAAGGCGGCTTTTCTCCATCCTGCAAACAATATTATCCTTCCGCAATAAATGTTATATATACAAACGAGAGCATAAATACGCTTTATTTTGACCTAACAGGACTAATATTAAATTGCTATAATAATAATGTAAATACAAACAGATTATTTAATATATGTTATGATGTATACATAGACGAGGATATTACTCTAGATCCATCAATATTAATCCAATATATACAGAATTATACTAAATTTAGTACCAAAAATATTGTATTTCATTTAAATAATAATGAAGAAAAAATATATCCATATAACAGCATATTTATAATATATAACAATAGTTATATTATAATATGGCAATGAGATCTCAAGAGCTTCCAATTAATTATACTTTTTTAATTTTTATTGGAATACTTGTTACCTTAGTAATTATAGGAATAATATTTATATTAAGAGGGAATATAGCTTCATATATTAATAGTATAATGCCTAAATATAATAATACACAAACAGTAGTTGAAACAAATGTAAATTCAATACAAGATGTTGCAATGGATGTAGTATCATGTTATTATAAAAAGGCACAGGGCCTTTGTTATTTAATTAATTATAAAGGATCTCCATTTACATGTCGGGATTTAATAAATACAGTAAATAGCATAGATCCGAATGTAGTAATGCAAAATTGCAATTATAATATAAATACTGGAAAATATATATTAATATATTCGGCAGGAAACTATGTTTATATTAATGTCCAAGGATAAAGATGGAGAAGTGGTTTTGGATAATTGTAACAATTATCGCTTTTGGTTTATCCTTATATTTATATTTTAAATTTACTGGTATAAATAATCAGACCCAATTATTATATCAAGATATATCTTCATGCCAGAAATTATATACAACAGTTCAGAGAGCTTGTTATTCAAATAATGGAACAAAATTTTATATTAATATTGAGATAAATAAGTATTTAAATTATATTTATGGCAATAATAGTTTACTAAGTTGCTATATATATGACAAATATTATAATTATACAATACCATGTAATGTAACAATAAATACAACAAACAACACAATAGAATATTATACTTCTGGGTTATTCTACGAATTATCACATGGAAATCCAAATGAACAAATTCCATTGCTTGTTGAAAAAACTTCTCCAACAGAAGTAACAATTTATATAGAAAACCCAAGTTAAAAAATTTTAAAGTTTTTAAATATTATTTATTTATAATGAAAAGATATCAATTAAATTTACTCTCTGTATCAATAATATTGGTAGTTATATCATTAGCTTTCGTAATATATTATCAATATTCTATGAATGTTAAAAAGGAGCAGGAAAAATATATATTTGAAAATTTTATTGGCGGTTTACAAAATTTACAAAATACAATAAATAGCATGCAAGGTGTATATTACATAAAAGTGGATATACCAAACGGTGTTGTATTATATGCAGAAGGCTCAGAACTAATAATACAATATAATAATAATAATTATACAATTAATTTTCAAAATAAGAATGTAACAATTTATAACAATGGTCAAAATGTAAGTTTTTTATATCCAAACAATTATATATACTTAGTTAGTACAAATAATGTTGTTTTTGTTACAACAAATACACAAGATTCAATTACCATATTAAATGAATACATGCCAAAAGGAAATATAATATATTCTAAGGGTGGTAACCCAACATCTGGTAATACAAATAATGGCGGTAGTCCAGAAGGAAGCAGTGGTGGGGGTGGCGGTGGTAGTGGAGGTGGTAGCTCATCTTCTGGAGGATCCGGTGGAGGTAATGGTGGTGGAAGTAACTTATATAAGGGTAGTCCATATGTAAGTTGTCAAAATAACAATATTAGTATTAATTTTACCGATAGTTGTCTAGTTCAATATAATGGACAAAGTTGCTTTTTTTGGGGTAACGTAAATGGAAATAATTATTTGTCACCGCCAGCAGAGACGAAATTTTGTGGAGCCTGTTGGGCAGTTACTAGTGCTTATATTACTGCTTCAATTTATATGATAAGAAATAATAAACCAAACCTTGGATTAACGTTATCTCCATCATACATTTTAATAAACTGCAATTACGGTAATCCAAATACTCCTCCATATTGTAATCATCAATATATCCAAGGATGCGTAGGTGGAAATCCTTATATCGCTTTAACTTTTGCATCTGAATATGGTATTCCACCAGACCCTGGATGGGAATATTTTTCCTCCAAATTAGCTAACTGCAATGCATCTTCTGGCTCCTATCCCGGAGATGTATGTAATATTCTCACTTATGATGGTCCCAATTCCCCACTATACTATCCAAAAGGCATCATCGATCTTATCGATAATAATCAATATTTATCTGATCAACAAATAATTCAGGATTTATTATGCTACGGACCATTAATAGCTACTGGTTCAATGGCTGGAGCTGGAGGACCCAATCCATTAATCTATCCTATGGAGTTTGTTATTTCGGGTGAATCTTCACATTCAATGTTATTGGTAGGATATGATACTCAATCGCCAATATGTCTGGAAGTCTATGGAACACCAGACTGCTGGATCTTTGAGAATACCTTTGCAAGAGATAAGGTTGGCTGCTTGATTTTCTATCAAGATGGTAGTAATTCGGTTGTTCTTGAACTCAGGCCTCCAGATCCAGCCGCATGCGGTGAACTCTATTCGGATTACCAAGCATGTAATCTCTTACTAGCAGAATTTGGCATAAATGAATTATGTGGAGGTGTTTATTGGACACAAAACGGGTTTGTATATGTACCTTTCGACCAATCCCCCTTTGGTTTATCTTTCCCAATGCCATTGGAACAACTCTTAGCAGTCCAAAATGTTACCATTTCACAATAATTATATATAAAACAATAATATTGCTATCTATATTTCTGGTTTTCTTTATAACTTTATCTTAATAATGTATTATATATGGATAATTCCTCAATAATACTTTACTGCGAACTTGGTGGAGGAACATATTACATAAATGATACAGGTTCTTATTGCATTATAAACGGTACCTATTTTGATGCTTTACAATATTATGAAAATAATGTACCTCCGCAATATTCCTTTTGTACTCATTATGGATTGATATATTTAAATAGTACTTATTGTGAATATCCGAATGGAACTTTAATTAGTCCATATTCATTGATACCATCAAACAATACATACCCATACATAAGCATTTTAATTGACTTAAATAGTTTACAAAATTTAATTAATTTACAAAATCAAACATCATGTAATAGTTTGTTAAATTGTTCAAATACACCGTGGAATTATAAACCATGTTCTAATCAGATTTATCCATGTTTTAATCCGCCATACATACCTCCTCTTTATTTGAAAAACAGTACTTTATATCAGGATATCATCTCTGCATATCAACAAGAGGCTCAATGTGGATATTGTCCAGAAAATTTATCTTTTCAGGGTAACTGGTTTAGATGTCCATATAATTATTCTTTAAATCAGTTATATCATGAATTTTTGCAACAATGTCCACCACCAAACATTGTCTATATATCATGTACTGGAGTATTCGAGTGTATAAACCAAACAGAAATAAATTTAACAAGTTATTTGGAAAATAATAGTCAACAACTAGTATACGTAAGCACAATTGCTAGTAATGGAGCTAATTCTAATAATGTTAATTTAGTTTTGCCTACAATAATAATAATAACTATTGTTATAATAGGCTTAATTATTCTCTTATACTATATAAAATGAAAAATCAAATAAACACATTAGCCTTTGTTATTATTATTTCAATAATAATTTTATTAGTTATTCTGATTATTTTGATATCAAATTATTCAAATTCAAAAACAACACAGACAAACGAAGTAATTAATCAATATACACTAACAATTCAAAATAGCGTTGATTTATTATCATATGTTAATGATAATAAGACAAATTTATCTTATGCATTCTTATTATCATATTTTTCATCCTCTGGAAATGATACATATTGTATAAATCAAAATGAATGTACAAATATATCGGAAGATCTCACAAATTACTTTAATAGTATATATGGAAATAGGTGGAATTTAACAATATATTTTGTCCCACCAGTAACTGGATGGCTTGTTCAAATGTTTATATTAGCTGGCAATATTGGAGATTGGGATCCTTGTTCAATGAACCCACCTCCAGATCCTGACGGTACACAATGGTATGAATGGAATTATAAATATTTTTATGTAAATAATTATGTAGAAAATTTTAATGGACCAAATGGTCAATTTACTGCATATGGTGCTGGATGGGTTAACGCAACAGCACCATTTCATCAGACAATGTCAATATTCTGGTGGGGATTGTCATCATTATATAATGGATTATCGCAATCACTAGCCCTGCAAATTGGACTTTGCATTCCACTAACAGCTATATTTCCAACTTATAATTTTACCGATGCTTCTGTCTACTGTCCAGCTGGTAAGTGGGAACTATTTCAATATTTTGGACTTTCTAGTGGCATTCCCCAACCCACATCTTCTTTACCTCAGTTCTTTTCTGGACAAGTAAGTTATCAAAATCCAGTAGCTGGTAAACAATATTTAACGAGCACACCATATTATTATGTAGGTCCCCCCACATATAGAACAGCTACAGACATAAATAGGTTGGCAGAGTCTATAATTCCTCAACAATATTTAGATGCTGCATGTAAAGAAGAATTTGGCGTAGGCTATACAAGTAATAATCCAGACTGTGAGGGTACTGAATTAATTGTTGGAGCATTCTATAGAGGAGAAGTAAAAATACCTCCAAACTGTCAGCAGGTATATATAGATTATCCATGGCATGAAGTAATAAGGTTATATATATCATTTTTAAACAAAAATGGACAACCCGATTATGTATTTCTAGCAGCAGATCCTCTCTGCGGAAGCTGTCCAAATGGTGTATTTGATGACATACAAAATGTGAATGGATTTACTGTTGGAAAAGAGTGTCCTCTAGTTCATTTACTTAATCAAAATTCTTATGCAGAAGGAATTTACAGATTTAATATTACTAAATGGGTAATAGACGATAGAAATCCAAATACAGATAGCTTCATAATTTCTGCAGTATATTATGACCCTCATTCTGGAGGAAATGGTGCTGCAATGGCTAGAGCATATTGTATTACTAATAATGGAGATAAAATAGAACTGAATGTATATCTTCATAAGAATCGTGAAAGTCCATTAAGCTTAGGATATCCAATACCACCAAATACAAATACATACATATATTACATGTATTTACCAATGGATATACCATATCTTGGCGGATATTTAGTTGCCAAATTAACAGTATGGTAAAAAAAGAAGATAAAATATTATTTATCATATATTTAATGTTGTTTTTATCTTTTATTTTTAATAGTAAATTTAATATACATATAATTATTTTTGGTACAATATATTTATTCTTATTATACTTTATATTAAAAAATTCGAAGAATACATCTTTAACATATAAATTAACATTTTTATATATACCAATTGGAATTTTTGGAGTTTTTAATAAGTTAAATTTACCTTTACCAATACCTTTATTTGGTCTTATAGCAAATTATTGGATATTTTATTTTATAGCATTTTCTTTGGGATATTACTTATTTGAAAACAATTTATATATTTCAAAAAAATCTCTAATATTATATATAATTTCTATAATTTTATATATAATACTATTTTTCCTTGAATTAATATATAACTCTGTGACTACAGATCTTGAAGCAAAAATAAATTATATAATATCTATGTCAATTAACTTTGCATATTCACATCTTTATACTTTCAAAATATTATATTCATCTCTATTTATCATATTTTCTATATTTATATTTCTAGTTGCATATTTTAATAGCAATGAAATATTAATAACAAGAACAAAAATATTCAAGAAGATATCAGAAATCTATAAATATAAAAAGTACATATTTCTATCAATATTTCTTATTATAATATTACAAATTATTATTGCTATATATAAGTTTTCAGTTTATAATAATTTAGTTATAGAAAATCCAGTTGGAAAATATTATATCTATGCTTATGAATCTCTAATATTTTTATCTATATACGAATTTATAATTTACTTTTTAATTTATAGAAATTTAAGATATAATGTTCCAACAAATTATTTCTTACTTTTTACTATCGTCTTAATAATATTTTTTGGAGAACTATATTTATCAAATGTAGATTTTACTTCTGTAGCTTTGCATACTAGATATTTAATAGCTATGCTATTTTTCTTCATGGGAATTCATTATAAATTATATAGAAATAGTAAAAAGACAATTACAAAAGCTATTGGTATTACGATTGGAATATTGGTTTTAATACAAAACATAACTGGAGAGTTGCTTGAATTTGCATTATTTGGAGGTCCTTTATTAGGTATACTATCTATACCAAATATATTAATGGCGCTTGGTATTATACATGGGTTAGTGACACCCATTCTTATATTAACATTTATATATTTACATGTTAAATTAAAAATATGAGAAATCAGGTAGAAATAATTTATGTAGTTGTATTTTTAACAGTTGCTATATTAATAATATTATTGGCTTTTTATGCATTAACCTATAATAATAACCAAAACTTAATTTTTAATAGATTTACATCTTTATCTACATTATCTAACTATTTTATAGGCAATTTACAAACGCTGTTGACACAGGAAGGCTATGCAAAATCTTATATAGCAGGAACAAGTGGGTGGGGAAAAGATGAGTGGGCTTCTTTTCCTCCTAAATGCATACAACCCCAACCATGTCAAGCTGCAGTTCAGTATTATAATGAATTGCTAACTTCGGGAATTAGAAACTTATTAGATTACGAAAAGAGATATTTATATATATATCAATATTATTATCCATATAAAATATCATTTAATTTTTCAAATAATTACGAGGCAGGGCTTATTGGAGATTGCAATGACATAACTTCTGGACGATACAATTATAATTTTCCTGTTTATGTCCAGGGATTATATTTGGATATAAACGGTCCATCCTCTGGATCAATAATTCCTTTTGAAAGCACATCAAATATAACAAACAATCCTGCATTCTATTTATATAACTTAGCATATCAATTCTCTCAAAGCGGAGAATTTTCAGAATGTTCATATCAAGATTGTTTAAATACATTGAATAATAATCCAACATATACATGTGCACAAAAATTTGAGCAATTTTCAAATGATCCAAATATACAATGTAAAGAAGCAGTAATATCATATCCATGCAGAGATATTCCACTTTGTCAACCATGTCTATTTCCAAGAGCAGCTGCCTGCAAAGTGGTATTAAAATGCTCCGATAATCAATATAATGTATATGTCAATGGACTTTCTCTTCCGCAATCCATAGTAATTGGCTCTATAGTTTTTTATGAAAATATATCTGACTTTTATTACTTACAATGTATATATAATTGTACTGCAATATATGATGCAACAAATAATCAATCAATATATAAGAATTGTACGCTTGCGGATTATGAAGCTGGATGTTCTCCTTTTCCAAGTGGCTGTAACAATTTAAATGTGAGTCAAATGAATGTAAGTCAATTAAATTTGAGTCAACTAAATATAAGTAATTTGAATATAAATCAAAATGATACAGTAACTGTATATACATTTCAATATTATAATTCTACAGAAGTTCAATGTTATGGATGTGTAATAGGTAGTCCTCCTTGTAATATTTGTCAACCAGAAATATGTCTCAATAATGGTCCTCCACCATGCCCGAAAACTATACCATTTCCAGATGAATGTTTACAGCAACCAATATCCAATCAATCAAACCAATCATCATCTGGTGGAAGAGGGGAACCTAGAACTGGAAAAACCATACTTATTAGATAAATAAATGAAAGAACAATTATCTATAGTATTTATAACAATATTAATTGTATTATTTTTGGTTGGGATGATATTTTTATTAGCTATATTTTCTAATATAAATTTAACAAATTATAAAGAACAAACTTCTTTTTCATATCAACAGGAAATAATATATGATCTATTTTCCCCTAATTGCATAGGATACCCATCCCATTCTATATATTTTACAACTCTGGATAAGATAAAACAATTTAATCAAACATATTATAATGAACTTCCAAATTGTACAATATTTCCTTATACATTTAGGGCAGAAATAGATAATTATAGTTTTGGAATAATAAATTTTAATGGAAATTGTAATACATATACATATCCAATTTCTGTATATTATTCTCTAGACTATATTAAATTAACTATATGTAAAAACTATTATTCAGATTTTTATTATTTTTTATATAGCTTTTGTTTGAGTAATAAAAATACTTCAAATCAAACTTTTGTATTTTTATTTCCAACAAATTTATCTGGAAATATAACATGTACAGAAAATACAAATGGAAATATTATATGCAATTATATACCATGCTATTCAGTAAATAATATTACATTTTATCAACTTGTAACAGTATATGTAAAAAGAATTAATCAAACACATTTCATAATTGCATAAATTTATTAAAGATTGCTATTGATTCGATAACAATTTTTGCAGCTAGATTATCACATACCTCATTAGAAAATAATTCCACTAAATCAAAACCAATTAGATTAATATTTCTTAATTCTTTTATAATCTTAAAATAATGATATGGTCTAATTCCAATACCTTCTAACCAATGTCCACATCCGGTATCAAATACATCTATATCGATTGAAATGTATAAATTCTTATTTTTCAATATATCAGATATTTCTTTTGAAATTTCCTTTATATTATCCCAAACATCCAAAGGATTATAATATTTTATTCCCCATTCTTTTATTATATTCTTTTCTTCGAATGATAGATTAGATATACCAATATAAATAATTTTTTCAGGTTCAACATAATTTTCCTTTATTAAATGATAAATAAAACTTTGATAATTTGGATACGGATCTGGATGAATATCCGGATGGGCATCAAAATACAATAAATAAAAATCTTCCCAATTTTCTTTAACAATTTT
>Ga0315298_1008918_pt1 | contig 12582 bp, 14 predicted proteins | sample WHS_1_MG_FD_203077 | JGI IMG/M metagenome (GOLD analysis project Ga0315298, IMG submission 203077) | Extremophilic microbial mat communities from Washburn Hot Springs, YNP, Wyoming, USA - WHS_1_MG | ecosystem: Environmental > Aquatic > Thermal springs > Hot (42-90C) | place: USA: Wyoming...
CAAGCGTGTAACCGTTTATGGCCATAATTACCGGCTTGGGCAACATCTCGATCTTGCGCATCAAGTCGTGCCCTTCCTTCAGCTTCCTTGTTGAGTCGGCAATTGTCTTGAGAGCTTGAAGTTCGTTGATATCGGCGCCGGCGACGAAGGCCTTTTCCCCTGCGCCGGTGACTATTATCGCGCGGATATTGTCGTCCTCACCAAGTTCGTCAAATGCAGCGTGAAGCTCCCGGACGGTCAGGTCGTTCAGAGCGTTGAGCACCGAAGGCCGATTGACGGTGATTATGGCAATGTCTTCCTCGCGCTCAACCAGGACATTCTTATACTCCATAATTTGTGCCTCCAACTCAGTATTGCTTTTCTGCGTTCTTTGTGCTTGTGGCGGTGAGTGCTGCTTTCACCGTGTGTTTCCTGTCACTACAGGCATAATCATCTTCCCGAACGGCATCACCGAAACACTTAAATCGTTGCCTTTTTTAGCGCGCACGCGCTGGATTGCCTCGTCGACCGATGTCACTTTGATGGCATTCATCTTCCTGGCTATCTCTTCGCTTATAGCGCTCACCACGTAGGTGGGGTGCCGCGTAGTCATATCCAGCAGACGAAGCGCGTGGTGGCCAGGAAGCTGGAAACCGTTGGCCAGCGCCTTGGCGATTTCGGACACGCTGGGGTAGCTGAGCCATTCCTCGAAGAGACGATCCCCCAGGCCATCGCGAGATTCGGATACCAGCACTACGGAGCCGCCCTCGTTGGCAACCTCTACTGCTGCAGATAGCGCCTTAGTCGACTGATAGACGCTGATGTCCTTGGGATAGCCGCCGCAGCCAACCACCACTACATCTGACTTCGAGGGAACCGGCACGGCGTAAAGTCGGCGCAGTCGCTCGCAGCCTTCCCTGAAGGCAAGGCGCCAATCTCCACCAACCAATTCGACAACGCGAGCGTCCTGGTCGACTATCGTGTTCAAGATGAAGGTTGGGCTCACCATCGCTGCTACTTCGTCCATGTCTTCGGCCACCGGGTTACCATCCAGTTTGCCTCGACCGCACTTATTGCTCAGAAGTTCACCTTCCAGCTTGCCTAGAGAATACGAGTGATTTGTGGTGATGGTTTCGTACGAGCAAACGCCGGGGCAAATGGCCTTGCGGCCTCCTCCGTACCCGGCCAGTGCGTGAAAGTCGATTCCACCCGTTAGAATGACCTTCTCGGCTTCGGCGACTATTCGATTCACGTACACAGGCGTTCCTCGCGAGGTCGTTCCGAGGAAGGTGCAGCCGCGATCGTCACGGCTGTCGTGGTCAACCACCGCGAATCGCTTGAGGACTTCTTCTCCCACGATTCGCTTACGCTCCTCGGGGGTCTGTCCTCGATGAGTGCCAGTAGCGATGATCACCGTGATGTTGGATTCGCTAACTCCCCAACTCGTGAGCTTGCGCAGAACGAAGGGCACCAGCAGGTCACAGCGAGCCGACAGCCGCGTGACGTCGCTGCACACCACTGCCACTCGATCGCCGGGACGAATCAACTCACGAAGGGGCGGGGTCCCGATGGGGGAATCCACACAATTATCGAGCGCAGCCTGCACGTCGTCGAGGGGCTTTGGTGCGGGGGGCTGTATCACCAGGTTCAGGTTCCGGCGTGGTATCCGAAAGTCGACGTGGTCAGAACCGTACTTCAGTGAAAACGCAACTTCTGGGCCGTTCACGGGTACGTTGCTATCCAAATCGTTTCCTCCGACATTACTTGCGACTATGTTGTTCTCGTGGCCTAGCGCTTCCATCCGAGGTGCTCATAGTGGATGGTAGGCAAGTTAGCGGCGTTCGCACGGCTATGTTATAACAGGTCCTAACTCGTGTCAACATTCTTGAGGTGGGATGCGTGCGCAATGGCTTCGCCGACAGCAAGGTAACTCAGTTGATGAAGGCTAGTTGGTGATTTCTAGCCAGTCACTGGGCTTGTTGTGCCTCTCCTCGACGTCGGCGCAGTTCTTCGATCACTGCTTCTGCTTCTTCTATATCGGTGACGAGTGTCTGGACGCCAGCGCCAGAGAGGACGAAACGTGGCCCCTTGTCTTCGAGAACTGCGCGTAACACCAGACCGTCAACCCCCTCGCTGACCAGGAACTGCGCCACCAGAATGCCTTTCTGCTTCTCAACGTTCAAGTACGGATTGACCACAGTCTTTCTGCCTACTACCTCGCCGGTGGATTTCTTCAGGTCGATCAGGGTGAAGAAAGGCGCTTTTCCCAGATGGGGTGAAACCATCTCCTTTGATTCATCCACAGGGATTGCCCATCTAACTATGGCCTTTTCCTGGGGCTCATAGTGGATTAGCACCCGTTCTACCCGTGGTATTCCCCGTTTGATGGAAGTCTCGACCCTCTCGCTGACACGGTGTGCGCTTTCCAAGTCTTTCACATCGACAACTATAGTCGCCTCTATGAACCTGTAACGACCGGCGTTTCTCCCTTCCAGTGACTTTATCTTGACGACGTCCGGGTCGGCGGCAATAAGCCGCTCCACTTTTTCCATAGTCTTCCAGTCGAGAGATGCGTCCAGCAGTACACGCATTCCGTCAACCAGAAGCTCCCATCCAGCGTAGACGATGAATCCGACGACACCGATTGCCCCGATTCGATCAAGAGGCACGCCTACTGCTGAGCCCAGAATGCTGACGAACACCACGCCGGAGGCCATAACGTCAGTGCGGAAATGCTGGCTATCGGCCAGGATGCTGGGTGAACCGGTCTTCTCGCCGAGTTTCCTTTCATAACGACTGAAAGCGTAGGCGGTTGCCATTGCCACAGCGACACCGGCCAGCCCAGCGGCGGGGTTCGCCACCTGAATCGCAGGAGCGGCGATCGCCTCCGCCACGATTTCGTAGCCGGCGAGAAAGATGAGGAGAGCCAGCGTGACTGTTACCACGTTCTCTACTTTGTAGAGCCCATAAGGGAAAGCGGTGGACCTACGCTGAGCTATAAGCACGCCAGCTAGCACTGCGCCTGAGGCAAATATGTCGATGAGTGAATGTAACCCATCGGCAGTGAGAGCCAGGCTTCCGGTTAAAGCAGCTAGCCCGAGTTTGAGGGCCACAAGGAAGGAATTTACACCTATTGAGTAGAGGCCGACACGCTGGGTGATCTCCACAAGGTATCCTTTAATGCAGTATCTTCAGTGAAAAGGCGCTTCAATGAAATGGTGCACGCAGACTTAGGCTCCGTCAGACCACCACGTCGTGATGGCGTCCCCAAGAAGGTACACGGACGCACTTCGCTACGGCGTCTCTGGCAGGGCCTGCAACAAGTTGCAGCCGAATCTACTGAGTACTAGCTTTGAGTTGCAGTTGTTGCCGGTACACATGCCATGCTATAATAGCGCCACTTGCGTGTCCAGACTGAGAGACTATCTCAATAGTAGCGCGAGGGTGTGGCATTTGTCACCACGCAGCGGAGCCGCTGCAGAGCAGGCAAGTGCTTATCGCCCGCCTTAGATGGTGGGAAGCCTGCCGCTTTACATGGAATGCTCGTCTTGGGATAGTCTGCAGGTACTCGATATCCATCCGGGGGCAATCCGTGCGAGTTAGCCTCATCAGATACACTCCGGAGCCGGAGTTGACCATTGCTGCTGCGGCTCGACTGTGCTATTCTCAGATCGGGGTCACCGAGATACTGGACAGACTCAGCGAGGCGCAGATGAGGCGTCTCCTGCAGCAACTCATATCTTCGGGCCACCATTCCGTCCTCGAACACGCCAGCTTCACTTTCGGCGTCGATGGACTGTCTCGGGCGTCGAGCCACCAGTTGGTTCGCCATCGGCTGGCTTCCTTCAGCCAGCAAAGCCAGCGGTACGTTTCCCTGGATTCTCCCGAGTACGTAACTCCGCCGAGCATCGCTGAGGATCCGGACCTCAAACGAGAGTTTGAGCTCTCCGTTGAATCGGCTTTCGCGCAATACCGTAGGCTTATCCAGATGGGTGTGCCCAAGGAGGACGCGCGCTATGTCTTGCCGAACGCCATAACGACACGCCTGGTGATGACAATGAACGCGCGCGAGCTGATGCACGTCTGCTCTGTTCGGCTCTGCCTTCGCGCCCAGTGGGAAATACGTGGGCTGTTTGAACAGATCAGAGAGGAGGTGCGCAAGGTTGCCCCGGTGATCGGGGATGCCCTGCAGATTAAGTGCATTACGTCCGGGTTCTGCGATGAAAGGGAAAGTTGCGGAATCCGGCCTTTACGAGAAACCACGTGACGAGTGAACGCTTGCAAACGAAAGGGGGACAGTGCAGTTGTATTCTGATAAGCCGCTAGACCAGTTCCTGGATGATCTGGCTTCCAGCGCTCCAGCTCCGGGGGGTGGCGCTGTTGCCGCCCTGAGTGGCGCTTTGGGTGCGGCTCTGGTAAGCATGGTTTGCAACTTGACGATTGGCAAAGAAAAGTACAGGGATGTCGAAGGGGACATTAAGGAAATTCTGTCTCAGAGTGAGAAACTGCGTAAGGAACTGTTGGACCTGCTCGAGGCTGACACGCAGCTATATGGAAAGGTTATAGCTGCTTACCGCCTGCCGAAGAACACCGACGAAGAGAAGGCCACGCGCCTGCAGGCTATCGACGCCGCCTTGAAGGAGGCCTGCGGCGTTCCTATGAAGATCGCCGAGCGGTGCTCCAAGATTGTGGACCTCTGCGTCCCAACGGTGCACAAGGGTAACGTTGGCGCTATCAGCGACGTGGGAGTTGCCGCAATCATGGCCGAAGCCGGCCTGGTGAGTGCGGGCCTCAACGTTAAGATCAACCTTGGCCAGATAAAAGATAGCGAATTCGTGCAGCGCGCTGCCGATTCCCTGGCCAGCTACACAAAGGGTAAACGCGAGCTGCGTGACGAGGTGGTGAGAATCACCGAAGAAAAGCTTTAGTAAGGAAGATAGCAAATGGAAGCTAAGATCCTGGATGGCAAGGCTATCGCCGCCGCAATGAAAGAAGAGATCAGCGCTCAGGTTGCCGACTTCAAAGGGAAGTACGGCAGGGTGCCAGGAATCGCAGTGGTGCAGGTAGGTGCCGATCCCGCATCTTCTCGGTACGTAAAGCAGATCGGCAAATCCTTCGAGGAAGCAGGGATGACGTTCAGGCTGGAGACGCTGGACGAGTCAGCGTCGCAGGCTCAGGTGGTGAGCCTGGTCGAGAGTCTCAACGCCGATGTCAGCGTGAACGGCATCATAGTCCAGATGCCCCTGCCCAAGCACATTTCTCAGGAAGCTATCGCCACGACTATCTCTCCAGCTAAGGACGTGGACGGCATCAATCCAATCAACGCTGGCCACTTGCTGGAAGGCACGGGCGAGTATTTCGCGCCAGCTACGCCGAGCGGAGGGATGGAGATACTCCATCGAAGCGGTGTAGAGATCAAAGGAATGAACGCCGTCGTCGTCGGCCGCAGCAACATTGTCGGCAAGCCGATGGCTATGATGCTGCTGCACGAGCACGCCACAGTCACCATCTGCCACTCGCGGACAAAGGATTTGCCCTCAGTAACGCGCGGGGGTGACATTCTTGTCGCAGCCATCGGAAAGGCCCGAATGATAACGGGGGATATGATCAAACCCGGGGCGGTCGTGGTCGACTTCGGCATAAATGTGGTGGAAGGAAAAGTCGTCGGAGACGTCGACTTCGAATCGGCCAAGGCAGTGGCCGGCGCAATAACACCAGTGCCAGGTGGAACTGGTCCTATGACCAACATAGTCTTGATGCGCAACACCATTCGTGCTGCCACCAGAGCCGCTCAGCGCGCCTGATATCAACAATCAATAGATCTTCAAAGAAGAGAGGGGAAAATGGTAACGGTACCAAGTGATCTGGAAATCGCCCAAGCAGCGAAGATGAAGCCTATCACGGAAATTGCCACCGAGATGGGCCTTCTCGAAGACGAGATCGAGCTGTACGGCAAATACAAAGCCAAGGTATCTCTGGATGTTCTCAAGAGGTTGGCGAACAAGCCCCAGGGCAAGTACATTGACGTGACCGCCATCACGCCTACTCCACTTGGCGAGGGCAAGACCACCACTACCGTTGGTTTGGGACAGGCTCTTGCCCGTCTCGGCAAGAAAAGCATGATCTGCATCCGGCAGCCATCATTGGGGCCGGTATTCGGCATCAAAGGTGGAGCCGCCGGTGGAGGCTACTCCCAGATCGTCCCGATGGAGGACTTCAACCTGCACCTGACTGGAGATATCCACGCCATCGGTGCGGCGCACAACCTTCTGGCGGCCTTTGTCGACAACAGCATCTTCCACGGCAACAAGCTCGGGATCAATCCCCAGTCAGTCACCTTCCGTCGTGTGGTCGACATCAGCGACCGAATTATGCGGAACATCATAATTGGCGTAGGCGGGGTGGACGGAGTCATCCGGCAAACCGGATATGACATCACCGTCGCTTCGGAAGTGATGGCTATTCTGGCCCTAACCACCGGTCTGGCTGATCTCAAGGAGAGGCTGGGCAGGATTGTAATTGGCACCACGTATGATGGCAAGCCGGTTACGGCCAAGGACCTCAAGGTTGACGGCGCGATGACAGTGCTGCTGAAGGATGCGATCAAGCCCAACTTGATGCAGACACTGGAGAACTCTCCGGCTATGGTGCACTGCGGGCCGTTCGCTAACATAGCCCACGGCAACAGCTCGATCCTGGCCGATCAGATAGCCATCAAGTTGTGCGATTACGTGGTGACGGAAAGCGGTTTCGGCGCCGATCTGGGAGCCGAGAAGTTTATGAACATCAAGTGCCGCTACAGCGGATTGACCCCGAATGCCGTCGTGGTTGTGGCTACTATCCGAGCTCTGAAGATGCACAGCGGCCGGTTCCGCGTTGTCGCCGGCAAGCCTCTTGACCCAGGGCTCTTGCAGGAGGACCTGGATGCCGTGCGCGCCGGTTGCTCGAACCTACAGAAGCAAGTGGAAAACATGCGTATGTACGGTGTTCCGGTGGTGGTCGCGATAAACCAGTTCTCTCAGGACACCGACGCTGAGATAGAAATCGTGCGGAAGATGGCTATCGAGGCTGGCGCCGACGACGCGGTTCCGACCGACCACTGGGCAAGAGGAGGCGCTGGAGCAGAGAATCTCGCGCATGCAGTAATCGCCGCTGCCGAGAGACCGAGCAAGTTCCAGTTCCTCTATCCGCTCGATATTCCGATCAAGGACAAGATCGAGATCATCGCCAAGAAGATGTACGGTGCAGATGGCGTTACCTACTTGCCGGCGGCCGAGAAGGCCATCAAAATGTACACCGAGATGGGCTACGCTAACCTGCCGATATGTATGGCGAAGACTCACCTTTCCCTGTCGCACGATCAGAATCTCAAGGGGCGACCGACAGGATTCACGGTTCCAATCCGCGATGTTCGCCTTTCGGCTGGGGCTGGATTCCTCTATCCGCTGCTTGGCGAGATGCGCACAATGCCTGGCCTGCCTTCGGTCCCCGCTGGCGAGAAGGTCGACATCGACGCAGAAGGGAAAGTCGTGGGCCTGTTCTAGGGTTGGAGCAAGCCACAGTCATTGAAATACTCGATGCCGGCTCATCCGAGCCGGCATCATACTGATTATCAGTCATCATTACTGCTGCACTGACGATATGATACCAATTGTGCAAGGTTACGTCCTATAGTAGTTGTCACAGTTCCTGGACACCTGACTTACTGCGGGTTATGCTCTTTGTGCAGTTGATGCATCAGGCGTTGGGCCTTTCCTGCGATGAGATTTTGCGTAGCTTATCTTGCATTCTCTGCCAGTGGGTTCCTCGCCAGTACACTCTGGAGCAGGTAGGGCAGCGGCAGAAGCGAGTCTGAGTGGCCAACACGTAGGGCGGTACTTCCCGAGCGACGGTTTGAGCCTCGACGTTGGTCAAGACCGTGTTGCAGATCAGGCATCTGGAGAAGGAGTCCGCGTCAACTGTGATGCCCAGTTCTTCCATCAGCTGGCGTACTTGCTGTTCAGGGTGCTCGCTTGAGATCAGGACGAACTTAACACCTCTGCGTTTCACCAACTGAGTATCTCTTGTTAGGAGAATCCTGTTCTCCAGTCGAGCAATGCGCGCCAGTTCGGGATCATCGAGCTTGGCCGAATAGAGCACGTCGTGGCCGAGAACCCGGAGCCATTTGGCGAGCTTCCCGAGCATGCTATCGGCGATGAACTTCATAGGTTGGCACCCCGTTTAGATATTATGTCCTAATAGTGGCTGCGGGCTTGCCCGGTTGTCTTGACGGGAAGTTAGCCCTATGATACACTCTTCGTCCATAGACGTACTCTCAGGTGTTGATCTGCAAGGGAAAGGGGCGTGACCCATGAGTCAACAGGCGATAGCGGTCGAGAACGAGCTCGATCAGAAAGTGCTCCGTGTTTACGAGCAACTTAAGGAGTTGAGCGTTGATCCAGCCGCGCCGCCTTGCGTGGTCTTTAACGCGCAGAGGGCCCTCGCTGCCATCTGGCAAATCGTGAACGATCTCGATTTGGTTCACGAGGAGTTGTTCGAGTACGGAATCTAACCCGAGTTGGACCACGTCCGGCCCTCGGGACCTCGTCCAGCCGTCGGAAAGACAGGAGGGCAGTTTTGTGCCCGGGTAGAGGGCTATCCGAGTTGAAGAACCCTGATGAGCCGATTCCCCCGAAGCTTGAGCCATCCGGAATCGACCATAGTGCTTATCGCATCTTCCCCTGGTCGATTCTCGCCCATCGGAACAAGCTCGATGTCGCCGCCGGTCTCGCGCCGAAACTTGGCCAGCAAGTCCAGGATGAAACCCTCGCTTGCTCCCCCAACCTTCCCGAGCTCGACCTTGCCGCACGGCAGCCAGGTGACTGTGGCCGCTGACGCCTTGCGGCCCGTCTTTTTCCTGGTAATGACCAGCACCTCCAGCTCTCCCGAGCTTAGCCGGAACACTTTGTCAATTCCACTGTTGCTCACGGCAGCATCCTTTCGTGGCTGGAGGGCAAGTCCTCCGCCCGATGCCGCACAAGTCGGGTCAGACGTGATGAACCGGCTGTGCTCTGACCCGACTAGTTGCTTGTTGTATTCAGTATAACATAACAAGCGAGCAGGTTCAACTCGTTCCTAGAGTAAGCCAGGACTTTTACAAAGTCGCCTGGCGGTTGAAAACCGCGGCTGCGCTTGTGAAGTCCGCCTTCGTGAACTGCCCCGCGCCCAACCTGCCGCGGGGCAGGTTTCGCAGTTGTCGCAGGGCAGGCGACATTTACCCGACTTTGAAAAGGCTCTGTGGAGTAAGGGAATGGCCTTCTCTTGTTTGGAGAACAACACCTGTGGAGGCAATACCTGCTGCGGCGTCTCTGTCGACAAGCAGGGCACGGAGCTTTCGTTAGCTTTGGACAAAGGGAGGTACTTGCTTTGCGGGCTGGTTCCTGCCAACTTTCTCGCGCCAACAGCCATTTTTGCTTCTGAAACAGCGTTCCTGCTCTTCTTCAGTCAGGGGAGGCATGTCTCGCAGACATAGACACTGATACAAAGCTCCATCTATGTGCCAGTTCTCACGGTAGAATTCACAGGCGTTGCGATGTCTTCGCAGATTGATGCTGTCGTTTATCTCGGGCCTCCACTTTCTTTTTGATCCCCCGACATTCAGCGAACTGTTTGGACCGTAGCCATGCCTCACTGTGTCGATCATTATACCATCAAGGAGCAAGAACTGAAAGCGCCAGGCAATCAGGCGTTAGGGTGGCCTGAGACCGGGGAACGACTCGAAGCTTAGCCTCAATGACGCGGAAGCAATATCTGCGTTCCTGTGGTAAAATTACAATCGGAGTTTTTAAACTGACATGGCACGGATGCTGCGATAGTCTGTGCCGCAGCGCTGTGCGTTATCTTTAAGTGAATGGGGGGTGAAAGTGGTGAGAAGGCCTTGGTATGGAAGGGACACTGAGCTGTCTATACGGATGTTCCTTGTTTCTTTCCTGCTTTTCGTGGTGTACCTGCTTTTCATCGGGGTGCTCTTTGCGGCAGGGCTGGATTTCGTCAGCATAGCGGTACTGGCGGCCGTCGTTCTTGGCGTTCAATTCTTCTTCTCAGACAAACTTGTCCTGTGGTCCATGGGCGCTAAGGAGGTGAGCCCCCAGGAGGCGCCCAGGCTTCACGCGCTGGTGGAGCGTATGGCTGCGTTGGCCGACTTGCCTAAACCACGCATTGCGTTGGTGAGCACCAGCATGCCCAACGCTTTCGCCACAGGTAGAAGTCCTCAGAGCGCGGTCATCGCGGTTACTACTGGTCTTCTGGACCGGCTGGATGAGCCGGAAATTGAAGCGGTAATAGCGCACGAACTCACTCACGTCAAGAATCGAGATGTCATGGTCATAACGATTGCCAGCTTCTTCGCCACAATTGCATATTTCGTGATGAGGTCAGCTATGTTCCGTGGTATGTTCGGAGGGTTTGGCGATCGACGGCGAGAAGGGGGTGCGAGTGCGGTGGTGTTGATCTATGTGGTATCCGTGGTGGTTTGGCTTGTAAGCTTCTTCCTCATACGCGCGCTCTCTCGCTACCGTGAATATGCTGCAGACAGAGGATCGGCCATAATCACCGGTGCTCCGTCCAATCTGGCGGCGGCCTTGCTCAAGATCAGTGGAACTATGCAGCGGATTCCCAAACGTGACCTGCGTGAGGCCGAGGGGATGAACGCATTCTTCATAATGCCTGCGGTCACTGGGGAGTCTTTCCTTGAGCTGTTCTCTACTCATCCATCTCTGGAAAAGCGCATAGAGCGCCTGAAGCGGATACAGCAGGAAATGGAGGCGATGTCTTGAGCTTTTTCGACGTTCTGCTGGGGCGAACGAAACCGGCGAAATCGAAGATCGAAAAGCTCTTCGCGATGTCAACTGCTCAGGTCACTTTAAGCGTAAACCTCGGGCTCTCGCCGACTGGAAAGGCCGCCATATGTTTCCGTCCGGTGACCTCGTCCTTCTTTGAGTCGGCTGAGTCCGAGTTAAAGGGCATCCTGGAGATCGGCGCCAAGGAAACGGGAACACGGGTTGGGATGGCCAAGGACAGTTATGGTTTCCAGTGGATTCTGTTGCAGGATGATGATTTCGAAGACCTGGTGGCGACTCTCCACGTCATAAGTCAGACGTTGGGCGAGCACGGTTTCAGCGACCAATTGCTCGCCGCTGTGTTCCAGTTCACTGACCAACAGAAGCCGGTGTACTGGATATACAACTACAAGCGAGGTCGCTTTTATCCCTTTGTTCCAACAGGCGACAAGAACCGAGATAACGCCTACGAGTTGCGCCTGCGAGCGGTCATGGAAAAGGAGCTGCCTATCGAGCCGGAGCTCGAGCGATGGTATCCCCTCTGGGATATACCTCTCAACCAGGGATCAGACCATCGCCCGTGAACAGCGCTTTTGCGTCATCGAGGGTAGTACCCGGCGCTGGCAAGATTATTTCGGAGCCCACGAGTTCGTCTGGCTTTAGCGGCTGGCCCTTCTCCCGTACCATCTTCAACATCTTGTCCAGGAGCCTGTCGAACTTCTTCCTGTCTCCTTTGGCCACCACTTCCACGAGTTGATTATCGACTTCATTGAGCCTGTCGAGGTAGGCGCTGGGCAGCCGGTATTGACCTTCGGTGGAGATGCGGACTATCATTTGCCCTCCTTTAGCTGCTTAGGTTGCGAAGTCCCAAGCTGTCTCTTCATAGCCTCAAGTTCCTGATTCACGTTTTGCGAAACGCTTATCTGCGCAAGCTCGCGCTCGACCACATCGGTGGTTCCGGTGTAGTCCTCCAACGTCCCAGCTTGCACGAGTTCGTCGATGGCCGATGCGCGGGCTCGAAGCTTCTCGGTCTTGTCCTCTGCTCGCTCGATGGCCATCCCCACATCGGCCATCTCCTCGGAGATTCCTGTTGCCGCCTCCCCAATCCTGACCTGGGCTTCGGCCGCTGAGTACTGGGCCTTGATGGTTTCCTTACGGGTCCTGAACGCTTCGACCTTGGCCGCTAGGCGCGATTCAGCCATCGTCAGTCGCTCCTGCTCTTTCTCCAAGTCGGCGATCTGGGAGTCAAGCCCTTGCACCTGGAGAAGTGCAACCTGTTTTCGCTCCAGCGCAGTGCGGGCAAGGTCTTCCCTCCCAGCGGCTAGTGCCTGCCGAGCCTGCTGGTCGAGCTTGTTCACGTTCTCCTTGAGCTTCGCGCCTTGAAGCTCCAGCCGACGCTTAGCCGTGACCACATCCACAATCCCACGCTTCACGTTCTGAAGCAACTCCAGTTGCTTTTCGTACGAGTAGTCCAGCGTTTCCCTGGGGTCCTCAGCCTTGTCCAGGAACTGCGTCATCTTGGCTTTGACGATGGTAGACATACGCGACAGAATCCCCATAATTATGCACCTCCAAACTGATCCGGATTTGGCCCGTCAAGCCCTACTTGCATTATAGGGTCGTTCGAGTGGTATTGTAAAGGCCAGAGCCGGATCGTTGCCTGCTAGGCCGATTTGACTGGTTCCCGGCCCTGTGCTAGCATTGAAACGTCTTGTCTTCGTGGGCAGTCAGGGGTGTTGCAGCAGTTTGCGATTGCTCATGGGTACTGCGCAAGGACGCGCCTCGC
>Ga0315298_1008919_pt1 | contig 12581 bp, 10 predicted proteins | sample WHS_1_MG_FD_203077 | JGI IMG/M metagenome (GOLD analysis project Ga0315298, IMG submission 203077) | Extremophilic microbial mat communities from Washburn Hot Springs, YNP, Wyoming, USA - WHS_1_MG | ecosystem: Environmental > Aquatic > Thermal springs > Hot (42-90C) | place: USA: Wyoming...
CGGGCTAGCCCGGCTGCGCGGCGCTCGCGCGCCTCGGCCACGAGCGTCTGCCATGCCCGTTCATCGTGCCCTCGCCAACCGAGGAACCCGAAACGGGGCGCCGACGCCGGTCCTTGGCCGGGCGCAGCTGCGAGCGTAGCGCCGCGCCGCGCCTGGGCCTCAGCACGGAGCAGTCCGGGGGCCACGTCGGCGGCCATCCAGGCGCCCTCGATGAGCAGTGTCGCCGAGCCGCAGAGGGGGTCGATGAGGTGCACGGGCGAGTGGACGTCGGCGGAGGCCGTACCGCTCGCGGCTGCGGCCATTCGTGGCCAGCCGGTGCGGAGAAGGATTGCCGCCGCCAGGTTCTCCTTCAGCGGCGCCTCCGTTTGCTTGCCGGCGGTCCGGTAGCCGCGGCGGTGCAGACTCTCACCAGACAGGTCGATGCTCAGCGTCGCCTGATCGCCAGCGAGATGGACGTTCACGCGGACGTCGGGCTGGTGAAGCTCGATCGACGGCCGCTGCCCGGTCGGCTGGCGAAGTTGATCGACGATGGCGTCCTTGGTTCGCAGGGCGACGAAGTGCGAGTGCGCTAACTGGGCGGGCGGACGCGTTGTGCTCACGTCGACGGCGAGCGTGCCGGTCGGTAGGAGGTGTTCAAGCCAGGCCACACGGCGCACGCCGTTGTAGAGCTCCTCGGCATCGCGTGCGGGAAAGGTGGTGAGCGGCAGGAGGATGCGGCTCGCCAGCCGCGACCACAGGCAGGCTCGATAGGCGACCTCCAGCGGCCCGCGGAACGAGACGCCGGCGCGCTGGGCGCGGGCGTAGCCCGCGCCCAGCGCGCCTAACTCCTCGGCGAGGAGCTCCTCCATGCCCTTCGGACAGGTGGCGAAGAAGTGCAGCATGTCGTTCACGGTCGGCAACGGTACCACATGCGCCGGCCGCGTCGTCCCGTTCTCTGTCCCGGTACTCTTCGGTCTCGGGGCGAGGTGCGAGCAGAGTGTGGCCGCGAGCTCTTCTTACGTCACTGAGCGGCTGTGGCGCGCGCCGCTCGCGGGACACGGCAGACAGATGGGTCATCAAGGTCGACGCCACGTAGGTCCGGCGGGCGCCAGAGGAGGGAGTCGTGCGGATCGTGTTCCCGGTGGTGGAGCGTCGCTCGCGGCGCGCTCCTCACGGCGTAGCAGTACGCGCAGGCGAAGGTGCAGGTGTCGTAGGCACCGATGTCCACCGACTCAGCACAGCCGCAGCCGGCGCGTGTCGGCGCTCGTCGCAGGTGGAGTTCCAGATCGGGGCGCACACTCTGGAGCAAGACGGGGTCGACACAGCGTCCCGGCTCAAGGCCGGCTTGTGCCAGTTGAGGCTCGGCACACGTCGCTAAGCTCATGCCGTGCGCGCTGGCGATCTGCGCCAGCTGCCGAGCGAGGCTCGCTCGTTGGGCCAGTGTGCCTGGCGCGAAGCTGACGTCCGTTGCCCGCGTGAGGCGGGCCAGGCGACGCTGACTGTCCTCGTAGGTGTCATAAAAGGAGATGATGACCCGCCGCACCGCGCCCGCCAGCCGACCCGCGATCTCGGCAAACCGCTCAACGTGGTAGGCGGCTGGCGTGAGCGTGCTCAAGATGATGGGGTCGTACCGCCAGACGACGCGCTCGGGCGAGGTTGCGGCGCTGAGCTCCACGAGAGTGCGCACGGCCGTCTCGAAACGCGGCGCGTTTGGCTCGAGCAAAGGCGGATACCCGGTGAGCGTGTGCAGCACGACGAAGCTGTAGCCACGCTGGGCGAGCACGGCGGCGTCGTGAACGAGGGATCCGGCAAAGCGCGTCCAAAAGACGAAGGCAATGACGTCCTGAGGGAGCAGCGAGACGCGATAGACCTGACGCGCGTTGAACGGATTGACCACGTGGCAGTAGCCCGCTTCCAGCCGGCCGCGAAACCACGGCCAGTAGAGGGCCGGAATATCGGTGCGCCGGCTGACGCTGACCACGTTCATGGGCACTCACTCCGCGGCGCTGTGGGGCCGCTCGGTACCGAGCGGCCCCACAGCGCCGCAATGTCTCGCGCCGCTAGATCCCCAGGGCGGCTCGCTTCGCCTCGATATGCGCTAGCATAGCGGCTACCGCCGCCTTGGCGTCAGTCTCTACGGCGAGTTTGCCACCGGTCACGCCAGGAAGGTCCTCGGTCACCAGTTTCACCAGGCGCGGCGCGCCGGTCACGAAGGGCACCGGGTTGACGTGCACGTAGAGCCCAAAGGCGAGGGCGGCCATGGCGTCGATGGTCGCCTTCTGCTCCATATACTCGGGCGCGGTCGCGACCACGGGCAGGGCGGGCACATCCACGCCGAGCGCGTTAGCGATGGCGCCCACGAGGAGCATCAGGCGACCGGTGTCGGTGCACGTGCCGAAGCTCAAGACCGGCGGCACGCCGAGCTGTTCGCACACCGCCTTCAGCCCTGGGCCAGCGAGTTCCTTGGCCGCCAGGGTTTGCAGGCCGGCAACCTGTAAGCCAGCGTTACCACAGCCCATAGCGAGCACGAGGACGTCGTTGGCGATCAGCTCCTTGGTGATCGCCACGGTGTGGCTGTCTTGACCGGAGTCGCGCAGCGTCGTGCAGCTCACTAAGCCGGCGACCCCTTTAAGGGCGCCGCTCTTGATGGCGTCCAGCAGTGGCTCCAGCGTGCCGCCCAGGGCGCCGAGGATGCTCTCGGTGCTGAACCCGGCGACGGCGTCACCGATGCGCAGGGTTGGAGCGCCATTACCCTTGGCCCGGCGCTTGGGGAAGTTGGCGATGGCCATGTCGATGAGTTGCCGTGCCTGCTCGTCGGCGCGTGCGGGATCGAAGACGATCGGTTTCTCGGCACCCTCAACGCCGACCAGGTCGCTCACCGGGACCAGGAGTGTGCCGTGCGCGGCGCAGGTCTTGGCCAACGTGGGCACCGTGCAGTTCATGTCGGCGGCGAAGACGTCCAAGCCGCCCGTGGCTACGGCGAGCTCTTCGCTCAACCAGTTGCCGGTGAGGCCGACGAAGACATCATCCACCGCAAAGCGTTGCACGAGCTCCTGCCCGGTCTCGATCGAGCCTACGATGCGCAGACCTTTGGCGCCGGCAGCTCTCGCCTTCTCTTGCACGGCGGGATCGTGCGCGGCGGCGATCAGCGCCGCGCCCATCATCGGCTCATGGCCGTTCGGGACGATGTTGACGTACTCGGGGTCGATGATGCCCAGATCGACCTTGATCGGATGCGGCTGCGGCGTGCGGAAGAGGGCGTCTTGAGCCAGCTCGAGGGGCACCTGCGCGCCGTAGGTGACGGCTAGCCCGAGGCGTAAACCTTTGAGGGCCAGGCTGACGTAATCGCCGTCGACGTTCGTCAAGCAGCTCGAGGTAGCGTAGTTGTTCTCGTGCAGGACGCCGCCGGGCAGGATGCCAAGCTCCCTCCAACGCGCCAAGCGGGGCGCCGGGGCGAGCTTCTCGACGAACGGCGAGGGGCTCTGGTGGTCGCGGGCGAACTCCGCCAGGATAGCGTCGGCGACGCGCTTGGGCAGGGTGTCGCGCGGCTCAATCGGCTGGTCAACGACGCTGGCGAGCGCCTCCAGCTTGCTCCAGTCCTTGATCTCGTAGGTTCCCCCGGGTTTGGCCTGCGCCAGGGTCTTCATCACCTGGGTCGCATGGTAGGTGTAGGTGGCGGTGCCCATCGTGTTCTGCAGCAAGAAGTTGCGCATGGCCATGCCGTCGGCGTCGATGCCGCAAGCGCCGCGTGGGTGCTTGGGCGTGATGCGGCAGGGACCCTGCGAGCACAGCGAGCAACGAATGCCCTGCTCGCAGTAGGTGCAGCGCTTGCTGCCCAAGTCGCCCTGCGCCTCCATGCGGTCGAAGACCGTCTCTTCGCCGGCGGCGCGTGTGTGGGCGATCATGGTGTTGACTGAGCCGTGGTAACTATCCGCCATGGTTCCTCCTCAGGTCGCGGAACGGTCGAGTCTCTACTGAGCTGCTTGGCGAGCGTGGACGAGTGACACGAGTACCCCGTCGGCTACCCGTGAATGAGCGCGGGGAGACAGTGAGCGCACACCCATAAGCTTTCGCCGTGGAAGCGACAGGGAAACAGCACAGCGTCGTCTTCGGAGTGGCCACACTGGAAACACCGCTGCGTGAGGCGCTGCGCCGGTGAAGACGCTCTGCCGGCGGCGAGCTCCTCGGCGGCGCTTTCGTCAAAGGCGGGGGCCAGGCGCTCCTCGATCGTCAGCGCTCCTTCGGGGCAGACCGCGAGGCAGAAACCAGCGCCGTCGCAGAGCTCCTCGCGCACCACGTGCGCTTTGCCATTGACCAGCTCGATTGCTCCTTCGGCACAGGGGGTGACACACAACCCACAACCCGTGCATTTCTCTTCGTCGATGTGCACGATCTTGCGCACAGTGACGTTGCCTGTCGTCATTTGCCCTCCGTCGGCGGATTGTCGGCAAAATGCCTCGTTGCCCGCTTGGTCAAGCGTTGGTGACACACGAGGGGCCAGAGCAGCGATTATGTGTGGCGCGCCATCAGGTCGGCCGATGTGAGTTATCACTACCCTAACAGTTGTAAGGTTACCTTCTCGCCGGCCGCCCATGCCATTGACTTTGGTCAAGAGGCCGGCATGCCGGCGAGGTTGTCGGTTATCGCGGCCACTGGCGGGCGAGGCCGAGCGCGGGGCGAAAAGGGCCTGCGACACAGGGTTCTGCAGCTTGGCGTGGAGGCACGGCCATGTAGCGGGGCGGGGGAAGCGGGTCATCTGCAGGTGCGGAGGGTACGTAAGGGGTGTGAAACAATGATTGCGTGGACGAGCACGTGAACAAGTACCGGAGCGGCTACCATGCGTCTGCCAATGGGCAGGACGAGGACGTTGCGGCACTGTCCGCTAGTGAGCGCGACGACGTTGCCGCGCCGTTCGGCGCCCAGGCGCAATTGCAGGGGTCCGGCAAAGATGAACCGCGAGGTGCGCCCGACTCTCGACCGGCTGAGGCGAGCATTGTCCCATCGAGGAGCGCTGCGCGGGCTGTCCCGGTGGGGAGCTCGGCGCGTTCCCGGCGCCGCAGCGCCGATGGACGCTTCGAACTCCTCAGCGTGATCACGCAGGCACTTTCGTCGCACGGCGCGACCGCGGAGGACCTGGAGCGCCGAGTGAAGGCGTGCGCGGCGCGTTTGGGCATCTCGGCCGAGATCTTCGCGGTGCCCACGGCGGTCATCGTCACCTGGAGGCTGGGCGCTGAAATCCGTACCGAGGTCATCCGGACACGCTCCAGCGCCATCGACCTCGAGATGCTGGCGCGGCTCGACCAGGTCATCCGTCGTGTGGCGGCCGGCGAGGTCGATTCCGATCAGGCGCTCATCGAGTTGCGTCTCATCATGGCGGGTAAGCGCCGCTTTCCCTGGTTTGTGCGCGCTTTAGGAGCGGGCGCTGGCGCGGCCTCGCTGGCAGTGGTGTTGGGCGGCGGCCCGCGCGCCGCGCGGCCCGCCGCCCTCGTTGGGTTCGCAGTAGGCTTGCTCGTCGTCGCGGGCAGCCGCGTGAGCTCGCTTGAGCGGCTGATCGAGCTCCTTGCCGGAGTGACCGCGACGGCGCTCACTCTGGGGCTGGCGACAGTGCTGCCCCGGTTTCACCTGGCGACCGTCATCCTGTCGGGGCTGATCACGCTGCTGCCGGGGCTGGCGATCACGAACGCTGTGGCTGAACTGGCGGCGCGCCACTTGGTCGCTGGCTCGGCTCGACTGGCGGGCGCGGCGGTGACGCTCTTCAACCTCGGTTTCGGTGTGGCGCTCGCTTACGCGGTGTTCCGTCATTTCAAGGCCGTGCCTCCCTCGGCGACGGCCGTGCCTCTGCTTGGCAACCTGCCCACGGCGCTCGTAGTTGTAGCATTAGCGATTGGCCTCGCGGTGACGATGAACGCGCAGGTGCGCGACGTGTTCGTCGTCTTAGGGGCGGTCGTGATCGCGGTGTGGGGGGCGCGCTTGGGTGCCTACGCCGTTGGCCCGACGTTGGGTGTCTCGGTCGCCAGCCTGCTGGTCGGCTTGTCGAGCAACCTCTACGCGCGCTTGAGCGATCGACCGGCCGCTCTGGCCCTTGCGCCTGGCATTGCCGTGCTCGTGCCCGGGGCCCTCGGTTTTCAGGGCATGTCGGCTTTCTTGCGCCACGCGACGGGCAGTGTGCAGACTCTCTCCTCGGTGCTCGTCATCGCCGTCGGCATCGTCGTCGGGTTGCTCATCGCGGATGCGACGCTGCCAGCCGCGCCTCGCCCGCCGGCTCGTGAGACTGTCGGTTGATTCCCACCTCGCGGGCGCTGTCGCTACGCCTTGCCGAGCAGGGCAATGCCGCTCAAGAACAGCACGATCGCCAGGACGATGCGCAAGAGACGGCTGGGCGTGCGCAAGGTCAAGTGGGAGCCGATGACGATGCCCGGGATGGAGCCAAGGAGCAGGGCCAAGACCATCCATGGTTTGACGTTGCCGATGCTCGCTTGGGCGAGGCTGGCGGCGCCGAGCAGGATTGCGGCGTGGAAGACGTCGGTGCCCACGACGCGACTGGTGGTCAGCGGGTAGACAACCAACAGGAACAGGCCGAGGAAGGTGCCACTGCCGACCGAGGTCAACCCGACGACGAAGCCGGTGGCAGCGCCGAGCGTCACGGTGAGGAGCTTGCTGCGCAAGGACAAGGTGATGTTCTCGCGCCGACGAACCGCTTCAGCGCGAACCACGGAGCGCACAACCAACGTGACACCGACGACGACCAGCGCGCTACCGATCAGTCGATACAGCACCGTGTCGAGTCGGTCGCCATAGGCGTTCTTGAGGAAATGGATGATGCTCACGCCGAACACCGTGGCCGGCACGCTACCCATGGCCAGGTAGAGCGTCAGCGGCACGTCAACTGAGCCCTGACGCCAGTGGCGCCAAGCGCCGAACACCTTGGTGATGGCGCTGTAGGTGACGTCGGTGCCGATAGCGAAGGTCGGCTTGAAACCGAAGAAGAAGATCAAGACCGGCGTCATGAGGGCGCCGCCGCCCATACCCGTCAGGCCGATCAAGAAGCCGATGATGAGGCCGGTAAGCGTGAGATAGGGATTCAGGTTGCTGCCCAAAACGGCGAAGAGTACGCCGCCGAGCACCGTCCAACCGCCAGTCGCGAGCCACCAGCGGTACGTGTGCAGGAGGGCGGGCAGGCGGCGCCGGCCGCAAGCGGTCGGCGCCGCCTGCCCGCCCTCCTGCACCTCCTCAAGAGTGACGGCCCTGGGCAAAGGTTCGCTCATATCATCCCCGTCAACGGGATCGCTCCCCCCTTTGGCCGAGACGATCCGTCATCGCTGTGCCGGAGGGTCCGGGCCCCTTGAGGATCGCGCGCCGTTACGCGGTGACGCCGACCTTGAGCGGACGCGTGTGGATGCCACACTCGCCGCCGCACTTGCTGGTGCCGATCCAGCGACCGTCCCGCTCGTTGGCACCAGTCGTGATCTTGGTGCACGGCTCACAACCGAGCGAGCGATACCCTTCGGCGTAGAGCGGGTTCACATCGACCTTGTAGAGGGCCAGGTACTGCCACACCTCACGCTCGTGCCAGGGAAGGATCGGATTGAGCTTCAGCAGACCCTGGTCGCGTTCCTCCAGCTCGAGGTAGTCGGTGCGCGTGCGTCCCTCGGTGCAGCGCAAGCCCGTGACCCAGCAGGTGACACCCATCTCTTCGATTGCCCAGCGTACGGGCTGCACCTTGAGCAAGTCACAGCACTGGTCGGGATCGGTCTCGTAGAGCCTGTCCGGGATCTCAACGTCGTTCTTGAAGATGCGGATCTCCGGGTAGCGGGCGACAACCTCGTTCATGAACTGCTTCGTCGCGGCGGGCTTGAAGCGCGTCGTGACGATGAAGCCGCGGATCTTCGGGCTGACGCGCTTGGCGAGGTCCCACACCGCGACGGAGTCTTTTCCCAGGCTGTTAGCGACCACGAGGCCATCGCCATGCTCGCGGTAGGCGTCGTTGATGAGGTCGAGTGAACGCTCGACTTTCTCCTTGAAGTTCAGGTCGTTGACGAGGTGATGGATCTCCTCCGGTGTGGTGGCTACGTTCATGGGGGCTCCTTGCCTGCCTTTACGTTGTCGTGTCGCGCCGGGCGCCTTCAGATGAGCCGCAAGTATAGGGCAAAAGAGCTTATGAGGCCAATAAGGATTAGTTATTCCCAAGTCGATAAGCCATCTTTATTCGAACGCCGCGCTCCGGCGGCACCGCCTCGCCGAGGGTGGCGAGAGTTGGGCGCCGTGGCGAGGCGCGGTCGCTAGGCGTGGTCGCTAGGCGCGGTCGCTAGGCGCGCCGTCAGCGACGGCTATGGGAAGGCAGACAAGGCGCGGGGAGTCTCAGTCGCCAGATATGCGCCGACGGGTTCAGATGTTCGCGTCCTGCGCCGCGACCGGCTCGCTGAAGAGCGCCGTCGAGAGGTAGCGCTCGCCCGTGTCGCAGAGGATCGTCACGATGAGTTTGCCCCTGTTCTCCGGTCGCTTGCCGACCTCGGTGGCGGCAAACACGTTCGCTCCCGATGAGATGCCGACGAGGATGCCCTCCTCGCGCGCCAAAGCGCGCGCCGTGTCGAGGGCGTCGTCGCTGCTGACGCGAATCACCTCGTCGTAGATGTTGGTATTGAGCACGGCGGGCACGAAGCCGGCACCGATTCCTTGGATCTTGTGAGCTCCTGGCTGGCCGCCGGAGAGCACCGGCGAAGCGGCCGGCTCGCAGGCAACGACTGACATCGTCGGTCGGCGTTGCTTGAGCACTTCGCCCACGCCAGTTATGGTGCCACCGGTGCCCACCCCAGCGACGAAGATCTCGACCTTGCCGTCGGTGTCACGCCAGATTTCGTCGGCCGTCGTTGTCCGATGAGCCTCAGGATTGGCCGGGTTCTCGAACTGCTGGGGCAGAAAAGCGCCGGGTGTGTGCGTGGCGAGCTCACGGGCCCTGTCGATGGCGCCATTCATGCCCTCGGCACCGGGCGTCAGGACCAGCTCGGCACCGTAGGCCCGCAGGAGGCTGCGGCGCTCGGCGCTCATCGTCTCGGGCATCGTCAGGATGAGTCGGTAGCCGCGCGCGGCGGCCACCATGGCCAGTGCAATCCCGGTGTTGCCGCTCGTGGGCTCGATGAGCGTTGTCGAGGCGGGCGAGATGAGGCCAGCCCGTTCGGCGGCATCAATCATGGCCAGACCCACACGGTCCTTTACGCTCCCGCCAGGGTTGCGCGCCTCGAGCTTGCCGACGATCTCGGCGCCACTCAGCGCCGAGGCTTTCCGCAGGCGTACCATGGGTGTGTGGCCGACAAGGTCCACGATGCTGTCCGCGATGTTCACTGCCCGTGTCTCTTTCTGCGGGGTGTCCCCGCCGTGCTAGGGTAATTGTTGAGTAACTATATCATGAAGTTACGCGAGGTCTGCCAGCGCGTGTCCAGTCACCTCGCGGCCGCTGTCTTGCGCTAGCCGGTCAAGCCCATCGACGTCCAAGATGCGCACCTTGTTGCCGCTAAAGCTGATGACGCCGGCGCGCTTGAAGCGTTGCAACGTGCGGCTGAGCGTCTCGGGCACTGTGCCCAGACGGGCGGCGATCTCGCGCTTGCTTGTCGGGAGTTGGCACGCCGTGCCTTGTTCGGCACAGAGGCCGCGCAAGTAGCGCGCCAAACGAGCCGGGACGGGGAGCAGTAACTCTTCCACGCGGTGCGTGAGGAGCACCATCAGCTTTGCCTGGGTGGCCAAGAGGTTGAGGGCCAGTTGCGGTTGCTCCTCAAGCAACGCCTGAAAGGCGTCCTTGCGCAGCCGATAAATGCGGCTCGTGGTCAATGTCTCGCTGTGGGCCGGGTAGGTGTCGGTAAACAACGTCGCTTCGCCAAACGTCTCTCCTGGTTGGACGTGCCGGAGCGTCGCCGCTCGCCCATTGCGTAGCACCGTGTAAATGCGCACTTGCCCCTCGTGCAAGACGAAGATAGCGGTGGCGGGTGCGCCCTGGGCGAAGATGGCCGTGCGGGCCGGGACGACGATCGGTTCCGTGATCTGCGCCAGCGCCGAGACGTGGGTTGGCGAAAGGTCGGCAAAGAGCGGGGCACTGGCCAGGCCGCGGGCTATTGCGCCGCGATCGTCAGGGCAAAACGCTTGGTCGTTCGGCAGGCTGTGACCAGGTGTCACGGGGGGACGGCTGTCAGCGTTCATCGAGGCTCCTGGTTTTCGCCACCGCCGAAAGGCAGAGGGAAAAGTAGCGACGTTCTAGGCTCAGTCTCCACGAGCCAATCGTACCAAGAAGGCGGCCCGGATGGGGCCGTTCGGCTTTGCCGAACGGCCCCATCCGGGCAAATGCTTAAAAAGCTCGTGGCCGTGGAATCAGGATAACAAAAATACTTTGATGAAGCGGACCAGCGAGCGGCGCCTGGAATGGGCGGTCGCGGAGGCCCTTCACAGGAGCGTGTTTGCGTGTGAGGCGGAGCGGTGAAGTGATGCAACAAGGCCATGTGTTCGACGGCGTCAAGAGTGCGCCGTGATATCAACCGAGGAGGAAAGGCATGCGAACGCTGATAGGTGTTGGCGTGGCGTTGGCCGTGGCTACAGGGGCGGTCGTTGGCTGGCGGTGGCTGCGCTCGGCGGGCTACCTAGGCTGATACCTAGGCTGCTACCTAGGCCGACGGCTCTCCAGTAAGCGCCTACATTGAGCAGGGGAGTTTGGATGAGAAGCGGTGCGGTCGCTTGAGACGTCGGCCGTACTTGCCAAAGGGAGTGATGAGTCAATGACGAAACGGAAGTGGTTCATCGTAGTTGCGGTGGCCCTCGTAGTCGTGGCGCTCGGCGTGGCCGTGGCAGCGTGCGGAAGCTCGTCGAAGAGCAGTACTGCCTCGCCGACTCCGAGCCCGACTGCCTCGCAGTCGGCTGAGACGCAGATCAAAGCCAACTGGGAGAAGTTCTTCGCCGGCACAACGCCAGCGGCGCAAAAGATCAGTCTTCTTCAAAACGGCGACCAGTTCGCGAGCGTGATCAAGGCCCAGGCCGGTCTGCCGATGTCCCAGGCTACGCAAGCGAAAGTGACGGCCGTGAAGATGCTCTCGGCGACCAAGGCCCGGGTGACGTACTCGATCCTCATGAACGGTCAAGTCGCCCTCGCCAACCAGACCGGCGAAGCAGTTCTGCAGAATGGGACCTGGAAAGTTGGCGCTGCCAGCTTCCAAGCGCTGCTCGCATTGGAACAGCAGAGTCAGGGCACGTCCGGTTCTCCGTCCGCGACGTCGACCCCGTGACGTCCGTGATGTGAGGTCGTGGTGTGCGAGCGAGCGTCTTTGAGGCTGCTACTACGGCTCTCCCAGGGCGCTCGTCGTGGGCCACGGCGTTGGCGATGAGGGGGTGAGGTTGATGAGCGATGTGCGCGCGGCGCCGGCCGCACGCGGCCGGCGCCGCGCCCTAATCACGGTCTGCGCGGTCCTGTTCCTGACCTTCCTGGACACGACGATCGTGAGTGTGGCGCTGGCCGACGTGCAGGCGACTCTGCACGCTGGCGTACAGTCACTGCAGTGGGTCGTCAACGGGTACGCGTTGGTGTTCGCGAGCTTGATGCTCGCCATGGGAACCGTTGGCGATCGGCTTGGTCGCAAGCGGGTCATGCTCACTGGCGTCACTATCTTCACGCTGGGCTCAGTGCTCGGCGCGCTGGCGCCGAACGTGCAGGTCTTGATTGCCGCACGCGCTCTCATGGGCGTCGGCGCGGCCGCCTCGGAGCCAGGTACGCTTTCCGTGATCCGCCACCTGTATCCCGATTTTGGCCCACGGGCGCGGGCCCTGGGAATCTGGGCGGCGATCTCGGGCCTGGCGCTGGCGCTTGGCCCGGTCATCGGGGGCGTGTTGGTCGGCATCGGCGGCTGGCGTGACGTCTTCTGGTTCAACGTTGCCGCGGGCGGACTGGTACTCCTCATCGCCGCTGCCACGGTGCCCGAGAGCGCCGATCCACAGCGAGCGCGTTTCGACGTGGCTGGCTTCCTCCTGGGTCCATTGGCGCTTGCCGCGGTGATCTTCGCCATCATCTTCGGCGAGACGGCTGGCTACGCTTCGCCGGGCATCGTGGCGCTCTTTGTGGTGAGCGTCGTCGCCCTGGCCCTCTTCATCGTTGCCGAGCGGCGCAGTGCAGCGCCGATGCTCGATGTGAAGTACTTCCGGCGGCCCGGATTCTCGGGAGCGATGGCGGTCGCGTTTGCGGCCTATTTTGGCATCTTCTCGATCTTCTTCTTCACAGCGCTCTATCTCCAAGTGGTCGTTGGCTACTCCGGGTACCGAGTCGCTGAAGTGTTCGTGCCCATGGCGCTGGCGATGATCTTCTCGTCGGCGATTGCGGGGGGTTGGGTGGCGCGTACCGGACCGCGCCTGCCGATGACGATCGGTTGCCTGGCGGCTGGCACAGGCATTCTGCTCACCGAGGTGGTCCTGGGTGGGCAACCGGATTTCACGACTCTAGCCTTCGCCCTCACGATCGCGGGCTTCGGCTTCGGTGTGGCGGTTGTACCGGTGACCTCGGTCGCTCTCACGGTGGTCCCGGGAGAGCATTCAGGTATGGCGGCTTCGGCGACGAGCACGAGCCGCGAGTTGGGCTC
>Ga0315298_1008921_pt1 | contig 12581 bp, 7 predicted proteins | sample WHS_1_MG_FD_203077 | JGI IMG/M metagenome (GOLD analysis project Ga0315298, IMG submission 203077) | Extremophilic microbial mat communities from Washburn Hot Springs, YNP, Wyoming, USA - WHS_1_MG | ecosystem: Environmental > Aquatic > Thermal springs > Hot (42-90C) | place: USA: Wyoming...
ACGCGCCGCAGCCGGCTTGGCCGCAGCCTCCGTCGCCGGCTCGCCGGCCTCGCCGGCGGCCTCGGCCGCCGCCGCGCGCCGCCGCGAGGACGGCTTCTTCGTCGCCGCGGCGGCCCCGGCGGCGGTCGCCTCGTCGCCCGCGGCCTCGCCCGCGGCGGGCGCCGCCGCGTTCGCAGCGGGCCCAGCCGCGGCGCCCTCGGCCGCCGCGGTGGCCCCGGTCGTCTCGGCGGCCTCGTCGGCCGCGGTGGTGTTCCTCGTCTCGTCGGCGCTCACTGCTTACCTGCCCTTGATCAGCACGACGGAGTTCCTGGCGCCCGGCACCGACCCCTTGATGAGGAGCAGGTTGTTCTCGACGTCACGCCGCACGATGGTCAGCCCCTGCTGCGTGACGCGACGGGCGCCCATGTGCCCGCCCATGCGCATGCCCTTGAACACGCGGCTGGGGAAGGCGCTGGCGCCGATGGAGCCGGGCTGGCGGATGTTGTGCGAGCCGTGCGTCTCGGGGCCGCGGCCGAAGCCGTGCCGACGCACGGTGCCCTGGAAGCCCTTGCCCTTGCTCACGCCGGTGACGCTGACCTCCTGGCCCTCCTCGAAGATGGCGACGGTCACGGTGTCGCCGACCTTGAGGTCGCCTGGGTTCTCGAACTCCGCGAGATGCCGGAAGCCGTGCTTGAGACCGGCCTTGCGCAGGTGCCCCAGCTGCGGCTTGGTGAGGCGCCGGTCGCGGCACTCCTCGAACGCCAGCTGGACGGCGCTGTAGCCGTCCTTCTCCGGCGTGCGCACCTGGGTCACCGGGCACGGCCCGGCCTGGACGACGGTGACCGCGATGACGTTGCCGTCGTCGTCGAAGAGCTGGGTCATGCCCAGTTTCTTGCCGATGATGCCAGTCATTGCCTTACAGCTTGATCTCGATGTGGACGCCGGCCGGGAGGTCGAGGCGCATGAGCTGGTCGACCGTCTTCGGCGTGGGCTGGTGGATGTCGATCAGCCGCTTGTGCGTGCGGATCTCGAAGTGCTCGCGCGAGTCCTTGTCCTTGAACGGGCTCTTGATCACGCAGTACACGTTCTTCTCGGTCGGCAGCGGCACCGGGCCGGAGATGGTCGCGCCGCTGCGCTGCGCCGTCTCGACGATCGACCGCGCGCTCTTGTCGATCAGCTCGTGATCGTAGGACTTCAGCCTTATGCGGATCTTCTGCTGCGCCACTGTCGCCTTCTCGCTCCTGTTCACGGGGCCGGGCGTGCCGGCCGCGCGGGCGCGCCTCGCACGCCCGGCCCCCTCACGATGCTGCCGCTTACTCGATGATCTTCGAGATCGCCCCGGCGCCCACGGTGCGGCCGCCCTCGCGGATGGCGAAGCGCAGGCCCTCCTCGAGCGCGATCGGGGTGATGAGCTCGACCTCCATCTCGGTGTTGTCGCCCGGCATGACCATCTCGACGCCCTCCTTGAGCTTGATCACGCCGGTGACGTCGGTGGTGCGGAAGTAGAACTGCGGCCGGTAGCCGTTGAAGAACGGCGTGTGGCGACCACCCTCGTCCTTGCTCAGGACGTAGACCTGGGCCATGAACTTGCGGTGCGGCGTGATGCTGCCGGGAGCGGCGATGACCATGCCGCGCTCGACCTCCTCGCGCTTGGTGCCGCGCAGGAGCACGCCGATGTTGTCGCCGGCCACGCCCTCGTCGAGGATCTTGCGGAACATCTCGACGCCGGTGACGACCGTCTTCAGCGGCTTGTCGCGCATGCCGACGATCTCGACCTCCTCGCCGACGCGGATCTTGCCGCGCTCGACGCGGCCGGTGGCCACGGTGCCGCGGCCGGTGATGGTGAAGACGTCCTCGACCGGCATGAGGAACGGCTTGTCGATGTCGCGCTGCGGCTCAGGCACGTAGGTGTCGAGCGCGTTCGTCAGCTCGATGACGCTCTTGCACCAGCGGCAGTCGTCCTTGCCGCAGCCGCACTCGAGCGCCTTGAGCGCCGAGCCGCGGATGACGGGGATCTCGTCGCCGGGGAACTCGTACTCCGTGAGGAGCTCGCGCACCTCCATCTCGACCAGGTCGAGCAGCTCGGGGTCGTCGACGAGGTCGATCTTGTTCATGTAGACGACGATGTGCGGGACGTTCACCTGGTGGGCGAGGAGGATGTGCTCGCGGGTCTGCGGCATGGGGCCGTCGTCGGCGCCCACCACGAGGATGGCGGCGTCCATCTGGGCCGCGCCGGTGATCATGTTCTTGATGTAGTCGGCGTGGCCGGGGCAGTCGACGTGCGCGTAGTGGCGCTTCTCGGTCTCGTACTCGACGTGCGCGGTGGCGATGGTGATGCCGCGCTCACGCTCCTCCGGGGCCTTGTCGATCTGGTCGAAGGCGGTGTACTGCGTGTTGCCGACGCCGCGGTTGTGGAGCACCAGGGTGATCGCAGCCGTCAGCGTGGTCTTGCCGTGGTCCACGTGACCGATGGTGCCCACGTTCATGTGGGGCTTGCTGCGGTCGAACTTCTGCTTCGCCATGTCTGCTACTCCTTTTCCCGAGACCCGGAGGTGAAGGTCACACAAAAAGCGGCACGGCGACCGGCCGTACCAAAGGCCGGCAGTTTACACGACCCCGTCGCCATCGGGCAAACGTCGGCGCGCACCGCCTGCCTCACCTCCCCCGCACCCGTGCCACGACCTCGTCGGCGATGGACGCCGGCACCTCGGCGTAGTGCTTGAACTGCATGGTGTACGTCGCCCTGCCCTGCGTCATCGACCTGAGGTCGGTCGCGTACCCGAACATGGTGGCCAGCGGCACCGTGGCCCTGATCACCTGCGTGTTGCCGCGCGGCTCCATGCCGTCGATGTGCCCCCGCCGGGCGTTGAGGTCACCCATGACGTCGCCCATGAACTCGGCCGGCGTCACCACCTCGACCGCCATCATGGGCTCGAGGAGGACGGGGTCGGCCTTGCGCGCCCCCTCCTTGAACGCCAGCGAGCCGGCGATCTTGAACGCCATGTCTGACGAGTCGACCTCGTGGTAGCTGCCGTCGACCAGGGCGACCTTGACGTCGACAACGGGGTAGCCGGCCAGCACGCCGGTGCTCATGGCCTCGCGCACGCCCTCGTCGACGGCGGGGATGTACTCGCGCGGCACGACACCGCCTACGATGCGGCTCTCGAACTCGTACCCGGCGCCCGGCTCGTTGGGCTCGATCTCGAGCACGACGTGACCGTACTGGCCACGGCCGCCGGTCTGGCGCACGAAGCGGCCCTCGGCCCGCTCCACCTTGCGGCGGATGGTCTCGCGGTAGGCGACCTGCGGCTTGCCCACGTTCGCGTCGACCCCGAACTCGCGCACCAGCCGGTCGACGATGATCTCGAGGTGCAGCTCGCCCATGCCGGCGATGATGGTCTGCCCGGTCTCCTCGTCGGTCCTCACGCGGAACGTGGGGTCCTCCTCAGCCAGGCGCTGCAGCGAGGCCGACAGCTTCTCCTCGTCGGCCTTCGTCTTGGGCTCGATGGCGACGAAGATGACGGGCTCCGGGAACGCCATCGCCTCGAGGATGATGGGGTGGGCCTGGTCGCAGAGGGTGTCGCCGGTCTGCGTGACCTTGAGGCCCACGGCGGCGGCGAGCTCGCCCGCGTAGATCTCGTCGCGGTCCTCGCGGTGGTTGGCGTGCATCTGCAGGATGCGGCTGATGCGCTCGCGCTTGCCCTTGGTCGAGTTGTAGACGTAGGAGCCGGCCTTGAGCGTGCCGGAATAGACGCGGAAATAGGTGAGCTTGCCGACGCACGGGTCGGCGGCGATCTTGAAGGCCAGGGCCGCGAAGGGCTCGTCGTCGGCCGCCCGCCGCGTGACCTCGGTGCCGTCGGGCCTCGTGCCCCTGACCGGCGGGATGTCGAGCGGCGAGGGGAGGTAGTCGACGATGGCGTCCATGAGCGGCTGCACGCCCTTGTTCTTGAAGGCGGAGCCGCAGAGCACCGGCGTGATGCGGATGTCGAGGGTCGCGCGGCGGATGACCTCGCGCAGGTGCTGGGGTGTGATCTCCTCGCCCTCGAGGTAGGCCTCGAGGAGGTGGTCGTCGTACTCGGCCACCGACTCGAGCAGCCTGTGGCGGTACTCCCCGGCGAGGTCGCGCAGCTCGTCGGGGATGGGCACCGTCTCGTAGGTCGTGCCCAGCTCGTCGAGGTAGACGATGGCGTTCATCTCGACCAGGTCGATGACGCCGCGGAAGTCGGCCTCGCGGCCGATGGGCAGCTGCACCGCCACGGGGTTGGCGCCGAGGCGCTCGACCATCATGTCGACGCCGCGGAAGAAGTCGGCGCCGATGCGGTCCATCTTGTTGATGAAGGCGATGCGCGGGATGCGGTACTTGTCCGCCTGGCGCCAGACGGTCTCCGACTGCGGCTCCACCCCGCCCACGGAGCAGAACAGGGCGATGGCGCCGTCGAGCACGCGCAGGCTGCGCTCGACCTCCATGGTGAAGTCCACGTGCCCGGGCGTGTCGATGATGTTGATCTGCGTGTCACGCCAGATGACGGTGGTCGCCGCGGAGGTGATGGTGATGCCGCGCTCCTGCTCCTGCGCCATCCAGTCCATCACCGCCGCGCCCTCGTGGACCTCGCCGATCTTGTGGGTCTTACCAGTGTAGTAGAGGATGCGCTCGGTCGTGGTCGTCTTGCCGGCATCGATGTGCGCCATGATGCCGATGTTGCGCGTGTCTTTCAGTGCGTACTGACGTGCCACGTCGAACCGCTTCCTCCCATGCGAAAGCCCCTCACCGACGCAGGCCAGTGAGGGGCTCCCGCGGACTCACCAGCGATAGTGCGCGAACGCCTTGTTGGCCTGCGCCATGCGGAAGATGTCGTCCTTCTTCTTGAACGCCCCGCCCTGGCCCTGGAGGGCATCGAGCATCTCGTTGGCCAGCCGCTCGGCCATCGAGTTCTCGCGCCGCTGGCGCGCGTAGGTGACCAGCCAGCGCACGGCCAGGGTGCGGGCGCGGCGGCCGGGCACCTCGACCGGCACCTGGTAGGTGGCGCCGCCGACGCGGCGGCTGCGCACCTCGAGGTGCGGGGTGAGCGCCTGGATGGCCTCCTGCAGCACCTCGACCGGGTCGCGGCCGGTCTTCTGGCGCACGATCTCGAGGGCGCCGTAGACGATCTTCTCGGCGATGCTCTTCTTGCCGTCGAGCAGGACCTTGTTGATGACCTGCGTGACGAGCTTGCTGTTGTACACGGGGTCGGGGAGGATCTCCCGCCGCGTGACCGTTCCTCTGCGCGGCATGCCCTACCTCACCCCTTGCGCTTGGCGCCGTACCGCGAGCGCGCCTTCTTGCGGTCGGCGACGCCGGCGGCGTCGAGGGCGCCCCGGATGACCTTGTAGCGGACGCCCGGCAGGTCCTTGACGCGGCCGCCGCGCACGAGCACCACCGAGTGCTCCTGCAGGTTGTGGCCGATGCCGGGGATGTAGGTCGTGACCTCCATGCCGTTGACCAGCCGGACGCGGGCGACCTTGCGCAAGGCCGAGTTCGGCTTCTTGGGAGTCACGGTGTAGACGCGCGTGCACACGCCGCGCTTCTGGGGCGAGCCCTTGAGCGCCGGCGTCTTGGAGCGCTTGATCTTGCGCTCACGCCCCTTGCGGACCAGCTGGCTGATGGTTGTCATCTGACCTCTCTGCTCTCTGACCTGCCGCTGCGGACAGCGGCCGTGTAGTCTAGCGAACGGGGGCTGCGGCCGCAACACGGCGGCCGCCGTGGTGCGGCCGCAGCCCCGCTGCCCTTCGCCTCACTCCCCGGCGCTCTCCCCGTCGCCGGCCGCCGGCGAGGCCTGGTCCTCGCCGAAGGCGTCGGAGGCCTCGTCGAACGCGTCCCCCGCCTCGCCGAAGGCGTCCATCTCCTCGTCGACGGCGTCGCCATCGCCGCCGTCGCCCTCGTCGCCGTCACCGCCGAGCCAGCTGCCCATGAGGCGCTCGGCCTCGGCGAGCGCGTCGCGCTGGCCGGCCGGGTACACCTCGATGTCGCGGTAGCGGCGCAGGCCGGTGCCGGCGGGGATGAGCTTGCCGATGATGATGTTCTCCTTCAGGCCCTGAAGACGGTCCACCTTGCCCTCGATGGCGGCGTCGGTCAGCACCTTGGTGGTCTCCTGGAAGGAGGCGGCGCTGAGGAAGCTCTCGGTGGCCAGCGAGGCCTTGGTGATGCCGAGGATGACCTGCTCGGCCTCGGCCGGCTGGCCGCCCTCGGCCACGACCCGCTCGTTCGTCTTGCGGAAGGCGTGGCGGTCGACGAGCTGGCCCGGCAGGTACTCGGTGTCCCCGGGCTCCACCACACGCACACGGCCCATCATGCGCCGCACGATGAGCTCGATGTGCTTGTCGTTGATCTCCACGCCCTGCGAGCGGTAGACCTCCTGCACCTCGTTGACGAGGTAGCGCTCGGTCGCCGTCTCGCCGGCGTGCTCGAGCAGGTCGGCCGGGTAGATGGAGCCGGGCGAGAGCTGCGCGCCCTCCTCGACCCAGTCGCCGTCCTCGACCAGCAGGTGCGTGCGGCGCACGGGGAACTCGTACTCCCTCACCGTGCCGTCCTCGGCCGTGATGCGGAGCAGGCAGCCGTGCTCCTGGTCCTCGATCGAGACTCGGCCGCTGATCTCGGCGAGCCGGGCCACGCCCTTCGGCTTGCGCGCCTCGAACAGCTCGACGACGCGCGGCAGGCCGTGGGTGATGTCGGCGCCGGCGATGCCGCCGGTGTGGAACGTGCGCATGGTGAGCTGCGTGCCCGGCTCGCCGATCGACTGGGCGGCGATGTGGCCGACCGCGTCGCCGATCTCGGCCGGCGCGTTGTTGGCCAGCGAGTAGCCGTAGCACTTCTGGCAGACGCCGAACTCGCACTCGCACTTGAGCACCGAGCGCACGGGGACCATGGGGTCGGTCTGCGAGCTCGCCTCGAGCACCTCGAGGATCCGGTCGCGCACGGCGAGGTCGATGGGCGTGTTGCGGTCGAAGACGACCTCGCCGGTGCGCTCATCGACGACCGGCGCCCCGAGGTAGCGTCCCAGCAGGTTCTCGTTGGGCTCGTGCGTCCACACCGGCATCTCCACCGTGCCCGAGCGACCCTTCTTCACCTTCACCTTGGCGTTCGGCAGGGTCGAGAACACCTCGCGCAGCAGGCCGATCTGCGCCGGGCCGATGGTCGTCCCCTTGGCCAGCACGACGCGCTCGCTGCGCGGGCGCCGCACGTCCTCGGCGAGGATCGCGCCCTCGAGGTCGGGGTTCTCCTCGCGCCGACGGGACCACGGCGACATCGGGACCCAGCCCGTCGTGCCGCAGTCGGCCTCGGTGATGGTCACGTCCTGGCAGACGTCGACCAGGCGCCGCGTGAGGTAGCCGGAGTCGGCGGTGCGCAGGGCGGTGTCGGCGAGGCCCTTGCGGGCGCCGTGGGTCGAGATGAAGAACTCGAGGACGGAGAGGCCCTCGATGAAGCTCGACTTCACCGGCTGCTCGACGATCTCGCCCTTCGGATTGCTCATCTGGCCGCGCCAGCCGGCGAGCTGGCGAATCTGCTTGATGTCGCCGCGGGCGCCGGAGGTGGCCATCATGTAGATGGGGTTGAGCGGGTTGAAGTTGGCCTTGGCAGCGGCCGTGATCTCGACGTCGGCCTCGCGCCAGATCTCCTGCACCTTGGCGCGCCGCTCCTCCTCGCTCAGGAAGCCGTCGTTGTACTGCTGCTGCACCTCCTCGACCAGCGCCTCGTGGCGGGCCAGGATCTCCGCTTTCTCCGGCGGCGTCACGATGTCGTTCTTGGACACCGTCACCGCCGCCCGGGTGGCGAAGTGGAAGCCGACCTCCTTGAACACGTCGAGGACGCGGGCCACCCTGGTGGCGCCGAACGTGGCGACCAGCTGGTTGATGAGGTTCGCGAGCCCTTTCTTCGTCATCGTGTGGTTGATGAACTCGTAGTGCTCGCGGTAGCCGGGGCCGAGCACCTCGAGCAGCCCGTCCTCGATGCGCATGTTGAACAGGGCCCGGCCCACGGTCGTCACCACGCGGCGGCCGTCGGGCAGCCGCAGCTGGATGAGGCTGCGCGTGAACTCGGCGATGCCCTCCTCGCGCCGCGCCGGGACCTCGCGCTGGTCGAGCAGCCGCTGCTCGTAGGCGCGCTCGACCTCTTCGTAGGAGCCGTACGCCGGCAGCGGCGGGTCGAACTCCTCCGGACGCGCCGCGCTGAGGTCGTCACGCTCGTGGTAGGTGAGGTAGTAGATGCCGATGACCATGTCCTGCGTCGGCACGGCGATGGGCTTGCCGTGGGCCGGCGAGAGGATGTTGTTGGTGCTCAGCATGAGCACCCGGGCCTCGGCCTGGGCCTCCCAGCTCAGTGGCACGTGCACCGCCATCTGGTCGCCGTCGAAGTCGGCGTTGAAGGCGGCGCACACGAGCGGGTGGATCTGGATGGCCTTGCCCTCGACGAGGATGGGCTCGAACGCCTGGATGCCGAGGCGGTGCAGGGTGGGCGCCCGGTTGAGCAGCACGGGGTGCTCGGTGATGACCTCCTCGAGGATGTCCCACACCTCGGGCACCATCGACTCGACCATCTTGCGGGCCGCCTTGATGTTCTGCACCATGCGCCGGCTGACCAGGCGGCTCATGATGAACGGCTTGAACAACTCGAGCGCCATCATCTTGGGCAGGCCGCACTGGTGCATCTTGAGGTGCGGCCCGGCGACGATCACCGAGCGGCCCGAGTAGTCCACGCGCTTGCCGAGCAGGTTCTGCCGGAACCGACCCTGCTTCCCTTTGAGCATGTCGCTCAGGGACTTGAGCGGGCGGTTGCCGGGCCCGGTCACGGCGCGGCCGCGGCGCCCGTTGTCGAAGAGGGCGTCGACGGCCTCCTGCAGCATCCGCTTCTCGTTGTTGACGATGATGTCGGGAGCCTGCAGGTCGAGCAGCCGCTTGAGCCGATTGTTGCGGTTGATGACCCGCCGGTAGAGGTCGTTCAGGTCGCTGGTCGCGAAGCGGCCGCCGTCGAGCTGCACCATCGGGCGCAGGTCGGGCGGGATGACCGGGATGACGTCGAGGATCATCCACTCGGGCTTGTTGCCGCTGCGCAGGAACGCCGAGACGACCTTGAGGCGCTTCACGGCCCGCGCCTGGCGCTGACCCTTGGCCTCGCGGATGACCCGCCGCAGCTCCTCGGCCTCCTTCTCGAGGTCGACGCGCTTCAGGAGCTCGCGCACCGCCTCGGCCCCGGTGCCGCCGGTGAAGTACACGCCGAAGCTCTCCGGCTCGTAGCCCGCCTCGCGCCCGAACATGCGCTCCATCTGCTGGTAGAGCGGCTCGTCGGGGATGACGTCGCGCGGCTTGATCTGCTGGAACAGCTCCCAGGCGCGGTCGATGAGCTCCTTCGCCTCCGCCACGTTGCGGAAACCGCGCTCGATGTACTCGTCGCGCAGCCGGTCGGCGCGGGCGCGCTGCTGGCGCCGCTCCTCGGCGCTGTAGTCGGCGGCCGCCACGACGATGCGGCGGTAGGACTCGTAGAGGTCGAAGTAGCCGAAGTAGCCGAACTCGTCGTCGGGCTCGCTGTCGGCGTGGAACGCGTCCGCGTCGCGCTCGCCGTCGAGGATGGCCACGACCTCGTCGTGCATCGCCTCGATCGCCGCCTTGCGACCCTCGGCGTACACGTCGTAGCGCTCCTTGAGCTCGGCGATGCGGTCCTGCAGCACCGGCAGGTCGTGCAGCCGGCGCTCCTCGTCGACGCTGATGATCACGTAGCTGCCGCCGAAGTAGAGCACCTTCTCGAGCTCCTTCGGCGGGATGTCGAGGAGGTAGCCCATGCGCGAGGGCACGCCCTTGAAGAACCAGATGTGGCTCACGGGCGCCGCGAGCTTGATGTGGCCCATGCGCTCGCGGCGCACCTTGGCCCGCGTCACCTCGACGCCGCAGCGCTCGCAGACGATGCCCTTGTAGCGCACGCGCTTGTACTTGCCGCAGTAGCACTCCCAGTCCTTGGTCGGACCGAAGATGCGCTCGCAGAACAGGCCGTCGCGCTCCGGCTTGAGCGTGCGGTAGTTGATCGTCTCCGGCTTCGTGACCTCGCCGTTCGACCACTTGATGATCTGCTCGGGTGAGGCCAGTCCGATACGGATCGCGTCGAAGTTGTTGATGTCGATCACGTTCGCTCCCTCTGCCTCGGCGGGGTCAGTCGTCGCTGCCGAAATCGAGCCCGTCACCCTCGGCGTCGATGTCCGGCCCGGTCAGGTCGTGGTCGTCGAGGCCGAAGCCGGACCCGAACACGTCGTCCCCGGCCGCGCCGAGGACGTCCTCGTCCTCCTCGTGGGCGGCGATGGCGCCGAGGAGGTCGTCGGGGTGCTCCGGCCCGGCCTCGTCGGCCTCCTCCTGCTCCTCCGGCCCGCCGGCGGCCAGCACGTCGCGCAGCGACGCCGTGTCGACGCCCACGCCCTCGAGCTCGGCGCTGTCGGCCTGCTGGCGCCGCAGCTCGGCCGAGAAGTCGATGCCGAGCTGCTCCGCGGCGCGCAGCAGCTCGTCCTCCTCCTCGCGGACCTCGACCACCTCGCCCTCGACGCTCTCGATGGTCAGGTCGAGGGCGAGGCTCTGGATCTCCTTCATGAGGACCTTGAACGACTCCGGGATGTTCGGCCGCGAGATGTTCTCGCCCTTGACGATGGCCTCGTACGCCTTGACGCGGCCCACCGTGTCGTCGGACTTGATGGTGAGCATCTCCTGCAGGACGTGCGCCGCGCCGTAGGCCTCGAGCGCCCAGACCTCCATCTCGCCGAAGCGCTGGCCGCCGAACTGCGCCTTGCCGCCCAGCGGCTGCTGCGTGACCAGCGAGTAGGGGCCGGTGCTGCGGGCGTGGATCTTGTCGTCGACCAGGTGCAGCAGCTTCATGATGTACATGTAGCCGACCGTCACCTTGTTGTCGAAGCGCTCGCCGGTGCGGCCGTCGTAGAGCCACACCTTGCCCGAGCAGCGGCGCCCCGGCGGCTCGTTCGGGTTGACCTTGAACTTCACCGGGCTGTCGGGGTGGTCCTCCGTGAACTTGATGAGGAGGTTGTCGATCTCCTCGAGGGTGGCGCCGTCGAAGACCGGCGAGGCGAGCCGCGCCGGCGGCGTCGTGCGGCTGCCGTCGGCCTGGTAGCCCATGTGCGCCGCCCAGCCGAGGTGCGTCTCGAGCACCTGGCCGATGTTCATGCGGCTCGGCACGCCCAGCGGGTTGAGGATGACGTCGACCGGCGTGCCGTCCTCGAGGAACGGCATGTCCTCCTCGGGCACGATCTTGGCGATGACGCCCTTGTTGCCGTGGCGCCCGGCCAGCTTGTCGCCCTCGGCGATCTTGCGCTTGCGCGCGACGTACACCCGCACCAACTGGTTGACGCTCGGCGGCAGCTCGTCGTTGTTCTCGCGCGAGAAGATCTTGACGTCGATCACCTTGCCGCCCTCGCCGTGCGGCACCTTGAGGCTGGTGTCGCGCACCTCGCGCGCCTTCTCCTTGAAGATGGCGCGGATGAGCTTCTCCTCGGCGGTGAGCTCGGTCTCGCCCTTCGGCGTGACCTTGCCCACCAGCAGGTCGCCGGAGCCGACCTCGGCGCCGATGCGCACGATGCCCCGCTCGTCGAGGTCCTTGAGCGACTCCTCGGAGCGGTTGGGGATGTCGCGCGTGATCTCCTCGTCGCCCAGCTTCGTCGTGCGGGCGTCGACCTCGTACTCCTCGATGTGGATGGAGGAGAGCAGGTCCTCCTTGACCAGCCGCTCGCTGAGGATGATGGCGTCCTCGAAGTTGTAGCCCTCCCAGCTCATGAAGGCGACGAGCAGGTTGCGGCCGAGGGCGAGCTCGCCGTGGTCGGTCGAGGAGCCGTCGGCCAGCACGTCGCCGGCCTCGACCTTCTGCCCGACGTCGACGATGGGCCGCTGGTGGATGAGCGTCCCCTGGTTGGAGCGCATGAACTTGACCAGCTCGTACGTGTCGACGTCGCCCTTGCCGCAGTCGACCTCGATGCGCTCGGCGTCAACGTACGCGACCTTGCCGGCGCGACGCGCGAGGACGACGTCGCCGGTGTCGACGGCGGCCCGGAACTCCATGCCCGTGCCCACGTAGGGCGCCTCGGGCCGCAGCAGCGGCACCGCCTGGCGCTGCATGTTCGAGCCCATGAGGGCGCGGTTGGCGTCGTCGTGCTCGAGGAAGGGGATGAGCGCCGTGGCCACCGAGACGATCTGCGACGGGCTGACGTCCATGTAGTCGACCTGCGACGGCGGCACCTCGACGATCTCGGCCCCCGCCCGGGTGCGGGCAAGGACGAGGTCCTCCTTGAACTCGCCCGTCTCCGGGTCGAAGGGGGCGTTCGCCTGGGCGATGGTGACGTACCCCTCCTCCTCGGTCTCGGGGTTCACGACCTTGCGCTCCTCCTCGGAGGCGTCGAGGTACTCGATCTCGCTCGTGACCCGGCCGTTCACGACCTTGCGGTACGGCGTGCGGATGAAGCCGAACTCGTCGACCCGGGCGAAGGACGCGAGCGAGCCGATGAGGCCGATGTTCGGCCCCTCCGGCGTCTCGATCGGGCACATGCGGCCGTAGTGGGTGGGGTGCACGTCGCGCACCTGGATGGGCG
>Ga0315298_1008922_pt1 | contig 12581 bp, 7 predicted proteins | sample WHS_1_MG_FD_203077 | JGI IMG/M metagenome (GOLD analysis project Ga0315298, IMG submission 203077) | Extremophilic microbial mat communities from Washburn Hot Springs, YNP, Wyoming, USA - WHS_1_MG | ecosystem: Environmental > Aquatic > Thermal springs > Hot (42-90C) | place: USA: Wyoming...
TCTTCGATCCACTCATAGGCCGTGTGCGGGGTAAGGCGGCTTTTGCTTGTCGGCATCGACCAATGCCAGAACCTGCGACTGCAAACAAAAAGCCCGAAACGGATTCGGGCTTTTGCAGGGGTGGTGGTGGACTTCACTCGAAAAGACAACCCAACTTCTCCATCAGGGCGCGTTTGGGCGGAAAACCGCGGGCTGGCGCGGAGCCCTCGCCGATTACGCCGGAATCTCGCCAACTGGAAGGAAGTCGCCCTGCTCGTCATCGCGCAGGCTGATGTACTCCAGGCGCCACTGATCCACCCGGCGCAGATCAGCCAGCGTCAAGCGTGTGTCTGCCACGGCTTCGCAGGCGTCGAGCGCGATCTCAGTGGCAATGTCGGGCTTGCCGTAGGCCGTTTCGAACAGCTCGCGGAGCTTCGCGGCGACACGCTCCGCCGCCCCTCTCGCTTCGCTGCCTCCCTCGGCGGCATCGTAGACAACCGACACTGACAGGGCGTAGGGCTCCCCTTTGACCGCTTCTGCGCCTCGCTGCTCACCCAGATCGAAGAACAGCCCGACCAGGTATTTCGCATCGGCATCCAGAATCTTGGCGATCTGCTGCTCGACCGTGCGCTTGCCAGAGCGCTTGCGCAGCCGCTCTTCGAACTCATTGGGAAATGCCGGTCGGCCGTATCGTGCGGCGAGCCATTGCTTCAGCGCACGCTTGGCGTCAACCGGCAGCGCGTGGCTGTTGTCTTTGACTGCGCGCTCGGCGAAGTCGCCTTTCGGTACGCTGCGGCGATCACCGTGGCGGAGCTCAAGAATCAAAGGCGCAGCGTCGGTGCCCTCGTAGGCGAGGTGGAGTCGTCGTGGGTTCTTGGCGTATGAGAGCTGCGGGTCCGGCTTGGGGTCCTTGACGACCAGCTCGGCGACGATGACCTCGACGCATAGCTCGCTGTCATGCGGCAGGTCGCAGTCATGGGTGATGACGATGACGCGGCGCTCTTGGTCGGCCGCACCGACCAAACCCAATGCAGCAGCGGCCTCGCTAGTTAGAAGATCACCCTGTCGCCAGTCCGTATCGCGCGCCAGCATCCATCGCCCCCCGACCTATCGCTCGGGGAACCCGGGAATGGACATCTCGGTACGCCAATCGTCCGAAGCCTTCGCTTTCGACTTCGCCAAGCCTGATCGGTCGTAAGCCGCATCCATCGCCTGGGCTTCGGCGATCAGCGACCGGATGTGCGACGGCAAGAGCTGACCGGCAGCAGCGAGGTCCATCAAGGACCGGCCGTCAAATGCCTTCATCTTCAGCATGGAAGACGCACGCGTGATGCCAGCGTCTCGGAAAGCGTCGGCTGCATGGCTGAGGGCGCGAATCCGCTCGAACTTGTCAGGCTCGGGCGTGGCCTCTCCGCCGATCCACTTGTAGATCGCCTGCCTGGAGACGCCGAACACCGTGGCCAGATCGGCGATAGCCGGATTCAACACCTGGCGGATATTGCCGAGGTGGTCAGATGCAGATCGCAGATCAGGGCGTTGCTCCTGGCTGTCGTCTGCCATCCCCACGTCGACGTGGAATGGAACTCGCGCCTCCAACATCCTGCGCCAGTCTCCGGCGCGGGAAATGTCGAAAACGCTGCCGGTGCCACCGACCGCAAGGGCCGAGCCAAGCAGCGCAAAGGCTGCGGTGGCGGCAGCTCCAATCGGCGCGGCGAACGGCATCGATCGATAAGTAGGTAGGGTCGCGGTGTACATGGCGTCTGGTTTTTCCGGTTCAGGCCCACGCGTCGCGCGCATGATCCGTCGTCGTTGCTCCGAAGACAGACTTAATGGTCGCATGCAGCGAGAGCACCTGCTCACCCAGCTTGTCCATGTCGATCGGCATGCGACCTTCGACAAAGTGGTCCGTATCGATGACCGCATGCGCCCGTGGCTCCCTCACCTCGAATTTCGGATTGATCATCAAGCCGTTGGGCTGCATATCTGGCGGAAACCCCAGCGGCGCGGTCATCCTATGCACCCGGGTCACGAGCGTCCCCGTCGGCACCAGTGGGCCGGTGTCCGTCCCAAAGACCGATTCCGTCAGCCTGTACCGCGGCGTGGCATTGAACTCAATGCCGTGCAGTCCGCCGACGAGGTACTGCTCCACGCTCTCACCGGCGCGAGGCAACACGGCATCCAGGTAGCGAAGACCCAACCGACTGACGTGGTCGAGGGTTGCCACCTCGTGCACGGCCGCCAAACCGCGCAGCAGCTCCGGGATGAACTCGTTGTGCGTGTCGTAGTGGGTCGTGTGGTACGTGATGGCCGACGGCGCCAGGATGAACCCAGCCGTACGGTCGCTGCGCGTGATGAGCCAAGAGACCGTATGCGTAATCTGCGGCTCTGCTTGCTGCGCCTGGCCTGGAGCCGGCACAACCAGGTGCGTGACCTGTTGCGGCTCGAACAATGGATATCCCTCGCGCCGCAGACGATCCTGGATCTGATCCACGTACTTGGACATCGCGGCGACAGGATTGAAGTGCGCCTGCGCGAGCGCGTAATACACCGGCGCGTTCGACATCCTCTCGCTCACTGGTAGGCTCCGATCTTCTCTTGGTTGACAGTCCAGTTGTCAGTTTACACCTTGGTTGACGCTGTGGCCAGAGAAATCCGCAGCCTCTCCCGCGCGCAACTGGCCCGCAAGACCTCCCGCTCGACGACAGTAGTAATCATTTTGCGATTCATATAGTAGCTTTTTCAATCTAATTGACATTCTGTTTGGATGAGTGTATGATGCACGAAACAATACTGAAGCCAACGCGCAAACATGTCCAGCGACCGACTCCCGGAGATGACCCAGGCGCAACGCGACCGGCTCGCGTTCGTCGAGTTGCGCCTGCGGTTTGTTGGCGAGATCCGCCGCCAGGACTTGGTGACGCGCTTCGGCATCCAGGCTGCGGCGGCCACGCGGGACATCGCCCAGTACAAGGAGCTGGCCCCAGGCAATATGGAGTACGACACCAAGGGCAAGGTCTACGTCCGTGCCGCTTGGTTCCGCCCCCTGTTTGACTTCCCCGCCGAGCGGATCCTCACTTGGTTGTCCCAGGGCTACGGTGACGGCGAGCCCATCCGCTGGAAGGGTGTCGTGGCACAGGAGGGCACCAGCCTGCCGGGCAAGATTGATCTGGATCTGCTGTCCGTCCTGACCCGCGCCATTCACCAAGGCGCCGCTGTTGAGGTCGCCTATCGCGCACTGTCAAGCGGGCTGACGACCCGGGAGATCGTCCCGTTCGCACTGGCCGACAGCGGCCTTCGTTGGCATGTCCGCGCCTTCGACCGGCGCAGCGGTGAGTTCCGCGACTTCGTGTTGGGCCGCCTCGACGCCGCCCGCATCCTGCCCGGCCCTGTGGCCGACCACGAGAAGCCCGATCAGGACATCCAGTGGAACCGGATCACCGAGCTCGAGCTCGTGCCGCATCCGGCCAACGTGCAGCACCCCGACACCATCGAGGCCGAGTACGGCATGGAGGGCGGCGTGCTCAAGGTGCGGGCCCGTGCGGCGATGGCGGGCTACCTGTTGCGCCGCTGGAACGTGGACTGCACCGAAGATCACAGCCTCAAGGGTGGCGAGTACCACCTGTGGCTCCGCAATCGCCAGGCCCTCTATGGAGTTACCAACTTGGTGCTCGCGCCGGGCTACGACACGACAAGCAAGGAGGGTTGAGCGTGCTGAAGCTCGAACAGATCCAGAAGAGCGCGGCCATCTCGGGCTTGGAGCCCGGGCAGGTCGTGCGCATCGTCACGACAGAGCAGGTCGGTGACAACACCCTCACCGTTTACTACAAGACCGCCGACGGCTCGCTGCGCGAGCGGATGCTGTTCCGCAGCGACGAGGCCAACCTGTCGTTGGCCGAAGCCGGCCGCCCATGGGCCTTCGACGCCCCGGGCGAGGACTTCAAACTTGCCACCGAGGCCTACCGGATCAACCTGGCCCACCTGTTCGATCCGATGATGGCGGTGCACACGTCGAACGTGGAGCCGCTACCGCACCAGATCACGGCGGTCTACGAGTCGATGCTGCCGCGCCAGCCGCTGCGCTACGTGCTGGCCGACGACCCCGGTGCTGGCAAGACCATCATGGCGGGCCTCTTCATCCGCGAGCTGCTGATGCGCGCGGATGCCAAGCGCGTGCTGATCGTCGCCCCCGGCAGCCTGGTCGAGCAATGGCAGGACGAAATGTTCGAGAAGTTCGGCCTGTCGTTCACGCTGTTCTCGCGGGAACAAGTCGAACAGTCGCGCAGCGGAAACCCCTTCGACGACCACGACTTGCTGGTCGCCCGCGTCGATCAACTGGCCCGCGCGGACGACCTGCAGGAGAAGTTACGCCTGTCGCGCTGGGACCTGGTGGTGGTCGATGAAGCCCACAAGCTCTCGGCCAACTACTTCGGCAACAAGATCAACAAGACCAAGCGCTTTCAGCTGGGCGAGCTCCTCGGCTCGATCACCCGCCACTTCCTGCTCATGACGGCCACACCGCACAACGGCAAGGAAGAGGATTTCCAGTTGTTCATGTCGCTGCTGGACGCCGACCGCTTCTACGGCAAGTTCCGTGACGGCGCGCACAAGGTGGACGTGTCCGACCTCATGCGCCGCATGGTCAAGGAGGAACTGCTCAAGTTCGACGGTACCCCGCTGTTCCCCGAGCGCCGGGCCTACACCGTCAACTACAAGCTCTCCGACCTCGAAGCCGCCCTGTACGCGGCCGTCACCGATTACGTCAAGGAGCAGTTCAACAAGGCCGACCAGTTGGCCGACAGTGGGCGCAAGGGCACGGTGGGCTTCGCCTTGACGGCGCTGCAACGCCGCCTGGCTTCCAGCCCGGAGGCCATCTATCAGTCGCTTAAACGGCGGCGCAACAGGCTCAAGCGCCGCGTCGAGGAAGAAAAACTCCGGAGCCGCGGCCAATCACTGGCCGAGACGCTGGGTGGCAACAACGGCCTGCCAGACGACGTGTGGGAAGCTGCCGACGCCCTGTCGCCCGAGGACTATGAGAACTTCGAAGAGGCCGTGGTCGACCAGGCCACAGCGGCGCAGACCATCCAGGAACTCGAGGCCGAAATCATCATCCTCGAAGGCTTGGAGGAGCAGGCCCGCCAGGTGGTGCATTCCGGTCAGGATCGCAAGTGGGATGAGCTCTCCCGCCTGCTGCAAGACACGCCGGAGATGCACGACGCCGAGGGGCGGCAGCGCAAACTCATCATCTTCACCGAGCATCGAGACACTCTGAACTACCTGGCGGTGAAGATCCGCGGCCTCATCGGCAGCGAAGAAGCCGTGGTGATGATCCACGGTGGGGTCAAGCGCGAAGAGCGCCGCAAGGTGCAGGAGCTGTTCCGCAACGACCCCAAGGTGCGCGTGCTCATCGCCACCGATGCGGCAGGCGAAGGCGTGAACCTGCAGAACGCCAACCTGATGGTCAATTACGACCTGCCTTGGAACCCCAACCGCCTGGAGCAGCGCTTTGGCCGCATCCACCGCATCGGCCAGACTGAGGTCTGCCACCTGTGGAACATGGTGGCCGCCGAGACCCGCGAGGGCGACGTCTTCCAGCGCTTGTTCGAGAAGCTGGAGGTGGAGCGCCAGGCCCTGGGCGGCCGCGTGTTCGACATCCTGGGCGAGGTCTTCGAGGACAAGCCCCTCAAGGACCTGCTGATCGAGGCCATCCGCTACGGCTCGGATCCTGAAGTCCGTGCCCGCCTGCTCAAGAAGGTGGAAGGCGCGCTGGACACCCAGCACCTTGAAAACATCATCAAACGCAACGCGCTGTGCGAAGAGGTGATGGACGAGAAGCGCCTGTTCGCGGTGAAGGAGGAGATGGAGAAGGCCGAGGCCCGCAAGCTGCAGCCCTTCTTCATCCGCGCTTTCTTCAACCAGGCCTTCCAACAATTGGGCGGCGAGCTGCGCCCGCGCGAGCAAGGGCGCTACGAGATCACCAACGTGCCGGCGCTCATCCGCGAGCGCGACCGGCAAATCACCGGCCGCGACCGCCGCAATGCCGACCCGGTGCTACGCCGTTACGAGCGCGTCTGCTTCGAGAAGCAGTACGTGCGGCTGACCGACCGTGTCGGCGCCCCGATGGCCAGCCTCATCCATCCCGGCCACCCCTTGATGCAGGCGGTCACCGACCTGGTGCTGGAAGCTCACCGCAACAAGCTCAAGCAAGGCGCGGTGTTGGTGGACCCGAGTGATATGGGCGTCACCCCGAAGGTGATGTTCATCGTTGATCACGCGGTCAAGGAAGGGGCAGACCCCGCGCGCATCGTCTCGCGCCGCATGCAGTTCGTCGAGATCGACCCGCAGGGCCATGCCACCAACGCCGGCTGGGCGCCTCACCTGGACCTGGAGCCCATTGCGCCTGCCGACCTCAAATTGATCGAAGACGTGCTGGCGGCCCCGTGGATCGCCAAAGACCTGGAGCAACAGGCCTTGGCCCATGCCGGAAGCTTTCTGGTGCCCGAACACTTCGATGAAGTGCGCACCCGCCGCGAGAAGGCGGTGGACAAAACCCTGGCCGCCGTGCATGAGCGTCTGGTCAAGGAAATCAACTTTTGGTCCGACCGTTACATCAAGCTGCAAGACGACCTGGCTGCCGGCAAGGATGTGCGCCTGACGCTGGAGAACGTGCGCCGCACCATCGACGACCTGACCGCACGCCGCGAATCGCGCGAGAAGGAGTTGCTGGCCATGCGCCATGTGATCTCCGCCACGCCGGTCGTGCTGGGCGGTGCGCTGGTGATCCCGGCGGGCCTCTTGATGCAGCGCAAGGGTCAGCCCGGCTGGTCGGCGGATGCCGATGCGCGCAGCCGCATCGAGCACATCGCCATGCAGGCGGTGATGAACGCCGAACGCGCGCTGGGCCATGAGGTCATCGACGTCTCGGCGCAGAAGTGCGGCTGGGACGTCACCAGCATCCCCAAAGCCCTCGACGGCCGTCTGCCCACCTCGCGCCACATCGAGGTCAAGGGCCGCGCTAAAGGCCAGACCACGATCACCGTCACCCGCAACGAGATCCTCTATGGCCTCAACCAGGCGGACAAGTTCATCCTGGCCATCGTGCTCGTTGACGGCGGCAGGCACGAAGGGCCGTTCTACATCCGCAAGCCCTTCACCCAGGAGCCCGACTGGGCGGTGACCAGCATCAACCTGGACCTGGACGCGCTGCTCGCGCGCGCCACGGCGGCGGAGGGCTCGCTGTGAGCCTGGGCTGCCCTCAGAAACAGAAACGCCCTCACGGGGAGGGCGTCGGGCCAGGGCTGCTCACCTTGGCGGGGCTGCAAGAAGAGACGCCTCCCGAGGGAGGCGTCGGGCCGGAGATGCTATCTCCGGCGGGGTTAATGCTCCATATTGTCGTCAGACCAGGCTCTGCTGTCAAGCCCGACAGCGTTTCCGGAGGCCAGCCATGCAGCGCGTGATGGCCTACGTGGACGGCTTCAACCTCTACTTCGGGTTGAAGGATTCCAGCTTCAAGCGCTACTACTGGCTCGACGTCTCAGCGCTTGCACAGAGCCTCCTCAAGCCTGGGCAGCAACTGCTGGCCACGCACTACTTCACGGCCCGCATCCGCGCCAATGGCCGCAACTCGGCTGACCAGAAGCGGCAGAACGACTACCTCGAAGCCCTGGCCCTGCGCGGCGTGCGCTGCCAGTTCGGCCACTACCTGCAGAAGACACGCCAGTGCCGGCAGTGCGGCGCGAACTGGCCCGACTACGAAGAGAAGATGACGGACGTGAACATCGCCATTCAGTTGCTCGGCGATGCCTTTGACAACGCCTTCGACACAGCGCTCGTCATATCCGGCGACAGCGATCTGACGACACCCATCCGCAGGGTGCGCGAGCGCTTTGCCCAAAAGCGCATCGTCGTCGCCTTTCCGCCCAGTCGTTATTCGAACGAACTCAAGCGCTGCGCCAACGGCTACCTCACCATTGGTGAAGACAAGCTGCGGGCCAGCCAGCTGCCCGAACAACTCGTCAAGCCCGATGGCTACGTGCTCGCACGCCCTGCCACCTGGCGCTGAAGGACTTCAAGAATGACCCGCATCAAAGCCCCCAAGAAACTCATCGAAGTGGCGCTACCGCTCGACGCCATCAACGAAGCTGCGGCGCGCGAGAAGTCCATCCGCCACGGCCACCCCAGCACCCTGCACCTGTGGTGGGCGCGCCGGCCCCTGGCGGCGGCGCGCGCGGTGATCTTTGTGCAGATGGTCAACGACCCCGGCTACGAACGCCACCTGGGCCGCGGGGTGAACAAGCAGAAGGCCGCCGCCGAGCGCGAGCGCCTGTTCAAGATCATCGAAGACCTGGTGCAGTGGGAGAACACCAACAACGAGGAAGTCCTGGAACGCGCCCGCGCCGAGATCCGCCGCTCCTGGCGCGAGACCTGCGAGCTCAATAAGAACCACCCGCAGGCAGCCGAGCTCTTCAATCCGGACAAGCTGCCGGCCTTTCATGATCCCTTCGCAGGCGGGGGCGCGCTGCCGCTGGAGGCGCAGCGCCTGGGGCTGGAAGCCTGGGCGTCTGACCTCAACCCCGTGGCGGTGACGATCAACAAGGCGATGATCGAAATCCCGCCGCGTTTTGCCGGCCGCGCGCCGGTGGGGCCTCTGCCCCCGGGCGAGAAGCAGGCCAAGTTGCATGAAGACTGGCGCGGCTCGCGCGGGCTGGCTGAGGATGTGCGCCGCTATGGCGCTTGGATGCGCGAGCAAGCCGAAAAGCGCATCGGCCACCTCTACCCCAAGATCGCAGTCACCGCCGAGATGGCGCGCGAACGGCCAGACCTCAAGCCTTTGGTCGGGCAGAAGCTCACCGTGATCGCCTGGTTGTGGGCGCGCACGGTAAAGAGCCCGAACCCGGCGTTCAGCCACGTCGATGTTCCGCTGGCATCGACCTTCGTGCTCTCCAGCAAGGCGGGCAAGGAGGCGTATGTGCAGCCGGTGGTGGAGGGCGACCAGTACCGTTTTACGGTGAGGGTGGGCACGCCGCCGGAAGAAGCGAAGGACGGAACCAAAGCCGCCGGTCGTGGCGCGAACTTCCGCTGTGTGCTGTCGGACACGCCCATCGGCGGCGACTACATCAAGGGCGAGGGGCAGGCCGGGCGCATGGGCGCAAGGCTGATGGCTATCGTCGCTGAAGGTGCGCGTGGTCGCGTCTATCTGGCACCGACTCAAGAACACGAGGATGTCGCTCGACAGGCGCAGCCCACTTGGAAGCCCTCCGGTAATGTGCCTGCCCGCCTTACGGGGGGCACATGCGTTCCCTACGGTCTGACCGAATGGGGCGACCTCTTCACCCCCCGCCAACTGGTGGCGCTGACCACCTTTTCCGATCTGGTGGGCGAGGCCATCGACAAGGTCAAGGCCGATGCCCTGGCCGCCGGCATGGCCGATGACGGCATCGGGCTGGACGCCGGCGGCACCGGCGCGACGGCGTATGCGCAGGCGGTGGGGGTGTATTTGGCGTTTGGTGCCAGTCGAGCATCAGACGCTTGGAGCAGTGTAGTGACTTGGCGACATCAGGTTGATTCGCCGAGGAACACATTTGCGCGTCAGGCGCTTCCGATGACGTGGGACTATACGGAGGTAAATCCATTCTCCAGTTCAGCGGGCAACTGGACAGGCAACTCGGTGGCATGGGTGGAAGAAAGCCTACTTGCCCTTCCGCATGAACCAGTGGCAGGTTACGCACAGCAGGCCGATGCTCAAACACAGAATGTCAGTGCGAACAAGGTGCTTTCGACTGACCCACCGTATTACGACAACATTGGCTATGCCGACCTTTCCGACTTCTTCTATGTCTGGCTGCGCCGCACGTTGAAGCCCATCTATCCAGCCTTGTTCGCCACCGTTGCCGTTCCCAAGGCCGAGGAATTGGTCGCCACCCCCTACCGCCACGGTGGTAAAGAGCAGGCCGAGAGATTCTTTCTCGATGGCATGACCGAGGCGCTGCACAACTTGGCACAGCAGGCGCATCCGGCTTTCCCCGTCACCATCTACTACGCCTTCAAGCAGTCCGAGACCACGAGCCAGTCCGGCACCTCCAGCACCGGCTGGGAAACCTTCCTCGAAGCGGTGCTAAAGGCCGGTTTCGCACTGACGGGAACATGGCCGATGCGAACAGAGAAGGAGGGGCGCGTTATTGGAAACGGCACCAACGCCCTCGCCTCCAGCATCGTCCTGGTCTGCCGCAAGCGCGCGCCGGACGCGCCCACCGCCAGCCGCCGAGAGTTTTTGCGTGAGCTCAACGCCACCCTGCCCGAGGCGCTGGACGAGATGACCCGCGGCGGTGTCCACTCGCCCGTCGCCCCGGTGGACCTGTCGCAAGCCATCATCGGCCCCGGCATGGCGATCTTCAGCCAGTACGCCGCGGTGCTCGAAGCCGACGGCACGCCCATGAGCGTGCGCACTGCGCTGCAACTGATCAACCGATTCCTTGCCGAAGACGACTTCGACCACGACACGCAGTTCTGCCTGCACTGGTTCGAGCAGCAGGGCTGGGCCACGGGCAAGTTCGGCGAGGCCGACGTGCTGGCCCGCGCCAAGGGCACCAGTGTGAGCGGCCTGCAAGCCAGTGGCGTGGTGGCCTCCAGCAAGGGCGAGCTGCGCCTGCTCAAGTGGGCTGAGATGCCACGCGACTGGTCGCCCGAGCTTGACGCCCGCCTGCCCGTGTGGGAGGCGCTGCACCAACTGATCCGCGCGCTGAACCAGGAGGGTGAGGCCGCCGCCGGCGCGCTGCTCGCCCGCATGCCCGCCCGCGCCGAACCCATTCGTGCGCTGGCCTATCGCCTCTACACCCTGTGCGAGCGCAAGGGCTGGGCCGAGGAGGCCCGCGCCTACAACGAGCTGGTTACTGCCTGGAGCGCCATCGAGCAAGCGGCCAGCGAAGCGGGCGTGGTCGGCTCGCAAGCGCAACTGGATATCTGATTGGGGAAGATCATGACACTGAAACCATGGCGTGAGATTGCAGAGCCGCATTCCGATGTGCGGGAGGGCAAGTTCCAGCAGGCCGAGTTCGCGGCGGACTTGTCGCGGGTGCATGCGCGTACGGCCAACGAGGAGTACCAGAACCCGGTGCTGTTCTTCCAGCGCACCTTCATCACCGAGGGCATGCGCCTGCTGCTGGACTCAGTAGTCAAGCGCCTGGCCGGCAAAGGCGGCGATCCGGTCATCCAGCTTCAGACCGCATTCGGCGGCGGTAAGACGCACACGATGCTGGCGGTCTACCACCTCGCCAAGGGGGCGGTACCGGCGAGCGAGCTTCAGGGGGTGCCGCCGATTCTTGACGCGGCCGGCGTGACGGATTTGCCCAAGGCCCGTATCGCTGTGCTCGACGGCGTGGATCTGCTGAGCCTGGCCAGCAAGCCGCGCGTCCATGACGGCTGTACGGTGCGCACACTTTGGGGTGAGTTGGCCTGGCAGCTGGGCGGCGAGACCAGCTACGAGCACGTGAAAGAAGCCGACCTGACCGGCACCGCACCGGGCAAGAAGGAGCTCGCGGACATGCTGGCGGCCAGCGCTCCGTGCGTGATCCTGATGGACGAGCTGGTGCGCTATGTGTCGCAGTTCGAGGAAGGCAAGACCCTTTCGGGGGGTACCTACGACACCCAACTTTCCTTCGTGCAGGCACTCACCGAGGCCTTGAAGGCGGTGCCGACGGCGGTGCTGCTCGCCTCGCTGCCGTTCTCGGATCGCGAGGCGGGCAGCCAGCAAGGCGTCAAGGCCCTGCGTGCGCTCGAACACTACTTCGGCCGCGTGCAGGCGTTGTGGAAGCCGGTGGCCACTGAGGAGGCGTTCGAAATCGTCCGCCGCCGCCTCTTTACCAGCATCAACGACAAGCTGGCGATGGAGTCAGTGTGCCGCGCTTTCGCGGACTACTACATCGCCAACCGCGAGGACTTTCCCCAGGAGACGCAGGACAGCAAGTACTTCGAGCGCCTGGTCCACGCCTATCCCATCCACCCCGAGGTGTTCGACCGCCTGTACGAGGACTGGTCCACGCTGGACAACTTCCAGCGCACCCGCGGCGTGCTGAAGCTGATGGCCAAGGTTATCCATCGCCTGTGGAAGGACGGCAACAACGACCCGTTGATCATGCCTGGCAGCGTGCCTTTGATGGATGCCGACACGCGCAACGAGGCCATCTACTACCTGCCGCAGGGCTGGGACCCGGTGATCGAGCGCGACGTGGATGGCGAGCGCTCCGAGACCTGGGAGATCGAAAACAAGGACACCCGTTTCGGTAGCGTGCAGGCCTGCCGCCGTACTGCCCGCACGATTTTCCTGGGCAGCGCTCCGCATTCCGTCCAGATCGCGTCCAACCAGCTGGTACGGGGTCTGGAGCTGGAGCGCGTGCTGCTGGGTGTCGCCCAGCCCGGCCAGCAGGTCAACCTTTACAAGGATGCGCTGCGGCGCCTCTCCGACCGGCTGCACTACCTGAACCACGCCAACAACCGCTTCTGGCTGGACACGCGCCCGAACCTGCGGCGCGAGATGGAAGAGCGCAAGCGCCGCTTCCAGGACAAGGAGGACGTGTTCCCCACGATCCGAGAGCGCGTGCAGCGCAGCT
>Ga0315298_1008923_pt1 | contig 12578 bp, 7 predicted proteins | sample WHS_1_MG_FD_203077 | JGI IMG/M metagenome (GOLD analysis project Ga0315298, IMG submission 203077) | Extremophilic microbial mat communities from Washburn Hot Springs, YNP, Wyoming, USA - WHS_1_MG | ecosystem: Environmental > Aquatic > Thermal springs > Hot (42-90C) | place: USA: Wyoming...
GACCCCGTGAGTAGTTCGAACGAAAGCGATGCCTCACCATCCACAGCCTGGATAAGGCTGAGAACGCTCTGGGGGCAGCTTTGGCAGACGGGCCTGCTGTCTCGTTTTGTGCTGCATGGCTGTTTCATCGCCATGCTTTTGGTAGGCATTTGGGTCAGCAGGGCTGTGATTCTCCCGCAGAATGTATTTCACGTTCCCACTATCGCCGCACAAACGGCACGCCAAGAAGAAAGCGTATCCCTGGGTGCGGTATCCCCTGGAGGAACCGGCGGGGAAGAGGCTGATGTTTTGGTCTGTGCCGTCGTGCCACATACCACGATCCCCAGAAGGTATCGCATTGATCCCATTACATACACTGTCGAGGCGGGGGACAATGTTTCGACCATAGCCGAAAAGTTTGGGGTTAGCGTTGAAACGATTCTCTGGGCTAATGGCAACTTGGAAGACAACCCTGATTATCTCCAGGTTGGAGATGTATTGATTATCTTGCCAGTTTCGGGGGTGTACCACACTGTTGCGAAGGGCGATACGCTGGAAAGCATTGCTCAAAAGTACAAGGTGCGTGTCGAGGACATCACTAGTTATGAAGGTAACTATCTGCAGGAGCCCTACACGATTACAGTGGGGCAGAAGCTGATTGTACCCGGTGGGCGTAAGCCATACCAAGTGCGGCACGTCGTCGCTTGGTCAGGGCCTATACCTCAAGGCGCCAAGCGCGGCACAGGAGTTTTTGGCTGGCCCGTCAGCGGCTACATTACGCAACGGTATAGCGAGGTGCATCCTGCGGTAGATATTGGGGTGCCAGAAGGGACACCGGTGAAAGCGGCTGATTCTGGCTACGTAGCGGTTGTTGGCCGCAGTGACACAGGCTATGGCCGCTATGTATTGATTGACCATGGGAATGGCTTTCAGACCGTTTATGCGCACTTGAGCGTGATTTACGTAGAAGTAGGGCAATCCGTTGGCAAGGGACAAACCATTGGCCTCTCCGGCAACACGGGTAAATCCACTGGGCCTCACTTGCACTTTGAGATCAAGCTGAACGGCGTGCGCAGAAACCCCTTTATTTATTTGAGATAGTCCCAAATCCCGAGATTGCGGTACTACGAGCTCATTGGGCTCGCTTATTCCATACACCAGCGGCAGCACTTTTCCCTAGAGAGGATAGTGCCAATATTGCTCATCCCCCGTTGCGCTTTTGGGATTATCAGCCATCTTAGCCAGCACGGCAAATTGTGTAAGCCCGAAGAGCGCTGTTCAGTTGTGGCAGCATTTCCTCTATGTGGCCATCCTCTTCTCTATGTCCAAGAAGTGGAGGAGAACTGGCTTCGCAAGCCTTGACTTTGAAGGAAAGAATGTGGTAAACTGCGCGTGCCTGAGATAAGAGGCAGGGAGTGACTCATAGCGCAGCCGATCGCCATGCCATGTGGGAGGTGTGTAATGAAACTAATTATGGCCATCATACAGGATGTAGATTCAAGAGGGCTGCTGGACGCTCTGATGGCTGAAGGGTACCGTGCGACGAAGATCAGCACGACAGGGGGCTTCCTGGTACGCGGTAATGCGACGATCCTGATTGGCATCCCAGATGAGCGAGTGGAGGATGTCTTGGGCATTTTGCGCAAACATTGTCATGCCCGGCGTGAATTTGTGTCCCCCGTCATGCCCCTCAGTGAGGCTGCGGCAGCACGACAATGGGTACAGCCCCTGGAGGTGGAAGTAGGAGGAGCCACCGTATTTGTGCTGAACGTAGAGCGTTTCGAGCAGTTGTGATTCCTACATGCCAAGCCTCACAGCGGTAGAATCCTGTGAAGAGCGTGTCTGCCTTGCCTGAATGCCCTAGCCATTGGATCAGGCGTCATTGGACCGACCTAGCATTGTTTGGCCTCCTGCCTGGCGCGTTCCTTTTGCGGATATATGGCTTAGACTGGGATCGTGGGTTTTTCTTCCATCCGGATGAGCGCCAAATTTTGATGGTTGTCGCTGGCTTATCATGGCCACGAGATCCTCTCACATTGTTGACTCCTCATAGTCCCCTGAACCCCCATTTCTTTGCCTATGGTTCTTTTCCAATATATCTGCTGCGCTTGCTCTCTTCGTTACTAGCGGTTTGGCGTGCTGAGTGGGCTTCTATGGGCCGCTTCTATCTGTTAGGTCGCCTCCTTTCTGCGTTCTTTGATACGCTTACCGTATGGAGTACCTACTTGTTAGCGCGCAAGGTACATGGTCGGTTTGCAGCCATTCTAGCCGCTACTTTTGTCGTTTTTACTGTCTTGCATATCCAACAAGCCCACTTCTATACGGTAGATACCCTTCTTACGTTGCTGGTCGTCCTGGCTGTCCACAAAGCCGTGGATGTTGCACGAGGTGGGAGGCTTCGTGATGGGTTGATGCTTGGCGTGATTTTCGGTATGGCTCTGGCGACAAAGATCAGCGCGTTGCCACTGATCGCAGTAGTGATAGCAGCGTGGTTAGCATTTGGCTGGCCCCAGCCGAGAAAGGGGGAGAAGGTATGGCTTCAGTTGCAATCGGCATGGCATCAAGTGCAGAGTAAAGCATTGCGCACCCTCGGTATAGTCGCAGGGTGCTTTGTCCTATTGCAGCCTTATGCTGTGATAGATGGATACCATTTTGCCCTGGGAGTAGGACAGGAGATCGCGATGGCGCGCGGGTGGTTCGACTTTCCCTACACGCGTCAGTATATTGGCACAGTTCCCTATCTCTATCCTGTGAGGCAAATCTTGTTGTTTGCGATGGGCTTGCCGCTGGGATGCCTGGGCTTCAGCGGTTTATTGTGGCTGTTTCTCCGCCAATGGCGACATTTTTCTCGCGACGAAGCCGTTCTGATGGTTTGGCCCGTGCTCTATATGGTAGTGAATGGAGGATCACATGCCAAGTTCATCCGTTATGCATTGCCCATTTTGCCATTTCTCTCCCTAGCCGCAGCAGCGATGTGGGTGAAAACTTGGGATATGCTGGGAAAAGCCCGCAGTAATCGGGGACGATGCCCTGTATTGTTGATGAGATGGGCATGGGGGCTGTTGCTCTGTGGAGTTTTGCTAGCCACCCTATTCTATGCCATCGCCTTTCTGAATGTTTATCGGCAGGTGCATCCCTGGATACAGGCGACAGCATGGCTTTGCCAGCACGCCCCGGCAGGAAGCACGATACTGACGGAGTACTGGGATGATCCTCTGCCCGTGCGAGGAGGGATTTCGCGTGGTGGATGTCCGAAGGAATACGTTTTCATCACCCTAGATATGTACGCCGTGGATACGGAAGCGCGGTTGGAAAATTTGCTCGATAGCATTGAGGCTAGCAATTACATTGTACTCTCCAGCCAGAGGCTTTATGCGCCAATCTCGCGCCTGTCTGAACGCTATCCGATAGCCAGCCGCTATTATCAGCGCTTGTTCGCTGAAGAACTCGGCTTTCAGTTGGTGGCGGCACCGGCAGTATATCCACAATGGCTGGGCATCACTTTGTTGGATGACCCACGTCATGGCTTGCCATTGCCTTCACCCCTGCTCCTCGTGGCAAGCCAGCCCCAAGGGTTGGTTCTCAACCTGGGCCAGGCTGATGAGAGTTTTACCGTGTACGATCATCCCCAACCCCTGATTTTTGCCAAGGTTGCACACCTGTCACGTGAGGAACTGCGGAATCTGCTTGCGCCCTGAGGTTACTCGTTCTGTGCTAAGAGCGCATCTGGGGGTTGGGCATAGCGTACCCAGTTGGGATACTCCCTGTGTTTGGGTCCACTTGTCAATACTCTAGCCGTGGGTTATAATTGCCGACGATGAAAAAATGGCGTCCATGGATTGGTATTCTCATTAGCATAGTGTGTCTCTATCTCGTCGCCAGAGGCCTGGATTTTGGCAGCCTGCTGACGGCACTCAGCCGAGTGCATTATGTGCTTCTTTTACCTGTCGCTGGATTGCTCGTCTTCATTTTCCTGGCACGAGCCTTCCGCTGGCGGGCATTGTTTCATACGCATGCGAAGTTGCGCATTGGCCGGCTGTTCAATTGGGTCAATATTGGCTATCTGATCAATCACGTGTCTCCGTTGCGCCTTGGAGATCTACTGAGGGCTTACTTGCTTGCTCAGTTAGAATCACTGAGCCCTGTGCAGGCGCTGGCTACAGTGGTTGTAGAGCGGGTTGCCGATACATTAACCATCTTGGTTCTGCTGCTTTGTCTGATCCCCTTTCTCTCGTTGCCCGATGCTTTTCTCCGTCCTGTTTTTGGCATTGGCGTCTTGACTACAGCAGCCGTGATTTTCTTCTTTTTCTTGGCGGTGCAACGGGAACGCAGTCTGGCGCTCTACGATAGGTTCGTAAGCCGGGTTGGTTTTTTGGATCGGGCATGGGTGCGACGCAGTGTTGTCTCAGCAATGGATGGTTTGTCGGCACTGGGTTCACTTCGCGGGGCAGTGGAAGTATTGGCGTGGTCGCTGGTTATCTGGATCAGCACAGCGGTCGAGTTCTACGCTGTGATGCGGATTAGTGGCTTGCGGCTGCCTTTCGCAGCCGCGTTGGCTGTGTTATGCTTTACGTCACTGGGCATGGTGGTACCTTCTTCGCCCGGGTATATAGGCGTCTTCGAGTACATTACTGTGGTTGCTCTCTCGCTGTTTGGGGTGGATAAGGAGAGCGCGCTAGGCTATGCGCTGGTGCTCCATGCGCTGAGCTATCTCATTGTGGCAGTGTTAGGGCTTGTTGCGATTTGGATAGAGGGCTATTCCTACTCGCGCCTGCGCGAGACACTTAGCCAAGTGGGGTCTCATCAAATGTTCACATGATGCAAATTCTATGCTGCTGGAGGAACATGGCTAGTGAAAATACTCGTCATATTAACATACTACTACCCTCATTGGACTGGCTTAACGGCTTATGCCAGGCGGTTGTCAGAAGGCTTGGCTCGTCGAGGCCATCAGGTTACTGTGCTGACCTCGCGCTATTGGCGCACTCTTGCCAAAGAAGAAGTACACAAGGGTGTGCGTATTGTACGTCTTGAGCCTTTGATGCGCATTAGCCGAGGCTTGGTGATGCCCGGCTTTCCTTTTGCGGCTTATCGTCTCATTAATGAACATGACGTAGTCCAAGTCCATATCCCTATACTAGAGTCCCCATTGATTACCGCTCTGGCGAAGCGAGCAGGAAAGAAGGTATTGATTACCCATCACGGGGATTTGGTGATGCCTTCAAAACCATTTGATCAGTTTGTCGAGATGACTGTCACCTGGCTGATGCGCCAGGCTCTGAAGAGTGCAGCGCGGATAACGATACACACTAGGGACTACGCAGACAATTCACCCTTCCTCAGGCCGTTCCGAGAGAAGCTGGTACCAATCCTGCCCCCTGTGGAAATTCCTCAGCCGATTCCTGAGCAGGTTGTGGCTTGGCGTCGTGAATTACAGCTCGATAAAGCCAAGCTGGTTGGCTTTGCAGGGCGTTTCGTCGAGGAAAAGGGGTTCGATTTCCTGCTGAAGGCGATACCGTACGTGTTAGAGCAGATACCCAATGCCAGGTTTGTCTATGCAGGAGAAGTGAACGTAGTCTATGAGTCTTTCTTTGAACAATGGCGTCATCTGGTAGAGCGGTGGAAGGACTATATCGTCATGTTAGGCTTGCTCAATGACGCCCAGAAGGTAGCCAATTTTTACGCTATGTGCGATGTCCTGGCTTTACCAAGTCGCACAGATTGTTTCCCCATGGTGCAGGTGGAAGCGATGCTCTGCGGTACACCGACCGTGGCGACAGACATCCCGGGATTGCGGGTGCCTATTCAACTGACGAAAATGGGACGTTTGGTACGCCCGCAGGATGAACGTGCTCTAGCTGAGGGGATTGTCGAGGTATTGAATAATCGCGAGCAGTACATCAAGAGCCGCGAAGAGATCGCGGCTGTTTTTGACCTGGAGAAGACGATTGACGAATATGAGCGGTTGTTTCAGAGCCTAGTTCAGTCGGCTGATTAAAGCGATGGCGTTGGACCCGATGTTACCTAGTAGGGATTCTGAGCGTAGAGCAATCCCAGGTGGCGATGTGCGGGGCAGGGTGTGATTTTGACCACCTGAAAACCACGATCTGTGAGAAATCGAACCAGGTCCTGATGTGAAAAACCGCTGGTTCCTTCATGATATTCTAGGCAAAGATGGTGGATGCGCTGTAGGGTTTCAGGTTTCGTTTGAAAGAGAATCTCGTATTCTGCGCCTTCGCAATCCATCTTTAGGTAGTCGCACTTTGCCAGTTGCAGCGCAGCGAACAATTGATCGAGAGTGATGCCCGGCACCTCGATGCACTCCCCTGACATCCGATTCTGGGGAGCGGCAGTGCTATGTGCGACGGCTTCCGAAGCGATGTGAAAGCGCGCTGGGCCTGTATGAGCGCACAGAGCATAGGGGAAAATGTGGACATTTTTAACCTGATTCAGGCGAAGGTTCTCTTGTAGCAAGGCGAAGGATTGTGGGAATGGTTCGTAGGCATAGATCGTGGCGGAAGGATGCTCTTTCGCAACATGGACGGCGAAATCACCCAACCCAGCGCCGATGTCTATGATGGTCCAGTTATTCCCTATTTCGAGGCTGGCTTTCTCGTACTGGCGGTCGAGGCAAATCTCTTTGATAATCCAGATGTCCATGCGGCCACGTACTTTGAAACGGTAGCCATTCCGCAATGCGATAACGAAGGGTTGCGCAGGGGGCAACCCGAGGAACGCCGCGACCATCTTGGGCCAGTTCTCTATCCCGAACAAAAGGGTGGGGATAGAGGATAAATAATACCGCCAGCGAGAGAGCAATAACCTATAATCTCCGTGCATGGAATCACGCATGGTGGTTATCACTCGAGCGTAGGAAAGCGCGAAGCGCTCCGTCTGTATTTTTGGTTACCGAGGACGTCATAACGCAATTATGGGGTGACCGTGCGATTTTGTCAATTGCATAGAGCAAAGTAGAATGGATAAACGGCATGAATGACTTGGAGGTCATGGATTGAGATCTGGGACACGTTCTCTATGGGGGATCTTGGGCCTGGTCGCGATATGGCTTGCCATCCTTGGACAACGTCGCCTCGCGACGCGAGAGTATGTGCTGGATGGGGTGCTTTTTCTGGCTCTTGCCGTGGTGCTTTTCTTACTGGTGGTGATGCGAAAAGAGAGCGAGGGCTCAGTCTTGTGGCCCCGTGGCTTCTCCCAACAAGAGCAACAGCGGGTCCCACTAACTAGCGGGCGGGTGCAACGTTTCTTACTTTATGCGACAGTCTTGCTGGCAGCCGTGGCTTTTGTTTCTTTAGCCAAGAACCGCTTCACGTTGCGTGGGGTGTTGTGTTGGTGGGGGGCGGTGATCGCTTGGCTGCTGGCGACTGTAGAAGTGCGCTCGCGCTCTTTCCGCCTCAGGCTGCCGGATGTTGCTGCCTGGAAAGACACTTTGCGTTCGGGCATTCTGGTGATACGCACCAACTGGGCTACCCTAGCCTTGCTTGCTATCTTCTTAGTAGCACTGTTCTTTCGTGTCTATCGCATTGATGCCATTCCCACAGATCCCGAGTCCGATCACGTAGAGGCTTCAAAGGATGTGTGGGATGTCCTGCAGGGCCAGTACCGCATCTTTTTCCCCCGTAATACGGGACGAGAGCCTACTCAGTTCTACCTGACGGCTGCTCTGTCTCGCATTTTTGGCTACGGCTTTGTTACGCTCAAGCTGACGATGGCTCTGGTGGGCGTACTAAATGTCCTTCCTATGTACTTTCTGGGCAAAGAATTGTTGGATAGACGTTTTGGCTTGCTGGCAGCGTTCTTTGTTGCCATTTCGTACTGGCATGTGATTATCAGCCGCATTGGTTTGCGCATCGTGCTTGCTCCGCTTTGGACTTCTGCTACACTGTACTTTCTCCTGCGTGCCTTTCGCACTAGGCAACGCAACGACTTCCTGCTCACTGGGGTATGCCTTGGGTTAGGGTTGTATGGTTATTATGCTTTTCGCATTGTACCGCTGCTGATTGTGGTACTTTGTGCGCTCAAAGTAGCATTTGATCGAGAACCAGGCTTTCAACTGGGGCGTTTTGTGCAGCATTTCATTTTGCTGGTGATAACGTCCGCATTGGTCTTTTTGCCCATGCTTCGCTATATGTACGATGAGCCCAAGATGTATTGGTATCGCGCGTTGACTCGCACAACCAACCTGGAAGTGTCTACGCCGCGCGACAACGTAAAGGTCTTTGCGGACAATGTGAAGCGGGCTTTTTTGATGTTTAACTGGATGGGTGACGATGCCTGGCCAGAAAGCGTTCCTCTGCGCCCTGCTCTCGACTATGTGAGTGGCGGCTTGTTTGTCCTGGGAGCAGCGTATGTGCTCTATTTGCTCTTTGTCAAACGCCGGCCACTTGCTCTTTATTTGATTGTGTCCATGTTTGTCTTGCTTTTGCCTTCTACCCTAGCCATTGCGTTCCCTATCGAGAATCCTAGCAATTTACGCGCTTCTGCGGTGATTCCGGTGATGCTTCTTTTGGTGGCTTTGCCGATATATCTGGTGGGCAAGAGGGTAATCCAAATGATGCGCGGGAGCATGGGCATCGTATTGGTGATTGCCATGGTGGTCTTGGTGCTGTGGCAAGCGGCTCGGCTCAACTTCCAGACCTATTTTGTGGATTATCGAGAGCATTACCGTCGCTCAGCCTGGAATGCGACAGATATGGCGCGCGTTATCCGCTCTTTTGGCGATATCTACGGCGGCATACAGAATGCGTACCTCATCTGCACACCCTATTGGATCGATGGTTGGACGATATCGCTGGTGCTCGGAGACATCACCTGGGCGAATTTCATCTTTCAGCCAAGCGACATGGAGCCGCATTTGGCAGAACCCCGCAATAGGCTATACATCTACAATCCGATAAACACAGAGGCAGAACGGTGGCTGCTGGAACACTACCCCAATGGACAATTGATGCGTTTCGAGGCTTTTTCACCAGATAAGAACTTTATGATTTTCTTCGCTCCAGCGCGGTGGTGAAAGGGGAATAGCAACTGTGCGGGCAAGTTCGCGTTTTTCCGATCTGTTTACACGGCGTCGCATCGGTGAAGTGCTGTTGATTGCCGCACTTTGTTTTGTCCTGGCGGTGTTGGCGCAGCGGAACTTGGACCGCAAAGTAAGGGATTACCGCGGATATCTTCCGTACGGTGTGGCTGCGATAGTTTTTGCCCTGGCTTTCGGGGGTGTAGACCTTGAAGAGTCCTCAGAACCCGATGAGACAGGGGTATCCCGCGCTTTGGCAAAGTTCAGCAAGTCGGTTGGCCCGATGGGGGTTTCATTGCTTATAGCGCTCTTAGGCTGCCTTGATTTTGGCGGCAATCGTTTTCGTCCCCTCGGGCTGGTTTTATGGGTTGGAGGGTTATGCTTTTGCCTGGCTTATTTATACGTGAGCGATAGCCCTGTGCGGCTTGGTGAGCAAGTGGCAGCCCTTTTTGCTGGAAAGACTGTGGCTATTTCCCGCAGGTGGCTGCTGCTAGGACTAGCGATGGCGGTTGGAGCCTTGTTGCGCTTGCAGCAATTGGATGTGGTGCCCGCGGATATTGGTTGGGATTTGCCCTATAACTTTACGGATGCGCTATCCATCCTGCGGGGGGAGTACCGCATTTTCTTCCCGGCGAATTTGGGGCGGGAAGGCTTGTTTTTCTACTTGATCGCGTTGGTAGCCAAGTTTGCTCCACTGAGCCATTTTTCGATCAAGCTCACATCGGCGCTTGTGGGCATCTTGACCATCCCCGTATTGTATTTGACTGCACGCAGGCTGTTTCCTGAGTCCGTTGCCCTTGGCGCCGCTTTTCTGCTGGCGATCAATCGCTGGCATATTGTGCTGAGCCGTGCCGGCTTTCGCGTTATCCTTTTGCCGCTTTTTTCTCTCTTGGTGATCTATGCTTTTGTGCGTGCCTTGCAGAGTTATCGCCTGTTCGATTTTGGGTTGGCAGGGCTAGTACTCGGGTTAGGTTTGCATACTTATTTCCCTTATTTGTTTGTGCCAGGGGCGCTGGTAGCCGCTTTATTCCTGCTCGTTCTCAGTGGGAGACGACTACCGTGGTCTTCGCTCCTCCCCTTACTGGCGGTCATGCTCGCAGTTGCCCTGGTTGTATATGCCCCGTTGGGGCGTTATGCTCTGGAACATCCCCAGGAATACATCGCGCGTGCTGCTTTGCAGGCGCGCTTGCTCAAAGGAGATGAACATCGGACAGGGTTGAACCTCTCATTCCTAATGGATAACCTGCGCACCACCGTGCTCATGTTCAATGTGTATGGAGATGGCAATTCCCGTTTCAACGTCCCTGCATTTCGGCACTTTGGTTTTATCAGTGGGGTGCTACTGGTACTGGGCACATTCTATGCCTTGCGGCGGTGGCGTCATGGGAACAATGGAGTCCTTTTGGCCTTTTTCTTTGTGCTCATGTTGCCGTCTGGCTTAATGGCGCTCCCGCGCGAGCTGCCCAACATCTTCCGCGCCTCAGGCTCTATTGGCCCAGGGCTGGTGTTAGCTGCATTGCCTTTGCCCGTGATTGGGAAGCGGCTGAAAGATCTGAGCGCTGATTTGCCAGATTGGGACGTACGTATCCAGCTCAGGCTGTCGTCTTTTGGAGATGCGTATGAGTTCCTCTGGCAAGTGGGCAGGCGCAGCCTGCTCCTCGCCTTGCCAGTGCTTGTCATGGCGTTGTTGCTTGTAGCGGAATATCGCGAAACGCGAAGGTTCTATTTCCACGATTTTGTCCAAGTCTTGCCTGATAAGCAAAATGTCTCCATCGCTAAAGAGATGGCGCGGCAGATAGAAACCTATGGCGATCCAGCATCGTCCTTTATCAAAGTTTGGCCGCATTGGTTTGATGGACGGGCATTGCTGATGTACTTGCGTCAGGAAAGCGAGAGGGAATGGAACCCGTATTTCTATCTGGACAGACTGGATCCCAATCAACCACCCCTATCTTTGATCACCAATCGGGCGCTTTTCCTATTGAACCCTGCTGACCAGGAGGGCTTGACTGTGCTACGCAATGCTTTTCCTCATTGCACAACCAAGCCCTATTTGTTCCCTGATGGCACTCCTGCTTTTATCGTGGTGCATGTTGAGCGTTGACAGGATGGGAGCAGGGTAAAGATTCAGAACTAGAGGAGCTAGGTAAGAGATGGCTGTGGAGAGCAACATGACTCCCAAGACCGAAAAATGGCGGCTTTGGATTGCCCACATGCGCAGGCACTGGCTTGCCTTCTGGCAAAGCCGTTATTTTGTCCCCGTGTGCTTGGCTTTGATCCTGCTATTGGGAGCGACTTTCCGATTTACAGGCGTAAACTGGGATGATTCTTTTCATTTCCACCCCGATGAACGGCATATCTGGATGGTGGCAATATCCCTTTCTCTGCCCAAGAGTCTGGGAGAATACTTTAACACCGCTGTATCGCCGCTGAATCCTTACAATCGTGGCAGCAGTTTTGTCTATGGCACACTGCCCCTGTTTCTCACCAAATGGCTGGGTGAAGTATTTCATGTGGGTGGCGATCGCATCCATCTCTTGGGGCGCGTGTTGGCAGCCAGCTTTGACCTGGTAACTGTGCTGCTGATGTTCCTCATCGGACGCAAGCTGTACAATGAACGGGTTGGGCTTCTAGCCGCTTTTCTATCCGCTTGTCTGGTCATTAATATCCAGCAAGCGCACTTTTTCACCATGGATAGCTTTGCCGCCATGTTTGTCGCCTTGACCTTCTATTTCGCTCTGTGGGTCGCAGACCGTGGTTCATGGCGCGATTTCATTGGGATGGGTATCAGCTATGGCTGTGCAGTTGCCTGTCGCATCAATGTAGCGATTATCGCCATCGTCATGGGATTGGCTGTCCTTTGGCGTATATACCGCCTATATCGGTCACCAGCCGTTGTCGAGCAGATCCCTGTCCAAGCGCCTGGCCGCCGTCAATGGGAATGGACCTTTGGTGGCGTGCGCATCGCTTTGAAAGTGAACTCGCGCTCGAACGCGCACAACACCGCAACGGATTTTGCCCTCATGCAGCAGGTAGAGCGCACCTGGCTGGATGCAGTCTACAGTCTGGCTCTCAAAGCGATCGTATGCGCTGCCCTTGCTTTTCTGGCTTTTCGCATTGCGCAACCCTATACCTTCCAAGGGCCTGGATTCTTTGATATCAAGTTATCAGAGAACTGGTTGAGGGATATGCGCAATTGGTCTCCCATCCTCAGTGGCAAAGCCGATTCGTATCCCAGCCATCAATGGGCGGCACGCCCTCCGGTATTGTACACCCTGACGAATATGGTGCTCTGGCTGGTTGGCGTGCCTATGGGAGTCGCCAGTTGGGCAGGCTGGGGGCTGGCGTGGTATGAATTGCTGCGCAAGCGCTTGCTCCAGCATCTCCTTCCGTTAGCGTGGACCACGTTTGCGTTTTTCTATCACTCCACGCAATTCATCAAAAATCCGCGCTATCTGGTGCCCTTCTATCCCTTCATGGCTCTGATGGCTGCTTATCTGCTGGTCTACCTCTGGGATCGTGCGCGGTCAGCGCAATTTCGGTGGAGCAAACCTGTGGCGGTTGC
>Ga0315298_1008924_pt1 | contig 12576 bp, 9 predicted proteins | sample WHS_1_MG_FD_203077 | JGI IMG/M metagenome (GOLD analysis project Ga0315298, IMG submission 203077) | Extremophilic microbial mat communities from Washburn Hot Springs, YNP, Wyoming, USA - WHS_1_MG | ecosystem: Environmental > Aquatic > Thermal springs > Hot (42-90C) | place: USA: Wyoming...
ATCCCACGTTGGAAGGCGATGCGTCGGCCACAAGCCAACTCCCCCAGCGTGGTCCGGCCCGCACCAAACCCTGGACGACATGGAAGTCATCCCTTCAATCGAACCGAAAGCGGTGCTGGAGCACCGCACTCCAAAAACTTTTACTCCAATCCTTCACACCAGAGGCGTAGAGAGTAAGGTAGGGCGCGCAGTCCACTGCGCGCCGGAGCCGCTCGCACTGGCCCAGCCTATCGGCTTGAATCTTGGTTTTCCGCGCCCTTACGGGCGCGGCTACGTTTAACGATCCTTCCCCGCAGAGACCGAGAGCGCAGAGTTAAGGTAGGGCGCGCAGTCCACTGCGCGCCGGGGTGGGTCGTGCAGACCCGGCTTCTCGGCTGGAATCCTGCCGTCCGCACTCTTACGAGCGCGGCTACGTTTACCGCAGAGGCGCTGAGTTGCAGAGAGTCGGTAGGGCTACGGTTCCACACGTGGCAGATGCAGGAGAAATTTAGAACCGCTCGACAATACTCGGGCCGAATGAACGCAGAACGCACCTGCCCAGCAGTTGTGACAAAGCAAAACCCTCTAAGAAAGATTGGAGGGCGCTGTCCTGCACATGCGTGAGTCAGTCCCTTGGCTGGCTCATCGCACATACACTGTCACACCAATGCAGTTCCTTTACCTGGTTTTCCATTACCTTTACACCCACAACACGCCAGGCCTCATCAGGGTCGCACTACGGACAACACCCCGCGCCCGGGAATGACTCAAATCCTTGCTGCCTCATATCCAGCCACAGACTTCTGCTTTTCCGCTTCCCTCGGTGTTACACCTACGTCAAATTTTGTTCACTATCCGTAGGCCTCGTAGCGAACCCTGCGTGCGCATGCCTGCGCAACTCGACGCGCAGTTTTAATTGGCCAGCGTAGCAAAAATGCCGTGGCGTTGTAGGTAGCGCATCACCATGCAACTCTGAGCGGTGCACAACCAGTTCAAAGTCAGTTACATGCCCCAACCTAAAACAATCTGATCCGCGCAATCACAGCGTACGAACCAACATGGCCGGTCCTGCGCGCCGGTTCAAAAACGCAGCAATACCGCAAAAAGGCCCAGCAGAAGGCCATAGTCAAACTGTTGAAAAATTCATGGTTCGGCTCACCAGCACGTGGGTTGACTTGGGCGAACGTTCTGATAGCGTTGAGCTGGCGAATGCCTAGTGGCTTGTTTACCTTTGCCAGAAAACTCTGGACAGAAACACGTGCGGTGCTAGACCTGACCGGGTTAAGTCCGGGCGCACAGCTTTCACGTGCGCAAAAACTGGCGCATTTTATTGTGTTTGTCTGGCAAAGCTTCGTGCGCAACCGGTGCCCGGCACGCGCGGCGGCGCTTTCGTATGCGACCTTGCTTGCTCTGATCCCACTTCTGGCAGTTGTACTGGGTGTAACAAGCAGCCTGTTAAAGCGCGAAGGCGAGGAACGAATCGAACAGTTCGTTGAAAAGCTTGTCCAGAGTGTTACCCCACCTGCCGTGATCATACGGCAACAACAGGGTGACCAACCACAAATCATCGGTATTCCAGAATTCAAACTTGCACTGTCAAATCCGTCCGCAGCGGTCGCGGTCGTGTCTAATCTGCCAATTGCTGACAGTCCACTCGCAACCCGGACAAACTCGATCAACACGACTGCCGAACCGCGTGTTTCGTACGTGCAAAGTTCCGAAGGCGAAATAGTGGCTGCACGCCGAGAAATTGCACGACGCATAAATGAATTCATCCAAAACACACGCAGCGGTGCGCTGGGCATAACAGGAACGGCTTTCCTGATTTTCATGGCAATCTCGCTGCTTAACCGCGTTGAAATGACAATAAACGATATCTGGGGCGTGACGCAGCGTCGGAGTTGGCCGGTACGAATTGTTCAATACTGGGCAATAATCACACTCGGGCCGTTTGTAATTGTAGCTGCACTTGCAATGGCAGGCGGGCCGTACTTCGAGATGACAAAACGGCTTTTGACAGCCATGCCGGTCATTGGCGAGCTTGCATTCAAGCTATTGCCCGTGGTGCTGTTATGGGTCGGGTTTGCGTTGTTTTTCCAACTCACGCCAAATACAAAAGTGCGCTGGAGCGCCGCGCTTGTTGGTGGTGTCGTCTCTGGCACATTGCTTCACTTAAACAGTGTATTCGGGTTCCTCTACGTGTCGCGGGTTGTGACACAAAGCAAAATCTACGGCAGCCTCGGCCTTGTACCGGTATTTATGGTTGGATTGTATTTGTCATGGTTGATCCTGCTCTTTGGCGCGCAGGTTGCGTACGCATACCAAAACCGGCACGCATACATCCAAGATAAACTTGCCGAGAGCATAAACCAACGCGGTCGTGAATTTGTGGCGCTTCGGTTGATGACATTCATTGGCCAACGGTTCCAAAATGGCGGGCCACCACCAACATTAACCGAGCTGGCAAATGCACTCACCTTATCCAGCCGACTTGTGCAACAGGTGCTGCAACCGTTGCTTGCCGCAAAGCTTGTTGTTGAAGTTGCCGGCACCGAACCGGCGTACATGCCGGCACGCGCGCTTGACTCGATCAATTGCCACGACATCTTGCTCGCGATGCGGGTTGGACAAGGTCAAGAACTGCCCCCGCGCGATGAACCGGTCGGTGCAGAAGTGTACGGTGAGTTCGCGCGCATACAAGAAGCCGAACGCAAAGCCGCCGCCGCTGTTACAGTGCTTGCCCTGGCAAATCGCGCCCGAGCACGACTCGAACTCGGCCCGGCCACGGATAACTCAACTGTCCGACCCGCTCAAGCTCAACAGTAGCCAAAGACAGAACGGCAATGAACTTGTGAGTTTTCCAGTATAACACGAAACCAAAATCGCCAATCCCATGAATAAAAACATGCCGGAAAACCTCAAGTACACAAACTCGCATGAGTGGGTGCGTGTTGAAGGCGCCCTCGCCACAATCGGTCTCACCGAGTTCGCTCAACAACAACTGGGCGAAGTTGTGTTCATCGAGTTGCCTGCTGTTGGCCGAACTCTCAGGGCCGGTGAACAATGCGCAGTTGTTGAATCACTTAAGGCTGCAACAGACGTTTACGCGCCCGTCTCAGGCGAGGTTGTCAAAGTAAACCAGGCGGTTGTGGACAACCCGACACTTGTCAACAAAGACCCGTACGGTGCGGGCTGGTTTTACTGTGTCCGGTTGAGCCAACCTGCTGAACTTGAAACGCTACTCGACCCACAACAGTACGCGGCGCTGGCAGTAAAAACAGAACCACTACAACAGGATTGAGCGACCTATCGAATAGCAGATTTGAAAAACCGCTCGTTAAGATGCATTTTCTGCAATGCAAACCAAACAGATCAGACTGTTCATTAAGCCGTATTGTCCGTGGTGCAAGATGGCAATGCAATGGCTGGATGAGCATGGTATCAAATACAAACGCATTGACGTCATCGCCAACCAGGCAGCGTACGATGAGATGCTCCGACTCTCAGGTCAGACACGCACGCCTGTGATCGAAGTTGACGGTCAGATACTCGCCGATTTCGGGCCTGAAGAACTCGAACAATTCTGGCATAGGATAACCCAAAAACGTGAGTCTTAACCCACAAACGCACGACCAAAAATTTACCGACCAGCCGGCTGATGGACGCGGCCCAACGCCGGGTTCCTCACTGTCCGGCCAATCACAAGTACGCGGCTCAAATCGCCGGTTGCCGGACTGGGTGCGAACCCGTCTGCACACAAGCGCGACATTCGCGCGTGTGGACTCGTTGCTCAGGGGGCTTAAACTGCATACCGTGTGCGAGAGTGCGCGTTGTCCGAACCGTGCCGAGTGCTGGGATCGCGGCACTGCAACATTCATGATCTGCGGCAACCGCTGCACGCGCGCATGCCGGTTCTGCGCAGTCGAACACGGCATGCCCGAACCACTCGACCCCGACGAACCTGCTCGTGTAGCTGAAGCCGCTCGGCGCATGCAATTGCGCCATGTTGTAATCACCTCGGTCACACGCGACGACCTGTCAGACGGCGGCGCCGCGCATTTCAGCAACGTCATACGGGCCGTCCGCGCAGCCAATCCGCAGGTCACGATTGAAGTTCTGACACCTGACTTTGGCGGGTCAGACAAAGCGATTGACACTGTGCTGGCCGCGCAACCCGACATTTTCAATCACAACATCGAGACCGTCCGTCGCCTGACCCCGCTGGTCCGCTCAAAAGCCGGGTACGAGGTGTCCCTGGGTGTGCTGCGCAGGGCTAAAACACGCGGTGCACCAGCCATGTTTGTCAAGTCCGGCCTGATGCTCGGCCTAGGCGAAACCGAGTCTGACATTGTCGAAGCGCTGACCGATCTGCGCGCCGCCGGATGCGACATCGTCACACTGGGGCAATACCTTCAGCCCACCCTACAACAGTTGCCGGTACACAGGTTTGTTCCGCCAGATGAGTTCGCGAAATACGCCGAGCTTGCCCGACAGATGGGTTTCGTCCACGTCGTAAGCGGTCCGCTGGTGCGCAGTTCATATCACGCTGAGGCATTCGCGCCCACGAAAGCTCAAATGCGCTCAATCAAAATCTGCTGAATCTTCCAAACCAGGAGCCACGCAAAGAGAAACGGGGGTTGGTCCTGCAGTCCCAAGTTTTAGGTTTGAATCTTGTTTTTCCGCGCTCTTACGAGCGCGGCTACATCGGCCACAAAAAAGTCGGCGGGCGAAGGACAATGCTTGTCCCACCTCAAATCGGGTTTTGACGAACCGAAGCGCGCTAGTTTCAGTTTGAGCCGGGTCTCGCCTTGACAGGTGCAAAGCACATTTTTGATGGTCAGGCTTCACCTCGACAGGTGCCGGCGCGCGCCCCTCTGGGGCGCAGGAAATGCCGCGCTGGAAGGCGACGATCCGTCCGAACCGGTTTCCAGCACGCGGTTCGGCTTGCAAGCAGACTCTGGCCGACGTGGAAGTCAGCTCTCCAACTGACCCGAAAGCGGTGCTGTAGCGGCGGTCTGTGACCGCCCGGTTTTGTTGTCACACATTTGTCGGGCAGTCTTGCTGCATCACACTACAGGACACGGCGTTTGCAGAACGTCGCTACAAAAGAGACAAAAAGTCGCGCTGTTGGGATTTTGTAGCGGCAGTCCCGGGTGTGCAGGACTGCGCGCCGAGGTTGGTCATGCAGACCCAACTTCTAGGTTTGACTCTCGCTTTTCCGCGCCCTTACGAGCGCGGGTACTTCGGCCGAAAAAAGTCGGCTGGCAGAGCAGTGCGCGTCCTACCCGAAATCGGTTTTTGACCAAACAAACCCTTGGGTTGGACAGCTCACCCGTTTTTCGTACTGGATAATCGCCGGTCTAATGTATCTCCCCCCACCACTTTGAGGACGCGGTACAACCGCGCCGCAAAGTTTCAAGAGCGCGACCTGTCGGCCGACTGTTTGCATGCGACCTACAGGCAGGCGCCCGGCTCTGCATAGGCAAGTAGTGCCTCCAAATTATCGCTTTAACGCTTTAACACATTACGGATCGCGGAGGCGCGCAGCTTGGCCCACAGGGAGAGGTATCGCCAACCAATCCCGCCAGACAAATCCGCAATGTGCTTGCGGAAGTCCCATGCCCCGAGAATTCATGAAGTCATGCCAAATTAGAAATCGGCCTAGGCACCGCGATTGCTGCGGCGCGGACTGGCAATACGGCAGGTTTGTCCCGCAAATGCGGAACGCACCAAAACGGTCACGTTGGGCCGGTACCGCGCGTTTGCCGAGTGTGCGGGCTAACTTACTGGTCAGGAACGGTGTACCGATCTACTTTGGCTTTAACATCCGGGCTGTGCTCGAGTGCGAGTGATTTGCGCCATGCATCAAGCGCTTTGTCGCGTTGGCCTAACGTGATGTAAATATCACCCAGATGATCGAAGATGGTCGGGTCGGGTTTTTCCGACAGCTCGGCTGCGCGCAGAATGTATTTGAGCGCGTGGTGTGGGCGGTTTTGCTTGAACAATACCCAGCCCAAGCTGTCCAGATACGCTGCATTTGTGGGGTCGAGCTTGAGTGCGCGTTCGATCAATTTCCGCGCCTCACACAGGTTTTGGCCGTGCTCGGCCCACATGTACCCGAGATAATTAAGTGCTTCGGCAAAATCCGGCTCAGCAGCAATTGCCTTTTTGAAACAAGTTGCAGCCTGGCCAAATTGGCCGTTGCGTTCGTATGCAGCGCCGAGCTGGAAATAAAGCAACGCGTTTGTGCTGCGCGGGTTTGTTGCCCGTGCAAGTTGCTCGGCTGCCGTGTAGTGTTGAATTGCCTGTGTGTACTCTTTCTGTTGCGCGTAAGCCAGGCCGGTCAGGTATTCGATTGCGAACTTGTCGCCGAACCGCGCCCGCGCTTTTGCGAGCGTTTCAAGTGCCGCACCGGGCTGCTCAGAGGCGAGCTGTGCCCGAGCAAGCTCGTAATATGCCTGCTCGAAATCCGGCCCAAATAACACCGCTTTTGCAAAGTACCCGGCTGCAACGACAGGTTTGTTGTCGCGCAAAGCGATTGTGCCCAACCAAAAGTACGGTACCGGATCAGCCGGTTGATCAAGCGTGATAGCCTCGAGGTGTTCAACCGCGTTTGTAGTATCGCCAAGGCGCAGGTATTGCTCGGCCATTTTTGCACGCACAGTGTTACGCAAACCGGGGAACTGGCGGTAAAAACCAAACAGGTTCTTGTACAACGCCAGTGCACGCGCAGGTTCATCCAGCAACGCAAATCCATCTGCAATCTTGAGTTGTGTGTGGGGGTTGATCGGCTTCAGGTCAACGGCCTTGTCCAACGCACGCAATGCGGCTGCGCGCGCTTGTTTTGCCCTCGCCCTGTATTGCTGTGAGTAAGCGGTGTAAAGCTCGGCCAACTCGACGTAAAATTCGGCTTTTTTAGTGGTGTGGCCAAAAGCAGAATCGAGCACTTGACCGGCCCTGGCGAATCGTTTCTGGCGCATCAGCAACAGGAACAAGTTCCGTATGGCACCGATCGAATCGGGCGCTTTCGCCAGGGCGAGCCGATACGATTTTTCTGCTAGGTCGGTTTTCCCGAGCCTGCTATAGGTGGAGCCGAGCTGCGTGTAAAGTTCGGCTGAGCACGGCCCGATCGCGGCTGCGTTGGTAAGAACTTGCAGGGCTTTGAGCGGCTGATCGCGTTGTGTGTATTGCTGGGCAACTTCAAGTGCAAGCGCTTCGTTTTCAGGATCGAGCAGTGCGGCTTGGGCAAATTGTTCAAGCGCGCCTTCGATGTCGTCTTTCATCCGCAGCAAAACACCTGTGGCATAATGCGCATGTGCACGTGCAACCTGCTCGAGTGGCCGTGACCGTTCGGTGCGGCTGTGTGCGGTCGGCTTGCGCGCCCGTGTTTCAGATGATGTTTTGCATCCGCCGGCGACTGCCAGAAACAGAACCAAGCCAACCCACACTATTAACCGTCGAAAACGCATGGTCACAAGATACAAGCCGCGCCGTCGGTCTGGTGCAAATCGCACCGGCCAACGGCGCATAACTAACTTTTTCGGCCGCAGTGCCCGGCAGTTACTTCTGCCAGGTCCGTTTCTTGTGCCGATGCATACGCCGTTTTTTGCGGCGTTTATGTTTGTTGATCTTGGCTTTGCGACGTTTTTTGAGTGAACCCATAGTTTTGGCCCGTCAATATACAACCTTGTTCAGCGGATATTCAATAATTCCTTCTGCGCCAGCCGCCTTCAGTTTCGGGATGATCTCGCGCACAATGTGCTCGTCAATCACGGTCTCGACTGCAACCCAACCTTTCTGGCTGAGACTCGATATTGTCGGTCTGCGCAATGCAGGCAGGTCAGCCAGCAGTTTCGGCAGGTTTTTTTCTGCAATGTTCATTTTCAGCCCGACCTTAGCCTCGGCTTCAAGTGCGCCCTTTAATAGCAGTGCCAATGTTTCGATCTTTTGCCGTTTCCATTTGTCCTGCCAAGCAGCGCGATTTGCTATCAAACGCGGCGTTGACACCAGCAACGTATCAATTATGCGCAGGTTATGCGCGCGCAAAGACGAACCTGTTTCGGTCAACTCGACAATCGCATCTACCAGCTCATGCGCTTTGACCTCAGTTGCGCCCCAGGAAAACTCCACATCAGCACTGACACCGTGTTTGCGCAGGTATTTCTTGGTCAGATTCACCACCTCGGTTGCAATGCGTTTGCCCTGCAGGTCTTTGACGGATTTGATCGGCGAATTTTCCGGTACGGCCAGTACCCAACGCGCAGGTTGCCGTGTTGCCTTGCTAAATCGCAATTCACACACCTCGTGCACGTCTGAGCCGTTTTCGACTATCCAGTCGTAGCCAGTAATCCCACAGTCTAAATAGCCGTGTTCAACGTACCGACTGATTTCCTGCGCTCGTATCAGCCGCACCTCAAGTTCGGGATCGTCAACGTACGGTGTGTACGAGCGTTCACTCACCTGAATAACGAACCCTGCCCTGGCCATACGTTGGATGGTAGCTTCCTGCAAACTGCCCTTTGGCAAACCGAATCTAAGTTTTTTGCTCATTGTGTGTTACCTTAACCGGTTAAATCGTTGAATCGTTAAACCGATCAATCGACCGTGCCGCTTTAACGCTTTAACAATTAACCGGTTCAACGCTTCAACGGTTCAACGATCCAACGCTTCAACCCTTTAACGCTTCAACGATTTAACGATTTAACGATTCAACGATTTAACAACCCAACGATTCATTCCCAACCCAACTCCGTCTGCACCGTGCGCTTCGCACGCGGACGCGAATAGGTCTTCGCCGATTCTTTAATGCGCGTGACCGGGTTGATTTTCCATGTTCGCCGGGCTAAAGCCAACTTTTTCTTGCGCACGCGCATTGGACACCAGCCGGTCAATCTGCGCCAACGATGTACCGTTGCGCCGGCTCGATTCCGCCCGTGCGCCACAGCACGCGTCTGCCGTGCAACTCGAGTTCACCACGCGCAATTGCAGCGATGCAACGTGGGTACAACTCATGCTCGGCAATCTGAATACGCCGGTGCAATGTTTCTGGGGTGTCATTCTCCAGCACAGGCACGGCAATTTGGCCGATGATCGGGCCTGAATCCACACCAGCGTCAACAAAATGCACTGTGCAACCTGTGACCTTAACCCCGTACTCGAGCGCCTGTTTCCACGCCTCAAGCCCGGGAAATGCAGGTAACAACGAGGGATGAATGTTCACAATCCGACCCGCAAATGCATTCAAAAATTCCGTCTTCAAAACCCGCATGAACCCAGCTAACACAACAAGGTCAACCTGCGCCTCACGCAACGCCTGCACATAAACCCGTTCAGTGTCTTCATCGAGTTTGGTTCGGAACTTGCCGGGTGGGATGTACCGAGCTGGTATGTTGCGCCGACGTGCATGTTCAAGAATACCGGCCTCGGGTACGTCACTCAGTACAAGCGCAACTTCGGCCGGGATACGACCGGCTGCACATGCATCGGCAACTGCAACGAAATTTGACCCTTTACCGGAGCCAAGTACACCAAGTCTGAATTTGCGGTTCACAGCACTGTCTTATAGATGCCCGCTGACAATGCGCAAGCTTTTCGTTGCTCGACACATAACGAATGCAGCACATGAAACCGGTCGCCTCTCGAGGCTCGCCAGGCTCGAACTGTCGCACGGTTGCCGGCACGCAAATCAAAACATGTCAAGATGCACCGGCCAAACCCGGCGCAACCAAATCCGGACCAAACGAAACGGGGAAAAATTCGACTGCACGAAACCACGCGCGCAGTACCCATCTTTATGACTCGGTCGGCCAGCCGAGGCTGTCGCGTCTTCCAGTGTTAGCCCGCCCCGGCAGTGCACCAGCACGACTGCCGGCAAGATGCCGACAGCGCGTTGCAGTGTTTTTCGCCAACCGCTCGAGGCTATGCAGCCCTACAAAAACTGATTGGTAGTTCCGCACTTGCCGGCTCGTTACGCCGATTGCAAGTTCTGATAATGGCACAGCGCCCGTATTGTCGCCACATTTCACAAACGCGGTCTCATCCCGCGTACCGTTCGCAACGCGCAAGCAATCTGTCTCGACGCGAATCAAATTCTTGGCGAGCCGGCCTGGTTAGTGTTTCATTGTCGCCAGGTTATGGATGTCACCAACCCAAACAACAACAGGGACAACGTCGAGCCGACTCAGCATCGGCCATTGGAAACGTTGATCGAACAGCGCAAGGCAAAGCTGGCTGCCCTGCGCGCGCGCGGCATTGATCCATTCAAAAACAAGTTTACCCCAACTGAGACCTGCGCACAGGCGCGCGCAAATTATGCCGAAGGCAGACAGGTCGCTGTTGCGGGCCGCATCACAGCGCACCGCGACATGGGCAAAAGCATGTTCGTTGACATACGCGACCAGAGCGGGCGCATCCAGCTTTATGCGCAAAAAAATGTGCTCGGAGACGACCAATTCGACCTGTTCAGGCACCTTGACCTTGGCGATTTCATCGGTGCGCATGGCACAATGTTCAGCACCAAAACCGGTGAAATTTCAGTCCGAATAACCTCGTTTGTCATTCTAGCAAAGGCATTGCGGCCGCCGCCGGCAAAATGGTATGGACTCGAAGATACCGAGCTGCGGTACCGTCAACGGTATCTCGATCTGATGGCGAATCCGGCCGTGCTGGAGCTGTTTCTGAAACGGTCGCAGATCGTGCGCGAAATTCGCAATTTCTTGCACGAGCGCGGTTTTGTTGAAGTCGAAACGCCGGTGTTGCAGTCTATCCCGGGTGGCGCAGCAGCCAAACCGTTTGTAACGCATCATCATGCGCTCAACTGCGATTTTTACCTGAGAATAGCGCTTGAACTGCCGCTAAAACGGTTGCTTGTGGGTGGCATGGACAAGGTATTCGAAATTGGGCGCGTGTTCCGCAACGAAGGCATATCGCGCAAGCACAGCCCAGAGTTCACAATGCTCGAGGCATATCAGGCATACGCAGACTATGAAACAATGATGGAGCTTGTACAAAGCATGGTCTGTCGCGTGGCTGAAAAAGTCTTCGGCTCACTCATCCTCGAACACAAAGACCCAAACGGGAACGTGCTCAAAACAATTGACCTGCGCCCGCCATGGCGCCGAGTGCGCTACAAGGACCTGGTACGCGAACGCGCCGGGTCGGACTGGTTTGACATTTCGCCTGCCGAACGCCGCGCACGGGCAATCGCGCTTGGGGCCGAAATCGGCCCGGAATACGAAGATTTCGAGGTCACTCATGCCGTGTTCGAAAAACTCATCGAGCCAACTTTAATTCAGCCTACGTTTGTAACCCACGCACTCAGAGAACTGATCCCACTGGCGAAAACTTCGCCTGACGACCCAACAACCGTGGAAGTGTTCGAGTGCTGCATCAACGGACAAGAAATCGCCCCTGCATACACCGAACAAAACGATCCAATCGAACAACGGCAGCGGCTCGAACAACAGGCTGGGGGCGAACGCCAAAAACTCGATGAAGATTTCTTGGTTGCGCTCGAGCATGGTATGCCACCCGCAGGCGGCATGGGCATGGGCATTGACAGACTTTGCATGATGTTCCTCGGCACGGAAAGCATTCGTGACGTCATCCTGTTCCCACAACTCAAACCGAGATAAAGCAATCACGTTCAACACTTTTTCACTTGCGCGATTACAAAAAACCGGCCTACGAAGCTGTACCGAACAGCCATCGAATCTCCTCGGGGCAAAAGCGCAGCGCCCGAACAGCCGGGCCAGCGAAAAACCGGGGTTGCACAATCAATCTCTACGGCCCTTTGCGTTTCTGAGAACGCTACGGTTTGACATTGCCGGAATTTACTACAAAGAGATTCGGCCGATGCGTGCCAAGGCCAGGTGGCCATCATCAATACCCCCAATACCACACAATTTCCTCGCCTATAGCAGAGCAAAATTACCCGCGTAGGTTTCCGTACAGAATTCTGTTGGAACTCTGTATCACCGGTCTGGGACTGTCGAAAAAACTTCTCATCCGACTCTTTACCGCCGAGGCGCCGAGATGCAGAGGCCGTTTTTGGTTAGGTATAACCGAGCATGCTGCCAGCACCTTGCCGGCAGACACAAACACCTCTCCCAATTCCGCAACAAAAGGCAGACCGACGTGGAAGTCGGCTCTCCAACCGAACCGAAATCGGTGCTCGAGCACCGTACTCCAGAAGCCTTCTGTTGTGCATAGGACGCGAACGCGTGCAGTCCTGTAGCGGCGGTCTATGACCGCCCCGTTTTGTCGTCCAATATTACAGGCACCGGGTTGCTGCACCCATGACGGCGAAAAACGGACAGCGTTCGCAGAACGCCGGTATAGAAGCCGTGGTACTGGCGCGCGCCCCTCCAGGGCGCAGTAAATCCAGCATTGGAAGGCGACGCTGGGTCCAAACCGGCTTCTGTGTGCGCTCGGGCTATACCAAACTTTGGCCGACATGGAAGTCGTCCCTCCAACCGAACCAAAAGCGGTGCTGGAGCACCGCGCTCCAAAAACTTCGCCTCCAATCCTTCACAGTAGAAGCGCAGAGAGTCGGTAGGGCGCGCAGTCCACTGCGCGCCGGAGTTGGTTATGCAGACC
>Ga0315298_1008925_pt1 | contig 12575 bp, 8 predicted proteins | sample WHS_1_MG_FD_203077 | JGI IMG/M metagenome (GOLD analysis project Ga0315298, IMG submission 203077) | Extremophilic microbial mat communities from Washburn Hot Springs, YNP, Wyoming, USA - WHS_1_MG | ecosystem: Environmental > Aquatic > Thermal springs > Hot (42-90C) | place: USA: Wyoming...
CCCTAGTGTCTACCACATCTGGCGTCGTCTGCTGCCAGCCAGGCCTCTGCCGCCGCCCGCCCTGCTCGGTGGCAAAAGGGAAGGTCAGGTCAAGCAAGGCGACCGTCTGCGGATAGACGAGCAGGCGCGTAGCTTGGCCCACGCGCCGCCGGGCTGAGAAGAGGCCCAGGGGATCGGCACCGACCAGCGAAGCTGGACCCAGGAAGTACTCTCCTCGCCGGCGGCAAACCGTGTGCACCGACCAGGAGCGAGTCTCCCCCGGTGCCAGATCTACCACCCGGCTGGCGGCATGCCCGGGCAAGGTCGAATGATCCTGCACCTGCAGCCAGTAGCGCGGGGCCAGACTGGCATTATGCAGAATGAGGTGCTCCTCCAGCGTCTCGCCGGCCTGCACCCGACGCGCCCGCACGTGCCGCTGCAAACGCAGGCCGCGAACGCTGAACCGGCTCCAAACATATGAGACGACCAGAAGGGCCAGAAGAGAGTAGGCCAGGACGTTGAGAGGCCGGATCTGGTGCGTAAGAGCTACGCCGGCGACGATGACGGCGGCTATAATCAAGCTTCTAGCGGACAATAGGCTGCTCCCTGAGGGGGGATCACTGCCTATTCTCAGTATAGCCTGATTTCGCTAGCCGTCCTGTTAAGCTGATGCTAAATGTCTGCTAAATGCGAGAGCTGGCCCGAGGCAAAGCGGAGCGATGCCCTGGCTACCGCGCCGCTCACCACCATTCCTACCCCCGTTGCGCCGTGCCCACTGCCGCACGTGCTTCAAGGCCCTGATGGCTAGTCCACGAAGCGGTCAGCGAAGCTCTGGCTGGTGCCGTCGGGATAGAGGGCGTAGATGATGCGATCGCTGGTCCAGAGCAGCCGGCCGGCAGCGAACTCCTGGATCGCGCCCGGGAGGGATTCTGCCGGCCCTGTGGCCCAGCCCAGCGCCTCCTTTACCCCAGCCGCCTCACGCCAGACCTTGCCGAAAGGGCCATCGGGAACGGAGAGTCCAGCCGGAGGAGTGCCGGCATCCAGCAGGGCTTCTCCCGCACGCCAGTTGTCGAGATGGAGCGACCAGGTACCGTCCTGCTTGATGATCAGGATCTCCCTGGTGTCGGAGCGCTGGATCATCACCCCGCGCTCGAAGGTCTGCCGGCTCACCGGCAGACCGAACTCGGTCCCGAGGGCGCACCCTAGTTTAGCCGCCACGGCTGGGTTGCTGTGGTATACCAGGCCGAACCCACGCACCGGCTCCACAGTGCAGCCGGAGGCGACTGGCGAAGCCGGTTCAGTGGCTCCTTCGGATGCTGTGGGGGTAACCGCCGGGGTCGCAGTGGCATAGTGAGCAGCAGGGGTAGCGGCCGGCTTTGGCGAGGCGAGCGGCGGCACAGTCGCCGCAGATTCAGGAGTAGGCGTCGCATCGTAGAACCGATCTTCGAAAGCTTGCCAGGTGCCGTCTGCACGCAGGGCGCGAATGAGACGGTCCTCAGTCCAAATCAGCGAGCCGCCCTGGAACTTTTCGACGGCGCCGCTGACCTCGGTCTGCGCCGCCAGCGGCTGGCCTAGCTCCGTCGCTAGAGCAGGTTCGGCCGCCAACAGCTTACTGAAGCTGGCCACCAGGCCGCCAGCGGCCGGGGCGGCGTCTCTGGTGGTGCCATAGGTGTCGAGGTAGAGCCGCCACTTTCCCGAAGGCAGCAAAGCATAGATCTCGAAGCGATCTTCCACCCACAGTAGCAGCCCCCGCTCGAAGGGCTGTTGAACGATGCGGACGCCAGCCTCGGGCTCTTTCGGGCAACCCAGGCTGGAGGCCAGATCTGGCTGGCTTCGATACAGCAGGCCAAAGCCACGGACGGGCTGGATTTCGCAGGCGATAGTCGCCGTCGGGGCCTCCGCCGCATCCAATGCGGGCGTTGCCGTGTCGGCCGGGGCCGGGTAGGCTGCCACCGTCGGCATAGCCTCGCCGCTCGCTGCTTGAACAGTAGGAGAGGAAGCGGCGGAGGCCGGCGCTACGGTCGGGACGCTGGATGCTGCCAGGGGTGTTCTTTCCGCGCCAGCGGCGGTGGGAGGGACGATGGCGTCTTCGGCATCGCCGCCAAAGAAGCGGCCGCTAAAGACGCTGTCTCTGAACAGGAAGAGCAGCGCCGCCCCAAGAACCAGGACGAGAATAAGCGCGGCCAAGGCTGGCTGCTGCCGCCCGAGCCTGAAGCGCCTCAGTGGAGGGGACAGACTGGGTAGCGGCTGGCCGACAGTCGTCGCGCCGGCCTCGCCGGCTGGCGACAAGCGAACAGTCTCCTCCAGCCAGATGCGCCGAGCCAGCTTCTCGCGGCAGGCTGCGCATTGTCCCAGATGTTCCTCGACCCGGCTATGCTCGGCTGGAGGAAGCTTGTTCTCTTGGTACGCCGAGAGGTGCACTGGCCGCGGATGTCCGTCTTCCCACTCCCATTCACGCATAGGGCTCATCCTTCCGGTTGCCGGCTGGCACTTTCAGGTAATGGGGTCAGTCTAGCAGACCAAGAGCAGAGCGGCAAGCGGCCGTCCCACCGCGGCAGGGATTTCGCGCGTCCGCTTACAAGCCCCCTGGCATCCAAGCGGTGAGTAGCAGGCATTCTGGGGGCTATGCCTATCATTGGTGGCTTTCCCAAAGTCGGCAAGCAGAGGGATACTGATATAGGGACAGTAAATGAACATCGTCCCCTTGTCGACCTGCTTCTTTGCTGTTAGACTGAGGACGATCAGGCTGATAAGGGTGCTTCACAAGAAGAAATGGCATCGCCGAATGGGCGAGATACGGGAGCGCACGCCGCGGGCCCTGGCAACACGGCTACAGGCTATTCGGCCAGCATTCATCGGTGCCCGCCAGAGCTGCGAACCTGTCGTCGATAGCGGAGGGCCTCGCAAATGGACGAGATGCAGATCGGCGCTCTCACAGTTGATTCCCACCAGCACTTTTGGCAGATCGGCCGCTTCCAGTATCACTGGATGCGGCCCGAGCAGACCGTCCTGCAACGCGATTACCTGCCCGCGACCCTGCGGCCGCTGCTCGATACGGCTGGCATCCAGCAAACCGTGGCCGTGCAGGCCCATGGTTCAGTAGACGAGACGCGCTGGCTCCTCTCTCTGGCCGATCAGCACCCGTGGATCGCCGGCGTGGTAGGCTGGGTGAACTTGGAGGCCCCGGACGTAGGCCAAGTGCTGGACGAGCTCTGCCAGAACCCCAAACTGAAGGCCATCCGTGCCTTCGTGCACGACATCGAGGACCCTAAGTGGCTGCTTCGGCCGGCGGTGCTGCGCGGCCTGGCCGAGGTGGAGAGGCATGGCCTGGCCTACGACCTGCTCTTTCGCCCTCAGCACCTTCCTCTCGCCCAGCCGCTGGCCGATAAGCTCCCCGGCCTGCGCCTGGTGATCGACCACATCGCCAAGCCCCTTATTAAAGACGGGGTGATGGAGCCCTGGGCTAGAGACATCGCCGCCGCGGCTAGAATCCCCGGCCTCTACTGCAAGCTATCGGGGATGGTCACCGAGGCCAACCACGCCACCTGGAGGCCCAAAGACCTCCAACCTTACATCTCTCACGTCTTGGAGCACTTCGGCGAGGATCGGCTAATGTTCGGCAGCGACTGGCCGGTCTGTCTATTGGCCGCCAGCTACCTACAGGTGGTCGATGCGCTGGACACCTGCCTCGAAGTAGCCGGCGTCAGCAGAGTAGGACGAGCGAAGATATTCGGAATGAACGCAGCCAGGTTCTACCAGTTGATGTAGCTCTGCCTACCCCTCCCGGCTGCTATAATCGAGATGTACAAACACTTGCCACCAGCATAGGAGAGATTCATGGCTCATTCGTCCTCAGTGGGACTGTCCAAGCGTCCCTTCGGCTCCACCGGCCTTCTGGTCGAGCCTCTCTGGCTCGGCACCTCCGGCCTGGGAGATACCGATCTTTATGGTGCTCCCCCTTCGAAGGAGCGGTCGCTGGAGACCATTCGCGCCATCTTCGCTGGCCCCATCCACGCCATCGATACCTCCAACAACTATGGCAACGGCCGCAGCGAGGAATACATCGGCATCGTGCTTCGCGAGATCGGTGGCCTTCCCCCTGGCTTCTTTCTCTCTACTAAAGCCGACCGCGATATGAAGACTGGCGATTTCAGCGGCGAGCGCATGCGACGCAGCGTGAAGGAGAGCCAGGAGCGGTTGGGAATGGAGCGCTTTCCAATCATGTTCTTGCACGACCCCGAGACATCCACATGGGAGAACCTTACCGCTCCGGGCGGCGCGGTAGACGCCCTCGTCAAGCTGCGCGAAGAGGGAGTGATCGAGCACCTGGGAGTAGCTGGCGGCCCCATCGACCTTCTGATGCGTTACGTAGAGCTGGGCGTTTTCGAGGCGGTGATCACTCATAACCGCTACAATCTCATCAGCCGCGAGGCGGAGCCGTTGATTCAGATGGCATCCGAGCGAGGTTTGGCCGTGGTCAACGCCGCTCCCTACGGCAGCGGCCTGTTGGCTAAAGGGCCCGACGCCTACCCTCGCTTCTGCTACCGGCCGGCGGACGCCGCCACGCTGGAAAAAGGACGACACATAGAGGCCATCTGCGTTCGCTACGGAGTGCCCTTGCCGGCAGCCGCCTTGCAGTTCTCCCTGCGCGACCGGCGTCTCTGTGCCACAATCGTCGGCGTTTCCCGCCCCGAGCGGGTGGCTCAAACCTATGCTTTGGCCACGCAGCCGATCCCGGAGGAGATGTGGGCCGAGCTGGAAGAAGTAACCGGTCGCTAGCGCTCGTGTGAAGCAGTGTGTGCTGGGTGAAAGGGCAGTGAAAGCAGTGTCGAGCTGGCCCGCTGAGCCTTGACTGCGACGGTACGGGGAGTATAATCCGCGTTTGGGGAAGTTGCTTGGGCTATCTCTAGCTGGACCTAGCGAATGGCGGCGCCGGGAGGCTGGCGAAGCCCTCGAGGGTCGGCCCCCAGACCCTTGACCCCGCGGAGACGCTGCACAGGATGAGAGTTGTCTCCGACTATAACAAAAGGGCAGGAGAGGAGTATTAATGGAACTGGTTTGGATCGTGCCGGTCGCCGGCATAGCCGCCGTCCTCTTCGCTGCGTATCTTGCCTACGACGTCTTGCGCCGAGATCAGGGCAACGCCAAGATGCAAGAGATCGCGGGCATGATCTACGAAGGGGCGATGGCCTTCCTCAGTCGCCAATATCGAACTATTGGCGCGCTGGCCATTCTGGCGGCCATCGTCATCGGTGGTCTGATCGCGACGGTCGGCGGTAACCCCGACCTGGGGCTGAAAACCGGCTTCGCCTTCCTGGTGGGCGCCGGTTGCTCTGCTCTCTCTGGGTTCATTGGCATGTATGTGGCCGTGAAGTCCAACTTGCGCACCGCCAGCGCCGCGCAACGCAGTCTGGCTGAGGCCATTGAGACCTCGCTCCGAGGCGGGGCTGTTTCCGGCTTCCTGGTCGTGGCCCTTAGCCTATTGGGTGTAGCCGGTATCTTCTATCTCTACGGCGGAGCTGCCAATCCCGGTCAGGCCCCCTTCTGGATCGTGGGCTTCGGCTTCGGCGCTAGCTTCGTCGCTCTTTTCGCCCAACTGGGCGGTGGTATCTACACCAAGGCTGCCGATGTGGGAGCCGACCTGGTTGGCAAAGTGGAGGCCGGCATCCCCGAGGACGACCCGCGCAACGCCGCTGTCATCGCTGACCTGGTAGGCGATAACGTGGGCGACTGCGCCGGCCGTGGTGCCGACCTCTTCGAGTCAACCGCTGCTGAGAACATCGGCGCCATGATCCTAGGCGTAGCCATCTTCCTGGCCACGAATAACCCGGCCTGGATTCTCTTCCCGCTGGTTGTGCGTGCCTTCGGCCTCTTCGCCTCTATGATCGGCATCGTGGCGGTACGGGGGCGCGAGAACGAGGATCCCATGAGCGCCCTCAACCGTGGCTATTTCGTGGCCTGCCTCATCTCTGCGGTCGCTATGTATTTCGTGGCCACTAGCATGCTCGGCAGCATCTGGTTCGTCTGGGCAGGCATAGTCGGCATTCTGACCAGTATCGCCTTCGTCTACATTACTCAGTACTACACCTCTGGCAGCTGGCGACCCGTGCAAGAGATCGCTCAGGCTTCGCGCACCGGCCCAGCCACCAACATCATCGCTGGCATGTCCGTCGGTTTCGAGTGCACGGCCAGCACGGCCATCGTCATCTCCATCGCGCTGTTCCTGGCCTACACTTTCGGCACCAACGTCACCCTGCCTGATGGCAGCCCACTGCCCAACGGTGGCATCTTTGGTACCGCCGTCGCCACTATGGGTATGCTGATGACCTGCGCTTACATTCTGGCTATGGACACCTTCGGCCCCATCACCGATAACGCCGGTGGTATCACCGAGATGTCAGGCGCTCCGGAGGGGGCACGGCACATCACCGACGCGCTGGACGCGGTGGGCAACACTACCAAGGCCCTGACCAAGGGCTACGCCATCGCCTCGGCGGCTCTGGCAGCCTTCTTGCTCTTCAGCGCTTACCTTGATGACGTGGCCAAGGCCCTCGGCGTGCCAGCAGGGTCCATTCAGGTCAACCTGGCCGATGTAAAGGTCTTCATCGGCGCCCTCATCGGCGCTATGCTGGTCTACCTCTTCAGCTCGCTGGCCATCCGCGCCGTGGGCCGCGCCGCTAGCAGCATCATCGAAGAAGTTCGCCGGCAGTTCCGCGAGGACCCGGGTATCCTGGCTGGCACCTCGCGGCCCGATTTCGCTCGCTGCGTGGACATCACGGCCAAGGCTGCTCTGCGCGAGATGGTCGCCCCTGGTATACTGGCAGTCGGAATGCCCATCGTCGTGGGCGTCTTGCTCCGGCATCAGGCTGCTGCTGGCCTGCTGATGGTGGGCACCATCGCCGGCATTCTGCTGGCGACCGTGCTGAACAACGGTGGCGGCGCCTGGGACAACGCCAAGAAGTTCATCGAAGCCGGCAAGATGAAGGGCCCCGATGGCCTACCTGTGGCCAAGCACACGCCGATTCACGCCGCGGCTGTAGTGGGCGACACCGTGGGCGACCCCTTCAAAGACACTGCTGGCCCCAGCCTGCACGTGCTGGTCAAGCTCCTGAGCACGATCACACTCGTGCTGGCACCGCTGTTCATCGGCTAGAATACTGTCTACTTGACTACTTGTGGTCACTGCGAGAGCGCCTCTTGTGAGGCGCTCTCCTCTTTTGGGGCCGACCAGATCGCCGCCGATGGGGTTGAGCTCTCGTCCGCGGGAACTGGGCAGATGACGTGAGTGCCTTCTACGTCGGTCGAGGAGGTAGCGGGCAGTGCCAGGCGCCGCTTGTTGGCGTAAAGGTTATGGTCGGCGCGAGCGAGCAGGTCATGCTCGGTAATCCCATCTTCGGGGTAGGTAGCCAGGCCCAGGCTGGCGCTGAGGGTCAAAAGGCGTCCCCCCTGTCTTTGCAGCGGCCCCTCCCGCAGGCGTTGGAGCAGTCGGGACGCGACGCGCTCTGCTTCCCCCCGCGTCGTGTGGGGCAGGATGAGGACGAACTCGTCGCCGCCATAGCGGGCGGCGGCGTCGCCAACGCGGGTCTCGCTCTGTAGCAGCCTGGCTATATGCCGTAAGGCGGCATCACCGGTCAGGTGACCGTGCTCGTCGTTGATGGCCTTGAGCTTATCGACATCAAGAAAGATGACTGATAGAGGGTAGCCGTGGCGTCTGGCTCGCTCCAACTCTTCCCGCAGCCGCTGGCAGAAGAAACGGTAGTTGTACAAGTCGGTAAGGCCATCGGTAATGGAAAGGCGCTCTGCCTCCTGATGGAGACGGCGTAGCTCCTGATTAGCCTGGCGCAGGACCTGGGTCTGCTCTTCGACCTTCTGCTGCAATGCAGCCGTCAGCGATTGCACGCGGGCATAGAGCTGAGCGTTGACGATGGCTATAGCTGCCTGGTTGGCGATGCTAGCCAGCAGGTCCACGTCTTCGGGCGAGCAAAGCTCTATCGGCTCGCGATCACCCACACCGAGCAGGCCTACGAGCTGGCGCTCCTTGTAGAGGGGTAGCCATAGCGAAAGAGGAAGCCTGGCCAACACTTGGTAGGCGGCAGGGGCATTTCCAACCTTGCTTTCCCCCTCTAGCAGGAGCGGCACGCCAGGCCGAGGGAGGATCTCTCCGATCTCGTCAGCTCGGAGCGATAGGCCTGTGCTGTCCTCCAAAGCCAGACCGACCGCTTCGCATATCTGGGCTCGACCAGCCGATTCTTCTACCAGGAACAGGCATACACGCTGGCAGCGCAGGCTTTCCCTTACAACCCCCACCACAGCTCGGCAGACGGCATTCAAATCGAGGCTGCCGTTTAGGCGGCTGCTCAAGGTTTTCATAATGGCTCGGTAGTCGTAACGCTCGCGGCGGAAAAGGCGGTCGAGCCCGCTCTGAGCAACTCGCCACAGGGGCAGGCAGGCTAGGGCGACGGCCACCACTACCCAATGCCTCGCGGCGAGCATCGGCGTCCACTCTGCGGGCGAGAACAGCAGCGAGAGGCCGACTACCGCGACTACGTAAACCGCGGCGAGCAGCACTACCACCAACGCATATAGGGTAGCACGGCTGATCCAAAGATCGATGCTGAGTGAATGATAGCGCCGGGCCACATGGTAGACGGCAAAGATCAAGATAGCGATGGGGAGATTCTCCAGCGCTGGCACCAAGTCCACCAGACGCTGTTGGTTCAGCAACGGCGCCTCGAACAGCAGGGCGATGAAGAGGGCGGCGACCATCGACCAGACCACACACTTCAGCCCTCGCTTGGCCAGTATCGAGGATGCGCCCAGGTATTTGCGCATCAATTGGACGATCCCCGCCAGCGCCACCACCAATACGATGGCCCAATGAGCGAGGTAGATGTTGGTCTGCGCTACTCGCCACGGCCCCAGCGCCACTTCCCGATATCTGAACAAGTTGGCCGCCATTTCCGCTGCCATCGCTAACCCCAGCACGTCAACAGCCACAGCCAGGCGGCGGCTAGGCGCACGCCCACTCATCTCCTCGGGAAACGCCAGAGCGAAGCGGAACCAGAGGAAGAGGAACAGGGTCAGGGCTGCTTCACCCAAAGGCCAAAGCCGGTGCACCGACACTCCCCACTCGCGGTATAGGTTTGCGCTAGTGAGAGAGTAGGCGACCGCAAAAGCAGTGGAAGCGGCATCGAGCAGCAAGTAAAGCCCATAGGCAACCGCCATCACTTCCAGGACGAAGAACGGCCGCCGCCGGCGCTGTGGGTGCGCCGCCAGAACCAGCAACCCCAGCCCTACCAGCACCACCAGCGAAGCCAGCAGGGAAGCCAAGTATCTCCAGGCCACCTCACCAGGACCTCCACCACTATGCGCCTCTTCTATTGTCACGCATAACCACTCATCCTGTCAAGCGGAATAGTGGTGCTCGGCTTAGCCCAGGCGGTCTAGGCCCGGAGCCAAGAGGGGCCTATCTCCCGTATTTCCAGACGCTGCCCGTGGCGCTCAGCGAATGCAACCCTCCGTGAACGAAGGCCTGCCAAATGGGCATCAGGCGCCGCCTCATCGCCGGCCTACCACGACCTCGTAACGGCCGCCGGCTTCGACAACGACCTCCACCGTCCCATCCCGGTCCGTGCGGTAGACCTGCACTCCTCTGTCCTGGAGCCGCGCCAAGGTCTCTGGAGCTGGGTGACCGTAGCGATTTCCTAGGCCGACGGAGATGATGGCCGTCTGTGGGGCCGTCCTTTCCAGGAAGGCTTCGCTCAGCGCCTCTCGTGCTCCATGATGGGGTACCTTGAGCACCTGGCTCGCCAGGCTGGCCCCACTCCGCAGCAGGGCTGGCTGCCCATCTGCCGTCAGGTCTCCGGTCAGCAGAGCGCTGAAGCCGGTGCTTTCCAATCTCAGTACCACCGAGTAATCGTTGACGTCCTCGCCGCACGCACCCTTGGAGGGCAGGTTTAGGGGGCTCAACACTCGTAGGCGCATCCCCTGGCCCAGGGGTATCTCCTGCCCAGCGTGAGCCAGAACGCGCTTCACCTGGCGCTCTCTCAGCAACTGCTGCCAGCGCACGTAGCTGGGCGAGGTTTCCACGCAGCCAGGCTCCAGGGCCTGCTGCACGTCGTAGCGCTGTAGCACTTCCAGCAGCCCCACCAGGTGGTCGTCATCGGGATGGGTGAGAACAATCATATCCAGCGAGCGATCCCAGAAGGGTAGCTCTTTGCCGAGGCCATCGTCGATGGCAGACGGGCTAGGCCCTCCGTCGATCAATATCTGCTGGCCGGCAGGGGCCTGCACCAGTACGGCATCCCCCTGGCCCACATCGAGGAAGACCAGATGCAGCCGGCCATCGGGTGCTTGCCACCAGGCCAGCCAGACAAGGGCAGCCGCCACGGCCAAAGCCACTAGGGTCGGCACGAAAGGAAGGTGCCCAAGCAGAAGCGCGGGTTGGTCGTGGCTGAAGGGACGCATCGTCCGCTGCGTCAGCACTAGGCCCAGCGCTACGTAGTAGAGCCAGGGGAGGCCGACCGGCAAGGGTCCGGGCTGCAGAACGGCCGTTGGCAACGAGGCCCCAGCGGCGATCGCCCTTGTCATTGCCGCCAGCGGCAGGTAAGCTAGCCAGGCAAAAGGGCTGGCCAGCGGAGTCCAGAGCGATCCAGCCAGAGCAGCCAAACAGGAGAAAAGCATCGCCGGCCCCACCAGCGGCAGCGCGAGCAAATTCACAGGTAGCGAGGCCAGCGAGATCGTCCCGAAGTTCAGCGCCACGATCGGCAGGGTGGCCACCTGGGCGGCCAAGGTGACGGCCAGGTTCTGGCGGAGAATACCTGGTACCTTCGCCAGCCAGCCCGCAAAAGCGGGGGCTAGCCCGATCAGCCCCGCCGTGCTGAGGATGGAGAGTTGGAAAGCCACGTCCCAGAGCACGTGGGGATTGTGCAAAGCCATAGCGGCAGCGGCCAGAGAGAGGCCAGTGGCGGCGTCGCTGGGGCGGCCGAAATGGTTAGCCATCACCACTAGCCCACCCATGAGGGCGGCGCGGACGACCGACGGCTGCGGTCCAACTAGCAGGGCGAAAAGACCGATACTGCCCAGGGCCAGAAGCGTTGAAACCTCCAGCCGCCAGCGGCGGCCTAGGAGGAGGGCAAGACCAGCCACCAGCGTCACGTTGAAGCCGCTTATGGCCACCAGGTGCGTTGTACCCGTGGCCGCCAGAGCGACCGTCAGGTCAGGAGGGAAGCTACTACGCACGCCCAGCAAAATGCCCTGGGCCAACGCTCCCTCCGGCTGAGGCAAAGAGCGCGCCAGAACGTCGGAGAGATGCTCTTTCAAACGGAAAAGGGCTCCCCGCAAGTTGGAAGGGTCGGCTGGCGCAACTGCGACTACACGCGGATAGGCAAGATAGCTATAGATGCCTTGCCGAGCCAGGTATTGAGGGTAGTCGAAGCGGCCATGGAAGCTGGGGGGCGACTGCAGTTCTCCTATCACTTCCACAGCATCGCCGTAGCGAACCTCGAAAGGCCGAGCCAGGCGCACTAGCACTCCTCCCTCCACTGGCCGCTCCTGCTCCCCAAGCCATAGCTGCCGGGCCTCAAGGTGCAAGTCCACCGTCTGGTCGCGCAGCTGCGGTTCCTCTGCCACCTCTCCCCGCACACGCACCAAGCCCTTGCCTTGGTAGGAGGAGATGGCCCTCTCGCCCGTCGGCGGCGGCGTTAGCTGCCAGCGCAGCATTCCCACTAGGAGGGCTAGCAGCGCCAGGCTGGCCAGCCGAGGCAGGGGCCATCGCCACCAGAGCCCGCCGACCACGATGGCCATCAGAGCCAGCGCCACCAAAAACGGAGGTGGCAGAGCGGCAACTGCGCCCAGGAGCACGCCGGCCACCACCGCCAGTCCCAAGCCCAATCCCGTCACCGCTCGCCTTACCTCCCACACGCTTGGCTCGCCTGGACGGCCTGCTCAGTCGTTATACAGCGGGGCTGCTAGCTAGTCAATGCTTAGGTTGAGTTCGAGGGTATTCTTCTCTTGCGTTCTGGCTTCACCAGGCTTATAATTGGTGTGAACTAGGTCCTTTCCGCAGATTGCCAGACGACGCAGGGCCGATGGTGCTCCCTCGGGACTCCTTCCCCCTAATGGTCCACGCGCTGACGGATAGCCTCTAGTATTCTATCTTTCAGGAGTCAGCGTGCTCAGCATGCAAGACAAAACCCTAACCTGTCGAGACTGCGGCAAAGAGTTCATTTTCACGGCCAGCGAGCAGGAGTTCTTCTCTCAGCGTGGCTTCACCCACGACCCCGGTCGCTGCCCCGATTGCCGCGCGGCCCGCAAGGCCCGGCAGGGCGCGGGCGCCCAGGCCAGTGGCTTCAACGCCCGCCGCGATCGAGAAATGTTCCCCGCCGTCTGCGCTCAATGCGGGAAGGAGACTATGGTGCCCTTCCAGCCTCGTGGCGACCGCCCAGTTTACTGCTCCGACTGCTACTCGTCTCGGCGCGCCAGCATGGGCGGTGAGCGCCGCTCGTACAACGGCAGCCGAAACAACTGGTAAGCGGCCCCCGAACCTAAGTCAGACAAGCAAACGCGAAATGACACACCCTAAGATCAAGGGTGTG
>Ga0315298_1008926_pt1 | contig 12573 bp, 16 predicted proteins | sample WHS_1_MG_FD_203077 | JGI IMG/M metagenome (GOLD analysis project Ga0315298, IMG submission 203077) | Extremophilic microbial mat communities from Washburn Hot Springs, YNP, Wyoming, USA - WHS_1_MG | ecosystem: Environmental > Aquatic > Thermal springs > Hot (42-90C) | place: USA: Wyoming...
GGAGATGTCTTTGATCTGGCCAGATTGGATAAGCTTTTTGTTGAAACGTCCAGACTCGGAGGAAGCACCCCATCTAGTCTGAGTATCTTTGGTGACTTCCCGGTCTACCTTAGATGCCCACCAACCGTGGGCATCGACGGATACCAATACGCCTGGGATCCTGCCGTTGCTGTTTCCGTTTCTGTCTGTCCTTTCCATTCTTTCACCTCCTACTTTCACCTCCTAGAGGATTTTTTCCTTCTAATCTTATTATAACGATTTTTTCAAAATTAAAAAAATCCCGGGAAGGGAGAAAGGAGAGGGAAGCAATTATCCCACGGGCGAAACCAGGAACTCTCAGTGCCGCGCGATCCGGTGGCGGGCTAGGAACGGGCTAGAATGTTAATTAACGATGGCTGTTTCTGGCAATTCGGGGAAAGCCAGACGCTTTCTACCCTTGGTTGCATCTTTTTAGCTGAGCCTTCTCCTAAGATTCCGGTTCCACGGGTCCTTCCAGCAGCATGACAAACGGTTTCATAGTCATGTCTAATCCAACCCGATTGTTCCAATGGTTCATAAACTGGATGACGATAACCTGATAGCATGACCATTCCTTTAACCTTCAAGAGAATATCTACCAGCTCTTTGTGGTCATCCATACTCATTTCATGCTTGTATCCACCGGCCTTTCGGGTTTCTGATATGTATGGCGGATCTATATAAAACAACGTTTCCGGTGTATCGTAAAGTGGAATTAGTTCTCGAAAATCTTTACGTTCTATCTGAACTCTCATAATGCGAGCATGAATTTGAGGAAGCATTTCAATAGTGCTTAACCAACCCGAACAAAATTTACTCATTCCACGAGAGGAAGCGTTCAAATTGAAACACCAACCTGCTCCAAATCTCCCACTAAAGCTCATTTTCGCAACCACAAACCACCGGTAGGCTCTTTCTACATCGTCTTCACATTGTTCCCAAGTGTCTCGGCAAAAGTAGTATTCTTCGCGACTGTATGGGGTAAGGGACACTAAACGATGAAAACGTTGGAATTTTTCTGGATCTCGAAGCACACGGAAAAAATTGGTCAGCGCGGAATCTATATCATTGTAAACCTCAACTGGAGAGGGCGGCTTAGCGAATAAAAGCTGTGCCCCTCCACCAAAAACTTCTACAAAAATGTGGTGTTTTGGAATCAACTTCAGAAGCTTCCCTATCATCCTTCCTTTTCCACCAAACCACCAGATAGGAGATCGCAACGTTGCTTCTAGTGCCACATTTCCCTCCAACAAAAGGCCTTGAAGTGAGGCCAGCCTGGATGACCTCACTTCTAGCCAATGCGTCCAAATGGAGGCGAACCTCTCATGGCCCCCACATGCCGCCAACTGTAGGGTGCCATTTTACAGGGTTCTTGGCTCAGTTTCGGGCAAATCAGGCTCCCGGATCTCCTACCTTGCCAATTGCTTCCAGGCACAGCAATCAACAAGGGGAAGCCACGATATTAAACAGCCTCGTGGCAGGCGTAATAACCGACCGCACTAAGGCGGAGGGTTTACTCGTTAATTGGCGAGTTAAAAACACGTTTGAGAACATCTTTAACCTTCTCAGCTTCTTCATCACTAAGAAAAAATCCATTCCAACTGTCACACCCGGGCATCCACATGGCCAAGTGCTGTCCCTCATCAGGAAATGAGATCTCATACGCAGCCTCATACCAGACTTGAGACAATAGCTTGGAGCGGTCTATAGACGGATCACAATGGCTACGTGAGTTAATTATAAAACGATTTTCATATGAATCAAAATAGACCACAACATCGGGAAAGATTTCCGAAAGATGGCTTTCTAAGGTCTTTTTCAAGACCGTAGCCCATTCCTCCTTCGCAACATATGCTTTAAGGTATTCATGAAGAAGGGAACTCATTTGATATCTCCTCCTCTTTATCTTTGAAATCGAACCTCAATTGAACTGGACCACTTCCATTGATAGTTTTCTCCAGAATTTGTCTAACTTGTTGAGCAGTTTCTTTATCCAAATAAATTCCAAAGAAGGAATCAAAATGAGTCACACAAGCCTTCTCAGGAATGTTTATATAGCGCATATTAAACACAGATTCAAGAATATCAATCAGACTTTCAGCATCCTCATTGATGTCTTTGTTCCTGAATGTATCAGAAGTGAAATCCAACGAAGTGAATGAAACATATACATTGAGATCCGGTATCACTGGAAGAAGCGCGTTTCGTATGGCATCGCCAAGTCTTATGGAAGATTGGAGGAATTGGTCTAACGATTTAAGATAGTGGTTGACTAGGTCTTTCATTGTGGCCTTCATCATTGCCTCCTTGTCTTTTGATCATCAATCTTTTGGCTTTGTTCGGTTGTGTTTTCTTTCTCTCTTCTCAGTTCGTCTTCAAGGAGCATTATTTGGAACCGAGCTTTTCTCAATTCCTCAATCAAACATTTGCACAGGTTTCGATAGTCCATAACTTAACCCTCCTCTTCGTTGACTAGGAGCGTGTTCTCTTGTTTTCTAATTCCATCCTCATTTCTGCAATGATGTCGAACAGCCGATTTCGATATCCCTTATGATGTTTTAACAAAGCCCAGGGGATCCGCCTCTGGATTCGGATGTCTTTGTCCTCCACCTGAATCTCCAGAAACTCATCTTGGAAGATCAACAACGCTTGGAAAGGTTTATCCTTCATCCCCTATCCTTTTGAAGAAGAGAGTATGCCGGGTGTCCACACGTTAAGCTCCCGAACCCGGCTGCAGAGCTGTGGAGGTGCGAGGCCATGGAGGTGTAGAAACCAGAGGCGACCCCAAACCTTCTGGCTCTACGTTTCTGGCCTCCTTTGCCGCACGTGTGGTCACGGTTCCTCTATTGTCTATGAACAACTGACTTTCCATCCTTCTTCTCTATCAAATACACCGTATCCGCAACCTGTGCAAGACGGTCCGAATGTGTAATCAAAAGAATGGAAACTCCTAACTGATCTGATATCCTTCTCAGGAATTCTCCAGCTTTTTCAATATTCGATTCGGACACTTGCCTAAAGGGTTCATCTAAAACGAAGAATGGTTCAGGTCTAGGATTGGATATAGACCAACACGCCATCCTTATTGCAAAAGACAAAAGATCTATCACACCACCACCCACTTGGTCTTCAGGATCCAGAATTCCTCCAGTTGGAGATATTAGCTTGAGATAGCATTCTACCTGGTTCCGCTTTCGAATGAATTCCAGTTGACAGTCATAACCAATACCGAACACGGCTTTCAGTGCCTTGGTGCAAAGTGTAGACAAGCTCTTCTGGGCCTGTTCTTGGAGGAAGATGGCTATATTTCCCAATACTTCTGATGCTGTATTATGATAATTCAATTCTTCCTCTAACCGTGCCTTTTTCTCTTCCAACATCTTGAGGTCCTTTTCCAACCGCTTCTTCTCAGCATCCATCCGGTTCCAGATCACCTCCAGCTCATCAGCTTTCTTCATCGCCAGTGTCGTCCTCCGGAGAGCTCAATTGCAACTTGGAAAGGATTCGGCTGTATTCATTGAAGATTAAATCTGATAGTTCCTCAATGGAGGCTTTGAATTCCTCAGCCAACTTCTCAGCATCCTCAATCGACTCACATCCCCATTCATTGAGAAGCTGGTTTTTGATCGCCTCCAGTTGTCCTTCGAGTTTGAAATACTGAAGTTCAGCATTTTTGATCTTCTCTTTCAATTCAAGAAGCTCTTTTTCAGTTCCCATTGCTCAACTCCTGTGCTTCTCGGAATAAGTCATACAAAATGCGGGAAACACGTGGATGAACGTGATACTTCTCCTCAATGATCTTAAGAAGTTGATCTATGTTAGAATCGACATCGACTTGATTTTGCAATTCTGACAGTGATTGAACAAAATCATCTATCAGTTCACTGCTAATCTTATCAGCTTTGTCTTCTCTCGGTGCAAAAGTGTCTTGTGGCTCAGGGATTTCCATCTCCATTAACCTCCCTCCTTCCACATCTAGCAAATACACAGTGGGACTAGGAGGATCAATGAAATATCCGAAAGCCTGAACGGTCAAAGGCCCTGGGTTGATTAACAGGCGTTCCCCTCTCCACACTCGGAAGGGAAGATGATAATGTCCAGTTACCAATATATCAAAATCATATTTTTCAAACACTTCATCTACACTCATAGTATTTTCATCCATCCACACTGCTTCATAGCCTGGAGCTCGAATCGCCAAGTGTCCCAGGAGAATCTTCTTACCACGAATGTTAATGGGATCTGGTTGTATCTCCTCTCTTTGTTCAGCTTCCCAATACACTCCATTGACAACCTTCGCGTGTCTTCCAACTTCAAGGACGTAAAGGGCGCTTTTGACCTTGTAGGCAAAGGAATGATACGGCAAATCGTGGTTTCCATAGATGGTGATGAATTGTCTGGGAAGCATCTTCACTGTCATTGCTATTAGCTCTGGAGAAGATCTCCAGTGATGGAAAAGATCTCCTGCGTGCAGAACTGGACAATCATAGAGACTTTGGAGAGCCGAGACCACCTCCATGTTTCTCCATTGCACGTCAAGAAACCCCTCAGTTCGACAGGCAGGAATCGAATCCCTCAGGTGCCAATCTGCGGTCAGTATAGCGTCCACCCGAGAAGGTAGCTTTCGATTAAACAGGATTTTGGCTACATCTTTGGATAAATGCTCGAATTTAGTGGACGGCCACATATCGGACAAACCTCTGGCAAAATTTCATTCCACCGCGCTTTCAGTTGATCAAGAGTAGTCTTAATCTTGTTCAGGTCTGCTAGCACTCTCCTGAATTCGCCCAATATGCCTCTGAGTCTATTATAACGCTGAACCAGGTCTTCCTTTTGGGAAATTTTTCGATCTAATCTGTTAATCCTCTTAGACAATTTCATATACACTTTTAGAGTTTTTGTCTCAGATTGGATTTCGTGGTAGTCTTCTATCTTCTGAGTAAGACTAGTCAAAGATTGTTCCAACTTTTCTAGTTCCTCTTCCTTCTGCCTTAGCCTTTGTATCTCACCGTAAATAGAAGGAAGGTCAGGGTATCGGGATAGCTCTGCGGATAGCTCCTCCACCTGAAATTTCCAGCGGACTATATCAGCATTCAGCCGCTTGATCTTCTGTCGCAAAAGATCCTCAGCTATGAAGATCACATTCATACGAGTGATCTTCTGAATGTAATTAGCCCGCTCTCCTGGCGAACTTCCCAGCAAGAATGGCGGGTCGGACTGGAACTGAAAATTGATATGATCCACTTTGAAGAAATCGGAAACTTCCCGTGGCACCTGGAGCTTTATGGCATTGAGAGTTTGTCCATTTATCACATAAACATTTCGCTTATCATCTCTAATTCTTGAGATCCATCCGCGATCGGTCTCTAGCGAAACCTCCGTTGACCCTCCCCAATGAGACCGGAATGACTCTCCACTGGGTCGATTCCAAAGCAACCATCTCAAGGCCCTAACTACAGCGGTCTTTCCCGAGTCATTGTCACCGAGAAGAGCCGTAATTCCAGTGGGAATTTGAATCTTAGAGTGGTTATGACTCTGAAAGTTTCGAAGAACGAGTTCCATCACATCGCCAAAATGGTCTCGGGAAAAACGTTATTCACAAAATCGTCCAGTCTCATTATCGCATAAGATAATGTTAAGTTTGGACTAAACAAAATTACAACTGGAATGTCAGCCTGGCTTCGAAGGGAAATGAAGGACACAATCCCAGCGTCCGAAGCCATACGTGCCGGAAGACATATCATCTCATGGCTCCGATCCTTCTTATAGATTAAGATGGGATATCGCTTATGTGCTTCATCAAAGCAAAGATGTTCTAAGTTCTCCAGAAACTTGACTAGAGTTCCGTTATCTTGAGCATTGTCAGAGATGGAATCAGGAATTTTGTATCCACGCTTGATCTCAATCACAGCACAATCGGTAAGACCTTTCCCCTCTGGTTTTACCGCTATTACATCACCCCATCCAGGTGTATCAGGCCTTTTCCCTCTGGCCCAAGAACCACTTCCAGGGGATCGCCAAAAGATGGAATCATCCTCTCCATTGCTCCACCACAGAGAGAGCTTTCTGCATATAGCTCTCTCAAATGATGTTCCCTTATTCTTGCTGTCCTTCCTCTTCTTCCTCTTTGCCTGGGTCATAGGGTAGCTCGGTCGTATCAGACGAATTCGCGAATCTAGGTAATCTCTTTACAGTGAATTGATCTTCCACCTCATTCCATATGCGAATCACTTGTTGCTTAAGAGCATTTTGGAGACCTCTCTTTTCCACTATAGCAATAGACTTTTCAAGAGACTTACTGAGCTTTTCGTCTTCTACACAATACACTTGTGACCCAGTCATCTCCTTCACATATTGGAGATTCTCTCTTATATCGTCAATTCCATAATCATAGAGAATGGTCAACGGAGCTGAGCGGAATGGTTTCCAGATGGAGCTTTTGAATACCTCAATTTGAACCTCTACTCCAACGATTCGGGATATTGTTTTTGATCCAATGATTTTTTCTTGCTTGATGGGTTTGGGCTTAGATGTTCGGAGCCTTAAGCTTGAATAGAATCCAATTGCCTCCCCTCCAGGGGATATGTATTTCTGTCCGAAAGGACCGGCTTCTAAGTTCTGTCGAATCTGATTGGAGCAAATGAGGAGATATCCCTTAGTGGCCAGGACGCGGCAAGTCTTCCTCAATTCTTCACTGAATTCTTTAGCCCGCCTCATTCCCATCTTGTCTTCGTCTTCCATCTCCATCTCAGTGGATAGGGCAGCTAAAGAATCAGCAAATATGGCACCGGGACCGTCCGGATTCTCAGGCTCCCACTGGCGAATTGATCGAAAGACCTCGGAAATGGTGTTGGGCATAGTGTAAGAGATCTTCTCTTTTTCCACTCCAAAGAGATTAGCGAACTGGAAGTTTAGCCGTCCTTCGGGATCATGGAACATGACGTTGCCCCCTTCACGAAGGACCCTTCCCGCTATTTCACATAGCAAAACGGTCTTTCCAGATCCCGAGGGACCGAACACTTCAACCATTATCCCAAAGGGGATCCCACCCTCCGGATAAATCCCACCAGATATGGCTAGGTCCAAGAGGGTGGATCCCGTGCTTATAATTCGTGCAGGACAGACCTCTTTCTTTGAATCCTCCTTCTCCTTGTCTTTAGCTTGTTCAATCCGCTTCGATATTTGCTCGTCTAGTGACACTTCTTGATTTGGTGGATTTCTCCTCTGGAACCGCATCTTCAGTCATCCCTTGTGCAATCATCCCAGATTTTGCATGTTTCACATTCTGGCCTACTCCCACCGTCCCTCTTATACACATAGCCATGCGGACATCTTTTCTCTTCAGACACAGGAACTTTATCAACAACAAGTTTCATTCGTTTCGGAGGTGAATCATCTAGCAGAACATCATCTTCATCTTCATCGTAATTCTTCGGACTTAAAGTAACTTTGCTGCTAAAGGATCTAATGTCTTCATCCTCTTGCTTGTCATCTGGATCGTCGTAACTCGCAAGATCACCCTCAAAAAATAGTTCCTTAATTTCGTCATATTCCATTACCACAAGTATCTCATCTAAATTTGGAACTTTCTCAAGTATGGACATATCATATTGCTTTTGTCTTGGCTCAAAGTCAATGCGAACTGCTGTGCCAAATGTCTTTTTAGCAAAAACCTGCTCATCGAATCGTATTCGGAGAGTATATCCATCTTCCAGAGATGGAAATCTTTCGTAATCCGGATTTGCCTTCAATTCTTCTTTCAAAAGTTTCCCAAAGTGATGAAAAGCTACATTCCAAATGTGTATGGTCTCATCGTAATCCTTTGACTTCTTTGGAATTACAACATAAAGATTCCTCTCTGAGGGTTTGAGTGGTTGCACACTAGTCCAGCTAACACCTCTTTTAAGTTGCTCCGATCGATATTCACAGATTGGACACCTGGAACCTACAAATGCTGGGCACACGATGACTTTGTTTTCAATTCCCACGCCTCTATGAATTTTGAATCGTCTTGTATACCAAAGGGATCCTGGTGTTGCAATATCTCTTGCATCGTCTCTATCTGGATGTTTAGGATCAGTCACTCTGTAAGGCAAAAAGTCTAGCCATACTATTGAGCCAGGTTTCGGATTGAAAAGTTGAACTCCACGTGGCAAGTTCAAGCATCCAACCAAGTTGCTACTGGATTTGTCTATGCTCGATAGTATTTTTCCAACGAAATATTTCTTAGTGCCATTTGCTGTTTTCATCGTCTTCCTCCTCTTGCTGTTCGTTCTTAGTCTCGTAGTGTATCTCGTAGTCTTTTAGTGTTTGCAGAAATGTCGTAAGCCATCCTGCCATCTGTGCTTTACTCCAGACATAGATTAGAAACGGTATTACAATCATCAGAATCGTAACAGTTAGTATCGCTATAAGGATTATCGTCCAGAAATCCATATTCTAATCCCTCTTATTCAGTTTCTTTGCAATTCTACTGTCTACATATTTCCCTTTCATGCTCTCCCATTCTTTCTCCAGATCTCTAGGAACCTTTGGACCGGCAAAGTATTGTTGACCATGCAGTTTCACTAAGTTCTCTAGTGCGGATTTTTTGGTCTCAAGTGCTTTCACGGCTGCAGATGCTATCTCGTATTCGTATTTGGCATCAATGTAACGTTTCATCGCCTCTTGGTATTCAGGTTGCATAGCTATCATTCTGTTTAGTTCCGATTCGGTCATTTTTCTTTCTGAGCTTTCTCGTATTCTCTTGTCTAGCTTGGCTTCCACAAGTTTTATCTCTTCCTTGTATACATCCATCTCTTTTCTTCTGTCAGCACAATACATCCCGTATTCAAGCATAAGGTATGGTTGTCTAAGCCATTCAATGTCTAATGCAGATTCGTCTATGCTTATGTCTTCCAGGTAGTTCATTTGGCCATCTCTCTATAAATCGTATAACACGCTAGCACTAGTCTTGACTTTCCCTCATAGAATGGTGTCGAGAATACTTCCATTATCGCTCCTGCAATTGGATTATCTTCTTTCATCAGTATAGACGCACAGTAGTTTAGGACATGTCTTCTTACATTTTCTACATCTTTAGTGTCTAGTCTCTCCAGTATCTTACATATGCTTTTCCACCCGTTTTGTTTCATTAGCGCTCTACATAGTTCTATACTAGCCGCTTCATCAGACAGGAGTTTTATGACCGCATTCTCTCTTTCATCCTCTGGAAGTTCTAGCACTCTTTCCAATAGTTGCAATGCCGTTCTTGGTAGACCTTGACTCTCTTCTATTATTTGATCATAAATTGCCTTAGTCAGTCTCTCACCCTCAGCTCTCACCACCCTTCTCAAAAGAGTCAACATATCGTCATAACTAAGCCTTTCCAACATATAGGTAGCGCATCGGCTCCTTACAGTTGGAGGGAGCTTCTCTGGTTGTGTGGTGCAAAGGAAGAAGAACGTATGACTGGGAGGTTCCTCCAAAAGCTTGAGGAAAGCATCAAATGCCTCCCTCGTCATCTGGTGAGCTTCGTCTATGATCCAGCAACGGCTCTTAGAACCACGCCAAAGGGGAGGAAACTCTGTAATGTTCCAGATCTCCCTCACTGTATCAATTCCACGAAAGTTCGCAGCATTCATCTCTATGAAATCATTTCCCTTGGCTCCCAGATAGTCTGCACAGATCCGGGCCAAGGTTGTCTTTCCAACCCCAGTGGGTCCAGCAAAGAGAAATGTGTGAGGAGGATCCGGTTTGGAGATAGCATTCTTGAGGGACTCTATGACCTCAGCTCTTCCAATCACTTCATCAAAGCTTTTAGGTCTATATTTCAGATGGAGTGGCATGTATTCTCCTGGAGCATTTCCCTTCTACATTGATTATAGCCAATATCTCAAACACATTGAGATTTTTTATACGTTCAAAAATTTTCCCAAAAGCTTTTCTGAGATAACGGTTCATCAACTCCAGCCAACTCGAATTCAACCTTAAGAGGGACATTGATCCATGGCCAATTTTTCACCAATTTATCTTCTGCCAGATCTTTTAGTTCTCTTGCACACCATGTTACCTCATCTGGTGGACATTCCACAACTAGTTCATCATGAACTTGACTTACAAGCATACTTCTCATTTTATTTTGCTTTAGTTTTTTGTTGAATTCAACTAGAACCCAAAGCAAACAGTGAAAGGCAGTTCCTTGTATAGGGTAATTAGTAACTTGCTTCCGATCCATCAGCCCACTACATCTAAATCCAGTCAAAAGCTCTACATATCCATGTCTTACATAGAACCTCCAAATCCTGTCCTTCCACAGAGTATATTGTCGATATCGTTCATTCCAAAATGAATCCTCAACCTTACGAACATGCTCTATAAAGTTATCGAAAGATATCAGCTCACCTTTGCGTCCAAGTTTAACCAGTCCCTTGTTCTTAAGATGGACTAAAGCTGGAGTCCCATCTTTAAGCTTTGCCATAGTTGCCCACTTGATCAAATTCTTGGCACAATTTGCATAGTAATCTCCATAAAACTCTGGAAAAACAAATGAGTTCTTGGCAGCTTGTCTTAGAATTGATTCGTCTGGATGGTGCTTATCAAGACTGTCAAGCATGAAAAGCTCTATAGCCATATCACGATGCATATCTCCAGCAATAACGTCATCTATAAGCTTCGGATCCTGAGTATATACACATGCAATTCTGACCTCTATTCCGGAAAAGTCCATGGACAAAAATTGATTTCCAGGTCTTGGTATCAAAGCTCTCCTGCAAATCTGCATGAGCTCCTTGTCACGTTTTGGAATGTTCTGGAAGTTTGGGGCTTCAGATGAACTCCTAAAGGTTCTGGTAGTATGAAGGTGGAAGAAAGGATGAATGATTCCGTTGACCTGTTCTCTCAAATAGAGATCAAGATAAGCCTCCCTAATCTTCTTGAGCTTACGGATCTCAAGAATCTTATCCAACTCCGGTATGCCAAGCTCCTTCAAAGCCTCGTCATCTGTGGATCCACGTCCAGAGCCTGTAATCTTTGGCGGTTGAATTTTTTTGTATTGATAGAGAAACCTGGACAATTGGTCGTTGGAATTGATGTTAAATCTGGTTGGTCCAATAAACCGTTGCCATTCCCTCCCAAACTCAGATTCTCTAACTTCATCGGAAAGCTGATCAATCCTATTAGCAAGTTCTCGTTTCTTGGTTTCACAGTCTTCAACATCTACCCTGATTCCATTTTGCTCCATATCAGCTAGGGCCAAGAGACCATCATGGAAAAACCAGTATGCCTTGAGAAGAGACCGGTTCTGTAACATTTGTTTTCTTTGGATTTGGAACAAGCGGTAAGTAAACAAAGCATCCATTCCACAATACATTAAAAGATCTCGGATTCGCTCAGGGGATGATAGGAGTTGTTCCACACGATTTTTAGAATTGGAATTTTTGCTATCAGATTGAAGGAAGGGCGAAACTGATTCATCATAGTCAGCTATACCAAAGTTGACGTATGACTGGAACTTCAGTCCAACAATACCAGGTCGATTATCTAATATATGAGCTGCAAGCATAGTATCCCACATCCATCCTTTTACTTCACATCCAAGGATGGTTCTGGACCATCTTTCTTCATACTTAAGATTATGTGCTATTTTACGAATGTTTGGATTAGTTAAAATGCTACAAAGTAGTTTTTGGTATCCCGAAATTGGAGCAATTAGAGATGTAAATGCTTGATCCGAACTAACAGCAATTGCTACAGCCACGATTCTATGACCATCGGCCCAAGGTTTGAGTCCAGTAGTTTCATAGTCAATAGCAATTATGGAATCGTTGGGAATTGTCTCTAACCAAGATAAATCGTCCATAATCTTGATCAATTTAGACTCATCATCAAACTTGGGAAAAGGTTCCTCTAGCTTGGCCAGGGCCTCTTTCAAGTGCTTGGTCCAGATATTGGATACCTCAGATCCCTTAGCCCTCAAGACAAAACTGGGGTGATAAGTTGGACAAACCCATGCCTTCATTTTCCGGTCTGGTATCTTCCATCCGGACCACCTCTCCATGCCACCAATATCCTTCTTCCAAGAGCTTCCAATCACAGATTCCACGGCACAAGCTCCAAGGAGAAGGATCAACTTTGGTTTAGCTTTCTCTATGGCAGAGAGGACTTTCCCTCTACAGCAAGCTATCTCCTTCCTCGTTGGAGTTCGATTGTCTCCGGATGGGCCAACCGGTCTACAATTGACCGCATTTATGCTGATGCAATCCTCAAAAAGGTCTATCCCCAGTTCTTCAAGAGTTCGTCTAAGTAGATTTCCAGCTCGGCCTTGCCAAGGCTTTCCATGTGCATCCTCCGATTCCCCTGGTGCCTCTCCAACAATCACGATGCGCTTTTTCCCGGACCCATATGGGAGAATGCAAGGAGACTTGGCCTTTTGGAAAAGGCCGCACTCCTTGCAGCTCCCCTCTAATCCATTCAGGGAATTGGGAGGAGAAATGATGAGTGGCTGGATCATCGGGCTAAAGCTATAACGTATGTCTGTCTTGATTCTTCATCCTCCTTTTGAAGGATTAGCATGCC
>Ga0315298_1008928_pt1 | contig 12573 bp, 9 predicted proteins | sample WHS_1_MG_FD_203077 | JGI IMG/M metagenome (GOLD analysis project Ga0315298, IMG submission 203077) | Extremophilic microbial mat communities from Washburn Hot Springs, YNP, Wyoming, USA - WHS_1_MG | ecosystem: Environmental > Aquatic > Thermal springs > Hot (42-90C) | place: USA: Wyoming...
GGGATCGCATTGGCACAGATGGTAAATCCCGGGACGCCATGTATCTATGCTATTGCATCAGGAATAATGGATATGGTGACAACGAATTATTCAGGTGGAGCGCCTGAGACTACACTTCTACATTGTGCATCTGCACAGGTCGCACATTATTATAATCTCCCATTCCAAGGCGGAACAGGCATAGATGCGACTATTCCAGATGCCCAAGCGGGATATGAAAGGGCATTACAAGTGCTTGGCAACGCTTTAAGCGGAGTGAACTTCATTCATCTTTCTGTTGGTATGATGGAACAGATGCTACTTGCAAGCTATGAACAATGCGTAATAGACAACGAAATACTTGGCGCCGCACTTCACATCGCAAAAGGTATGGAAGTCAATAAAGAAACACTTGCAGTTGACGTGATAAAAGAGGTCGGTCCTGGTGGAAATTATCTCGCACATGATCACACATTAAAACATTTCAGAAAGACTAACTGGTTTCCTAAAATTACAAATCGCAAAAAATGGGACGACTGGATGCGAGACGGTGGGAAAGATATGCGTAAACGTGCTAATGAAATGGCAAGGGAAATTCTATCAAAACATCATCCTCAATATCTGCCTGATGATGTTGCCAAAGAAATAGACAAAATGGCGGAATCTGCACAAAGAAGGGCTATTGAAAACTTAAAAAGATAAGGAGTTTACAATGGTTAATAAGACCGTTCAATATAAATTTGAACCAGCATTTGAGAAAAACACAAAGATAGACTTCAAACTTGATGGCATTGTCGGAGAACGTGCTAATGCTAATCTTCATAATTGGTTATTAACTGCGCCTATTGCAAATCCCGCGATGCTTGTTATGTTCCGCGATCAAGAGAGAAAACCAGATCGTAACCTTTTGCCATGGTCAGGCGAATTCGTCGGAAAATATCTCATATCAGCTATCCAAGGGTGGCGTATTAGCAAAGACGAGAGCCTAAAAAATCTTATTGATACTATCGTTAAAGAGCTTATAGATTCTCAACTCCAAGATGGTTATCTCGGTCCTTTTACATCCGATCTGAGGCTTATCTCTGATAAATGGGACGTCTGGGGACATTATCACTGGATTTTGGCGTTTTTGATGTATTATGATGACACTGGTTATCAACCTGCACTTGACGCATGTTGTAAAGCATGCGATCTGATACATAAAACATTCGTTGGAACAGGACAACGTATGCTTTCACCTGAGCAAAATCTCGCCATATTACACGGGGCATGCCTGCTTTATGAAAAGGTTGGCGATCCGAAATATCTTGAACTTGCAGAATGGGTGATTGAAGAGTTAGATAAGCCGGGAAGTTGTGGATACATAGAAGATGCCCTTGCAGGAAAAGAGATTCAAGAATTCCGCGCTCGTAGATGGGAAGGTTTGCATTGCATACAGGGCATCTGTGAAATGGCATTGATTACAGGTGAACGCAAATATCAAGACGCATTCAAACATATCTGGTGGGCGATGCTAAAAGGAGATAGGCATAATACGGGAGGATTTACATCATCAGAGGCATGTCAGGGCAATCCTTATGATCAAGGGGCTATTGAGACATGTTGCACAATCGCATGGACAGCTTTAACTATTGATATGCTCAGATTAACTGGCAATCCACTTGTCGCTGATGAGCTTGAATTATCATTGTTCAACGGGGTTCTTGGCGCACAACATCCATCAGGTCGTTGGTGGACTTATAATACGCCTATGGACGGGGAACGTAGAGCTTCTGCACATGACATTGTCTTTCAGGCAAGGGCTGGGTCACCTGAGCTTAACTGCTGTTCTGTCAATGCCCCAAGAGGTATCGGTATGATAACCGAATGGGCTATTATGTCTGCCAAAGATGGCGTCGTTTTGAATTACTATTCGCCATGTTCAATGAGTTTTCAATCGCCATCAGGAAATAAATTTGCAATTATCCAAGAGACAGATTATCCAAAAGATGGTTGTATTAAAATAATGCTTGATACAGATGTTTCTGAAAGGTTTACATTGCATCTTCGTATCCCTAATTGGTCAAAAGAAAGCTCTTTGGAGATGAACGGGAAGTCTGTAAAGGGCATTAAATCAGGGACATATATGTCATTAAGCAAAGAATGGAAAAAGGGCGATGAGATAATACTTCAACTTGATCTATCTCCGCACTTTTGGGTCGGTGAACGGGAACTTGAAGGCAAGACTACAATATATAAAGGTCCTATAGTCCTAACCTATGATCGCTATTATAACGCTATGGACCCTGATGATATACCGACTTTGGACGCAAAGGACATAAGATTAGAACCTGTGGAATATGCAGGTTGGATTAAGCCGTTTATGTTATTTAAAACTATCGCAAAAGATGGACGAGAGCTTTTCCTGTGCGATTTTGCCAGTGCGGGGGCATCTGGAACGCCTTATAGATCATGGTTGAATGTAGAAGGCTTATCCCCTGCTGGATTCAGCACTCAAAATCCTAAGCGAATGGTAACGGTTGATCAGTGATCAGTAATCAGTAACGGGTATCCAGCACCCGTTACCCGTCACTTATTATTATTCATCCCTTAAAGCAGATAACAGGTTTCCTTGTCCTGCAAGCTTAGTTGCTAACCATATCCATATTAATCCGCTGAAAAAAACAGCGATCAATGTTAGGATCAATGAAACATAAGGCACATTTGCCCTTTGAATAGCAATGGCTGGCAGGACAGAGATCAATCCTGTTACTGCACCAAAAAATTCTCCGACCAGAAGCAAAGCCCAATGTTCATTTATGAGAAGCCTCTGTATCAACTTTTTTGAATAGCCAACAGCCCTCATCAATGCAAGTTCACGCCGACGCTCCAAGATATTTCTGAGGACAACTAACCCTAATCCTACACTGCCGAGTATCAAAGCCAATCCGCCGAGCATTTGAAAAATGGACAGATAAGTGTTTTGGACAGCGCTAAATTCAGCTAATCGCACATAAGCAGGCGTTAACTCAATTCCAAAATCTTGAAAAGCCTGTGAGATTTTTTTAGATGTATCCGCCATATTTTCAAAATCTGCATCTATCAGAAATACACGATAACCGCTTTCTGATGGAAACAGCCTTATAAAGTCCTGTTCTGATATTATGAATACACCTTGAAGGATAGAGTTTGACAAAGAACCAACGATCTTGATCTTAAACGGCTGACCTCGCTCATCAACGCTTGTCGTCATATCACCAACGGATAGCCCTAAACTCCATGTCAATGTTGCATCATCGCAAATAGCATTTATCACTCTATCGTCAGACGATTTATCGTTTAACATTCCGAAACCGTCTTTTGAGATTGATTTCACAAATTTAAATGCGTCTCGTTTTTGCAGTTCAGAAGGATCAACGCCAAGAATTCTCGGAGTTTGAACACGGTTGAGATTAAGACAGCTTGCATCGTCGCCTTCACGGACCCTAAACTGAACAAACTTTGCGGAAGTTTCGTTGATCCCAAACTTTATCCGTTTATCCTCATCATTTAAGTTATGAAGTATAGGTAACGTGGTCTCTGCATAAAAGGCAAATCCTCCTGTGCCTGACGATCTTTTATCGTAGTTTATCATTGTATTTTGCCTGTTTGCACCTATGGAGATGATAAGGAAACTACCACAAGCAAGAAGGCTTATAATGGCAAGACTTCTGCCTTTTCGGCGCGTCGTATTACGAAATCCGAGCATGTTTATTGTAAACTGTCCTGTATCTTTTGATCTTGCAAGGCTTAATAGCATAAAATTGCTTAGGGCAAAAAATCCTATAAGCATAAGTCCGCCAACACCGAAGAAAATGCCTGTTGTATGTCGTCCTTTATCGTAAAAAGAAATTAAAACTAAGATTACTGACATAATGAAGGCAACAATAGCAATCCAGAGTGAAATTTTTCTTTTTAATGGATCAGCAAATCCTATTTCAGATGAAAAATCTGATGAAAGTAGTTCTTTTGCAGTATAAACAAATTGCCTTCTTAAAGTCAGCCACATCGTCAATATAGAGATGATTATGCCGATAAAAAAGCCGACAAATAATGTTGATGTCTCTGCATGATAGTATAAATTCGCCGAATTTATAGCATTTCGCCATATAGTGGATAACGCAAAGATAACAGATTTTGTATAGACAATCCCCAAAGCGATCCCCAAAACTCCGCCGAATATGGCAATTATCAGTCCTTCTGATAAGAATAACCGCTTTATTTGACCCGATCTAAAACCGATAGCCAAAAGCGTTCCGATCTCTTCCCGTCGTTGTTGGACGCCAAATACAAAGACAAGTCCTGCAAGCAAGCACGAAGAGAATATAAGAAAAATGCTTAATCCAAGGAAAAGCTGACCGAAATCCGTTGTCGGCTTACTTGACAAAAGTAATTTTTCTCTGATAGGTTGGAAATAAAGCCCAACTAATTTTGGATTGAGTTTTTCCCTGATAGATTTATCAATCTCTTTTACATTTATGTTTGATGGATAACGAATAGCTGTCAGATTGCCAAAGCGATTTCGCCAAAGTTCCTGACCTGCTTTTAACGTTATAAAGCCCTTTGGTGTCCCTCTATATTTATGCCAGTAATCCTCGTCTTTATCTCTGATCTTTGAGAGATCAATCGGTATTCCCGGCTCCCAATCTCTGCTATTTTCAACATTTGCCAGTCCCGGAAACTCAGGCATGAATGTTTTATCCGCGAATATCCCTTTCATAGACACTATTGATTTAATGCGAAACTCTGTTGATCTTTCAGTCAATCTTCGCTGATTATCAAAGACAAAATACGATAATTTTATCATATCTCCCACTTTGGCGTTAATATCATCTGCAAGCCATTGATTTATAACGATCTCATTGTCTTTTAAGATTGACCCATCATCTAACATAATCGCCTTTGGATCAATAGCAGTTATCATTGAATATGGCGTTGACAGATTTTTATGTCTTATCTCATTGACAAAATACGTCAAAACGCCGATAGATTCAGATGATATTTCATTTGCCACATCCTCTATTGGCTGATCTATGAATATTCTTTTTGATGACAACTGGATCATTCCTAATTCTGGCAATTGACTTATCTCCAAACCAATATCTTCAAGTTGCCAATGTTCTCTTAGCAATTTATCAGCAGAATCAACATTCAAATCTGCTCGGTCAATGAGTATAAGGTTCGCTTTTCCTTCCAAATCTACTTTATCTTGAATTATCTTTATAGGTAGAAATACGTTAAAAGGTATGATCTGATTTGATTGAAGGCTAAATCCGCCAATACTTAGATCGGGCATTATTCTTTGTATAATTACACGAATAGAGACGGAAAGATCACTATCAATAGATAAGGGCGCATCTAACGGCAGAAGGCTTGTTTTTCTTATTTTTATTAATATCTCATCGCCATCCTTTATGTCTAAGTGTTTAGCTAATCGTTCATTGATAATAGCGTTATTTTCACCAATAGTTGTGTTAATATCTCCAAGTTTCCAGAAATCATCGTCAACGCCGATAATCTGAATATTATTTGCCCTTGACTTATTTTCAGTGTTAATCGCAATTCCGTTTAGCAATAAAGCAGAAACAAATTGAGAGTTTAATTCTTTGGCGAGTCCATCTCGGAAAAAGCGATCTTGTGAAGCTAATACAAGATGAATTCTGCCGATCTTGGATATAGCGATCTTTTTCAGAGAGTATCTGACAGAATCCCCAACAACTAATGCAGAAAGTATCGTTGCAGTGCTGATAGCGACACAAAGCATTAGTCCGATATGATTCCGCCAATAGAATCTGATGCCTCTTGTTACCAATCTCCAAAAAGTCATTTTTTAATTAACTTGCCTTCCCGTAATTCAAGGATAGTTGACATTTTTGATGCCAATTCCAAAGAATGAGTGACCATTATTAACGTGACAGACTCATCTTTGTTGATCTCCGCTAAAAGCTGGACAAGGCTTAAAGCGTTTTGATGATCTAATGATCCGGTTGGTTCATCGGCGAGCAAAAGTTTGGGATGGTTGATCAATGCCCTAACGACAGCGACACGTTGACGTTCACCGCCAGAAAGCTGTCCCGGTCTATAAAAAAGCCTATCTTTTAGCCCTACTCTATCAAGCAACCTGCGGGCATACTCAGATGGATTAGACTTTTTTGAATCTTTGAAAGCTAAAGTCGGAATAAGGACATTTTCAAAAACTGTGCATTGAGGCAAAAGATGATGTAATTGGAAAATAAATCCGATCTCTTGATTTCTAATTAAGGCTAATTGTTTTTCGTCCATCAAAGAAAAATCTTTGCCGTCTAAAATGACTTTGCCATCACTTGGACGATCAAGTGCACCTATAATATTTAAAAGCGTGCTTTTTCCAGACCCCGAAGGACCTACGATAGCAATAGATTCTCCATTTGAAACATTTAGAGATATATCTTTTAGGACATAATTTGGCTTATTATTTTCAGGGATTTCATAATATTTTGATATATTTATTAACTCAAGCAATCTTTATCTCCAATGTTTTCTTAATTTTATCGGCATATCTACGTTCCATTTTAGCTTGTAGATGGACGAACCCATCTTTAAATTCTCTGTTGATGATTTTTCCGTGATCATAGATATAATTTATTATCTGTCCATAAGTCTGTGGTATTTCAAATTTTATCTCAACTTCATTACTAGACACTTTATCAAGTAGCTTATCTTTGAGTTTATCAATTCCAATACCTTTTAAAGCAGAAATTGAGACACTGTCGGGATAATCGCGTTTTAGATCAGACAAGATACTCATATCGTCTAATGTATCTATCTTATTAAAGACTGCTAATGTAGGCACATTATGGGCATTGAGTTGTTTAAGGACATCTTCAACTGCTTTGATCTGTTCCCTTACACTTGGATGTCCTGAATCAATTACGTGGAGAAGCATATCAGATTCATTGACTTCTTCAAGCGTTGCTCGGAATGATGCTATTAGATGATGTGGAAGATTTCTGATAAATCCAACTGTATCAGTGATCAAAACACTATGATTATCAGAGAGGTTTACAATTCTCGTCACAGGATCAAGCGTAGCAAATAGCTTGTCGTCTGTGTATTGATGATCGTTTGCTAATGAGTTTAGAAGCGTAGATTTTCCAGCGTTAGTGTATCCAACAAGTGCAACTGTAAATTTATCTTTCCTGTTTTTCCGTTCTAAGTGACGATTTTCTTTTATCTTTTCTAATTGTTGCTTTAGCCTTGACATCCTTGCTCTGATCAGGTTTCTATCAATATCTAACTGTTTTTCTCCGGGTCCTCTTGTTCCAACACCACCATTTCTTGCACCTGCTGTCTGCCGTGAAAGATGCGTCCATAGCCTAGTTAATCTTGGTAGTTGATAGTCCAGTTGTGCAAGCTCTACTTCAAGCATTGCTTCCTTAGTTCTGGCATGTTGTGCAAAAATATCAAGTATAAGCCTTGTCCGATCAATAACTTTTCCGCCGATTATATTTTCAAGGTTTCGGGTCTGTGCAGGCGAAAGGTCAACATCAAATATAACCATTGAAAGTCCTAATTCTTTATAGATATTTGCGATCTCGTCAGCTTTACCTTTGCCGATAAAATAGGCAGGGTCGGGCGACTCTCGGGATTGTATCATCTTATCCATTACTTCAACACCTGCAGTATCTGCAAGCCGTGAGAGTTCAGCCAACGATTCATCAGCGTATATCTTTGTCATACCTGACAGCCTTACCCCTACCAACAAAGCCTTTTCTATTTTCTCTTCTATTTGAATTTCTTCCATAAATTCTCCTTATATAATTCCTCCTCTCGTAAATTGGGAATAGTAATAAATGAATGCCTATACATTAGGAATTACTTTGGTAAATCTGAAACCATGACTTAGATATGCTTCACGCAGTTTATTAAAGTGATCTTCATCTTCATACATTCCGATCACAGCACCACCTGATCCGGGAAATTTTGATGGAGCGCCAAGACTTCTTGCTATCTCAATCATTCGCAAACTTTGTTCGCCAATGGCTTTGTCGCCATATATCTTTCTCCGAAGATCAAAATTCATGTTCATCAACTTAGCGAAATGTTTATAGTCCTTTTCTTCCAAAGCATGTTTGGCGTCAAGTGCGTAGCTTGCAAATGTCGCCATAGCGTTTATAATTTCTTTATCACCTTGATTGAACTTAAATCTAACTTCGTTGTGCATCTTTCCTGAATCCTTGCCCGGATTATCGGTATAGGCAAGAAACATATTTGGAAGCAACTTTGGGTCCATAGGTTCATATAGTCCATGTCCATAGGTCTCCATAAGTTTTCTATCAAAATCCATATATACCATTCCGCCGTAGGTCTGTATTACTCTGTCTTGTAAACCTGCATTTATTCCTAATTCTTTGGTCTCAACGCTCAAAACTAAATTGGGCTGTATATGAAGCGGAATATGATCATTTGTCAAACTGTAAAAATCCATTAACGCTTTCAACAGTGAAACTATGATAGCGCTTGATCCACCGAGACCGACTTGGCGAGGGATATTGGTATCATAAATAACTGAAAAATTCTTATGGTCAAGTAATATTCCATTCTCTCTACAATATTCGTTAAACCTTTTGCATGTTGCGTATAAAAGCCTTATACCACCATAATAACCGTCCCTAATTGCTGTTTCTTCAAGCTCTGCGAGGTCGGAGAATTCTGTTGGATCGTGCAAACTATGTGGAACTATCTTTATTCGCTGGCTTTCAATAAGCACAACTTGGGCGTAGAAATTTTCTATACATGCTGATATTGTTTTACCAAAGAATCCATCGGAGGGATTGCCCATAACACCTATACGGGCGTAAGTCTTATGACCGAGTATAGACATTTCATTCTCCTGTAATTTTCTTTATTTCATCGCTCAGATAGACTATATGACCCATTTCTTCCTTGATTATCAGATCAACCTTGTCTTGACCGAAATCCTTTGAGATTAACTCCTTTATACCAAGATAAAAGATTATAGAGTCCTTTTCTCGTTCAATAGCCATTTTAAGGATGCCCTCTGGCGTCTCATTTTCAATGACAGGCATTTTGGTTAGATCAAATACTTTTCCATCAACGATTGAATGGAGATACATGCTCGCTAATCCATCAGGATCAAACTCGGGATTTAATATTGATTCTATCTTATCCGATTTGAGAATGTCTTTTCTCATATCAGCAAAGACTTTTTCGTGCTTGATTTCCATATCAGCTAATAGTGACATTAATTTTTGGCTTTCGGAGTTTGCCCTCATCATTTTTTCTGCACTGCGATAAAAATTTTGTCCGTTTCTTTCTATTTGTTCCGCTATCTCAAAGATTTCGTCAATGTTGAATTTTACATTCATATTATCCTCGTTAAAAATGCAAAAGGCAACGTATAATGATCATGTTCATACGTTGCCTATATAGTTATCTTTTAAGTGACCATTTAATTTTTAATACTGCCCCATGTAGTAGTTATAGAACCTTTAGCAGATACAGCAGAAGGCGTAGGAGGTCCGTTTAACATAAGGACTTTTATCTCACTTTGGCTCAATGCTCTTTTGAAAATACAAGCATCATCCATTAGACCAATAAAAGGTCTGGCATTATCAACTGTCATACCAAATCTTGCACCAGCTGACCAGTCAAGCCCTTTTCCAGCAACAGCATCTTTGGAATCTATTACTTCACCATTGAGGTATAGAATGCCTTTTTTATCAGCGGCGCTGTAAATTCCTGCAAAATGTATCCATTCATTGACAGTCCATTTTCCTGTGTTTATTTCAAATAGAGTTACATTCTCATTGCTGCGCACAATCCATCTGACAGTGCCACCGGATCGTAATTCGCAATGATAGTTTACGGTTCCCGAGCGAGGGCTAAATATCTCAAGATCAGCCAATTCTGTTCCCTTTACCCATGCACAAATAGAGATAGCTTCTCCCGGAATATCCGTCGGCTTCATTTTAGCAACTGGAAGGTCTAAATAACTACCTGTATCCGTTTTAGTGAATTTTGCTGCACCGCCTCGTTTTCCACCTGCGTCGGGTTTTACGTCACCGACTACTGTCGCATCATATCCATTTCCAGATAAGTCTGGAACTACTGCGCCAAAGTTATCAAATGAATAGTAGATGACTAGGTCCGGGTCTCCTGCTGCCCAAGTTGATGCTGTCAAAGCAATAGCAAGTCCAACAAACACTGCAAACATAGTAAACTTCATAATGCACCTCCATAAATAAATGAAATTAGATTAATTTTGATGAAGAACTATTCTCCATCACTAAACGTATCTATTCAGATTTCAACTGCCCCCAGGTTGTGGAAATGCTTCCAACTGGGGATACCGCCATCGTGGCTTCCAACCCTTTTTCCATAATAACTTTGATCTCATCTTTTGTCAAGGCTTTTTTCCACATGATTAACTCGTCCATAAGCCCTGTGAAAGGTCTCGCGTCGTCAATCGTCCTGCCGATCCTTGCACCAGAACCCCAGTCTTTGGCTATTTTAGCTCCACCATTTGCTTCTCCGACGTTTTCTCCGTTAATATATAAAATGCCTTTCTTACCATCATAAACGCCAGCGAAGTGTTGCCAACTATCCCATGTAACTGCGCCACCTCTCATGTCAAATATGGTCGTTCCACCATCGGTCCGCAATAGCCATCTGAAATTATTTCCATCGGAACGGGCTTCTGGATGGATAACCCATGTCTGATCCGATGCTCTCGCGTTGAATATCTCATGATGATCGCCAGTATTTTTGCATTTGATCCACGCACATAAGGTTATCGCTGATTTTGGAATTTGATCAGCAGGAAAATCAGGTCCATGCATGTCTATATAACTACCTGTTTGGAATTCAGCACATTTGCCGAACTTCCCATTATCCACTATTTTGATATTTCCTTTTATATCGCCATCGTGACCGTTCCCTGACTTGTCTAACGCAATATTTCCGTTAAATTCCTCAAAAGGAAAATAGAAGATTAAATCAGGATCCTTTGACGCAGAAAAAACCAGCGGACTAAAAATAAAGAATATCATAAACAAAGAAAGCAAAATTGATCTTATAATATACACTATATATCACCCTCCTCTATTTTTTACACAGATCGCTAATAATCTAAATTTTATCAAGCCCTACATATTTTATATTACTATAAATTGATACTTCTGTCAAACAGCTTTTAGCAATTCCTCAAGCCCAAGTTGAATAGCTTTCATTTCGCCGAGAAATTCGCCTGTTATCTCCTCTCCGGGAAGATAAATTGTCTGAGAACCAACTATCCTACTATCTGGCACGTTTACGATCCCTTTAAGCGGTTTATAGTCATAATCCATCTCTGGTATTAATTCACTTAACGGATAGTGCATGCATGACCAACCACCATTTGGCAATTGATTGTCCATAAATGTAAAGATAGCAACTTTTCTGCTAATATCATAGGCTTTTTCTATTCGCTCTTCTGTTCCTTTATTGTATTTGACTAAAATCCTTAACAGTTCTCCTGCCCCCCAACCAACCTTGCATTTTGAAGGCCAGAGATATGTATATAAAGGCATTGTCACTTCGTAATCAAGCAATAATAATGCGTTATCAAGATAGACCTGAGCTTCACTCTCTGAATATTTCCAATCATCTATGAGTTTTTCATAAAGCACTGCTAAATAAGCCATAGCCGTTCCGACTTGCCAGAATTCTTGTTTAGGTGCTATATTATTAACCATACCAGAGATTTTACCACCGGGCTTTATGTCAGTGATAAGATCACCATTAGGCGTCATATTCGTAAACATTACCTTGTCTTTGGACATATAATCTTTATTTGCTTGAACGAAGTTACAGACCCATTTCCCCGCCATTATTGCCAAATCTTTTATATTAAGCGCGATCATAAGATGACCAAAGAATGTGGTATTAAGCGGTCCAATTGCTGGCTGTTCCTCAATTTTTTTGGGGTCTTCCCCTATATAATTGAAAACTCCGCCTGAACGATGTTGATATTGCATAATCCTATTCAAGATAAGCTCATTTTTAAGCATAGGATGACCGATATAAACCGCTATTCTGCCAAAATTTAAGGGACGATATAATCTCTGCATTATCTTATATTCGTCGCCTTCCTCTGGAAAGAAGAGATCGCCATTAGGCTGTAACGCATTCTCAATAGCCCAGTCTATCAATTTAGCTATTAGGCTATGTCTAACACCAGCGGAATACATGCCCCACGTAGCTTTATGAATATAATCTAAATTTCTTTCACGCATAATAGGTCCGTATGGATTACATCTGCTAACAAGAAAATTTCCGCCTTGTTGTATTGATACCTTTATTGCATTCAATAAATGCTCTATTTCTTTTGCTTTAATTTTAGCCATACTTTATGCTCTCCTTCTATTTTGTTGGCTCAATTACAATCTTCATTGAATTAGTTCTGTCCATCATCATATCTAATGCTATCATAAATTCATCTAAAGAAAAGCGATGAGAGACAAGATCGGACACATTTATCTTTTTCTCTCGTATCATATCAATAGCCTGATTTGCTGTATAGAGTATCGCAAAAGT
>Ga0315298_1008930_pt1 | contig 12572 bp, 8 predicted proteins | sample WHS_1_MG_FD_203077 | JGI IMG/M metagenome (GOLD analysis project Ga0315298, IMG submission 203077) | Extremophilic microbial mat communities from Washburn Hot Springs, YNP, Wyoming, USA - WHS_1_MG | ecosystem: Environmental > Aquatic > Thermal springs > Hot (42-90C) | place: USA: Wyoming...
TCGATTCCGGTTGCCTAAAGAGCGATAGGTTTAAAAATCAGAAAATCTCCATAAAAATTTTTACCACCTCCGGGTCAAAGTGGCTTCCACTCTGTTTTCGAATGTAGTCCCTCGCCTCTTTTTCTGGCCAGGCTTTTCGATAAGGTCGGTCGCTGATTAGGGCATCCCACACATCTACCACAGCAAATATTCTCGCCGCAAGGGGAATCTCGGCGCCCTTCAATCCTCTCGGGTAGCCGGTGCCGTCCCATTTCTCATGGTGACAGTAGGGAATATCTATAGCCCTTTTGAGGTAATCAATGGGAGCAAGCATTTGAAAGGCATAAACAGGATGCTTCCGCATAATTTCCCATTCTTCATCGGTAAGTTTGCCTGGTTTAAGAAGGATGGAGTCCGGAATCCCTATCTTCCCTATGTCATGGAGCAGGGCACCAAGTCGGACATAATAGAGTTCCTCCTCTCCCATACCCATAGCCTTGGCAATCTTTACCGTCATCTCGGTCACCCGCTGGCTGTGCTCTGCTGTCTCCTCCTCTTTTAAAGAGAGTGCTTTTGCCCAGCCTTCGATGGTCTCATTATAGGCATTGATGAGCTCAGTATGTTTGGATTGGAGATCATTTATAAGCGCGGCATTCTCAAGCGCAATAGCTACTTGACCGGCCAGGGTTTCAAGAAACTCAATCCATTCTGAGTTTCCTTTTAAAATTTCACGCTGAAAAATTTCAAGAACACCAATTATCTTCCCCTTGGTTATAAGCGGAGCACCGAAATAGCTTACAAACCCCTCATCCTTTAATAGATGGGCCCGGGTAGTAAATATCCGGTCATCTACATTAGCAAGATCTTTGATAAAGATTACCTTCCTCTCCTTTACCACCCTTCCCGCAGTAGTATCTTTTAACGAAAGACGAGTCTCTTCTATCCCTCTTTTGCGGAAACCTTTCCCATCCAAGTATTCAAGAGTAAGGGTATGGGGGTTTAGCTGTAAGATACAGGCAGCATCTACTTTCAATTGTTTTGTAATCTCTTCCAGAGCTACCCGGGTAACCAGGCGTAAATCAAGGCTTCCAGTTATCGCCCGGTCGATATTTTTAAGGGCAGTGATCATCTGAAGACGGGTTACCGTTTCTTCATAGAGTTTTGCATTGGTGAGGGCTCCGGCTGCAAGATGAGTAAAGGCGGTAAGTTCATTTATTTTTTCCTCGGTAAAGAAACCTTCTTTACTGGCATAAAGGTTGAGGGAGCCAAAGGTATCACCCTTGCTCACTAAAGGAAAGGCAGCAGCACTTTTTATTCCCCCGGTCTTAAGCGCCACTTTTTTCCAAGGAGCAAACCCGGGATCCTTCTCTATATCGAAAACTACCTGGGGTAAACCGGTTCTTATTGCCCGTCCCGTTGGACCCTGACCTTCAGTGGTTTCATCCCATCGGACGGTTATCTCTTGCGGATAGGTGATATCTTCCGGGTAATGGGCAAGAAGGATTACCCTGCCATCCTTTTCTTTTCTTCCCAGCCAGGCAAGGGTAAGATCAAAAGAATCTACCGCCGCCTGAACCACCTCTTTGGCCAGAACAGTGGAATCAAGTTTTCCCACCAGTCTTTCCGCTGAATGGTAAAGAGTGGAAATGGTCTTTAGCTGATGGAAAATCTTTTCTTCTGCCCTTTTCCTTTTGGTAATATCCCGGATGGCGCCTATTGCCCAGTATTTGCCCTGTCTTTTTAAGAAGGAAACACTAATCTCTATGGGAATTCTGGCCCCGGATTTATCAATTGCGGTAAGTTCAATAGGGTTTCCCACCACAACTCTTTCTCCGGTCTTTTGGAAGTGCTCAAACCCCCGGCTAAACTGCTCCCGGTATTCCAGAGGCATAAGAACCTCATGCATTTTTTTACCGGTTATCTCCGCGGCAGAATAACCAAACATCCTCTCTGCTGCCGGGTTCCAGTAGATGACCCTACCCTCAGCATCCATGATAACCAGGGCGTCAATAGAAGCTTCGGCCAGGGCCTCAAATCGCTCTTCTACCTCTTTTACCTTCCCTTTCTCCGCCGCCTTCTCTTTGCTGATTTCGAATGCTACCTCTATTATCCCTACAATTTCCCCTTGTTCGCCTTTTAAAGGCACAGCCCGGGAAAGCCAGTTTCCTTTTGAGGTAGGCCAGTGGGGTTGGTTTTCCGGGGTGAGTTCAGCCTGGGCTAAAAGCCCTGTCTTTAGAGCAGTAGTTACCGGGCAGTTTTTACATACTCGGTCAAGCCCCCAAGCAACCCAGCACTTTTTTCCAATAATCTCTTCTTCCTTTAGCCCGGTGGCCTCACAATAGGCCCGGTTAGCCCATAAGATGTTCTGATCGGTATCATGGAGGCCGATAATAACCGGGGCATTTTCAAGAATATCGGCCTTTATTAATTCACTGATTATGCCCTTCATTTTAACACCTCTTTTTCAGTTAACCTTTTGGCTTAATTGATGGGGTAGAATCATACAAATTTGTTAAACTACCAATTAATAGTATAGCAAAATTTATTATCCGGGTTCCGGAAGAAAGATTATCTAACTTCTCATTTCTTTTAATTCTTTTAGCAAAAGATTCAGATTAAAAAATGAATTCTTGGTAGCCCATTACAATTTATGGAAGAAAATGAAAGGGATATCCTCTGGAAAAAATACCCCTCCCCCCAAAACAAAGAGTTAGTTACCTCACTTTTTACTTCTCGGCTCCTTTTGCTCCTATACAAAGAGTGGCTGCGGTCTTTAAAGCATCTACCATAAAAATCAAAAGTCCCAATGCACCCAAAATAGCGGGAATTATGTAAATATCCTTATAAGCTAAGGGCTGCCACCAGTGACCCAGCACTGGTGAGCCTAACCAGGCACCTACCCACCCAATAATGACTTTGGAGACATAGGACCACCATCCGGGAATAATGTAATACTTGAAACCAAAATGTAACACCGCAGAAACAACAATACTAATAATTAATAAAATAAGAAAGCTCAAAAAATCCATCCCAATCATATCTTTACCCTCCTCTTTTATTAGGTTAATAAAATAAAAAACCTCCTGCAAAATAATCTTTATTTTTCAGGAGGTTAACATATTATACTCCAATGCTGAATTTTATCTAAGCTACGAAAATAATTTTTGTCTAACTTTAAACCAATTAAAAAACAAAATCAAGAAAAATTTTTCTCTTGGCTATAATAAAGCCTAAAAGGGTTCAGGATCATCTTGACTATGACCATCGAAATATTTTAAAGCTTCCTTCGCTTCCCCTAAGTTACCATCCCCATGCTTATTCTTACCTTTTACTCAGAATATTAGCCCCTTCCATAAATTTCAGTCATTTCCCGAAGGGTCTTTGCCAGCGAAGGGTTAACCTGGTCGGGTAAGAGCCGCCATTCCCAGTTTCCTAATAAGGTAGAAGGTTTATTCATTCGGGCCTCTTCTCCTAAACCTAAAATATCTTGCATCGGGAAAATAACCAGATTAGCCACAGACATCATTAAAAGCCGGATCATTGTTAGAGGGAGTTCATCAAGAGGAATTTCTCGACCAAGATATTGGAATACCCTCTTTTTCTCCTCCGAAGTAGCTTCTTTTTCCCACCAACCCCGCACTGTGTTATTATCGTGGGTGCCAGTATAAGCAACGCAGTTGGGAGAAAAATTGTGCGGTAGATAAGGGTTGGCGGGAAAATCCGAGCCAAAAGCAAAAAGCAAAATTTTCATACCCGGAAATTGAAAATGATTTAAGACCTCTCTTACCTCCGGAGTAATTATTCCTAAATCTTCCGCTATAATCGGAAGACAAACAAACTTTCTCTTCAATTGGGTAAAAAAATCCATTGCCGGAGCTTCTACCCACCTTCCCTTGATAGCAGTCTCTTCTTCGGCGGGGATTTCCCAATAGGCCTGAAAACCCCGAAAGTGGTCAATCCGTACTAAATCAAATAATCTTAAATTGTAGGCAATTCGGTCCACCCACCACTCGTATCTTTTTCCCTTTAACACCTCCCAGTTATATACTGGATTTCCCCAACGCTGACCCGTTTCACTAAAATAATCTGGAGGAACACCGGCAACCACATATGGCTTCCGGTTTTCGTCCAGCTTAAAAATTTCCGGATGGCTCCAAACATCAGCACTATCATATTGAACATAAATAGGAATATCTCCTATAACCTGAATGTTCTTTTGATGGCAATAGTCATAGAGGCTTCGCCATTGTTTAAAAAAAAGGTATTGAAAAAACTTCTCTCGGTTAATAATCTCCGCCAGCTCTTGCTGGCAGGATAAAAGTGCTTCCGGATTTCGGTTGCGTAGTTCGCAGGGCCATTCACTCCAGGTTTTTCCCCTAAAATGAGATTTAATAGCTACAAAGAGAGCATAATCATTAAGCCACCTTCCTTCTTGAAGACAAAATTGTTCATACTCATCCTTATTGCGCCGGCTTTTAAACTGTTCATAAGCCTTTTGGAATAAATCTCTTTTAAAATCTATTACCCGGAGGTAGTCTACTTTACCCAAAGGGAAATCTGGCCAGGGTTCAAATTCAATTTTATCCAGCAATCCTTCTTTTACTAAAAGAAAAGGGCTAATAAACAATGGATTTCCGGCAAATGCCGAGGTGCTATGATAAGGGGAATTGTAATATCCTGGTTCAGTGGGACTAAGCGGTAAAATCTGCCAGAAACTCTGCCGGGATTCAGCAAGAAAATCAACCCAGCGATAAGCTTCCGGTCCCAAATCTCCTATCCCGAAAGAAGAGGGCAAAGAGCTCAAATGAAGAAGAATTCCACTTCCGCGGCAAATCATAATTTATAGACCTCAATGAACCAGAAGTGATAGTTTTTCGCATAATGAACTAAAAATTCTCACCCACTCTGAGTGGGAAACTTTCTCCCGCTGCTCCGGATAATAGTCCTGAAGTAAATCATAAAAGAGGTTTTGAATCTTTCCTAAGTTCACTTTAAAAGGCAAGTGCGGTAATAAACCTAAGGCGCTATCTAATTGTTTTAGCAGGGAAAGATCTTCCGGGTTTTTAAAAATCTCCTCTCCGATTTGATTAATGTTTTTCCGAAAAGAATACTCTAAAATTTCTAAATCCAAAGTTATTCCCTCAATCCGGGCTTCCTCTAAAAGGGCTTTTATTGCTTTAGGATTAAGCTCTCTATTTTCCAGCGAACGGCGAAGGTTAGTATTTAAAACAAACTCGGCAGCATTATAAAGTATCCGGGGAGGAGGAATGCCAGCATCTTTAAGAAACCGCATTAGGGGAGCGTGATCTTCATAAAGGTCGTGGCAATAGGTTTCAACATCAGCTAAAGTTGTTTTTAGAATCAGGTTAAGAATCTCCCGTTGCTTATCGCGAAAAAGTGACCGGAGAGAGTAAGCGGGGCTTCCGAAATATTTGTCGAGCACTCGAACTGTTTCGGGTAAATTTCCGCGCTTAAAGGTATCGATAGATTCCTGAACTAACTCCTGGTAAACCCACTCTTCTTTATATTCGCGAACCCCACAACTTAAATTATGATCACCAAAATGAATCACTCCCAACATAAAGTGCTTTTTTTCTCGGGTTACCTCAGAAATAATCTTGACCTTGCCTAACAACAACTTCGCCCTTCCTGCCTCAAAAACCTGACAGTCTTCCTTTTCTACCACAAAAGAAAAAAGCTTAGCAGAATCAGGATATTCTTCAAAAAGAGAACTAATCGCATAGTGGGCTGACACATTTTTCAGGTCAATTACAGTTGGCTTAATTAATTTTTCATAAATAAATCTTCCATCCTTAAACTCGGCCAGGTTGCTTTTTGCCAGAGATAATAAAGGAAGAAAACGAGGCTCTAAGTTATACCCAAAAAGCTCTTTAGTTAGTTGAAGTAACCGACTGGCATATTGAAGATTCTGGATGGTCTCAATTCCGCTCAGCTCATCAAAAAACCAACCGCAACTGGTATACATCAGCATTGCCTGACGCTGAAGCTCCATCAGCTTTAGCACCGTGCTCTGCTCCGAATCATCTAAAGGGTGAAGGCAGTGTTTAGTAAAAAATCGATTAAGACTTTCGGTGGAGCGGTCAATAATTACAGAAAGATAATCGTTGCGAGCTTCCCAGGGGTCTTTTAATAAAGTAGCTGCCTTCTTTTCAAAAAGGGGGGATACTGCATCGCGGAGCCAGTCCAGTGCATTGCGAAGGGGTGTTCTCCAGGCTTGATTCCAATCCGGATGGGCACCAATTCGACAGCCACAATTACTTCGCCAACGCTCTATCCCATGAAGGCAACTCCAGGAAGTATTTTCCCAGATTTCTACCTCAAAAAGGGGCGGATGTTTTTCTAAATACTCTCCATAGTTGGTAAGGCGGGCAATTTTCTTGGTTTCAATATAGTTTAAAGTATAAGCCAGCGCCATATCACCGAATTGGTGATGATGTCCATAAGTTTCACCATCAGTAGCTACATTAACCAGTTGAGGCCATTTCCGAGATTCAGAAAAGCTACCCATAAGTCTTTGAATAAATGATTCCGCATTACTAAGAAGTCTTTCAAAAGCTACTGCCCGGGAAATAGCACTATCGTAAAAGAAAAGACAAATATTTCTTCCGGAAGGTAATGATAACTTATAAGCAGTAGTAGAATCAATTTTTCCTCCTCCCACCTCCTCCCACCTCTCCGAACCAATCAACCGGACCCGCTTCGCTTGATGGGGAGCAAGAATAGTAAATTTAATTTCCTGTTCGGAAAGTAATTCGAGAGTCTCTATATCCACTGCAGTCTCCGGCAACCACATCCCTTCTGGCTTGCGGTTAAATCGAGATTCAAAATCCCGGATACCCCAGATAATCTGAGTTCGTTTATCCCGAGAATTAGCAAGGGGAAGGATTATATGGTTGTAGGCTTGAGCTAAGGCGGAGCCATGACCAGAAAAAGTTTTCTGGCTTTCCTGATCTGCTTCTAAAATCAAATAATACAAATCGGGCTCGTTTTTTTCTAACCAGGAAAGGAGGGTGGGACCAAAGTTAAAACTAATCTTAGAATAATTATTGATCATCCGGATAATTCGTCCTTTTTCATCTAAAATCCGTGCCCGGGCATTGGGAGTATAACATTCAGCAGTTATTCTCTGGTTCCAATCATGATAGGGATAAGCCGAATCCTGGAGTTCAATTGTTTCTAACCAGGGGTTTTCCCGGGGGGGCTGATAAAAATGTCCATGTATGCAGATATACTTTTCCATCTTAATAACCCAGTACTTATGTTCTAATCTTTACTCCGAAAAAATAAGATACCCAGTGGAGGCAAGGTAAGGTTAAGAGCAAAAGGATGACCATGCTTAGAAACAGCAGTTGCCTCTACTCTGCCCTTGTTACCCTCCCCACTTCCACCATACTCGACCGCATCACTGTTTAGCACTTCTTCCCATAACCCTGCCCGCGGTGCCCCTACCTGGTAACCAAAACGGGGTACGGGAGTAAAGTTAGCAATAATCATTATTAATTCAGAGGAATAGCGGCTTTTTCGCAATAAACTTAACACACTATTTTCACTATCCTGGCAATCAATCCAGGAAAACCCTTCGGGATTAAAATCCGATTGGTATAAAGCAGGAGTACGGGAATAAAGATAGTTTAAATCCTTTACCCATAAGCTTAATCCCTGATGCAACTTATAGTCCAAAAGGTGCCAATCCAGACTTACCTCATGATACCACTCATTCCACTGCCCAAACTCTCCTCCCATAAATAGTAACTTTTTTCCCGGCTGAGCATACATATACCCCAAAAGGAGCCTCAAATTGGCAAACTTTTGCCATTCATCTCCCGGCATTTTATTCAAAAGCGAGCCCTTACCATAGACTACCTCATCATGGGAAAGCGGAAGAATAAAGTTCTCGTGAAAAGCATAAAGCATCCGAAAAGTAAGCTGGTTATGGTGGTATTTACGGTGAATAGGATCTTTAGACATATAACTTAAGGTATCATGCATCCAGCCCAAATCCCACTTCATTCCAAAACCCAAACCTCCAACATAGGTAGGTCGTGAGACCATTGGCCAGTCAGTAGATTCTTCGGCGATAGTTTGAACCGAAGGAAAATTTTTGTAAACTTCTTCGTTAAAGCGGCGTAAGAACCCGATTGCTTCTAAGTTCTCCTTTCCCCCATATTTGTTAGGAATCCACTCTCCATCTCTTCGACCATAGTCCAGATAAAGCATAGAGGCCACTGCATCTACCCGGAGTCCATCGATATGATACTTATCGAGCCAGAAAAAAGCGCTGCTTAAAAGAAAACTCCTTACTTCATTCCGGCCATAGTTGAAGATAAAGCTATTCCAATCCGGATGGATCCGCTGGCGAGAATCAGAATGTTCATAAAGGTGAGTGCCGTCAAAAAATCCTAATCCATGTTCATCGCTGGGAAAATGAGAAGGGACCCAATCCAAAATCACCCCAATATCATTCTGGTGAAGACAATCAACAAGATACATAAAGTCTTGGGGGGTTCCATAACGGCTGGTAGGAGCAAAATAGCCGGTTATCTGGTACCCCCAAGAACCATAAAAGGGATGTTCCATTACTGGCAAAAACTCCACATGAGTAAAACCCATCTCTTTCACATAATCCGCAAGTTGAGGGGCAATTTCCCGGTAGGAAAGGTAACGGTTACCTTCTTCTGGCACACGCCGCCAAGAGCCCAGATGGACCTCATAAATCGCTATCGGAGCATTAAAGGAATTTTTCTCCCCTCGTTTTTCCATCCATTCCTGATCCCCCCAGGAATAATCCAAATCCCAAACTATTGACCCAGTTTTAGGAGGAACTTCCTGATAAAAACCAAATGGGTCAGCTTTATCCACCCGATAACCCTGATACCGTGAGCAGATATGATATTTATAAGTATCCCCCTTTTTTACTCCCGGAATAAATCCTCCCCAGATCCCGGATTGACCTAATGGGAAAAGAGGATGGCTCACTTTATCCCAGTGATTAAAGTTACCCATCACAAAAACCTGTTCTGCATCTGGTGCCCATACCGCAAAATTAGCTCCTTTTTTATCTTCCTTATCAAGGAGATGACATCCCATTTTTTCATAAAGGCGAAAATGGGTTCCTTCGTTAAAAAGGTAGAAATCTTCATCCGAAAATAAACCGGAATCAACCGGCAACACTGCTTTAACTTCTTTTACCATTTGTTTTGCCACCAAAATTAAAGATTAACTAAAATGCCTTGAAAAAAAGCTAAGAAGATAATAATATAAAAAAGAAGTTTTGAAAATAAAAACTTAGCTTAAATCTAAAGGAAGGTTAGGATTATGAATCGGAGACCGATTACTCGCGAAGGATACAATGCGTTAATGAAAGAATTGAAATTTCTCAAAGAAAAGGAACGACCAAAAATTATTAAAGAAATTGCCGAAGCCCGCGGACACGGAGATATTAGCGAAAATGCGGAGTATGAAGCAGCTAAAGATAAACAGGGAATCTTAGAGGCGAAAATAAAGGACCTCGAATATCGGCTTTCGCTTGCGGAAATTATTGACCCTTCTACCTTACCCCGAGACCGGGTAGTTTTTGGAGCAAAAGTGCGAGTTTTAAACTTAGAAACTGATCAGGAAGAAGTTTATCAACTGGTTGGACCGGATGAATCGGATATTAGCCAGAAAAAAATTTCAGTTTATTCTCCTTTAGGTCAAGCACTCTTAGGGAAACAACCCGAAGATATGGTAATTGTTAATGCTCCTAAGGGAGCAATTGAATATGAAATCTTAGAAATTATTTTTGAATAACTTTTCTAAACTATGAGCAGGGAACTTTAATGGCAAACCTCAATGAGCAACTTATTCATGACCTCATTATCCAGGAGGTAAAGAATCGTTACCTTAAAATCCATAAAGAAGTCCATATCAACCCGGGAGAAGAAAAAAACTTTGCCGTTCAGGGGTATTATCCGGATATTATCTTTGGAGGCTACGGACAGATAATCCAATTTATTGAGGTTGAGACGGAAAACAACCTAACAAAAGAACGGGCAGCCTACTGGGAGAAGTTAGCTAACTTAGGAATACCATTCACCATCTTAGTGCCTAAGCGAACTCAGCGTATATTAACCGATCTTCTCTGGAAAAGTGGTCTTATGGGTAAAGTTAAAGTAGCAACCTTTGATTTTGTTTTTGAAAACTTATGATTTTTTTATTTTCTTCTTTTTTGCCAAACGACTGTGTTTTATCCCGTAAAAAAAGTAAATAAACAGTCCAACAATCAACCAAACTGCAAATCGAATCCAGGTAATTTTCGGAAGCGAAAGCATTAGCCCGACACAAAAAGAAATACCCAGCAAAGGAATGAGAGGAACAAGCGGACAGCGAAAAGGACGTTTGATATTAGGATGGGTATAGCGAAGAACTGCAATGCCACCGCAAACAATGGTGAAGGCGAATAAAGTTCCAATATTACATAGCTCGGCGGCGGTGCCAATATCAATAAAGCCAGCAAATCCTGCTACCACTGCTCCGGTGATAATTTGCGCGAGATAAGGAGTCCGAAATCGGGGATGCACTTTATAAATCGAGGGCCATAAAAGCCCATCGCGGCTCATTGAAAAAAATATTCGTGGTTGCCCCATCAACATTACCAGAAGCACGCTGGTAATGCCGGCAACCGCGCCAGCTGAGACTAAAGCTGCTCCCCAGCGAAATCCAATCAAGCTTAAGGCATAAGCAACGGGGGCAGGATGATTCAACTCTTTAAACGAAACAATTCCGGTAAGAACTGCTGCCACCGTAATGTAAAGGAAGGTGCAAATCGCTAACGAAGCAATGATGCCAATTGGTATATTTTTTTGGGGTTTTTTGGTCTCCTCCGCTGCAGTGGAGACAGCATCAAAGCCAATATAAGCAAAAAACACTATTGCCGCTCCAGTCATTACTCCTTTAAAGCCAAAAGGCATAAAAGGTAGCCAATTAGAAGGGTCAATTTTCGAAAACCCAACCAAAATAAAGGCTAAAACCGTAGTAATCTTAACCAAAACCATTAAGCCAGTCAGACGTGCGCTCTCTTTGATCCCGATAACCAGAATGGTGGTAAGAAAAACTACGATCAACATCGCCGGCAAATTAATCACTGCTCCCGGAACTGTTCCCGGAGCATGCGAACACCATACCGGCAGATCAATCCCAATTGCTTTCATGATACTTACAAAATAACCCGACCACCCAATCGCTACCGCTATTGAAGCAACGATATATTCCAAAATAAGGTCCCAACCAATAATCCAAGCCACTAACTCCCCTAAAGTGGCATAAGCATAATTATAAGCACTTCCTGCCACCGGAATTAAAGCAGCAAACTCGGCATAGCATAAAGCAGCAAAGGCACAAGCAGTTCCCGAGATAACAAAAGAAAGAATTATCCCCGGACCCGCAAACCGAGCTGAAGCAGTCCCGGTCAAAACAAAAATCCCTACCCCAATAATTGCTCCAATCCCTAAGATAGTAAGATCAAAGGCATTAAGCGCCCGGTGAAGACGGTGTTCCTCAATGTCAATCTCTTCTAAGATATGGTGAATAAATTTCCGTCGAAAAAGTCGCTTTACCATAACTCTCCACTCTCCTTTCTTTAGCTTTTTCCCTCCAATTGGTTTAATCGAGATTAAAACTGGTTAAATCTGGCTAAATCTTCCGGTTCAGTTTTTTTCTTAATCGAAACGACTTATGTTTTTTATTTATCCAGTACCACTGAGTAGGGTATTTTTTTATATAAGACTCAATTATTCCGGCAAATCTCTGACAAAGGAGAATAATCGATTTCTCTGGATCCACTTCCGCGATTTCTCCATTTATTGTCACCGGTGGTTCAATAATAATTTTTTGGGAATTATCCGATTGACGGATGATGAAGATAGGGAGAACCGGTGAACCGGTTCGCCGGGCAATTATGGCTGGTCCTGCTGGCAGAGCGATTTCTTGCCCCATAAACCTTATTGGGACACCTCCCACTTTTTGGTCAAAATCTACAATCAAACAAACAATCTGATTTCTTCGCAAAGCCCGAATAATCAATTTCTGGGCAACAGTTGCGGGATCGGCGAGAATGAAGGCAAAATGGTATCGCTCCATTTTTTGCTTAAAAAATTCCCCAATCCCCGGATTGCGAGGAAGTTTTAAAGTCAAATAGAAAGGATAACCTTCGGTGATTAACTTTCCTCCCATAACCGCAAAATTCCCTAAGTGAGCACTTATTGCAATTACTCCTTTCCCCTGACTAAGTGCCTGGTCTAAATATTCTTTCCCTTCAATCTTAATGTTTCTAAATACTTCATCCTGACGGGGACTTACTGAGTAAATTGTCTCCCACGCTCCCTTAGTAGCCTCAATTCCTATCTCTTTGACCATTTTTTTTAATTCAAAATAAGACTTTTCTTTCTGGTAATAAAGCTTAAGGTTGATCAAGGCTTGTCTCCGGTATTCCCCCGCAAAAATATAACCAAGGTTCACCATTAACCGGGATAAGGATAACGCCCAAGAAAGGGGAAAAAAGTAAGGAAAAGAAAAAAGCAACTTTATTATTTTCA
>Ga0315298_1008933_pt1 | contig 12569 bp, 10 predicted proteins | sample WHS_1_MG_FD_203077 | JGI IMG/M metagenome (GOLD analysis project Ga0315298, IMG submission 203077) | Extremophilic microbial mat communities from Washburn Hot Springs, YNP, Wyoming, USA - WHS_1_MG | ecosystem: Environmental > Aquatic > Thermal springs > Hot (42-90C) | place: USA: Wyoming...
GAGAGTTCACATCGACGACGGTGTTTGGCACCTCGATGTCGGCTCATCGCATCCTGGGGCTGGATAAGGTCCCAAGGGTCCGGCTGTTCGCCGGTTAAAGCGGTACGTGAGCTGGGTTCAGAACGTAGATTGCACTGCGTTCTATCACAGTAATGTGATAAAATAAATTTGGCTCATATCGGTGGAACCTTCCTTGTCTATCCGAACGGACAAGATGGCAATACCGAGGGAAGGCGGGTTTCATGCAAGCAAAACTTCTTAGTTATATTGCAGGTTTTCTTGACGGAGACGGTTGTATAATGGCACAGTTAGTTCGTCGCAAAGACTATAAATACGGATATCAAATTCGCTTAAGTATAGTTTTCTATCAGAAAGAACAACATATAAAGTTTTTAGAATGGTTAAAAGCAAAACTTAGATGCGGGTATATTCGTAAACGTAATGACAAAATGGCTGAATATGCAATCGTTGGTAAGAAATGTGTGCAGGAGATATTAGAAGAACTGTTGCCATATTTGCAGCTCAAAAGAGACCTTGCAAAACTTGTTTTAGAAATAGCTAAGATGCCTGATAAACCAACTGCAAAAGAGTTTTTGAAGTACGCAAGAATGGTAGATTTCTCCTCAAAATATACTTATTCTAAGAAACGAACAAAAACAAAAGCAGTTGTCGAAGAATATTTTAAGAAGCATGAAATCTTGCCCCCGTAACGACTGATTCCTTAAAGGATGAGATAGCGTGTTCTATCTCGAAAGAGATAAATCTTGACCGCTATCATACGCCAACTCCTACTCTTCGAAATTTTTCGAAGGTATGAGGATGAAGGTATAGTCTATGCCACAGGAAACTGTGGGTGAACATGCGTGAGACAGTTCGGTCCTAATCCGCTACGGGCGTAGGAGGTTTGAAGGGGGTTTCCCGGTAGTACGAGAGGACCCCGGGAAGGAGACCGCTGGTGGACCAGTTGTCCCGCCAGGGGCAGGAGCTGGGTAGCTAAGTCTCTACTGGATAAGCGCTGAAAGCATCTCAAGCGCGAAGCCTACCCCAAGATGAGACCTCCCATCCTTGTGCAAGCAAGGAGTAAGACCCCTCGTAGACTACGAGGTTGATAGGCCTGAGGTGTAAGCGCAGCAATGCGTTTAGCTGACGGGTACTAATAGGTCGAGGACTTACTATACCCCATGCAGTTTTGAAGGTACAATCCTTTGCCCTGGTGGCCATACCGAAGGGGAAACACCCGTTCCCATTCCGAACACGGAAGTTAAGCCCTTCAGGGCCGATGGTACTGCACTGGCGACGGTGCGGGAGAGTAGGTCGCTGCCAGGGCTTTTTAAAATTTCACAATCTAAACCTTGAAAGGTCGATATTTTTGAGAAATTTTAATAATTTCTTGAAATTCTCAAAATTTTTCAGAACCTGGTTTACCTCTGCCTTGCTTACATGAGTTCCTCTTGCGATTCTCTCTTTTCTTGAGGCATTTATTATCTCCGGGTGTAGCCTTTCCTCTTTTGTCATTGCGTTTATTATTGCAATCGTCCTTCTTAGTAACTTTTCATCCATTAATTCTTTAGAGATTCTTACTCCGTCAGGGTCTGGAAGCATTGAAAATACTTTTGAAAGTCCACCCATTTTTTGTATACTTTCGAGTTGCATTTTAAAGTCATTTAAATCGAATTTTCCACTTTCGAAGTCCTTTGCAATCTTTTCGCTTTCATCAAGCGTTATTACTTCTTGTGCCTTTTCAAAGAGCCCTTTTAAGTCCCCCCTTCCAAGAAGTCTTGAAATAAGCGCATCTCCGTCAAAGACTTCAATGTCCTGGATTTTTTCACCAGTGCCGATAAATTTTATGGGACTCCCAGTAGCATACCTGAAAGAAAGAACGCTTCCGCCTTTTGCAGATGAATCAAATTTTGTGAATATACCGCCTGTTATCGGGAGATTTTCCTTGAAGCCTTTTACTATATCAAGTGCAGTCTGGCCAAGTGTGACATCCATTACCATAATTACTTCCTTCTTATCGAAATATGCGACAATTTCTTTCAATTCCTCCATAAGAGTTGCGTCTATCTCTTTTCTTCCTGCTGTATCAATAATTGCAACATTCAGATCTTCCTTCTCCATAAAGGGGATAATTTTCTTTAAAGCACTATTCGGGTCTTCATTTCTTAAATCGAGATAGGATAGGTTATTGGATTTTGCCAGTTGAATTAACTGGTCGAAACTTCCCGGTCTTTTAAAATCAAAAGGGACAAGAAGGGGCTTTTTCCCATCAATCTTTTTCAGGTAATATCCGAGTTTTGCTGCAGTTGTTGTTTTTCCATTTCCCTGCAGACCAATGAGTATAATGATGTTAAACCTGTTGTTTAGATTGAGAGGAGTAGATGTCCCTACATATTCAACGAGCACCGAGTAAAGAATAGATAGGAGTTGCTCGGAAGGAGTGAGACTTTCGATTACTTTTGAAGTTTTTGCCTTTGTTTCTACCTTTTCTGTTATCTCTTTTACGAGTTTGTAGTTTACATCTGCTTCTAATAGGGCAAGCCTTATGTCTCTTACGAAGGCCTTTATGTCTTCTCCATTCAGATGCCCTTTAGAGCGCAGTTTTTTAAAGATATTCGAAAACTGTTCTTTTAGAGATTCAAAAATATGAACCTCCTATTCAAGACTTCTGAGGGTTTCGATGAGACCTCTTAGATGTGCTATCTCCTCTTTACTCAACTCGTCTTTTGATATGATACCTTCTATTTCCATTAATATATTGAGTTTCTTTTTCCTTTTGTCCAGAAGTTTTGTTTTAACATCACATCCCTCCATTTTGTTGATACCACGCCTTATGTGGTCGTGCACTGCCTGTCTTGAAATCTTTAATTTCCTTGCAATGGTTGCACATGAGAGGGCAGGGTCTGTGTAAAGAGTAAGCATCTTTTTTTCTTTATCTGTCAATAAACTTGCATAAACTTCGAGAAGCTCTTTAACTCGTGCTTTTTTGAGAAGTTTTTTCTCCCTGGGTGATATCTCTTTCATTTTTCACCTCCTGTTAGTTTTTGAATGTATCGATCAATCGAAAATTCTTCTAAGTCGTTTATTTCTTCGCCTGTCCCTATGAATTTTACAGGTATTTTATATGTTTGAACGATCGGGATGACGACCCCCGGTGCACTATTCGAATCAAACTTTGTAAGGATAATGCCTGTTACATTTATTGCCTCAGTAAATGATTCCGTCTCACGGAAAGCATTTAACCCTGTAAGGCTGTCAAGGACAAGGAAGACTTCGTCAATTTTGCCTGCCTTGCTTAATACGACTTTTTCAATCTTTGTAAGTTCTCTTAAGAGGTTTTTATTTGTTTCAACCTTTCCAGAGGTATCAATAAGTATCAAGTCGTAATTGCCTTCTTTGGACAGTCCATCGAATACAACACTTCCAGGGTCTGCATTTGGCTTTCCTTTTACTATATCTACCTCAAGACGCTCTGCCCAGATTGAAAGTTGCTCTGTTGCACCAGACCTGAAGGTGTCACCTGCAATAAGAAGAATGTTCTTAAAGCCTCTATTTTTGTAATAATTTGCAACCTTTGCAACGGTTGTGGTTTTACCTGCGCCATTTGAACCAACAAATATAAAAAGCGTTGGCTTTGTGGCGCTTATATTTACTTTCGGATGTACCTCTAAAAATGTTTCTCTAATTAACCTTTCAAAAAGTTTGAGATACTCACTCCGTTCTTGTTCGAGCCTATCTATGAATTCTTCCGTAAACTTTATGCCGAAGTTTTTAGAAAGCAAAAACTCTTCGACTTCCTCTATCGACACAACATCCTTACTAAAAAGATTTTTCAATTTCTCTAACATATTCATTTCTTAAGGCAACCTCTGCTGCATTTTCTTCTGCTTCCTTTTTTGTTTTTCCTTTACCCCTTCCCAGGGTTTTTCCATTGAGTTTCACTTCTGCGACAAAGACTTTTTGTCCATTCGCCTCTTCTTCCTTCAGGATGGTGTACTCTGGTATCTTATGTAAAACTTTCTGAACTGTTTCTTGCAGTTTTGTTTTTGCATCAATTGTTTCGATTTTATTTGCATTTTCAAGTTCTGTTTTAAAAATATTAGTCACGAAATTTTCTGCCTTCTCAAACCCGAAACACAGGAATATTGCCGCAATAAGTGCCTCAAATGCATCTGCCAAAATTGCTTCCTTGAATTTTCCACCGCTTTTATCCTCCCCTTTTCCAAAGAGCATCAGTTCTCCTATGCCAATTAATTCCGCTTTCCTATAGAGGCTCTTCTCTGATACAAGGTATGCCCTTTTTCTACTTAACTCTCCTTCGCTTAAGTCCTTGTAGTGAGAGAGAAGATAATGAGTAATCGCAAGGGAGAGAACCGCGTCTCCAAGAAATTCGAGGCGTTCATTGGATTTAAACTCTTTATGCTCCCCTGAAAATGATGAGTGTGTAACGGATGTTATGAAAGTCTCTCTGCATTTTTTGGGGATTTTATGCCCGAGCACTTCTTCGAAGTGTGAAATAATTCTCTTCAGATTCTCTTCTAAAAGAGTTTTCCTCATTGAGCGTTTCGTAGAATATTACTTTGTCTTTTCTTCCACCTTAATAACTTCTTTGCCATCATAATATCCACAATATGGACAAACAGTATGCGGTGGAATAAGGTTGTGGCAGTGAGGACACTCTATGAGGTTTAATGGGTCAAGCCTTTCCTTGATTTTCCTCATTCTACTTCTCGAATGCGTTGTCTTCTTTTTTGGTTGTGCCATTTTATCCTCCTAAGCAACAATATTTATTAATTTGTCTTTTACAAAAACATACTTTGCCTTATCAAAATCAATGCCTAACCTTGCTATTTTATCAGATTTTTTAACTAAATCAAGTACATCTTCAAGTTCGCTTCCTGCGGGGACTTCGACCTTGTCTCTCAATTTGCCGTTAACCTGGATGATTATCGTTGTGTATTCTTCTTTGTATATGCCTTTTGGCTTAGGCCAGGATTTTGTATGGATGCTTTCATTGTGTCCAAGTCTATGGTAGAGTTCTTCTGCAATGAATGGAGTTGCAGGCGCAATCATTGTAAGGAATGTTTCGGCTGCCTCTCTAAATGTCCCTGTCTCTATAACTTCAGGGTTATCCTGGATAACCTTGTAGAGGAAATTGAGCCATTCCATAAAACTACTAATCATTGTATTGAATTTGAGTTTCTCTACCTGGTTTGTTATCTTCAAAATCATTTTGTCTGTGGTTATTTCAATCTCTTTCTCAATATCACATTTTTTGGTTGTCTTTGCACCTTCGAGTTGTATGAATAGATTCCACATCCTCTTTAAAAATCGATTTACTCCATTAATGCCTTCAGTGCTCCACGGTGCATCTGTATCGAGAGGACCAATAAAAAGTATATAGGCTCTTAGTGTGTCTGCACCATATTCTTTAATGACATCATCTGGATTTACGACATTTCCGCGGGATTTGCTCATCTTCTGGTGGTCTGCGCCCAAAATCATGCCCTGATTTAATAGTTTCTTAAAAGGCTCATCAAATTCTATAAGACCTGCATCGTACATTACTTTCGTATAGAAACGAGCATACAGCAAATGCATAACAGCGTGTTCTGCACCACCTATGTACAGGTCAACAGGAAGCCAGTATTTAACTTTTTCTCTGTCAAAAGGTGCCTTGTCATTGTGGGGGTCTGCGTATCTTAAGAAATACCAGGAGGAGCATGCAAAACCATCTTGCGTATCAGTTTCTCTTTTGGACGGTTTTCCACAGATAGGACAGGTGGTATTGACAAAGTCAGGGTCGTTTGCAAGAGGAGATTCTCCTGTATCTCTTGGAGAGAAGTCAACTTCGTCTGGGAGAAGAACTGGCAACTCTTCCTCAGGAACGGGCACTGCACCGTGCTCTGGGCAGTGGATTATAGGAATTGGTGCACCCCAGTACCTCTGCCTTGAAATGAGCCAATCTCTAATTTTGTATCGGATAACACCCTTTCCAAAGCCATGCTCTTCTGCGAACTTATTCATTCTTTTACGTGCTTCTTCAGATGTAAGATTGGAAAATTCTCCAGAGTTTATCAGTATTCCATCTTCGGTGAAGGCTTCTATAAGTTTGCTTACTTCTTTACCGTCTTTTGAGATGACGACTTTTATAGGGAGATTGTGCTTTTTTACAAACTGGAAGTCTCTTTCATCATGAGCGGGGACGCCCATAACTGCACCCGTCCCGTATGAATAGACTATATAATCGCCCACATATATCGGGACAAGTTCGTTTGTAAATGGATTTCTTGCAAAGCATCCCGTAAATACACCCGTCTTTTCTTTTTCTGTTGAAAGCCTCTCTGTTTCAAACTTTTTTAGGGCTTCCTCAATGTATTTTTTGACTTCTTCTACCTTATCTTCTCTTGTCAGTTTTATTACAAGTGGATGTTCGGGTGCAATTGCAAGGAAAGTCACACCAAAGATAGTATCGATCCTTGTTGTGAAGACTGGAAGGTCATATTCAGTTCCGTCAGGACCAATTCCTTTAAAAGTAATTTCTGCTCCTTCGGAACGCCCAATCCAATTTCTTTGCATTGATTTTATGCGTTCTGGCCAGTCAATCCTGTCAAGCCCTTCAAGGAGTTTGTCTGCATATTGTGTAATTCTAAAGAACCACTCTTTTAATTCTTTTTTTACAACTGGTGTCCCGCAGCGCCAGCACTTTCCGTCAATGATCTGTTCGTTTGCAAGGACTGTTTTGCAGTGAGGACACCACCACTGGAAACTTCTATCCTGATATGCAAGGCCTCTTTTAAAAAGTAGTTCAAAGAACCATTCTGTCCATTTGTAGTATTCTGGGTCAGAACTTGCAAACTCTCTGTCCCAATCATATGAAAGACCAAGCATTTTTAGTTGTCTTCTGAAGGTTTCAATGTTTTTGTATGTAGATGCTTTTGGATGGATACCGTGCTCGATTGCATAATTTTCTGCGGGCAATCCAAATGCATCGTATCCTATGGGATGAAGGACATTAAATCCCTGCATTCTTTTGTATCGTGCGTATGTATCTGCCGGGATGTAATTTCTGCAGTGTCCTACATGGAGACCAGAGCCAGATGGATACGGAAACATTACCAATATATAAAACTTTGGCTTCTTTGAGAAATCCTCTGCCTTGAATAGTTTATTTTCTTCCCAGTATTTATACCACTTTTCTTCAAATTCCTTCGGGTTGTATTCTTTTCCCACACCCAGATTTTTGTTAACAATGTTATTATTCATATCTACACCTTCACTACACTTCTAACACTGTTAACCTCAGAGGGTAAAACAGGGTGATGCAAAAACTCTCTTGCCTTATAGTAGTCGTTGAGTATCTTTAAGAGAGCATATTTGCCTATATGTTTTGGTTTTATTCTTCCATACTTATCAACACTATAAAGCTTATTGGCCTGGACACCAAGCCAATGGAACAGGTTAAATCTCTCTAAAACATTTACACTTCCAACATGATCTGCATTATCCTCATATCCACATTCAGAGCACTTAAAACTCTCCTGTGTTGTTCTATTGTTTTTATCAATATTTCCACACTCAGGACACCCCACTGAAGTCCATTCACTATGCACTATATGAACTCTTATGCCCCTCTTTTCTCCCTGTCTTAATAGCATATTCTTCACATTCGATAGATGTAATAACTTTACAAGTCTTGAGTATTTCATATTGAACTCTTCGTTGATGATGTTACTCTTATCTTTTAATCTCAGGTCCTCTACTACAAGATCAGTTATGTTATGTTCTTCACAGTAATCAAGGATGTTATGGATGAGAAGTTCAACATACCAATCCAATCTCCTGTAGAGCTTCTGAAGTTTCCTAAGTTCTCTTTGAGTGAGGTTTTGATATCCAATCCTATCAAGTTTGTTTAAGTCCTTTACAATGCTCTTAAAGAATTCCCTGTCGTAGTCTATTTCCTTGTCGTCGGATAGTTTCGCAAAATTGTGCTTTATGTTCACATCCATACCAATAGCCTTGTTGAACGATTTGAATACTGGTTTTTCTCCTTCATATGTAGTGGAGATATTTATCTTGTTTTTCTTTGCGCTCAAATAGAGCAGAAATTCTTTTGCAATTAAGTCTTTATTATGGTAATCTTTGTTTATTTCAAGGGGAAGTCTGTACTCTTTATTTCCTTTCATCTTGAATATGAACCAGTGCTTGTAGAGAGAATTGGTATTGTCTATCTCTATTCGTGCATTATTCTCATTTGAAGACGTTAGTCTAATAGAGTAGTCATTGCTAAAGTCAATGAACTTAATCTTAGATAAAAGCCTATTCTGTATATCTTTAGCAAGGTTTAAAATCCTATCAAAGTATGGCTTTGTCTTGTAATAGTTCAGTAAATCTTTCACTGCACCATTAGTAATTTGAGGTTCTATGTCTTTACTAAAATCAAGATATACAAGATATTTGATTAGCTTCGTTAGTTTTGTAGTTCTGAACTTTATTTCAAAGTACTTCGTATCGCCTTTTTTATGTCTCTTTCCGTTCTTTGAGTATCTTGCAATAATCATTTTATCCTGTATTCTCACTTTGAAATTCTTCATGTGTTTCTTTAAGGCATCCGCATACTTATCTACTATCATATGGTGTTCTTTCTGTATGTTCCAGGCAAGGATTGTATCATCCTTAACAATGTTATAGTTTGCTTTGAGAGTTTTTATGCCATCTGAAGTGAGTAAAAGACTTCTATTCTCATAGACATACTGTGAGAGTTCGTTCTTGTAGTCTCTCACTGTTTCCAGCATCTTCTTGACATCATTACCCTTTCCGGTATTGAAGTACTTGGAGGTGTAGAGAACGGATTTGAGGTTAGGATCCTTATTCTTCTTTTTCATCAGTTTCCTCTTTTAACTCCAAACATTTATTTGCTTTCATATCAAATTATACAGCAATTTGGTATTCTGTCAAGATGGTATGAAAAAATGTGCACAAGTGTAAACAGCATGAATTGATTTAGTAACCATATACCACCTCATTTAAAACCTGGTGGAGCTAAGGGGAGTCGAACCCCTGACCTCCTCCACGCCAAGGAGGCGCTCTACCAACTGAGCTATAGCCCCACTATACACAATGATACAGCATTTTAAATTCTTGTCAAGGGCTTATGTGGAATTATTTCGCATAGAAAATTATGTGAGGTAGTATACCTTCGACGAGCTTCTCAAAATTTTATTTTGTAATGTCATCACTCAACGGTCACTGATTTTGCAAGATTTCGAGGCTTGTCTATGTCGAGCCCTCTTGCATCTGCCATATAGTAAGCAAAAAGTTGCAATGGTATAACAGTAACTATTGGGGAAAGGTCGTCTAAAACCGGGGAGATATAGAAAACAGCATCTGCAACATCTTTAATGCGTTCATTATCTTTCTTTGCTATTGCAAGGACCTTGCCTCCTCTTGCCTTAACCTCTTTTATGTTGCTTATCGTTTTATCTGAAAGAGGTGTGTAGGTATCAATTGCAATTGTGAGAGAGTTTGGAGTAATAAGAGCAAGGGGACCGTGTTTTAACTCACCTGCAGGATATCCTTCTGCATGCACATAGGCAATCTCTTTTAGTTTCAGTGCACCTTCTAAGGATACTGCAAAGTCGAGATTCCTGCCTATAAAGAATGTCTCTTCTATATTCTTTGTTGTTGAAACAAAACTTGCGATTTCTTCTTTGTTATCAAGCACTTCTTTTGCATAATCTGAAAGTTTCAGGAATTCCGCAACTAACTTCTGTTCCCGAGCGCTATCGAGTTTTCCTAAAATCTTTGCAAGATGAAGTATTGATAGCGCAATGACCTCAACCTGTGCAACATATGCCTTTGTCGATGCAACAGCAATTTCTGGGCCTGCGTGGATATAAATAACTTTATCAACTTCTCTTGCAACAGAAGAGCCCACAACATTTACTATGCCAATAGTCTTTGCTCCCTTTTCTTTTGCAAGCCTTAGCCCTGCAAGCGTATCTGCTGTTTCGCCGGACTGACTTACCACAAACACAAGACTCCTTTCGTCAATGATAGGGGCTCTATATCTGAATTCCGAGGCAACTTCTGCTTGTGCTGGGATCCCAAGATACTTTTCTACAAGATATTTTCCAACAAGACCTGCATGGTATGCAGTGCCACAGGCAACAAAGTATACCTGGTTTATCTCCTTTAGAAAATGTTCATCCAGATCGAGTTCAGGTATTTCTATCCTTCCATTTTTTATTCTTCCTCTCATTGCCTCTTTAATGACATCTGGCTCCTCGAATATTTCCTTTAACATAAAGTGCTTAAAGCCACATTTCTGTGCATCAGTAATATTCCAGTCAACTTTATGAATTGGCCTTTTTATCACATTGAGCATTTTGTCATAAATGACTATTTTGTCCTTAAATATGTCAACAATGTCGCCATTTTCGAAGATGATGATGTCTTTTGTATAAGGAAGCACTGCAGGGATATCTGAAGCAACGAAGTTTTCTCCTTTGCCTATGCCACCAATAAGAGGCGAATCTTTCCTCACCGCAACAAAGTGGTTGGGCTCGTCTTTTGAGAGTATGGCAAGTGCATAGGAGCCCTCAAGAAGAGATACCGCCTTTTGGACAGCCTTAAGTAGATTTCCTTCATAGAATTCCTCAATCAAGTATGCAATGACTTCCGTATCAGTTTCTGTCCTAAATGTTTTCCCTTCTTTTGTTAGCATCTTTTTTAATTCGAGGTAATTCTCAATAATCCCGTTATGAACTACCACGATATTTTTGCTTTCGCTATAGTGCGGATGTGCATTTATATCGTTTGGTGCTCCATGCGTTGCCCATCTTGTATGGGCGATACCCAGTTGCCCTTTTAACTCTGCTCCATTTAACCTGTTTTCGAGGTCCTTTATCCTTCCAACTGTTTTTACTACTTTTAATTCTTCTCCTAAGATGGCAACACCAGCAGAATCATATCCCCTGTATTCAAGCCTCTTAAGACCATCAACAAGTAAAGGAAGTGCCTCTTTTTCTCCTATGTATCCAACGATGCCACACATCTTACACCTCCAGAAATTCTTTTATTTTATTTGCTATATCTCTTATTTTTATCTCGTTATCGCCTTCAACCATTATACGTATGACAGGTTCAGTGCCCGATGGCCTTATAAGTATTCTTCCATTCTTTAACTCTTTTTCAACCTCGGACACGAATTTCTTAAATTTTTCATCGTTTACGACGCCTTTGTCTTTTACCTTTGCATTAACCAGAATTTGAGGAAATCTTTCAAGTCCTTCCACCAATTTCGAAAGAGGTTTTTGCTCCTCTATCATTACCTCAAGGACGCTCAAAGCAGTTATCAAACCATCACCTGTAACGCTTTCAAGCAAGTTTATGATATGCCCTGATTGTTCTCCTCCAAGAATTGCACCGTGTTCTAACATGATCTTAAGGACATACCTATCTCCAACGGGTGCACGGACAAAATTAATGCCTTCCTTCTTTAATGCATTTTCAATTGCAAGGTTGGTCATAACAGTTGCAACAATTGTGTTATTTTTGAGGAGTCCTTTCTTTTTGAAGTGCCTTCCAAGGATCACCATTATATCGTCTCCGTCAACGATCCTTCCGTTTTCATCAGATAAGATGACCCTGTCTCCGTCTCCATCGTGTGAAATACCAATATGTGCACCTGCATTTACTGTGTGTCTCGATATAACCTGTGGATGTGTTGATCCGCATTCAACATTAATTCTATGTCCATCTGGTGTATCATTTATAGGGGAGAGAGTTGCTCCTAACTCCGTGAGGGCTTTTGGCGTAGTGTAGTATGTTGCGCCAAATGCAGTATCTACTGCAATCTTGAGATGGTCCAACTTCAGGGGGAATCTTTTTAGAATATGATCTACATATACATCTTTCAGGGTATCATCAAAAAATACTCTTCCTATGTTTACGGGGCTTCTTTCTATCTCCTTTAGAAGTGCGCTCTCTATAAATTCCTCTTTTTCATCACTTAGTTTGAAGCCATCTTTATCAAAAATCTTTATACCGTTAAACTCAATTGGGTTATGCGATGCGGATATTGCAATAGAAGCAGAAAAATTTCCCGTTTTGCGTGTAAGAAGCGACATCGCAGGAGTTGGCAGTACAAAGCCAACTGTTGCATCTACAGAGGTGCTTATAATGCCTGTAAGGACTGCATACCGTAGCATCTCTGAAGAGAGGCGTGTGTCTTCGCCTATAAGGATCGGTCCGTTCCCATAGAATATTTTGCCGATGAGAACGCCAATCCGAAGCGAAACTTCTGGTGTTATTTCCACATTTGCAACGCCTCTTGCACCATCTGTCCCGAATATTTTTCTCATACGCAAATATTTTATATAGTTTTCTAAAATTGCAAAATACCAGAGACACAAAATCCTTTGGGTAGAGTTAGAGGAGGGTCTCTCCCTCCCCCAGCGGTGGTCATCGTATATAATATACCAGGTTGTGATTTAGAGGAAGCATGTCTTTCACTATACTTAGTATGTATGGTGAGAAGATATGGGGAGAAGTGGGTAAATTATGAT
>Ga0315298_1008935_pt1 | contig 12568 bp, 11 predicted proteins | sample WHS_1_MG_FD_203077 | JGI IMG/M metagenome (GOLD analysis project Ga0315298, IMG submission 203077) | Extremophilic microbial mat communities from Washburn Hot Springs, YNP, Wyoming, USA - WHS_1_MG | ecosystem: Environmental > Aquatic > Thermal springs > Hot (42-90C) | place: USA: Wyoming...
TTTTTGATTAGCTATTAAACTTTTTACAGCGTCGCTAATGCTTGCTTCTTCATTATAAGCAGGAATGATAATAGAAAATTTCATTGACCTTAATTAATTTCGTAAGTGATACTAACTGTTACTTGAATTTTATTTTCGCCGCTTTGAATTTCCGGAGCTTCTCCTCCGCCGCCTACGCCTTCTTTTAACGCTCCGTAATAAACTGGATAAATTGGCGGCGTTGTTTGATTCTCACTAAAATTAATAATTCTTACCAATTTCACTCCTAACTGTTTGGCTAAAATTTCAGCTTTTGCTTTTGCTTTTTTAATTGCCTCTTCTCTGGCTTGATTTTTAAAAGCCTCCTCGTTATCAACTATAAATTGAAGATCCCCGATTTCATTAGCGCCGAATTCTGTTGCTCCTTCAAGAATCGCGCCAATTTTTGACAAATCCCTGACTTTCACTTGCAACGATTGATTTACTTCATAACCAACAAGCGTTCTCTTGCCTGTTTTATATTCGTATTCATAACGAGGATTAATGCTAAAATTAATGGTTTTTAAATCTTTATCTTCAATCCCCTCTTCTTTCAAAAAACCGGTTATCTTATTCATTTTGGAAGTATTTTCTGCCATTGCTTCGGCAACTGTTTTAGCTTCAGTTACAACTGAAAGATTTACAAGTCCAACATCTGGTTTAGTATAAACTTCGCCGGTATCAGAAACAGTAATAGAATTTACTTTTTGAAACTCTTGGCCAATATATCTTCCTCTTCTAAACTCGTTAATGGCTTTTAGAGTTCCAAAGGCAATCAAAACTACCATCGCCACACTAATTATAATAATGAGGCTAATAAAAATTTTTGATTGATAAAATTTCTTTTCCATAATAGTTTTAAACCCTAAATTCTAAACACTAAATTCTAAATATAAATAATATTTAAATCCAAATATTTAAAACGGTTTTGAATTTTGGTATTTAGAATTTATTTAGAAATTAGGTATTAGAGTTTATCCTTCTATATCTATTCCCATTGATCTTGCTGTGCCTTCAACCATTTTTATTGCCGCTTCTAAATTATCAGTGTTCAAATCAGGCATTTTCCTTTCGGCAATTTTTTTAACATCCTCACGAGTAACTTTTCCTGCTTTCGTTTTAGGTGTTGTGCCAGATCCTTTTTCAATACCCGCGGCTTTTTTGAGAAGCGCTGAAACAGGCGGCGTCTTTAATTTAAATTCAAAAGTTCGATCTTCATAAATGGTAACCTCTGCTGGCACAATATCACCAACCATATTTTTGGTGGCTTCATTAAATTGCTGACAAAATTGGGCGATGTTGACGCCGTGCTGAGCTAAAGCTGGTCCAATTGGTGGCGCTGGATTAGCCTGACCAGCAGGAATTTGAAGTTTTACAATTGTTTTAATCGGTTTAGCCATGATAATTTTATTAAAATAATTATAAACTTATTCTTTTATATTTTCTTTACTTGTAAGGGGTCTAATTCTACGGGCGTTTCCCTCCCAAAAATCGGCACCATCACTTTAATTCTTCCTCTTTCTTGATCAATTTCTGAAATTTTTCCTTCGTTATCTTTAAATGGGCCGTCAATAATTTTAACTATTTCACCCACCTGATACTCAATTTTAAAGCGCGGTTCTTCTGGGGTCATTCTTGCCATTAAGGCCTCAATTTCCTCTTTTGAAAGCGGCGTTGGTTTTGTCCCTTCAGCTCCTACAAAACCAGTCACTCGAGGAGTATTTCGAACAATATACCAAGAATCCTCATCCATAATCATATCAACCAAAACATAGCCAGGATAAATTTTTTCTTCTATCAGCGTTCTCTTGCCGTTTTTTATTTTTAATTTTTTCTCTTTTGGGACAATAACATTAAAAATTTTATCATCCATTCCTAAAGATTCTACGCGCTGTTTTAAATAGCGCTCTACCGCATCTTCGTAGCCTGAATAAGTATGAACAGCATACCAATGACGATTAGGCGACTCTTTAACCTCTTTAATTTGTTTTTCTTTTTTAACCTGTTTAGACATATTAACTAAAAAAATCGGGACAAGAAAGTGATAAAAATAAAATCAAGCAAACCTAAATACACGACAAAAACTAATGAAATACCAATAACAACAAACGTCAGACGAAGAGTTTTTTGTTTAGTCGGCCAACTTACCCGACGCATTTCCAAACGAGATTCTTTTAAATAATTTTTTAATCTTTCAAACATATTATTTATCAATAATATAGAAGATATTATTTATAATAATATAAAAGATGTTATTTAATATTATGAAGTTTTTCGCTCACTATAGTATATCCGCATCAATGCTTTTAGGCAAGCCCTTTAAATATCTAAATTTTTCACTGTGGTTGCGTGAGCTTGAATAAAATATTTCCTTGGCTCCACTTGTTCACCCATTAAAATGTCAAAAAGTCGATCAGCTTCTTCGGCGTCTTCAATCGTCACAAGTTTTAATACTCTTTTTGCGGGATCCATTGTTGTTTCCCATAATTGCTCCGGATTCATCTCTCCTAAACCTTTATATCTTTGGACCGAAAAACCTTCTTTTAATGTTTTAGTAATTTTTTCTTTTTCGGCGTCAGAATAAGCATAATGAATCTCTTTGCCTTTCTGAATTCGATAAAGCGGCGGTTGAGCAATAAAAAGATGACCTTTTTCAATAATTTCCCTAAAATATCTGTAAAAAAGAGTTAAAAGAAGAGTTCTAATATGAGCGCCATCAACATCCGCATCGGTCATAATAATAATTTTTCCATATCTCAAATTTCCTAAATTGAACTCTTCGCCAATAGCTGTTCCCACTGCTGTCACTAACGCCCTAATTTCGTTATTAGCCAACATCTTGTCAATTCTAGTTTTTTCAACATTTAAAATTTTTCCTCGCAAAGGAAGAATAGCTTGAGTCGCGCGGTTACGAGCCATTTTTGACGAACCACCAGCGCTATCGCCTTCTACAATAAATAATTCGGCTTCTTCAGGATTACGAGTTGAACAATCTGCTAACTTCCCCGGCAAAGTCATTCCCTCCAAAATTCCTTTTCTTAATACCATTTCTTTAGCGGCTTTAGCGGCTTTTCTAGCTTTAGCAGCTAAAAGACATTTTTCAATAATAGCCTTTGCTTCATTAGAATTCTTTTCTAAAAATTCCTTCAAGGCCTCAGAAACTACCGCATCAACAGCGGTTCTTGCCTCAGGATTACCTAATCGAGCTTTGGTTTGCCCTTCAAATTGAGGCTCTCTAATTTTTATTGAAACAATCGCCACCAATCCTTCTCGTGCGTCATCACCAGTTAAATTTTCATCACTTCCCTTTAAATAATTATTAGCTCGAGCATAATCATTTAAAGTTCTGGTAAGAGCAGTGCGGAAACCAGTTAAGTGCATACCACCATCAGGAGTATAAATATTATTAGCGAAACTCATTTCCTGGTTTTCTATGCCTTGATTATAAAGAAAAGCTACCTCAACATTGATATTTTCATATGTTTTATTGACATAAAAAATTTCTTTTTGAAGCGGTTCGTTTGAACGATTTAACCATCTTATAAAAGAAAGGACGCCGCCATCAAAACAAAAAGCATGATAAAAATAAGGACTCTGTCTTTTATCAATAACTTCAATTTTTATTCCTTTAGTTAAAAAAGCCTGCTGACGAAGATGTTCAAGAATTCTTGAACGATTAAATTCAATTTTTTGAAAAATTTCTGGATCCGGATCAAAAATCACTTTAGTGCCAGTTTGTTGGCAACTGCCAATTTTTTTTACCTTAAATTTCGGTTTGCCTTGATTATATTCTTGGGCATATAAATTATTATTTCGACAAACTTCCGCTCTCAACCATTTACTTAAAGCATTTACTACTGAAACACCTACGCCATGGAGACCACCAGCAACCTTGTAAGATTGTCCGCCAAATTTACCTCCCGCATGCAAAGTACACATTACTGTTTCCAAAGCTGATTTTTTAGTTTGAGGATGAATATCAACCGGAATACCTCGACCATCGTCAGTAACAGCAATGCGATTATTTTCTAAAATTTCTACTCTGATATTTTTCGCATAACCAGCCATTGCCTCATCAATAGAGTTATCTACTACTTCCCAAATTAAATGATGAAGCCCATCAACACCAGTGGACCCAATATACATTGCCGGTCTTTTTCTGACTGGTTCTAAACCTTCTAAAACATAAATATCCTTCGCTTCGTAGGAAGGTTGTTCATTATTATTTTGAGAAGCAGAATTAGCGTTTTTTTGTTCTTTTAACTGCTCTTTTTTAGCGGGTTTTTTAGGCATTTTTATGTTTTTAGAAAATTAAAATACCCCAACGGGTATTTAAATTTTACCAAAAAATAAAGGCAAAAACAAGCTTAAACAGAAATCATCTTATTTGAGCTTTGAATTTCTTGATTAAAATAGAATGAATTTTTGCCATTCTTTCATCAACTTCTTTATCGGTTAAAGTTCTATCTTTATGTTGGAAAATTATTCGAAAAGTTAAACTCTTTTTATTCTCTTCAAAATTTTCGCTTTCATATTCATCAATTAAATCAACATCCTGAATTAAAACTGGATCACTTAATTGAATTTCTTGCATTATTTCGCCAATTCTTATCAAACGATCAACTAAAATAGAAATATCTCTTATCACCGTGGGATATTTAGACAATGGTTCATACTCAAATTCTTCCTCAACAATTTCTAATAATTTTTCTAAATCAATTTCAGCAAAGGCAGAATTTTCTTCATCATTTTTTAAAACCCCAATCACTTGATTTTGAGAATAAATTTCAACAGAATTTTTTGCTTCTCGAAAATCAAAATCAACCAAGCCAATCTTTCTAAACAATTCCTCAACAACACCCTTCAACTCGTAAAAGGTTTCTTTTTTGATTTTACTAATTTTATTACCAATAGCGATGCCTAAACGTAAACATTCTAAAATATTTGCATTGCTAGAAGAAATCCTGTTTTTTGCATCGCGATAAAAAACTTTTCCAATTTCAAAAATTTTTACTTCATCAAAAAAACGAAAATTATCCTTGATATTTTTTGAAAGAAGTGGAAGTAAGCTTGGTCTTAAATATTTTTTATCTTCCGCAATTGGATTTTCCAGTTCTACTAATAACCGATCCCAATCATTTGGATGGATTTGTAGTTTTAAATCGCTGTCTCCAATAAAAGAATAGTTATAGACCTCATCAAAACCAAAACCTCTTAAAATATTTCTTATTTTATCTTTTAAAATTATTTCATCTTCAAAACCAGCGGGAATTAAATGAATATGCGGCGCTAAAGATTTAAGATTGTTATAACCGATAATTCTTGCCACTTCCTCTGCTAAGTCTTCAAAAATCTCAACATCGGTTCTGATTGGCGGGACTTCAACCAAAAAAGAAGATGGCAAATGAGATTTTTTATCAAGCAAAACTTCAAATCCTAATCTTTTTAAAATATTAATAATTTCTACGGCTTCGCTTTTTATCCCAATAAGTTTGTTAAATTTTTCTACCTCAAAACGAATTATTTTTTTGCTATCTTTTTTCACCCGCACATCAATTAATTCGCCAACTTTGGCGCCAGCGATTTCTTTTAAAAGATCGCGAGCTCTATTCATAGCTAAAATAGCCAATTCGTCGCTAATATTATGAGAAAAACGAACGCCCGCATCTGTAACTAATCCAATTTTTTTCTGAGTTTTATAAATATTGACACCATCAAAATTGGCCGCCTCTACAACAATTCTTCTAGTATTTTTTGTAATTTCAGCTTTTTTGCCACCTTTAATCCCGGCAATCGCTAAAACACTTTCCGAATTTTTCGCGAATCCATCTGCAATCACTAAAACATTTTCATCTAATTCGTAAATTTCATTGTCTAGGGTTGTAATTTTTTCTCCTTTTTTGGCGCGCCTTATTACAATTTGCGTTTCGCCATTTGATTTTTTTTCAAGCTTATCATAATCAAAAGCATGCATTGGTTCACCCAACTCCAACATTACATAATTAGTAATATCAACAATATTGTTTATCGGCCGCAAACCGCAACTTTTTAAAACATTTTGCATCCATTTTGGCGACGCTCCAACTTTAACATTCTCAAAATATTGACCGACATAGCGAGGACAAAGATTTTTGTCCTTAATCATTACCTCAAATTTTTTAGAGACCTTAACCGGTTTTTGCGTTTTTGTTTTTGGCAGTTTAAGCTCTAAATTCAAAATCGCCGACAATTCTCGCGCCAAACCAATATGCGAAGCCGCATCAGAAAAACGATTCGGATAAATAGAAACATCTATCACATCCCCTCCCTCACCCTTAGATAAGGGTGAGGGATCTGCCGCTTCAAAGGCGTGCATATTTAACGCATTAATCGCTTGCTGCTTACTTTTTAATCCCGGAACTAATTTTTTTAAAAGCGTGTAGCTAAATCGCATAAGATTAAAATTGTTTTATAAATCTTAAATCTCCGCTGTGGAATAAGCGAATGTCAGGGATACCATATTTAATCATTGCTAATCTTTCTAATCCTACACCAAAAGCAAACCCAGTTACTTCGTAAGGATTATAGCCGACTGCCTTAAAAACATTTGGATGAACCATCCCCGCTCCCATCACCTCTAGCCAAGATGATTGATTTTTTGCCTTTTCTATTTTTATATCTACTTCAACGCCGGGCTCAACAAAAGGAAAATAACTTGGACGGAATCGAAAATCTATTTTTTTCCCTTGAAAAAACTTTTTGAAAAATTGTTCAATAATAAATTTAAAATTAGCAAGGGAAATATTTTCACCAACCATTAAACCTTCGATCTGGTAGAAATTAGTTTCATGCGAGGCATCTGTCGCTTCATAACGAAAAACCTTGCCAGGAGCAATAATTTGAAATGGAGGCTGATGTTTTTCCATATAGCGAATTTGAACCGGCGAAGTATGGGTGCGTAATAAAAATTTTTCAGATTTTGAAGAGTTTTTTATCCAAAAGGTATCCCAAACATCTCTGGCAGGATGATTTTTGGGAATATTTAAAGCATCGAAATTGTAATATTCATTTTCAATCTCTGGACCTTCAACGACAGAAAAATTCATTGAAATAAATATTTGTCTAATCTCTTGCTCTATCTTTGTTAGAGGATGCAAGTGGCCAGCTTTCGGCTTTAAACCAGGACGAGTAATATCTAAATTAGTTTGTAGTTTATAATTTATAGTTTGTAGTTGTTTTAATTTTTCATTTAAAGCTTGTTCAATGTCTTTTCTCAAAGCATTTGCTTGAGAACCAATTTCTCTTCTTTTTTCAATTGGCAAATCCTTCAAAGAACGCAAAATTCGCATCAACTCTCCTTTTTGACGTCCTAAATATTTAATCCGAATTTCTTCAATTTCTTTTAAATCTTTTGCTTTTTCTATTTCTTCAAAAAAATTTTTTCTAATTTCGTTAATGTCCATGTTTCTTGTGTCAGGGGTGGGGATCGAACCCACGACCTTGGCGTTATGAGTGCCACGCTCTAACCAACTGAGCTACCCTGACTCCTCACTCTTGAAAAATAGAATTTATCATTTAAGAGTGGCGAGCGGGCCGGACGGGATTTGAACCCGCGTTCTCCACTGTGACAGAGTGGCGCTTTTGCCGGACTAAGCTACCGGCCCATTTTTATTACTTTACAAAAAATTCAATAATCTTGCAATCTTTTCGTTTTCAATTATAATTTAAATGCGGGGTGGACCACCGGTAGGTCGGGAGGCCCATAATCTCCAGAAGCAGGTTCGATTCCTGCCCCCGCAACAAAACTAAATTTTATTTCTTTGTATAGTTTTCGTATTCCTTACCGATAGATAAAATTTCTTCCTCGCAAAACGGTTTACCAATAAGCTGAAAACCAACCGGTAAATTAGGTTTGAGATTTTGAGTTTTAAAATTTAGATTATGAGCAGGAATTGAAATTGCTGGCAAACCCGCTAAATTTACAGGAATAGTAAAAATATCAGAAAGATACATTGATAAAGGATCGGTAATTTTTTCGCCTATTTTGAAAGCAGTAGTTGGCGAAACTGGTGTCAAAATAACATCAACTTCTTTAAAGGCCTTATCAAAATCTTCTTTTATCAAACGCCTTACTTTTTGCGCTTTAAGATAATAAGCGTCGTAATAGCCAGCTGATAACACAAAAGTGCCTAAAATAATTCTTCTTTTTACTTCCGAGCCAAAACCCTCTCTGCGTTGCTCTGAATAGATTTTTTTAAGGGTTTGGGGGGCGCCCCTTAAAGACATAGTTTGTCTCGCTTCACGAGATGTCTCGTCAGGAGATAGTTTGCTGTAACGCAGGCCGTCATAGCGCGCTAAATTTGTGCTTGCTTCTGCTGGCATAATAATGTAATAACAAGCAACAGCATATTTAGTATGAGGCAAACTTATTTCTTTTATCTTAAAATTTAATTTTTGAAAATTTTTTATCACCTCAGCCATTGCCTCCTCTACTTCTTTGCTTAATCCCTCTTTTTCAAAATATTCTTTAGGAAGACCAATGGATTTAGGAGTTTGTAGTTTGTAGTTTGTAGTTTGTAGTTTTGGATCAATTGAGGTTGAATCTAAAGGATCTTTTCCTTTTATGGCGTTAAATAAAATTTCGGCGTCTTCAACAGTTTTTGTAATTGGCCCAATTTGGTCTAAGGAAGAAGCCATAGCAATCAAACCAAAACGAGAAACTGCTCCATAAGTTGGTTTTAAGCCAACCACCCCACAAAAACTCGCTGGTTGACGAATAGAACCACCAGTATCAGAACCTAAAGCCGCTATACATAAATCAGCCGCTACCGCCGCCGCAGAACCACCAGAAGAACCTCCGGGCACTCTTTCTAAATCATGAGGATTACGAGTTATTTTAAAACCGGAGTTTTCAGTGGACGAACCCATTGCGAATTCATCAAGATTTGTTTTCCCTAAGAAAACAGCATCGGCTTTTTTTAATTTTTTAATAACCGTCGCATCGTAAACAGCGCGGTAATGTTTTAAAATTTTTGAAGCAGCCGTTGCCGGCTCATTTTCGATTAAAATATTATCTTTAATAGCTAAAGGAACGCCAGCCAAAATATCGATATCTTTATTTTTTGAGATATCATCATCTACTTTTTTAGCTCGGCTAATGGCATCGGTTTTGTTTAAACTCAAATAAGCTCCAATTTTTTCGTCTTCAAGCTCAATTTTCCGGTAATAATTTTCTACTACTTCTATTGCTTTAAACTCTTTCTTTTTCAAACCTTCGTGAAAATTTCTAATTGTCATAAATTTATAAAAATACCTTATGTTAACAATCTAAAAATCGCCTTATTCAAACACCGGCGGTATTTTAAGAAAGTTATCTTGATTTTCTAAAAATTGTTCAGTTAATTTTTCTTTTTTGAATTTTTCCTCTTCTTCTCGAAAAATATTTTTAGCAATCGTCCCGCCCATCATCGGTTCAACGTTTTTAGTGTCAATCTCTTTTAATAAATTAAAATAATCAAGAATTTTTTGCAGATCTTTTAAAATTTTTTCTTCTTCTTGTTCTTTTAATTCAATTCGTGAAAGTTCAGCCAGATATTTTAAAGTATTTTTATTAATTAAATTGTCCATTAAGTATATTATAGCAACTTTTATTGAATAAAAACTAATCAAACTCAGGCTTTTAAATTAATCATCTTTATCACAACATCCCTTTTTTTATTAAGAGCTTTGAATTAATTTTAAAAATTCTTTCTCATTAAGGATTTTAATATTTAATTTTTTAGCTTTTTCATATTTTGAACCAGGATTTTCTCCTGCTACCACATAGTCGGTTTTTTTGCTAACAGTTCCTGAAACTTCACCGCCTAATTCTCTGATTTTTTCTTTAGCTTGTTCACGACTCATTGAAGATAAAGTTCCTGTCAAAACAAATACTTTACCTTTTAATTTGTAATTTGTAATTTGTAATTTGTAATTTGTAATTTGTACTCCGACTTTTTCTAATTTATTTAGAAATTCAATGTTCCTTTTATTATGAAACCAATCATAAATACTTTGAGAAACTTTTGGGCCGATGTCAGGAATTTGTTGCAGTTCTTCGATTGTCCATTTTTGCGCTTGTTTAATAAAATCTTTAATTTGGAATTTGGAGTTTGAAATTTGAAATTTATCAGCTAAAAGCAAAGCTGTCTCTTCGCCTACATGAAGGATACCCAAACTGTAAATAAAACGATGGAGTTCAATAATTTTTTTTGCTTGAATTTCTCTAACAATATTTTGCGCTGATTTTTCGCCAAATCTCTCCAAAACCGCGATATCCCCTTCTTTTAATTCAAAAATATCAGCCGCGTCAGAAATCAATCCTTCATCTAAAAACCTATCAATAATTTTTGGCCCCAAACCTTCAATATTAAAAGCTTTTTGAGAAACAAAATGTTTTAAAAATTCTCTATGGCGGGCGCCGCAATTCGGATTAGAACAACGATAAATAGCGCCATCTTTAATAACCGGCGCGCCATCAACCGGACACTTTTTTGGCATTTTAAACTCTTTTTCTTTTCCGGTCCGCATTTCTTTTATTACTTTGCTTATCTGCGGGATAACATCTCCAGCTCGACTCACAATCACCGTATCCCCTATTTTTACTCCTAATCTTTTAATTTCATCTTCATTATGAAGAGTAGCGTGCGTGATGGTCACACCACCCACCTCCACTGGCTTTAAAACCGCTACTGGCGTTAAAGCGCCGGTCCGACCAACCTGCACTTTTATATCTTCCAAGATGGTTTCTGCCTCTTTCGGAGAAAATTTATAAGCAATAGCTCCTCTTGGCGCTTTCCCAACCACTCCTAATTTTTCAAAAATCTTATTATCGTTAATTTGAACAACTATCCCGTCAATTTCGTAAGGCAGTTTTTCCCGGTTTTTATACCAGAAATCATGAAATTCAAATACTTCGTCCAAATTTTTACAATATCTGTTATATTTATTATTTGTTTTAAAACCTAAAGCTTGTAAAATGGCGTGCGCTTCTTGATGAGTCTTTTGAGAAAAATCCGAAACTAAAATATAGATATTGGAATCTAATTTTCTTTTAGCGGTAATTTTGGGGTCTAATTGCCTAATTGAACCAGCGGCTAAATTTCTAGGATTAGCAAAAGGCGAAAGCCCTAATTTTTTTTGTTCTTTATTTACTTTTTCAAAATCCTTTTTAGTAATTATTACTTCGCCTCGAACAACAACGCGTGAAAGATCTAAATTGTAAGATTTAGGATCTAGACCAAGTTTTATCAGGTTTTTTTCTACTTCTTTTAGCTCTAAAAGTTTTAAAGGAATGGCCTCAATTGTCTTTAAATTTTGAGTAACATCTTCGCCAATTATTCCATCACCGCGAGTAGAGCCGGTTTTTAAAATGCCATTTTCGTAAATCAACTCAATAGCTAAGCCGTCTAATTTTGGTTCGCAATAAAAATCAATTTTTTTAATTTCTTCTTTGGTTAAAAGCTTTGAAATTCTTTCCAGCCAATCTTTCATCTCCTCTTGAGAAAAAGCATCATTAAAAGACAACATTGGCGCTGGATGTTGAACTTTTTTAAATTCTTTCAATGGTTCTCCGCCAACTCTTTGCGTTGGCGAATCAGGCGTAATGAATTCCGGATATTTTTGTTCCAAATCAAAAAGCTCCTTTTTTAAGGAATCTAAAGCTTCATCAGAAATCAACGACTTATCTAAAACATGATAGGCATAGCGATAATAGTTTATTGTTTTTTTTAATTGCTCTATCCTTTGCTTTGCTTCCTGTTTTGTCATTATTAAAATTATTTGAAGTATTTTTTGTAATTATTTTTGTTCTTGAAGAGTCATTTCAAAAGCCCGGTAAATTCGCGAAGAATTGCCAATAGATTTTATAGTTACGCCACCTTGTTGAGTTAAACCTCCACTAACCGTGACCGTGGTGCTAGCTTGATTATCAAAATTAATATTAACTGTTTGTGGATCACATCTTCTGTTATCAGGATTACTAATATTAAGACAATACAAAGCCCATTCTATGCCTGCATCCGCTGCTATAATGGCTTTTGTGGAATTAGTAATATCTGAAGATTGCCTAATTTGATAAGTCATTAATAAACCGCCAATAGTTGTGACTGCCAAAAGCAAGCCGCCCAAGGTAAGAACAGTAATAAGCATCACCTGACCTTTCTCATATATCATGTGTCTTGGATCATGGATCATAGTAATTTACATTATAGCAAATTTATCAAAAAAGACCATGCTATAAGCATGGTCTTTTTATTGAATTAAAAATTATAAACTTTAACCTTAGGGTCCCCGAAAATTTTTCTAAACTTCTCTTGAATTTTAATAGCTTCTTCCTCTAACTGATCATGTAGCTTGTCTATTTTTTCTTTTTCTTCCTCTGTTAGGTCTTCGGTAAAAATCCTCGTTGGGTATCTTCGCGAAGCAATCTGGCATAAATGAACCATTTCATGAACTAAAACAAAAGTTTTAGCTCCGGGCATCATCTCCACTACAGGAACGTATTGATTATTAATTTTCTTAAATCTAATGA
>Ga0315298_1008936_pt1 | contig 12563 bp, 13 predicted proteins | sample WHS_1_MG_FD_203077 | JGI IMG/M metagenome (GOLD analysis project Ga0315298, IMG submission 203077) | Extremophilic microbial mat communities from Washburn Hot Springs, YNP, Wyoming, USA - WHS_1_MG | ecosystem: Environmental > Aquatic > Thermal springs > Hot (42-90C) | place: USA: Wyoming...
TCATTAGTTTCGGAGGAAGAAAAACGATATAGAGCCCTTTCTGAAATAGGGGCAATTCCTGAAAATAGATATAGAGAAAAATTAAAAGAAAAGGTTAATTTAGAGAGAGAAATAGATTTAAGAGAGAATCAAATTAAAGAAAATTTGGTAAGATTGGAGAGATTAAAACACGAGATCGAAACTTTTAAAAACAGTTTTAACGAAAAACTTCTTTCAGAAATGGCAAATTCTTACGAAAAAGAACGTTTGCTTTCTTCTGATATTACAAACATTCGATTTAAAAAAAGTAAAAGATTTATAACTTCACCTGTAAATGGATATGTTCATTTACTTGCTATAAAAACTGTTGGAGGTGTTGTGACCCCAGGGCAACCCCTTATTAGTATAGTTCCTGAAAATACTCCCTTGATAATAAGAGCTATAGTTTTAAATAAAGATATAGGATTTGTTAAAGAAGGCCAAAAGTGCGTTATTAAAGTAGATACTTACGATTTTCAAAAATATGGGACTCTTAAAGGAGAAGTAAAGACTGTAAGTCCTTTTAGTATAGAGGATAAAGAATTGGGAATTGATGGATATCCTGTTTATATAAAATTAGATTCTACAGAATTAAAAACTAAAGACGGAAAGATTTATAAAATAAAGCCTGGGATGAGTGTTCTTGCAGAAATAAACATTGGTAAAAGAAGGGTGATTGAACTTTTTGTTTCTCCATTTATAAAGCACATTGATGAAGGATTAAAGGTTAGATAATTTACAAAAATTTATACTTGACTTTAGAAAAAATTTAAATTATATAAAAATATCTATGAAAAGGGTTCATGTGTTTATTTCTGGGAAAGTTCAGGGAGTTTGGTTTAGGTCTTATACAGAAGCAGAGGCTAAAAAATTAGGGGTAAAAGGTTGGGTAAGAAATCTTCCAGATGGAAGGGTAGAGGCTGTCTTTGAAGGAGAAGATAAAGCAGTAGATAAAATGGTTGCCTGGTGTTATAAAGGATCTCCCTATTCAAAAGTAACAGATGTAGAAGTTATAGAAGAACCATACAAAGGTGAATTTACTGATTTTAGAATACGCTACTAAATTTTAAAATGATAAATCCTGATAGATTAGCCTTAGAGTTTCAAACCCTTCTTCAAATAGAAAGTCCTTCTAAAAAGGAAGGAAAATTAGCCTATTACATAGCTGATATTTTTGAAGCCCTTGGATATAGGTGTTTTTTTGATAGGTCTTCAGAAAATACAGGTTCTGAGGTAGGAAATCTCATAGTAAAGATTCCAGGAACTTTGCCTTCCAATCCAATTTTTTTCTGTGCCCATCTTGATACAGTAGGACCCTGTGAAAATCCTAAAATAATCTTTGATAAAGGTGTCTATAGAAGTGATGGTAAAACTATTTTAGGCGCAGATGATAAATCAGGAATTGCCATACTTATTGAAATTGCAAAAGTTTTAAAGGAAAACGTATTTAATCATCCTCCCATAGAATTTATTTTTACCACTTGTGAGGAAATAGGGCTTTTTGGGGCAAAATATTTAGATCTTAGTTTAGTTGATGCTAAAGAGGGATTTGTCCTTGATAGCGAAAATCCTACAGAAATTATAAATACAGCTCCCTCTTCCTATCAGTTTCAAATTGAAATAAAAGGTAAATCGGCTCATGCAGGATTGGAACCAGAAAAAGGAATAAATGCTATACAAATTATTTCTAAAGTTATAGCTGATCTCCCCGTAGGGAGAATTGATGAAGAAACTACTATGAATGTGGGGATTATAAATGGTGGAAATTATGTAAATATTGTTCCTAATTATGCTTCTGCAAAAGGAGAAATGAGAAGTCATAAAGAAGAAAAACTTATAAATCTGCAAAAGATAATTCAAGATCAACTTGATAAGGTAATAGCTTTATATCCTAAAATAGAAGAAGGGCTTCCTTCTGGAAAAGTAAAATTTGAAAGGGTTTTTAAAGCCTTTAATATTCCTTTAGATGATCCTTTATGTAAACTTGTTCAAAAAGCTGGAGAAAAACTTGGCTTAGATATTACTTTTAAAAGAAGAGAAGGTGGTTCTGATGCCAATGTTTTTAATGAATACGGATTAAAATGTCTTATATTAGGAACAGGTATGCAAAAGGTACACACTACAGAAGAATTCATTAGATTAAAAGATCTTATTATTGCAGCAAATTTTGTTCTTGAAATTATAAAAACAAAAGGTGAAATGGGTTAAAAAGTTTCTTAATTTTTTCTTTCCTGAAAGTTGTAAAATCTGCCAAAAACCTTTAGAAAATAATGATATCCTTGTATGTGCTGAATGTTTTCAAAAATTGCCTTTTATAAAAATTTACTGCAAAAGATGTGGTAACCCTCTTGAAGAATCCTTAATCAATTATTTACCTAATAAAACCGTTACTTATTGTAGTTATTGTGAAACTAAAAAGCTCTATTTTGATGAAGCCTTTGTTGCTTTCGCTTATAAACCTCCTATCTCAGAATGGATAAAAGAGGTAAAATTTGGGAAAGATTTTTCTTTAGGGTATAAATTGGGTATCCTTTTAAGAAAAGCTTTAAAGGATCAAATTCCTGAAGTAGATTTGATAATACCTTTACCTTTATCTTTAAAAAGACTTAGAGAAAGGGGATTTAATCAGAGTTTTCTTCTAACATGGGGTTTTTTAGAAAAAAAACCTTCTCACAAATTTTTAAAACGCATCTTACACACTAAAGTTCAAACAGAACTTTCTCAAAAGGAAAGATGGGAAAATGTTAAAAATGCCTTTTTAGCAACTAATGAGGTTAAAGAAAAATCTGTATTAATAATAGATGATGTAATGACAACCGGAGCAACCTTAAATGAAGCTTCTAAAGCTTTAAAAAATAAAGGTGCAAATAAAATTTATGTAATGGTACTTGCAAGAAGTACTCTTTAAAGAGGAAATTATGCTAAAATTAAGTCTTTCCCAAATTGAAGTAAAAGATGATTTAGAAATTAATCTAAAAAAAATTAAAGATTTTATACAAATTTCTAAAGGAGATCTTGTTATTTTCCCAGAACTTGCTTTAACAGGCTATAAATTTAGATTTTCTTCTTTTTCTCAAGAAATTATTGATTCAGCCTTACAGGAAATTCAAAAACTAACTCATATTTATAAAAAATCCGTTTTAATTGGTGCCCCCTTTTATGAAAATAACCAAATTTATAATGCTGCCTATTTCATTTCCTCCCAAAAAATAGAAGTGGTAGCTGAAAAATTTTTACTTTTTCCAGAAATAGATAAAAATTTTACCCCTGGTAAAAAGAGAAAGCTTATTGAAATAAATGGTTTTAAGCTTGGAGTTATTATATGCTTTGAGCTAAGAAGTCCTGAAATAATAAGAAATTTAATAAAAGAAGGAATGGATATATTGGTTGTTGCTGCTCAATGGCCAGAGGCAAGAATAAATCACTGGGAAAGTCTTCTTAAAGCAAGAGCTATTGAAAATCAAATATTTGTGGTAGGTATAAATGCTATTTCAGAAATAGATAATATTAAAATACTTGGTAAATCCTTAGCCTTTTCTCCCTTAGGCAATCCTCTTTCAGAAGTATCAGTAGAAGAAAAAATTATAGAAGTCAGTATACCCAAAGAAAAAGATAAAATTCCTTATCCCCTTAGAACTCCCTATTTAGAATTTTTTGAAAAAGTAAAATCTATAGAAGAGTTAAAGGAACTTATTAAAAAAAGAAGAGAAAAAGGTCAGATTATGGTTTTTACCAATGGATGTTTTGATATTTTACATGTAGGACATATTCATTATTTAAGTTCTGCAAGAAGTTTGGGGGATTTTTTAGTTGTGGGTTTAAATAGCGATGAATCTGTTAAAAAAATAAAAGGTTCCTTAAGACCGATAAATTCTGAAAAAGAAAGAGCCTATGCGCTTTCAGCTTTAGAATGTGTAGATTATATTGTTTTCTTTGATGAAGAAACACCAGAAAAATTAATAAAGGAACTAAAACCTGATATTCTTGTTAAAGGTGCTGATTGGGAAGAAGAAAAAATCGTAGGAGCAACTTTTGTTAAAAGTTATGGTGGCAAAGTAGAAAGGATACCCTTTAAATTTGATGTCTCAACTACTAAAATTATAGAAAAAATTTTGAAAATTTATAAGATTTAAGCAATTTCATCAAGTAAATTAGCAATCATTGCGCGGGCAATTTCTTTATTAGAAACATTATAAGTACCTGATTGAATTTGTGCTTTTATTTGGGCAACCTTTTCTTCTCTAATTTCTGGCATGGAAAGAATTTTCTGAACTGCACTTTCTATCAATTTTTGGGATGAAACCTCTACTACTTCAGTCTGGGAAGAAGGTTTTTCTTTAGTTTTTGCAGATCCTACTTTTAAATTTTCTTCCTTTTTAGTTGCTTCTTTTATATTTTTAAGATCCTCTAAATTTTTGGGAGTATATCCACTAATTTTCATAAAGTCCACCTCAGTTTATATTATATATCGACATTATTTAATTTTACTTTAATGTTTTTTTAAATTTTTGTCAAGTTAAATTTTTTTCAAAACCTTGCAGTTGTGATAGGAGGTATAGCAAGTCTTCTAATATGGGTTTCTCTTTCTCTCCAGTCTTTAAGTGCCTTAACCCAAAGATCTAAATAAATTTTTTTACCCAGTAAAAACTCAAGCTCCTCTCTTGCCAAGGTTCCTATTTTTTTAAGCATTTTTCCGCCTTTACCAATGATAATCCCTTTTTGAGAATCTCTTTCAATAAATATAGTTGCCTGAATATATAAAAGATTTTTTTCAGGCTCTTCTCTTATTTCTTCTACTTTAACAGCAGATGAATAAGGAACTTCTTGATAGGTAAGTAAAAAGATTTTTTCACGGATTATTTCTGCAATAAGCAAATCTAATGGTAAATCTGTAACCCTTTCTGGTTCGTAATAAAAGGGACCTTCTGGTAAAAGCTTTACAAGTTCATCAAGCAATCTATCAAGCCCATCATTTTTTAAAGCTGAAATGGGAATAATGGCTTTAAAATCATAAAGTTTTGAAAAATAATCTATAATAGGGAGAAGTTCCTGCTTTTTTATAAGATCTATTTTATTTAAAGCCAAAATAGTAGGTTTATTAGCGGATTTTATTAAATCTAAAATTTTTTCTTCTTCAGGAATGCGATGAGTAACATCCATCACCCAGAGAATAATATCTACATCTTGCAAAACGCTTAGAGCTTCCTTTACCATCATTTGATTGAAAAGATCTTTCGCGGAATGAATACCTGGGGTATCAACAAAAATAATCTGAAAATTGTCTCTGGTTAAAATACCTTTTATATTAAATCTTGTAGTTTGGGGCTTTGGGCTTACTATGGAAACTTTAGTTCCTAAAAGTTGATTTAAAAGAGTTGATTTGCCCACATTGGGAAGACCAATAATTTCCACAAAACCAGATTTAGTAGTTTTTAAATTATTTTTTTCCATCACATTCTACCTTTTTTGTTAATAATTTTAAAGCCCTTTTAGCTGCTAAAAGTTCTGCTTCTTTTTTAGAAGCTCCTTTAGCTTTGGTGATTATTTCTCCATTTAGTTTAATTCCTACTTCAAATTTTGGATTATGAGAAGGACCTGAGACAGATAAAATTTCATATTCTGGAGTTTTATGATAAAATTTTTGAGCTAATTCCTGAAGTTGGGTTTTATAATCTTTTATTTTCTTTTGGCGAAATTTAATAAAATAAGGGGAAAACCAATTTTTAATCTTTTCAAAAGTAATAGAAAACCCTCCCTCTAAAAATATAGCTCCTATTAGTGCCTCCATAGCTCTTGCACAAATATTTTCTTTACTTTTTTTATCAAGTTTTTCTTCTCTTTTTCCAAGATAAATATAATCACAAAGATTTAATTTTTTAGAAATCTTTATTAAAGTATTTTTGCAAACAAGGTAAGCTCTTTTTTGAGTAAGAGCTCCTTCTCTATCCTCTTTAAATTTTTGAAAAATTAAAAGAGAAATGCACAAATTTAAAACTGAATCCCCTAAAAATTCAAGTCTTTCATTATCTTCCCAATTAATATCTTTATGGCTTATTTTATAGGATTTGTGAGTTAATGCACTTTTTAAAAGGTCTTTATTTTTAAATTTAAAATTAAGAGCTTTCTCTAAATCTTCCAGATTTTTTTCCATTATTTAGCAACAAGAAAGGCTGACCTAAATCTTCCTTTTTTAAGTTCTTCAGCTAATTTCAGTGCGGAATTAAGATCATTAGAAAGAAAAACTTGGACTCTATAAAAGATAGTATCATCTTTCTGAAAAGTTTCTATGTTTACTTTTTCAAATTCCCTTTCAAGTTCTAATTTTAATTTTAAAGCGTTTTGATAACATTTAAAAGCCCCTACTTGAAGATAAAATTCTCTAAATCTTATATTAGGAATATTTTTATAGGCTATTCCTTCATCTGTAAGTATCCCTTCACTTAAAGCTACTATTTTTACTTTGGCAAGTCCTTTCCCTATAATTCCTAATTCTTTTGCTGCTGCATAACTTAAATCTATACATCTATTTTCTACAAAAGGACCTCTATCATTTATTCTTACAACCACCTCTTTATCATTTTCTAAATTTTTAACCAGCGCATAGGTTCCTAAGGGTAAGATTTTGTGAGCTGCAGTAAAATCATGCATATTATAAATCTCTCCACTGGAACTCTGATTTTGATGAAAACCAGGACCATACCAAGAAGCTATACATATCTCTTCATAACCCTCTGCTGAGGTTAAAGGGAAATAGGTTTTCCCATCTATAGTATAGGGTTTAAGCCAAGCAGGAACTATTTTTGAATAACCTTCATAGCTATATTCTGGAGCTAACTTTGGAGGTCTTGCACAAGAAGTTAAAATAATTAAAATCCAAATAATATATAAAAATTTCTTCATTTTATTTCCCGCTTAGCTTTTCAGCTATTTTTTTAGCAAAATAAGTAATAATCAAATCTGCTCCTGCCCTTTTGATAGAGATTAAACTTTCCCAAAGAATTTTTTCTTCATCAAGCCATCCTAATTTGGATGCAGCCTTTATCATGGCATATTCTCCACTTACCTGATAAGCTGCTATTGGATAATTAAATTCATTTCTTAACATTTTTATAATATCTAAATAAGGCATAGCTGGTTTTACCATTATTATATCGGCACCCTCTTCTATATCTAAACTTGCTTCTCTTAAAGCTTCTCTGCTATTTGCTGGATCCATCTGATAGGAGCGTCTGTCTCCAAATTTAGGAGCTGATTCTGCAGCTTCTCTAAAGGGACCATAAAATGCTGAACAATACTTAACTGCATAGCTCATAATAGCCACATGAGAAAAGCCTGCTTCATCAAGAGCGGATCTTATTCTTTCTACTCTTCCATCCATCATATCAGAGGGAGCAACTATATCTGCTCCTGCCTTAGCATGAGAAACTGCGATTTTAGCAAGAACTTCTAAGGTCAAATCATTATCTACCTCTCCATTTTTTATAATTCCACAGTGCCCATGAGAAGTATATTCACAAAGACAAACATCAGTAATTACAATTAGTTCTGGGAAATTATCTTTAATTGCTCTTACTGCCTTTTGAATTATTCCTTTTTCTATATAAGCAGAGGTTCCTACTTCGTCCTTTTTATCAGGTATTCCAAAAAGTAAAACTGCCTTTATTCCTAATTGAGTAGCTTCTTTTATTTCTTCTAAAGCTTTATCAATAGAAAATCTATAAACCTCTGGCATTGATCTTATTTCTTGCTTAACATTTTTTCCTTCACAAATAAAAAGAGGATAAATTAAGTCATTTACCGTAAGATGGGTTTCTCTAACTAAAGATCTTATATTCTCTGTTCTTCTAAGTCTTCTGGGACGATATTCAGGAAAAAGCATCTTTCTTCCCCCCTTTATTCAAAACTTAATGCTTTCTCTAAATAATTATAAAATTTTTTAAGATCCTCTTTATAATTTTCTGTAAGATGTATCATAATAACTGGTTTTCTCTTCTCTTCTAAAGCTTTAAAATCTCCGCAGGCTTGAGCAAATTGTTGATCCCAAAAAGTATAATCCTCTCCAGGAATAATTTGTTCAGCCTTTCTTCCCTTTCTTGTGAAGATTATAAATCTTGCAAGTATAGGACCACCTTTATAAAGTTGACCAGAGGAATGTAAATATCTTGGACCAAAACCAAAAACAGTGCTACAATTTTTCTTTTCCCTTACCAAGGTTCTAAAATCTCTAAAAATCTCTTCTATTTCTGAATCAATAGGTAAATATGCTAAAAATCCTATATAAGTCCATGGAGAAAGGTCTTTAAAAAGTTTTTTAAGTAAAGCAGTAAATTTGGGGTATTCAATAGTTACAGTTTTTTCATAAAAAAATCCCCAGTTTGTTTCTTCATTTAAATAAAATTCTATTCCAAAATCTCTTTCTTTTTTGAATTTTTCTAAAAATTCTTTAGTTTTCTGTTTTGTAAGAACCACATCAGGTTCATCAAAAGGATTAAGGCTCATAAAATATCCACAAAGAGCTATAGCAAGCATCCATCTATAAACTTCTGCAAAAATTTCGTATCTATCTTCTAAGGAAATAGTTTTTACAGGAAAACCCTCTTCTCTTAATTCCATTATAAGTCTCTGATAAATTCTTTCTCTTCCTTTAAGAGTTAAATAAATAAAAGTTCTGTCAGTTCCGTAAACTATGGGGGAACCGGGAGACTCTCCTACTATAGGAACAATACCTGTATATTCCTTTCCTAAACTTTCTGCAACAAGCTGTTCTAACCAAAGGGTAAAGGGTTTAAGAAGGGGGTCACTTATAAAGGTGAGTTTATCCTGTCCCTTGATGTAACTTTCCACTAAAAATTCTGCCAAACTTGCAGAAAGATTATATCCCCAAGGAATATCAGGCAAACAGGCTTCGTACATATTTTTAGCATAATTTAGGGCTTTATTAATATCTAAACCAAGAAGGCAAGCTGGTAAGAAACCTATTTCAGTAAGCGCTGCATATCTACCTCCTATAAAAGGAGGATGGTAAAAAATTTTTCTAAAATTAAGTTCCTTAGCAAGATTTTCTAAAGGAGAGCCTGGATCAGTTAAAGCCACAAAATTTTCTCCAGGATTTGATTTTAAATTTTCTAATTTTCCCCAGAAATATTTAAATTGAGAAAGGGTTTCAATGGTAGTCCCTGATTTGGAGACTATTATAAATAAAGTTTTTTCAAGAGGAAGGTTTTCTATTTGAGCAATATTTTCTGGATCATTGGTGTCAAGAACATAAAAATGGGGATACCCTTCTTTTGGTCCAAAAATCTGTGAAATAACAAGAGGGAAAAGGGCAGAACCCCCCATCCCGCACCAAACTACATTTGAAAATTCCGCTTTTATTCTTTCTGCAAAATCTTTAAGCTCATCTATTTTAGATAAAATGTAATTAGGACCCTCTATCCAATCAAGTCTTTCTCTTATTTGTTTTTGAATTTCTTTATCAGAAGAAAAGATTTCTGGATTTTTTTTAAAAAGTTTTTCTAAGATTTCTTTTTTAGTTTCTTCAGAAAGATTTTTGGGTCTTTTTATTCTTCCAAGGTCTTTATAAGTTTTTTTAATAATAAAAGGCTTTTCTTGCATTAGAATCTCCTTTTAAAAAATTAATTCATTAATAAAAGACATTTTAAAGGATTGAAAGCTTTTGTCAAGTTTTGCTAATTCTTAAACTGATGTTTGTTAATTTTTAAGATTAATTTTATTTTTAAATTTTTTTTAAAGCCTAATTGAAATTTTTTAAAATTTACTATAAAATTTAAAAACTAAAAAGGAGGTGCAAAATGAGGAAGGGCTTCATTTTTATGTTATTCATTTTTATGTTATTTATGGTAAAAATTTCTTTGGCAACTAATGGAGATAATCTGATAGGTGTTACTCCAATTTCAAGAGGTATGGGAGGAATAGGAGTAGGGATGCCGGTAGGACCAGTTGATAGTGTATTTAGAAATCCAGCTTGGCTAAGTTATTATCCAAACTTTCATTTGAGTTTTGGTGGGATTCTTTTTATGCCCCATGTTAAAGGAAAAACAAATGTTACTCCAGCAGATCCCCAAAATCCACCTGCTTCTGAAACAAGTGATGCTAATATCTTTATTGTACCAGAAATAGGGTTGGTAAATCCTATAAATTCTAAGTTATTTTTTGGTCTTGGAGCCTACGGAGTTTCTGGTATGGGAGTTGATTATAGAAATAAAGATCCAAGATTAGCTAATATGCACACTAATTTATCTTTTATGAGATTTATTCCAGCTATAACTTATAAAATTAATGATAATTTTTCAATTTCAGGTGCAATTCATATAGCTTATGGTAGTCTTGATATGGGTGCAACTATGTGTAGTCCCCTTAATCCTTCAAATTGCTGGAATGCTGGAGGAGGAGCTTCTCAAGATTTTGGAATTGGTGCCCAAATAGGTTTAGCCTACAATTTTAAAGATTTCCTTTTTATAGGGTTAACCTATCAAACTCCGGTTAAAATGATTTATAAAGATGTATTTGATACCAATGGAGATAGAAATTATGAAGATTTAAAACTTACCCAACCCCAGGAAATTGCTTTGGGAATAGGAATTAAGCCTAATGAAAAATTAAAACTTGGTTTAGATCTAAGATGGATTAATTGGGAGGATGCAGAAGGATATGAGGATTTTCAATGGAAGGATCAGTGGGTTATTGCTATAGGTGGAGAATATAAGCCAATACCTAAATTAGCTTTAAGAGCAGGTTATAATTATGCTAAGACACCTATTAGAGGTGGTGCAAAAAATATTATGAATTCTAACAATATCCCTGATTTTGAAACACCCTTTAGTGATTTTAATATAGCCTGGTTTAATTTACTTGGCTTTCCTGCTATTACTGAACATCATGTTACTTTAGGATTAGGATATCAGTTTACTAAAAACTTTGGCATTGATATAGCTTATAAATACGCTTTTAATAAAAAAGTAAAAGCTACAGATAATATGGGAATGGGATTAATGGTTGAAGGACAAAATGAGCAAAATGCTATTTCTATAGGATTAAATTGGAAATTTTAAAATAAACTAAAAAAGGGGGTATAAGAAATGGAGGAGAGGAAGAAAAAAGTTGTTTTAATTTGTCCTGATAATAAATTAAATACTGTTTATCCTGCTCTTATTTTATCCTTACAGGCAGCAAGAGCAGGTGCAGAATCTATGATATTTTTTACTTTTGATGGAATTAAAGTAATTTTAAAAAATGGAATTAAAAAAGTAAAATGCTATCCCAAGGGATTTTTAGGTGCTATTCCAGGTATACCTACTCTTTTTACCAAATTAATGCTTAAACTGGCTGAAGAAAGAGCAGGAGTTCCTTCTCCTGATTTGCTTATGGAAATGTGTCAGATAGAGGGAGTGAAATTTTATGCCTGCCTTATGACTATACAAATGATGAAGCTTAAAAAAGAAGATTTCATTGAGGGAGTAGAAATAATTGATGCAGAAGGGTATATGAAAATTGCTTTAGAAGCAGATTTATGCATGTTTATTTAAAAGTTGAAAAAATCTATCTCCATATTAAATTTTAAATTGAATTTAGCGGGAGTGGCGGAATGGTAGACGCTCCGGACTTAGGATCCGGTGGGGATTTTTCCCCGTGAGGGTTCAAATCCCTCCTCCCGCATTTAAATAAATTTAAAGATTAACAAATTTTAACGAAAATAGATATCTGAAATATTAGAGGATGCATAATCAGCGATATTAGATACGAAAACTTCTCTATCTTCATTTGACATTTTTACAAACTGAACTCCAAAATAGGTATTAAAATTTTCTTTTTTTACCCATTTTATTTCACTTTCAGCTTTTATAGGATAATTCCATTTTATTACTAAATAAATATTTTCTTTTTTTCCTATAGGAAAATCTCGATCAGTTTTAAATTTTGCTCCTTCTATACTTATATCTAAAATTTCTACAGGAAAAGAGTGTCCACTTGAAGTTGCTGCCTTACCTTTCAGTCTTATTTTATACCTTAAGTATCTTCTTCTATCTATCATTATTTTTTAGTTTAATTACTAAAAAATAAAAGTCAAGAGGGCGAATTGCCTCATTAAAAATCTAAATGAAAATATATCGTTGCCTCACATAAAAATCTAATTGAAAATTTTCTCACCTTCTTCAAAAAAGATAAAAGGGGGTGAGAAAATGAAAAAGGAGTTAGACATGAAAGTGAGAAAGGTAATAAGTAAGACAGTAGCAGAAAGATATAAGAAATCAAGGAAAAAAGAGAAAAGCAGGAGTTGTCAATAATTTTGTGTCTCCTTCTCATAGTAAAATTTAAGGTTAAAAATTTGGTTTATTTCATAAGCTTTAGCTTTAAAAGCTGGTATTCCCTTTTTCCACTTATTCTCTTTTAAATTCTCTATCTGAAGCAAAATATTTATTTCAAGAATAGCCATAGATTGAAAATATCCTCCCAACCTTGCCCTTATCTTCTTGAGCAAACTATTCAAGCTTTCTACCCCGTTTGTTGTATAAATATGCTTTTTT
>Ga0315298_1008938_pt1 | contig 12556 bp, 12 predicted proteins | sample WHS_1_MG_FD_203077 | JGI IMG/M metagenome (GOLD analysis project Ga0315298, IMG submission 203077) | Extremophilic microbial mat communities from Washburn Hot Springs, YNP, Wyoming, USA - WHS_1_MG | ecosystem: Environmental > Aquatic > Thermal springs > Hot (42-90C) | place: USA: Wyoming...
AGCCGGTCGCCAGCATGTAGAAAATGGCCTCCATAATCCGCCGCAGCGCCACCGTTCGAGGCCGACCTCTATGCGGCAGTGGGGGCATGAACGGCTTGATCAAGGCCCATTCGGCATCGGTAAGGTCGCTTGCGTAGCGCAATCCAGCCCGGCAATATCGTTGCCGAGCGATTTCAGTCCAGGCCATCGTATCTCCGTTCGTCTTCGCAAACGAACTGAACCATAACCTACTGAAATCGTTCAACTATCTTTTTCGGTCCGGCTCTTATAGGCACTCAACTTAGCGGGATTATTCGCGAGCGCATTTCCTCTGATTTTTCTCAGGCGGGCTGTGCAACCTGACATCGTGCGGGCGTAATGGCTTACCGGCCGAACCTGGCTGCTTTTGGTGGGCTCTACGATGTGTTGGCGTTGGATGTGGCAGAGATCGGAGCCGGACGGGGCAAACGCCCCTGGGATCAGCTGACCAGCCTGGGCAGTCTGGCCAGGGCATAGCCGAGGATTGCCTGGTCCGGCATTGAGCGCGGCAGATGCATGCTGATCGAGCGTTTCAGGGTTTCGAGGCGGACGGCGAGTTTGATCAGGCGCAGGCGCAGGGTATCGAACTGGATACCACGCCAGCGCGACCGACGCGGCATCAGGGAGCGAAAACTCCACATCAGCCAGTAGGCGCCGATATGCAGAAACAGGCGCATCTGGTTGGCGCTGGCCCGCGAGCACGAGGTCCGGTCGGCCGCAAGATGGGTCTTCCACGCCTTGATATGGTTCTCGGCCTGGCCGCGCGCGCAGTAGATCTCTTGATACAGGGTGCGCGGGGAACCAGCCTTCAGGCTGGTGACGATGAAGCAGGTATCGCCCCCCAGCGGCCCGGCCTCGACGCGGGCGATGATCCGCTCGACGCGGTCCCAGCTTGCTGCGCCATCATTGAACTCTTTGAACCGCCGGATTTTCTCTCCCGGAGCCTGTTGCGCGCGCGCCGTGGTGCTGGCCTCCAGCGCGATGACGTGTTTGCGCAGCGTCGTGGTCGTGCGACGCCGAAGATGTAATCGAGGCGACGCGCTCGACAGAACCGCAGAACTGCCGGCGTGCAGAAGTGCGAATCACCGCGCAGCATGATCGCGGTACGTGGCCAATGGCCGCGGATGGCGTCGATCAGCCGGCGCAACCATTTGACGATCTGGGCCCCTTTTGGCCGACACGCCGGACGCAGCACCGCGGCGAGCATCCGGCCGTCGCCGTCGAACACCACAATCGGTTGAGATCCGTATTCGTTGTGGTGTGCGTTGAACAAGCAGAGTTGCTGCGCGCCGTGAGCGGCATCGAAGGTATCGTCGATATCCAGCACAATCCGGTTGGGTATGGTGCGGAAACTCGCGCAATAATGCTCGACCATCGTCAGGCCCATGCGCAGCAGCGCGCGAGGCCCGGGCAAATTCTCGGTGCGTGAAATCGTCGCTTGCGAGCACAGATCGCCCGCCTCGGGCAGACGCTCCATCGCGAGTTTGAACATCGGGTCGTTGCGCAACCGGTCGGCGTCGTTGCCATCCTCGTAACCGGCCGCGATCATCAACATGCGAAACCGAATGATCTCGTCGAGCCCATGCTGGACGCCCTCCGGCGTGCGCGGATCATCGATGCAGGCTGCCAACTGCGCGGCAATCCCCAGCCGCTTCTCGACCTCGCGTAATGCCAGCAGACCGCCGTCTGAGGACAGCATCTCGCCGTCGAAGCGGGCCAGCACCGGTTTGCCGGCGACAGGTGACAGACCGGGGAGGCATGGGGGCGTTTCAACCGTGGCGGGCATCGCGTTCCATGCTGATGAAGATTTGGTCTCGACACAACATTCTTACATCAAATCAACGGCTTACGCTATGCCTGCCAACCCTCATGCATAATTCAGGCTAGTTGTTCCATACTGTCAAGTGTATCGGAGGTTCCATGCTGAAACACAGCAATCGCTTTAACGACCGCTTCCTTCGTCGGCGACTTTAAGAAAACAGTCCCAACCAGAGCTTTCAAGTCAAGGATCCTTCCAGAGAAGGGCTCCAATACTCGACGATGTATAAGGGGGTCATGTTCCTCGTCAGCCGGGGACACGCTTATCGTGACCATGCGACCGGCCCATCGACCAATCCCCGCTTCGGGGGCCCTCCCGAGGCCGTAGAGACCGCGATCATCGAAGATGCTTTCAAACGCTGGAAAAGCGGGATGCTGAAGGGCAGTGTAAAGATCGCCGCTGGCGGACCCGGGATCATCTTCAGGGATCGTGTCCCGTGTTGTGGTGTAGGAGCGGGTCTCCTGAGCAGTGTTGTCTGCTCTGTTAGGCTGCGATTGGGGGCAGGCTGACGGGGGGAGTATCGCTCAAGGGTGCGATGGTTTCCAGCGTCATGTAGCGGGCGCGCTGTACGGACCATTCGTCGTGCTGCTCGAGGAGCAGGGCGCCTATGAGGCGGGCGACGGCGGCCTCGTCAGGGAAGATCCCGACGACATCGCTGCGACGCTTGATTTCGCTGTTGAGGCGTTCGAGCGGGTTCGTGCTGTGCAGTTTGGCGCGGTGCCGGGCTGGGCTGGGCTGGGAAGTTCATGTAGGCGAGAACGTCGGCTTCGGCATCGTTCTGGGCGAAGGCGGTACCGATCCAGGCGGCACGATGCGCCGCTGGGTCTTGCCGGCATAGGCCAGCGCGTTGCGCATGAAATGAACCCGACAGCGTTGCCAGGTGGCGCCGAGTATCTTGCCGATCGCGGCCTTCAGCCCCTCGTGCGCATCGGAGACGACGAGCTTCACCCCGCGCAGGCCGCGCCGGGCAAGGCTGCGCAGGAACTCGACCCAGAAGGGTTCGGCCTCGCTATGGCCGACGGTCATGCCGAGCACCTCGCGTCGGCCATCGGTGTTAACGCCAACCGCGATGATCACCGCGACCGAGACGATATGGTGACCGCGGCGGGCTTTGACGTAGGTGGCGTCCAGCCAGACATACGGCCAGTCGCCTTCGAGCGGCCGCTCGAGGAATGCCTGGACCCGCTCGTCGATCTCGGAGCAGAGGCGGGAGACCTGGCTCTTGCTGATCCCCTCCATACCCATGGCCTTGACCAGATCGTCCACCGACTGGGTCGAGATGCCCTGGACGTAGGCTTCCTGGATCACCGCGGTCAGCGCCTTCTCCGCCATCCGCCGCGGCTCCAGGAACGCCGGAAAGTAGCTGCCCCGCCGCAGCTTCGGGATCCGCAGCTCGACAGCGCCGGCCCGGGTCTGCCAGTCCCGGTCGCGATAGCCGTTGCGCTGGTTGCGTCGCTCGGCCGTGCGCTCGCCATGCGCCGCACCACAGAGCTCCTCGGTCTCCAGTTCCATCAGCCGCTGCGCCGCAAAGCCAATCATCTCGCGCAGAAAACCGGCGTCCGAACCCTTCTCAAGCAGTTCACGAAGGGCGATCTTGTCATTGGTCATCGTGGGGGTCTCCCGGTCAGAGTTGTTGTTCGCAACCCAACCCTACCCAAAATCCCCGCGATGGCCGCCAATCAGCCCGCCGCCCTCAGACCCTCAACGGTCACGGCGGCTGGCTGATCAGCGGTCTCCTACACCACCACCAGGGACACGACCCAGTGGAAGGATGCGCCATGCGGCTACAGCCTGCCGAAGACGCTCTACAATCAGTTTATCCGCTGGAGCCGCCTTGGCGTGTTCAGCCGCATCGTCGTGGCCCTGGCGACCGAGGCTGACATGCCGGAACGGCTGATGATCGACGCCACTCATCTGAAGGCGCATCGCACCGCGGCCAGTCTGCTTCAAAAGGGGCTTGTCCACGCTGTATCGGGCGCACCAAAGGCGGCCTGAACTCGAAGCTTCATGCGGTCTGCGACGGACAGGGCCGCCCGATCATGTTGCATCTGACCGAAGGCCAGATGAGCGATCACAAAGGTGCGGCGATGATACTGTCCGCCATGCCGTCGGCCCGCGAACTGCTCGCCGATCGCGGCTACGACAGCAACGCCTTCGCGCCGCCCTCCTCGAACGCGGTATCACGCCCTGCATTCCATCAATCAGAAGTCGGAAAGATCCGCTACCACACGACAAGGCGCTCTACCGCCAGCGCCACCGCATCGAGAACATGTTCGGCAGCCTCAACGACTGGCGCCGCGTCGCTACACGCTACGATCGCTGCGCCCACACTTTCTTCTGCGCAATCTGTCTCGCTGCAACCGTCAAATCCTGGCTCCCATAGTGAGTCGTGAGGCTAGCCAAGAACACGGAAGGCAAGCACTGGTAGGTCATCCATCGTTAGAACCTCAGCCCTTGCCGGAATCGGGCCAATCTCGAAGATACGTCGGAGATCGCTTGGAGTTGCCTTTACGCCGAGCACGATAACCTGGACAATCGGCCCTTCCTTCAAACGAACATGACCGTAGACATATGGCGCGATCTTCTCAAAACGTGGGTGACACGCTGGAGAAATGTTATGCGTCGCCAGCAGAAGTGTGCCTTCACCGCTCAGATCCTTTGGCTTTACCTTCCAACTACCGCAATGCTCGCAGCAGCCAGTCGGTGGAAATGTGTACTTGCCGCAGACCTCGCATGTGATTGCCCGGAAGACGCCCTTGGCCAGCCCTTCGTAATATGCGCGTATGGCATTCGGCTGTTCGGCAACGGCTTGCATGTCAGATGCTCCCGAGGACAACCACGGTGCCGATCATGGCATAGCCGTGGGTATGAATAACGGAAATTTCCGGTACTTTGGCGATCTGACGTGGTCCTGCCTGACCGCGCATTTGGAGAACGGCCTCGTACGTGTCCGTGCCGGCGCTGGCGCCCCAAGCATGCCCGAAGGCGTGGCGGCCACCATGCGTCGACATCGGCCGATCGCCGTCAAAGCGCAGTCGACCATCTCGAGCAGCTTCAAGGCCGTTCCCTGGTTTCAGATAACCAATTGTCTCCGCGGTACAGATACCTGAGATGTGAGAGCAGTCATGGGTATGCAAATAGTCGATGTCGTTTGCATTGATTCCAGCCATATCGAAGGCCGCGTCGATTGCGCGCTTGTCGAATTCCCAAAAGGTGGGATCTTCGCCGTACCAGGGCAGATCGCTATAGCTGATACCAAAGCCTCTCAGTTCGACAGGCTGCGACTTGCCGCCCTTGGCTAAATCTGCCCGGGTAAGGACCATTGCGGACGCCCCATCAGCGGTGGTGACCAAACTCAGGAGGCGAGAGGGCCAGGCGACGAACGGATTGTGCTTGTCGGACCGCCAATAGTCGAACGCGTCGGAAAAGCCTTCACGTGCCGCACGATCTTCAAGCTTCTCCTGGATATTCGCCTTCCGGTTCATCGAACCGTGCAGGCGTCGCGTGCGGCAGACCTCGAACATACCGCGATCGAAGTCCTCAATCGAAATGCCGTACTTTCGACAGTAGCCAAGGGCGACCAGGCCGTTATAGGTGGAGAAGATGTCATAGCCTTGTGGAACGCCATATGCCTGGTTGACAGCCATGTCGGTCCATAGCCAGGTCTGCTGGTGTGAGATCGGCTCGCGTTCGTAGGGGCTGTAGCCTTTCACCTTCGTGCGTGTCGTTTCCAGACCATATACCAGCACAGTGTCGTAGACGCCCGCGGCGATCGACATAGCGGCGAGCGCCGCGCCAACATTTGTGGTCGAGCATTGCGCCTCGAAATGGACGCCAGACTTGAACTGAGTGCCAGTCCATTTCGAGAGTTGAGAATATGTGCCCGGAACCTGCGAACTATGAACCATCGCATTTCCGGCAAATACGGCATCGACGTCCTGCCCAGTTAAACCGGCGTCATCGAGCGCCTCCTTGACGGCACTCGCGGTAAGTTCTTGGATGCTCATACCCTTGAGTTCCGGGGTTTCCAGGAGGTCGCCGAAGCGCGAGCAACCTACACCTGATATGACTGCGCGTTCCCTCAGCTTGTTCGCCATAGGTTTGGCCCCCTTAGCCGTATGCCGACAGCACTCACGAAAATGCCCCTAATGGCCGTGGCCGACGTGCCACTTGTAGCGACCGAATGCGCCACGCCGGCAGAAGATCGAGGAGCAATGTAGCCAATCATGTCCGGTTCCCGGCTGCCTTGATCCACATCAATCCTATTCAGTTTCCCACCGCGAAAAGCCCACAATACCCCTCGTTATGTTGGGATGTAGGGCCGGTGGCTTATGGTTCGAAGATTGCCGAGGCGATGAAGCTAAAGTGCCAGTTCAGATTGCTTGCCATCGACCCTGCCGATGGAGATCCCGACACACGCGCGGTCGATCTGGCGTTTTCCTGTGATGCACAGGTCGACTAGTGGTTCGGCCGTGAGATCCTGTCTTATGCGCGGGGTGCGGCCGATCTGCCCCGCCTGCAGGGCGCCGTACCATTGCTAAGGCGATGTCCGCGTCGTAGCTGTCGCCAACGCTATCGACGTACGGTCGGATGTCGACCTCCACAGGTGTTGGATGTATTTGATCGCGCCGGCCGCGCCGTCTTAGTCTCCCGCGAGACAACCAGGCTAACTCGACCGCCTGCACTACCGGTTCTAAACGGCTCAGCCGCGGCGGCGGGCGCCGCTCAGCAGCCGCTCGGCCAGCACCGCGACTATGATGACGGACCCGATCGCCGTGCCCTGCCAGTAGGGCGACACGTTGAGCAGGTTCAGCCCGTTGCGGATGAACAGCATGACGAACACACCGAACAGGGTGCCGATGATCGAGCCGCGGCCGCCGAACAGGCTGGCGCCGCCGATTACCACCGCCGCGATCGCGTCGAGTTCCAGGCCCTGTCCGCCGATCGGGTCGATCGACAGGATCCGCGACGCCATGAAGATCGCCGCAACCCCGCTCATCAGGCCCGAGATCACATAGGCCAGAACGCTCCACGTCCCAATCCGCAGGCCCGCGACCCGCGCCGCCTCGGCGTTCGAACCGAGCGCATACAGCGTCCGCCCGCCCTTGGTATGGTTCAGGAACCACCAGCAGAGCGCGTAGCACGCGATCAGCACAAGGAAATCCACCGGAATGTCGAACAACGAGTCCGCCGAAAGCGCGCCAAGGCCGGCCGGCAGTCCGCTGATCGAGTTCGCCCCGCTCAGCACATAGGCAAGGCTGCGCCCGACAGACATCATTCCGAGCGTGACGACGAAGGCAGCCACCCGCCCGTAGGTGATGATCAGGCCGTTGACCAGCCCGGCCGCGGCGCCCGCCGCAAGGCAGAACAGGAACGCCGCCGGCATCGGGACATGGTGCAGCGAGAGGCCGAGCACGATCCCCGTCACCCCAACCAGGGAGCCCACCGACAGATCGATGCCGCCGATCAGGATCACCAGCGTCTGCCCGAGCGCGAGCAGCCCGACCACGACCGACTGGCTCAGCAGGTTCAGCATGTTGTTGAGCGTGAGGAAATACGGCGAGATCAGCGACAGCACGGCCATCACCGCGACGACGACGAGCGACATGCGCAACTCGATCTGGGTCGCAAGCAGGGTGAGCAGCGTGCGGCGCGGCGCGGCGCCGGTCTGCCCGGTGAGGGAAGTGGCGGGTCCGTTCATGGGGGTCATGCCTCGATCCTGGTCTCGTTTGGAGCATCCCGCCGCTCGCCGAGCGCTGCGAGAATGTGTTGGGTCACCGCGGCAGCGTCGAAATCCGCCGGCGCCTGCCCGAAGGTCAGCCCGACAATCCCGAGGCTGTGGCCGCGCTTGCCGGAAATCGGCACCAGCAGGGTCGGGCGCGCGCCATCCGCTGCCCGGTGCAGCGCGCCGGCCGGCGCTCCCACCGCATGGGCGATCGCCGTCGCCGCGATTTCGGGAAAGCCGCCGGTGACGAAGCCGGGATCGGCCGATGGATCGTCGCCCACCCTGTCGAAGCAGAACAGCCGGCCGCCCTCGGCGGCCATCCAGTAGGCCGTGCCGCCATAACGCGCCACCAGTTCCCCGAGTACGGTGTGGGTCTTTTCCGCCGAGCTGCGAGGTGCGGCGAACATGCCGAGCTTTTCGATATCGATCAGTTCCGCGGGTAGTTCCGCAACGCTGGCGCCATCGCTGAGCACGGCGATGCGGTCCGACACGCCGATCACTTCCTCGAAATCCGACGATACCACGACGCAGGCAACGCCCTCATCGGCGATCCGGCGCAGCATCGCATAGATGCTGCTGCGGGTGCCGATATCGACGCCGCGCGTCGGCTCGTCGAGCAGCAGCAGCCGCGGCGCGAGCACGAGGCCGCGCGCCAGGATCACCTTCTGCTGCATGCCACCGCTGAAATTGAGCATGTTTGCATCGAGCAGGCGCCGTTCCGGCAGTTCCAGCCGTTCGAGCAGCGCACGCACCGCGGCGCCGCGCATGCCATAGCCGAGCGTCACGGCGGAGCGTGCGCCGAGATGCGCGAGCAGCAGGTTCTCGCGTACCGAGAAATCCGGCACGATCGCCTGGCCCCGCCGGTCTTCCGGTATGAGGCCGATGCCCGCCCTTACCGCATCCCGCGGCGAGCGGGCCCGGAACGGTTTGCCGTCGAGCTCGATCGTGCCGGAGACCGGCTGGCGCAGGCCGAAAATCGTCTCGATCGTCTCCGAGCGTCCGGCGCCGACCAGCCCGGCGAGACCAAGCACCTCGCCGGCGCGAACCTCGAAGGAGACGTCGCGCACCATCGGCGGGCAGCTCAGATGGCTGACCCGAAGGATCACCGCGCCATCCGTGCGCCACCGGCTTCGGCCGCCGCGGTCGTAGATGTCCTGCAACTCGCGCCCCACCATCAGGCGCACCAGCTCGCCCTGCTGCAAGGTTTCGGTGGCAAGGCCGCTGGCGACGATCCGCCCCTCGCGCAGCACCGTCACCCGGTCGGTGACGGCGAAAATCTCCTCCAGCCGGTGCGATACGAAAATCAGCCCGTGCCCCCGTGTGGCGAGGCTGCGCATCAGCCCGAACAGCTGCTCCGCCTCGTGTGGTGAGAGTGCCGCGGTCGGTTCGTCGAAAATGATGATCCGGCTGTCCAGCGCCAGCGCCTTGAGAATTTCGACCAGCTGGCGCTGGCCGATGCTCAGCTCGCTCACCGGCATGTCGGGCCGCAGCACCTCGCTCTGGCCGATCTCGCCGATCAGCGCCTGCGCCTGCCGCCGCAGGGCGCGCCAGTCGAGCCGGCCGGGCATCGCGATCCGCGGCAGCATGATGTTTTCGAGCACCGAAAGATCCGGTGCGAGCGAGGTTTCCTGCGTCACCATGGTGATGCCGGCGCGGATGGCGTCGCGTGCGCCGGTATGGCGCAGCCGTGTCCCGTTCAGCAGGATCTCTCCGGAATCGGGCCTGATATGGCCCGAGATGATCCGCGAGAGGGTCGACTTGCCGGCGCCATTGGCGCCGACAAGAGCATGGATTTCTCCCGCGCGGAGATCGAACGCGGCACCGGAAAGCGCCTGGGTAACCCCGAAACGCTTCCAGATGTCGCGCAGTTCGAGCAGGGCCACGGCGATCCGCTCAGCTCAGGCCGAAAGTCGTCTTGCGGACGATCGGTGCTTCCTTGGCGACATTCGACTTGTCCACCACGATGATCGGGATCTCGATCCGCTTCGGGGGGGTCTGGCCGGCGAAATGCTGGAACAGAGCCTTCGCCGCTTCGGTGCCGAACAGGTAGGGCTGCTGCATGCCGGATCCGACGATGGTGCCATCCTCGATCATCTTGATAAACTCAGGGATGCCATCGAACGCCGCGACCTTCATCGTCTTCTGCCGGTGGGCGGCGCGGATTGCGCGCAGGGCGCCGATGGTCGGCTCGTCGGTCTCGACGAAGAGTCCGTCCATCTCGGGATGCGCGGTCAGCATGTCCTGCACGAACTTGAAGGTTTCATCGGCGGTGTAGGTCTGCATCTGCGAGAGCGCGACGCGCTTGATCCCGGCCTCGTCCATCGCCTGCATGAAGCCGGCGGTACGGTCCTTGCCGTTCTGCCGGGCGAGCGAGATCGTCACCAGGCCGACCGTGTTCTGCTTGCGGCCGGTTGCCTTGAGTTCAGTTGCCAGCACCTTGCCGATGCCGTAGGCGCCCTTGCGGTTGTCGGAGATGACGAAGGAGAGATACTCGCCGCCCGAGGTGCCGATATCGGCGATGACGACGGGTATGCGCGCGCGGGCGGCGGCGGCCAGGACGGAGGGCGCGGTCGAGGTGTCGGTCGGCGAGAGGATGATGCCATCCACATTCTTCGCGATCGCGTCCTGCGCGTTGGTCAGCTGGGTCTGCGCAGAGTTATGGCTGTCATAGGTGACCGAGCTCGCGCCGTGCTTCTTCGCTTCGGCGGCGATACCGTTCGAAAGGGTGCGCCAGTAGGGCAGGTCGAGCCCCGGGGTGATGTAGGCGAGGCGCTTGCCCTTGGCGAAGGCAAGGCCCGGCGCCATCGCCGCGGCGAAGACCGTCGGTGCGGCGAGCTTGCCGAGGGTTCGCCTCGTGATTAGGCGAGGTTTGGCGCGGATGATGATGTCGTCGGTCATGGTTTCCTCCTGTTTGTTTGGGACTGTCCGTTCAGCCGTTCCGGCCCGTGGCGCGGGGCGGCGACCTGCCGCCCTCGATCACGTGGCGGGTGGTCTGGTAGATCCGGTCGAGATGCACGTCGAAGGCGGCGACCGCCGCCGCCTCGTCATGCCGCGTCAGCCCATCGAGGATCGCCTCGTGATCGGCAACACTCCGGGCCACGGCCTGCTCCTGCGCGACCGCGCGGCGGCGGATTTCCATCATGTGGGTGTAGAGGTCGCTGACGAAATCGGCGAGTGCCGGGTTGCCGCAGGCGCGATAGATTGCGAGGTGGAATTCGCGGTCGGAAATCAGGAACCGGACCGGGTCGGTTTCTGCCGATTTCTGCGTCTCGAGGCAGCGACGCAGGAAGTTGAGATCATCCTGCGTGATTTCCCGCGCCGCCGCTGCGACCACTTCGCGCTCGACCAGCATTCGTGCTGCGTGAACGGTCTCGATATCGTATTCGTTGATCCGCCGGGTCTCGGTCACGCCGGGCGCCATGGGGCCGAGTTCGGTGCTGATCACCCGCGTCCGCGCGCCTTGCGATACCTCGATCACGCCGCGCGCCGCGAGGATCTGGATGCCGCCGCGGACCGTTTCGCGGCTGACCTGAAACGTCGTGGCAAGGTCGCGTTCGCTCGGTAGCACATCTCCGACGCGGACAATCCCGGCGACGATCAGGCCGGCGATCTTTTCGGCAACCAGCTCACGCGTCGTCCGCCGCATGACGGAGTCGCGCAGATCCGGCAGATGCCCGATCACGGAAAAGGCGCCTTGCGGCACGTCTGTTATCCTCCCGCTTGTCCACTGGCCCAACCAGCAGACCAGCGGAGCAAACACCATCCGTCACGCACGGTCAAGCGAGGGTTCACCCCGCACGGAACTGGAATTCCCCGGCGTGTATTGGGGCGCTAGCAGTCAGAGAACATTCAGGCTGATCGTTAGGCGGACGACGATCTGTGCGGCGGGCGAGTTGGAACAGACGTCCATGGCGCACGATCTTGCCGGGGTCACCCCGGCAAGTCGCCGTCATTCGCACTCGGCGTCGTCCCACGCCGTCAGCAGCCGATAATCAGGAACAAAGCCGAGTCCCTTCACGTCATCCGAGGAAACTGCTTCGCGCGAAGTGATCACGTCGATCACCGCCGGCGCATTCGCCAACGCGCGCTGCAGCGCCGGACCTGGCGCGGCAAGGTCCTCGACGCGTTCGCCGTGGGCGCCAAGTGCGCGGGCCATGGCCGCGTAGTCGGAATGACGCAGAGTGGTGCCAACGACCCGGTTGCCGCAATTTGCTTCCTGGTCATAGCGTTCGATATTCCATGCCGCGCTATTTGAAACGATGAATACCGCTCGCGCGTTATGGCGGACGGCTGTGTCGATCTCCATCGCGTTGATCCGGTATGCGCCATAACCGTTCACCGAGATCACCTGCCGCTCAGGGCACGCAAGTGCCGCGTCGATAGCGTAGGGCACGTCGACCCCGAGGCAGCCGAACGCACCGGCATCCAGATAGGTCTGTGCCGCGATGCCAACACGCGCGAAGCTAAGCAGGTCGCCGCCGTCCGCCACTGCGATGTAATCGGGTGCGGATTGTTTGCGGATCGCCTGGAAGATCGCCAGCGGGTGGATCCAGCCATCCGCAGTGCGCTGTGGCGGCTTTCCGGGCTTCATCGCTCGCGATGCTTCGCCTGTAGCCCGGAAAGCCAAGCGGTGTCGCTGGGCCCAGGGTTGTCTCCCAGCACGTCGCTTAGGTTCTGGCCTCAACTGATCCATGAGGTGACGGCGAGGACGAGACAGATACCCGCGAGGAAGTTTCGTGCGGTTTTGTCGTAGCGTGTGGCGATGGCGCGCCAGTCCTTGAGCCTGTAGAAGGCGCGCTCGATGAGATTGCGCTTTCTGTAGGCGACGGGGTCGAAGGCCGGTATGGCGCGACGGTTGGGCATTGGCGAGATCACTGGCCTTGTGCCCTGCCTGGTGAGGAAGGCGCGGAGATCATCGGTGTCGTAGGCTTTGTCGGCGATCGGGTCTTCTAACGGCGGCATGGTGGGCAGAAGGGCTCGGGCGCCGCTGATAT
>Ga0315298_1008940_pt1 | contig 12556 bp, 10 predicted proteins | sample WHS_1_MG_FD_203077 | JGI IMG/M metagenome (GOLD analysis project Ga0315298, IMG submission 203077) | Extremophilic microbial mat communities from Washburn Hot Springs, YNP, Wyoming, USA - WHS_1_MG | ecosystem: Environmental > Aquatic > Thermal springs > Hot (42-90C) | place: USA: Wyoming...
GGATGCGGCTGCGGTTAGGAGCGGCTGAGGAGCGCGCCCATGCGATCGGAGCGGGCGGATTGGGAACCCTAGGGCTGGAAGTGGAGGGCTGGAAACCTAGGGCTGGAGCTGGAGGGCTGGAACCCTAGGGCTGGAACTGGAGGGCTGGCAGCTGCGTTGGGCTCCCTTCCCTGTCGCGCTGAAGGCTCTCTGTGGCGCCTGCGGCCTGGATTGACTGGGCAGAGCAGGGAATGCGGCAAGGGAACTCAAGGCCGCCAGCGGACTGGAAGAGACATGAAAGGGTGACCAGCTGGAGCTGAGATACCTCGATTTGTACAGAGCACGGGGTCTGAATGATGCAGCCCTTGACCGCCTGGCCCTTTTGGGGGACAGACTCTTGCAGGCCGGGTTCAACGTGACGGGCATCCGTGAGGCAGAGGAGATTGAGCGGCTTCACTTCCTGGACTCCCTGTCTCTCCTGGACCTCGACGTGGTGCGTGAGGCTAAGAGCTTGGTCGATGTTGGCGCCGGAGCAGGGCTGCCTAGCCTCGTTCTCGCCTTGGCTCTCCCGAAGGCATCAGTGACTGCGCTCGAGTCTCAGCAGAAGAAGTGCACCTACATCGTCCAGGCCGCAGAGGCACTGGGACTGAGAAACGTGGTGGTGCGCTGCGAGCGTGCGGAAGAATACGGGAGAAAGGCGGGGCGCGAGGCGCATGACGTCGCCGTTTCGCGAGCAGTCGGTATCCTTCCGGTGGTGGCCGAGTATTCGATTCCCTTGCTCGTTTTGGGCGGCACCATGGTTGCCATGAAAGGCGCAATCTCCAACCAAGAGCGTATCCAAGCAGAGAAGGCTCTCGGTATACTGGGCGCAGAGATGTTGCCGCCGCTGCGGCTCACTCCCTTCAGAGGGGCGGAAAATCGTTGGGTGTATCTAGCCAGGAAAGTTCGGGTGACGCCCGAGAAGTTTCCCAGGCGCCCAGGTATTCCAAGGAAGCGGCCGCTTGGGCTGTAGGCGGCCGGGAACGCATGAGGCAGAAATGGCCGAGGCTACAGGCCTCTACTCCAGGCGAGAGACTGCGGGAGAGTACGACGGGGACAAAGAGAGACGACTGCTGAGGCATGACCTACGAGCTTCAGGATAGGAACTTCAGAGATGAGGTGGATGCCGGCGACAATGGCGTGCTCGCGCCCTCATCCAGCAGAAGCGCGCCGCCCAGTGAAGGCAGGTCAAGCGACTCCGACCCCTCGCGCGGGGCAGAGCTGTCTGGAGGCGTAGCCTCGAATGGCCTCTCTCGCACGCCTGGCTCCAGGGACCGTAGCCTGGTCTATGCCATAGCCAATCAGAAGGGAGGGGTGGGCAAGACCACCACGGCTATCAACTTGGCGGCCTCTCTTGCCCAGGCCGGGGAGAGGGTGCTCTTGATTGACATGGACTCCCAAGCTAATGCCACGCACGGTTTAGGGCTGCGAGTGCCCAGAGGCTCACCTTGCATCCTGGAGGTGCTGCTAGGAGAGTCGGGCTTGAGAGACATCATCATGAAGTGCTCGGTTCCGGGGCTAGACGTGGCCCCATCTTCGCCGGAAACGGCAGGTACGGAGGTACTACTGGCTAACGCGGAGGCGCGAGAGTTCCGTCTTAAGCAGGCCCTTGCTAAGGCGGCTCTGCCCGGGTCGGAATACTCCTACGTGTTCATAGACTGTCCGCCCTCCCTGGGGCTTTTGACCGTGAACTCCTTGGTGGCGGCTGAACAGGTCATCATCCCTGTGCAGACCGAGTACTACGCGCTTGAGGGCCTTGCCCAACTCATGTCCACTATTGTTGCTGTCAAGGAACGGCTCAATCCTGGCCTTAGGGTGGCGGGCCTTGTGCTGACCATGGTGGACTCACGGACCACGCTCGCGCGCCAGGTGGAGCGAGAGATCCGCACCCACTTCCCTCGCCTCGCGTTTGAGACTGTGGTACCGCGTAACATCCGGCTAGCAGAGGCTCCCAGCTATGGCATACCTGTTTGTATGCTTGATCCCCATTGCGCTGGTTCTGATGCCTATTTCGATCTTGCCTTGGAGGTAATTGGCCGTGGCTAAGAAAACGGGATTAGGTCGAGGTCTGGCTGCTCTACTGGGCGAGGAGAGCGGTGGCGACTTGGCAGCTTTGGGCGAAGCGGGGGCTCGCGCTGAGGAAAGTGTTACAGGGGTTGTCGAGCTACCGGTGGACGTTATTCGCCGCAACCCGAGACAACCCCGTCGGGTCATCGACGCAGAAGCGCTGGAGGAATTGGCTAGCTCGATTGCGACAGTGGGTGTGGTCCAACCAGTCATCGTGAGACAAGTCGACGATGGATACGAGCTGATTGCCGGCGAGCGGCGTTGGTTGGCAGCGCAGAAGGCTGGTTACACGGTCATTCCGGCCATAGTGAGAAAGGCTTCAGATGTCGAAAGTCTCGAGCTCGCGCTGATTGAGAACGTGGTGCGTCAGCAGCTCAATCCGGTGGACGAAGCCTACGCGCTGAAGGTCTTGCTGGAGGATCTGGGTGTCACTCAGGAAAACCTGGCCGCTAGAGTGGGGAAGAGCCGGTCGGCCATAGCCAACAAGATCCGCCTGCTGGATTTGCCGGCTCCGATCCAGGAGGCACTGGCCAAGGGAGAGCTTTCCGAGGGTCACGGCCGCGCCCTGCTCGCCGTCCCGGACCGAGGCAAGCAGCTCCAGCTGGCGCGGCGAGCAATAGAAAAGGGCCTGTCTGTACGTCAAGTGGAGGAAGAGGCCAGACGCTTGGCGGAGAAGGCACGGACTCAGGCAAACGCCTCCGCGCCCAGGCTCGCCGCACAAACGATTGACCAGGTGAGAGACGTCTTCTTCGGGGTTGTAGGCGTGGTTCCGCGAGTGAGAACGCGCGGGCAGGGAGGAGTGATCGAGCTGCCGTTCAAGAACGAGGAGGATCTGAAAAGGATTCTGGAGCGGCTAAGCCAGAGCGGCTAAGCCGGTCTTGAGGCTATCGGGCCCGCAGCGGAGGTAGGTCTGCAGGAAGTAGGTCTGCAGAAAGCCTAGAGCCGCGGTGAAGAGCGAAGGCCTGGGTAGGGTGCGCGGCTTCAGATGGGGGGCAGAGTGGGTTACCACATTGACATCGCGCCGGAGACGGGGAGCAACCTTTGGACTGTGGTGGTAAGGGTAGCGCTCAGCAGGGCTGAGGCTAGCAGAGTCTTTCTGTCGGGTGACCTCATGGTCTCCTGGCCAATTGCAGGGCTTGAACAGAACGATGCCCTACCTGTAGGGCGCAAGAGTATGTTTCTCTCGCAAATTGCAGCGAGTTCTACCGGGCTCAGGCTGACCTACCAGGGTGAGCAGGAGGCTAGGCGGGCGGCGAGCCTGATCAAGGAGCAGTTGAGTAAGGCAGGCCTCAACATGACAACAGAAGAGCTGGCAGAAGGTCGATCTGGCCAGCGGGACTTCTTGCGGGAGGCTCTGGAAGAGTACATGACTGTTCCGGGCATGAGGGCGGCGATGTTGGTTTCCGACCAGGGTCTTATTATCAGCAGCGTGGCCAAGGAGGGAACAGACACCTTTGGGCTAGGGGCTCTTGCCGTGGATGCGGTAGCAGCAGTGCAGAACTTCGGCAGGCTGGTGCAAGCGGGGACCCTGGATACCATGCGGGTCGAGTTTGAGGGGCTCTCAATCGTGGCTGCCCCCTTCTCGCCCGATGTCCTCCTAATTCTGGTGGCCGACGCTGGCTCTCTGGGCGCTCTCTCCGGTCGTCTGGCGGATTCCCGCTAGTTACTCGGCGAGGGGCCCCCTATGAATACGAGCGCACTCTACCTGCCAACTGGCCGCAGGCGGCTTCGATGCCAGCTCCCTTGCTTTGCCTAACCACTGTCTCTACACCCGCCTCGACCAGAATCTGCCTGAAGGCGGCCAGCGCGGCTGGGGTGGGAGCGGTAAAAGACAATGTCCTCCCGCGGGCTGGTCGCTGGCCAGCGCGGGCCGGCCGCATAGCGGGGGCTGACGCAGGTTGACCAAGGGGTTGCAATGCTCTCCCATCGGGAGCCGAAACGGGATTCCAAGGAATGAGATTGACCGTGACCACATGACCTCGCAGGAGCCGAGCAAGGCGACGAGCGTCGCCGGGAGAGTCATTGAGACTGCCGAGGAGTAAGTATTCAACGAGAAGCTTGCGGTGAGTCAAGCGGAAGTGTCGCCAGCAAGCTTCCAAGATCTCGGCTAAAGGGTGGCGGAACTTGTCCGGGATGAGAAGGGCCCGCGTGCGATCATCCGCGGCCTGCAGGGACAAAGCCAGATTAACCTGAGGTTCGACGGTCGCAAGACGCAGAATGCCTCGCGGAATGCCTATGGTCGACACTGATATGCTGCGGTGACCGAGCCCCAAGGCTCTCGGGTCCGTGAGTATGCGAATAGAGTCGAGAACAGCTCCCACATTCAGGAGCGGTTCCCCCATTCCCATGTAGACCAGGTTGGAGAGCCGGCGCCCACTTGCGGCGGCCTCACGCGCAGCAAGGCGGACCTGGTCCACGATCTCTGCCACTGTAAGATTCCGTTTGAAACCCAGGGTGCCTGTGGCGCAGAAAGCGCAGCCCACAGGGCAACCTATCTGGCTGGAGATACAAGCAGTCACTCGGTCGCGGTAGGTCATGAGCACGCTTTCTACGTGGTGGCCGTCCCGCGTGCGTAGTAGGAATTTCTTGGTGCCATCCGGGGCGGTGCGCTCTGCCGTTACGTCGAGAGTCGAGGCGCCCAGTTGATCAAGTTGCTCGCGCCATTCTCCGGGGAGGGCAGTGGCCTGAGCGAAAGAAGCCAGAGGTCGGCGGAACAAGTGTTCCAACACCTGCGTATAGCGATACGCGGGAACACTGGCAGCCGCCAGCGCCTGGGCCAGGTCTGGACGGTAAAGGGTAAGCAGCTCTTGCTCCAAGAGAGCCGGCCGGTTTCGGTCGACAAAGGACCGATTCCCGGGTGTGACGGGGGTTGACCGATCCCTGGGCATCACAGGCGGCTGTCTTCTCCACGGCGTGCCTCGGCAGTGGGCAGAGCAGTGAGTCTGACTTTCAGACCACGCTCGACGGAAAGCAGTTGAGCTGCACTCGCTGCCTTCAGAGTCAAGGCTACGTGGCCCCAAGAATCACAGTAAACCCCAAGCTCACCCGAGCCAAGTTCGGCGAAAGTGTGGACCACTCGTGCTGTCCACTCGGGAAGGGTCTCGTCCACAATCTCTACTCGGTAGAAGCCCTCTTTGCGCCCGAGGTCGGCGAAGCGGAGGGCCAACCCCACATTGCCGAATCGGTCCACCTCGATCACCTCGGCCACGACGGATTCACCACAGGTCTCTACTACGGGGGCGGGCAAGGTGACTAAGCTGCCCGGGTCCAAAGGGTGGCCAAGGCGAGAGGGCTCCAACCCTGATGAAAGCAGCGCAGCCGCCGGTGCGAAGAGGTCCCGCCCGTGGAAAGTGAACGAAACCTCTTCAGTAGGAAGTCCAGCCTCGGTGCGCACGCGGACCAAATCCAAAAGCCAAGCCCCGGCGATACCACCGAGAGCCTTTGCGGCAGGCACGAGCAACCCGTTGTCCGGTCCGACAAGCAAGTCGCCGCGCTGCGCAGCCAAGGCCAGAGGGCGGCGGACGGTCCCCACGCCCGGGTCCACCACAGCCAGGTGAACTGCCGGAGGGAACATCGGGGTAGTACGTTCCAGTATGAGAGCACCGGCAGCAACGTCCCCCGGAGGCACGTCATGGCCGAGATGAAAAATGCGCGCCTGCGGACTCAGTCTGGTCATGAGGCCTTCGCAGACGGCAACGTACCCCCATGACCAACCGAAGTCGCTGGTAAACGTAATTGTGTCGAGTCGCTTCATCTCTACAAGTGTGCTCCTTCACGGTCAGCTTGTCGAGACCAGACCCGCCGAATGGAAAACGTGCTCGACCAGCCCCCCACGCCCAATCAATACGACCAGGCCCACTCCGCCCTCAGGCGGTATGGCTTCATCCAACGGAATCGCTACCTCCAAGACCTCTTGCCAGGCTGCCGTAACCTCGCCTGCCAAATGTCGGCAAGCGACAGGGACGATTTCCACTGCGCCGTTCTCAACCAAGGTCATCTTCAGCACCGGATCATCCTCCTCTCCGGGTCGAGCTACGCGGACTTCTACCTCTAGACCAGGCAAAGCGGAAGGCCTTTGGGGAGCGACAAGCAAGCAAAGGCAGCGTTCGTGCCAACCAAACAGCACCTGAGTTATGGTCGTACCATCAGACCTTGCCATCGTAGACGGACCGTCCAGAGCCAAGAGTCCAGCCCCTTCCCACTCCCCGGGCTCTAGGATCAGCCCGTCGATTCTGGGGCGTACGCTTGCAGTAGGTAGGCTGGGTGCGAGCCGCACGGCTGGCTCGAGGAGGGGAAGCAGGAGGCGCGGAGGCACGGGCTCACCCAGAGCTCGGTAAACCTCTTGCAGGTGCTGGCGAAATTCCAGGTCCCACACGTAGTCAAGATCGGTGTGATGATGGTTGCTGAACCACCAGAACCAGTCGCTCCCTTCAGCGATCAGGATGTGTAGCCAAGCCTCTTCCGCCGGGGGTACGTCCCACGGCTCCGGGGCTTGAGGCGGGTGGCCTGTCTCGGATGGCTCGGTCGTCTCTGACAGGTGGGCGGTCTCCGACGCCTGGGTGTCCCCCGCCTGCCGGCCACGCCGATGTGCTGCAGCCAGGTCACGTGCATCATGGAGTAGATCCCAAGCCAGATTGTGGGCTCGGTCTCCGATCCACGTGCGAAGGTCTCCGCCAATCCAAGAACCGGTGTGGAGCCAGCCCAGTGTAGGTAGTTGGGACGCCTCGCTCAGGTGTTCCGACACGGTAACGCACCGGAGGGCGGGGTCTGCGCTCAGACCTTCATACAGGTAGGACAAGAAGTCGCGCCCGTCCCGGGGATAGTATTCCCAGGCGTTCTCTCCGTCTAGCGCAATTGTCACAAGCGGAGTAAATCCGGGAAGAGTCGGTCCCATCTCTTGGCTTGCCTTGTGTATCTCGCGTAGCCGTCGAAGGAGGTCTTCAGCTGCCTCGCGCGAGTTCCACGAGTGATAGGCAAAGCCTATTAGGTCGGAGAGAGTGTGGTCGCGAAATACAATGTCTAGCCTTCCCTCCTCTCTCTCTAGGCGGTAAGGCGTGTACAGGCCCAACGGCGGAAGGGAAGAGGGACCGCCCGTGCCTGAGAACGAGCGGGCAAGGATGGTCTCGTCTGAGATAGTCCACTGCGCTCCCGCCTGGATCAGCAGCGACACCACGTCTTCGCCCACCGCCTGCTCTGAGCACCAAATCCCACGCGGGCGCTGCCCAAACACTCTCTCGTGCAGCTCCAATGCCAGGTGCAATTGTTCTACCGCATCTTCTGGATGAGCGAATCGTCTGGAAGGGAGGGTGACATCAGCGGCCGCGATACGGGCAGAGTCGCTGTTTACGAGCAGGGGAAGGATGGGATGGAAATACGGCGAGGTGGTGAGTTCTATCTGCCCGCGACTGGCAGCTGCAGCATAAGCAGGCAGTGTGCGGCCGATAAGGTCAACCTGCACCTGAGCAAGCACCTGTTTGTCTTCTTCGCGGAAGTCTCTCCCTCGCGCGACCAGGTTGGCGAGGGGCTCCCGTGCCAGCTCGGTTGGGTCGAACCAGGCAAGGTTGAACCACACCTGCAGGTCTCGCAGCTCCGCCTCGGAAAAGGCCTGAGCGCAAGCCATCCAGCCGGAGGCGGCATGGATCTGACGCTTCTCTGCAAGCTCGCGGTACCGGGGATGAGAACGCGCGCGGGGGTGCTCAGGACGCTCGCACATCCTTTCGACAATGAACGCCCGTTCCTGGGGTTCTAGCTCCGCGGCAGGCTTAAGAGTGTGTTCCCAGTAGAGGTCGACGAAGTCTCCGCTAGCGTAAGTCTCAAGCTGCTCCACCAAGGAAGGAACCAGGTTGAAGGTCTGGTGAAGCTTCGGATAGGCGGCGAGAGTCTCCACCATATCCAGGTAGTCTTTTAGTGCGTGTAGACGTGCCCAAGGCATGGCGAAAACGCCGGCTCGGGCCGAGCGATAGTAGGGCTGGTGCATGTGCCAGACAAAGGCTACGTGGAGCGGCTCAGACGTAGTCATCCATCGCCCGGATAAAGTTCGTGTATACGCGCTGTTGCTCTACAAGGATCTTGTCTGCACCCAGGTCCCACCACTCCCGGGGGGTGAAATAGGCGGATACCTCTGCCTCCGTGCTCCAGCGCCCCGCCCACTGGATGAGATGGAGGTTGTCGGACTGTAGAAGCCAAAGGGCAAGGTCGAGAAAAGTGCGGGACTCGGTGAGTCTTGCCTTGTGGAGGACCGAGTGCATAAGGCGGAAGATGGCCTGTTGGGAGGGGTTTCCCAGGAAAAATTCCATGCCTCCCGATCCAGCCCAAGTGGAGCCGAACTCAGGGAGAGGTAGGTCCGGAAGCGGACCCTGACCGAACTGCTCGAGCGCCTCGCTAGGCAGCAGGCATCTTACCCCTCGCTTCTTAAGCTGCTGGGGCAGGGCGCGCATGAACTCGAAGATTCCAGTGTCGGCATTATGATGCTCGCCGAAAGTCTCAAAGTCCCAAGCGATAAAGACGAAGTCACCCCAAGTTCGTCGTAAGTGGGAGGCGTAGGTCTCGGCCCGGAGCGGGTAGCCCTCCCAGGTCTTGTTGCTAAACCGGTAGCCCACATCGTCCGAGAGCTCATGATGGCGACAGAACAAGGCAAGGTCGCGACCGCCGTGGGAATAGAGATGAGTTGGTTCCCTCCACTCCATCACCCAGGGGCGTCCATCCAGCATGCCCGCCCGGTAACCAGCTTTAAGAAGGGCGTAGTAAACCTCGTTGTTCATCACCATCTCGGTGGTGTCGGTGACGCGGATCTCCTTGTCAAAGAACTCCTCCGCGTAGGCCTTGCCCCGCAGCATCTCCCTCTGGAAGAGCTTGATGTCTAGGGCAAAGGCAAAGCTATGGTACGGCTCGACGCCGACGAGCTCACAGTTCGGGTGAGCGACCAACCGGCGGAAACGCTCGGCCAGCGCTCGGTCCCAGCGGCGAAGTTGCCACACGAAGCTCAAGGAAAACCCGATGCTGAGCTTGAAGCCTTGGTCCAGCATATCGTGGAACATCTCAGTGGCCGGGTAATAGCACCACCGGGCTACTTTCTCGAAATAGCGTCGGTTCATGTGATCGTCAAAAAGATATGCGGCCATAGCGGCAGGTTTGGTGCCGCGCGGAATCACTCGGGCGGGGAGCAGGATTCTACGCGGCTGATGCACTACGCAGTATGTGACCAGATTCTCCGGCATGAGCAGACCTCAACTCTCGTGACGGGCGCGACCTGGCCAGGGGCGAATGACGATACGACGGCCGACAGAGTTGCCGCCATAAGCGAGAGAAGCGCCACTGTAGGGAAGAGAGGTGTCACTGGAGGCAGGAGACGCGTCGCCCAAGGCAGGGGAAGCCCCAGTATGAGGTGCCGGACGAGGGTTGGCGGCCGAAGTCTTCTCAGTGCCGACGCGGGAAGCCGGCTTGTGGGCGGAGGAAGACCGCCGTCTTGGACGGCGCGGGGGCGGCGTCTCATCAGGGGCAGACTCCTCAGGGGGATGTGCTGGCGGCTTCGACTCATCGGGGGCATCTGCAAGAGGCGGCTCAGCCGGTTCTCCAATCGGCTCCGGGATGGGCCAGCTTACCCCTTGCCGGATGGCGACGTAGGCCAGTTTGCCAAGCAAGGTGTCAAGGATCACGTTCTCCCAGGTGAAGCTGCGAGCGGTCTCTTGCGCGTCGGCGCGCAGTCGCGCCACCACCTCGGGGTGGGTTCGGAGGAACTCAAGGGCAATACAAATCTCAGTGGGATCGTCAGTGTCGAGGACCACGGAATTGAGGTAGGGAACAGCGTAGTCCTCGCCGGTTGAGCCGACAAAGGCGACTCCTCCCGCGGCCATCACTTCCAGCCCCACTAGCCCAAACGGTTCGTGACCAGAGTTAGCCAGCACGGCGTCTGTCCCTGAATAGAAAAGCGATATCACCTCGTCGCTCATGAAGCTGGTGACCTGATAAACGTCGGCGGGGGGTGCGGCAGCCAGAGCGGCAATGGCCTGGGCCGGGTCGACGGGCAGTTCAAGCTCTGTGATGGTAAGTCCCCGGGCGCGGGCATTGGCAAGGACCTCCATCCCATGCGGTTCGACCCCGCCGCGGATGATGGCGGCGATCTTGTGACCGCGCTGCTTTTCCTGAGCAAAAGCCTCTATGGCCATGTTCCAACGCTTGTCAGGGCTGAAGCGGCCGATCTTGAAAAGAAGTTCTCGGCCGGGAAATACCGCGCGCAGGCGAGCGACCAATTCCGTATCAGCGGTTCGTATTCTCTCCCGCGGAATGCCGTTCGGGATCACTAGGGGATTTACTCCCCAATCCCACATGACGTGCTTCATGTAGCGGGAGACGGTGGTGATTTGGGTGCAGAAATCGAGCCTGCGCCAGTCGATACGGTCAAACCCCATGATGTTGTTTGCGTTCCACAGAATGATGGCTTTGTCGCGGAGGCCCTCGGCCCAGAGGTGGTCAGAAATGCGGCAGGCTGCGTGAGCCGTGTGCCACTCCTCCGCCATGATGGCTACCAAGCGGCCAGCTGCCACAGCCGGGCGGACAATCTCCCCAGCCACAAAGGTGGGCAGTTGCTCATTCCAGTCGGCAACCTTAGCCTCTTCCCCGTGGTACACGCCAGCAGGGTAGTAGGCGGATAGCCACTGGGACCATCGGTGCAGGGTCAAGTTGTCAGCCGGGGACTCAAGGGGCGGGAGGGCGGGGTCTCCCACGAACACAAGGTGGGTGCGGAAACCCTGGTGGGCAAGCGCGAAGGCTAGCTCCTTCATGCGCACGCCCAACCCGCCGGCCATGGAGTACTGATCCGGCCCCTCAAAGGAGAGCAGTAGGAATTCAAGCGTGTCAGGCGCTAGGCGAGGAAGAGTTGTCATGTTGCCCTCCAACCTCGGTTTCTGTGCTGCTTCTCCTAGCATACCCCGATAACCTTTGGCGAATGCATCATGCTCGAGGCGGTTTCTTGATGCATCATGCGCGCTCATGTGTTACTTTGCTTCTTTGTACGCCCCACAAAGGACGGAAAGGCAGAAAGGCATGGCGATCAAGTTTTTGCTACCGGAAGATAAGATCCCGACAGCTTGGTACAACGTCGCGGCTGATCTTCCCGTGCCCCCGCCGCCGCCGCTTCATCCGGCAACACTCCAGCCGGCGGGCCCCGAGGATTTGGCTCCCCTGTTCCCCATGGGCCTCCTCGCGCAAGAGATGTCGACTGAGCGCATGATTGAGATTCCCGAGGAGGTGCGGGAGATCTACCGGCTGTGGCGGCCCACGCCGCTCATGCGCGCTGCGCGCTGGGAGAAGGCGCTCGACACCCCAGCTAAGATCTTCTTCAAGTACGAGGGTGTGAGCCCGGCTGGATCTCACAAGCCTAACACGGCAGTAGCTCAGGCTTACTACAACAAGCAGGAGGGCATCAAGAGACTCACCACTGAGACTGGAGCCGGACAGTGGGGTTCCGCGCTTGCTCTGGCCTGCCAGCTCATGGGCATGGAGTGCCTGGTGTACATGGTGAAAGTCTCCTATTACCAGAAGCCCTACCGGCGAAGCATGATCAGGGTGTGGGGAGGCGAGGTCATCCCCAGCCCTTCCGACACCACCGAGTGCGGTCGTGCCATTCTGGCCCAGGACCCTGATTCGCCGGGCAGCTTGGGGATCGCCATTAGTGAGGCAGTGGAAGTCGCGGCTAAGAGTGACGACACCCACTACTCACTTGGTTCGGTGCTGAATCACGTGCTCTTGCATCAAACAGTCATTGGGCAGGAGGCCCTGGCTCAGCTGGAGCTGGCTGACGCGTATCCAGACTACGTTGTTGGTTGCGTGGGAGGAGGTTCGAACTTCGCGGGCCTTAGTTTCCCCTTCCTGGGTGAGAACCTCACGAAAGGCAGGAAGACCCGCATCATTGCTGTAGAACCGGCCGCCTGTCCCACCATGACGCGTGGCCTCTATGCCTACGACTTCGGGGATACGGCGAAGTTCACTCCCCTTCTTAAGATGGAGACCCTCGGTCATGACTTCGTGCCGCCGGGCATCCATGCCGGGGGCCTTCGCTACCACGGCATGGCGCCGCTCGTATCGCATGCGCACCAGCTAGGTCTGATTGAAGCGCGGGCAGTCATGCAGACTGACGTTTTCTCAGCCGGTGTAAGCTTTGCTCGCTCGGAGGGCATCATCCCCGCTCCGGAGAGCAATCACGCCATCGCGGTGGTGAGGCAACTGGCTGAAGAGTGCAAAGAGTCGGGCGAGGCCAAGACCATCCTCTTCAACCTAAGTGGTCATGGCCACTTCGACATGGCGGCCTACGATAACTACCTTGATGGCAAGCTTGAGGACTACGCTTACCCAGAAGAAAAGATCAAAGAGGCAATGAAGAATCTGCCCAAGGTCTGAGCTGAAGAGCACCTTCCCCTGGTGTGACGAGGGCAGGGACGAAAGGCTAGGTGCGGGGGCGGCGCCCCGGCGGGGC
>Ga0315298_1008944_pt1 | contig 12553 bp, 12 predicted proteins | sample WHS_1_MG_FD_203077 | JGI IMG/M metagenome (GOLD analysis project Ga0315298, IMG submission 203077) | Extremophilic microbial mat communities from Washburn Hot Springs, YNP, Wyoming, USA - WHS_1_MG | ecosystem: Environmental > Aquatic > Thermal springs > Hot (42-90C) | place: USA: Wyoming...
GGCTGGCCGTCGATCCGGGGCGCGAAGATGCGGCGGATGAACAGCCGCGCCGGCTCCAGCCCGCCATCGAGATAGAGCGCGCCGATCAGCGCTTCCAGCGCATCGGCCAGCACGGTCGCGCGGTTGCGCACTCCGCGCCGGCTCTCCCCCGGCGAGACCGACAGCAGCCCGGCAATCCCGCCATGCTCGGCGATTTCCGCCAGCGACTGGCGGGAGACGAGATGCGCCAGCCGCGGCCCCAGCCCGCCCTCGCGCTCATGCGGAAACCGCTCGATCAGCCATTCGGCGATCAGCAGGCCCAGCACGCGGTCGCCGATGAATTCCAGCCGTTCGTTCGACCCGAGACCGCCCTGCCCGACCGCGGAGCGATGGGTCAGGGCCTGGGCGAGCAGGTCAGGTCGCGCGAAGCGATGCCCGAGCAGCGCTTCCGCCGCCTCGCTCAATGGATGACCGTGAACAGCCGGTCCCAGCGGATATCGACCGGCCAGTACCAGAATTCCCACCACGGATGATCGAGCCGGATGGAGAACCAGATGATCCGCGCCCGGCCGACGAAATTCGCCAGCGGCACGTAGCCGACGGCATCGAGATAGCGCGAGTCCTCGGAGAAATCGCGGTTGTCGCCCATCATGAACAGGTGGTCGGGCGGGACGTGATAGACGGGCGTGTTATTGGCGAACCCCTGATTCGTCGCCTTGGCGATCAGATGGGTCACGCCGTCCGGCAGGTGCTCGCGGTAGAGGCGCACCTTGATGGGCACGCCCTCCCCCGAGTCGAGTGGCGTCTCGACATAGGTGCCGGCCGGGGTGCGGGGCACCTCGCGCCCGTTGATGTAGAGCTGGCCGTCGGTCACCTGGACCGTGTCGCCGGGTTCGCCGATTACCCTTTTGATATAGTCGATCGACGGGTCGCGCGGCAGCGCGAACACCGCGATCTGCCCCTGTTTCGGCAGCGAGCCGAAGATCCGCCCCTTGAAATCCGGCTCGCCGAAGGGGAACGACCAGCGCGAATAGCCATAGTTCCACTTGGTCACGAGTACGAAATCGCCGGGCAGCAGCGTCGGCGTCAGGCTGCCCGAGGGAATGAAGAACGGTTCGAACAGGAATGAGCGGATGAAGACGGCGATCACCACGACATAGACGAGAGTGACAACCCATTCCCTGATCGAGCCTGCTACCGAGTCCTTCGTCTGCGCCATGTCCGCCCGTTCTGATATTGTCTGCCCGCTTCAAACCGTGCGGGGGGCGCGAAGTCAAGGAAGTGCGGCGAAACACCACCGTGAACGCGACGCACGGCCTCGCGATTTGCCACGGCACGGGGGCGATTGTATGCCTCTCGCCATGCCAACAGTCCGGACTTCCGCCACCATGAAGCGCCGCCTTTCACTTCTCACCCTCGCCCTGTTCACCGCTACGTCCTACGCCGCCGGGCGCACGCCCGCGCCGGCCAAGGGCGCGGCACACGCAACCGCCGCGGCGACGACCGCGCCGCAGGACGCGGGACCAGCGCCAGTGGCGCCCCTCGCCATTCCCGGCGTGCCGATGCCGCCGACCCTGCCGCAGCAGGCCTCCTATGTGCTGATGGACGCCGATACCGGCGCGGTGATCGCCGCCAAGGCGCCGGACCAGCCCTGGCCACCGGCCAGCCTGACCAAGCTGATGACCGCCTATCTGACCTACCAGGCTGTCGCGCACGGTTCGCTGAAGATGGACCAGACCGTGCCGGTCAGCGTCTCGGCCTGGCATACCGGCGGCTCGCGCATGTTCATCTCGCCGGGCATGACGGTCACGGTGGACCAGTTGCTGCACGGGCTGATCATCGACTCGGGCAACGATGCGGCCGTGGCGCTCGCCCAGGCGGTGGCCGGCAGCCGGAGCGGCTTCGTCGGGCTGATGAACCATGAAGCCAAGGCGCTTGGTCTGAAGTCGACCCACTACACGAACGTGGACGGCCTGCCGAACCCGGACCTGCGCACCACGGCGATGGATGTTGCAAAACTGTCGCGCGACATCGTCCGTACCTATCCGCAGTTCCTGAAGATTTCGGTCAAGAAGCACTTCACCTTCGACAAGATCCGCCAGCGAAGCTGGAACCCGGTGCTGTTCCACGACCCGACGGTGGATGGGCTTAAGACCGGCCGCACCAAGGAAGCCGGGCACTGCATCGACGCCACAGCACTGCGCAACGGCCGCCGCCTCATCGCCGTGGTGCTCGGCGGGCCGAGCTGGACCGTCAGCACGCACGATATCGAGGCCCTGCTCGATTACGGCTACCAGTTCTACGCCAATGCCAAGGTCGCGGTTGCCGGCAAGCCGGCGGGCACACTGAAGGCGCCGCTCTACCGCACGACCGCGGTGGCGGTCGGCCCGGCGCACAGCATCACGATGACGATCCCGGCGCTTGCCGCGAAGACCCTTAAGACCTCCGTGGCGCTGGACCCGCCGCCGGCAGCCGGCGTGCATCGCGGGCAGACGGTCGGCACGATCACCGTCAGCGCCGGCGGCAAGACCCTGGCGACCGTTCCCGCCGTCGCCCTCGCGGACGACCCGCCGGCCGGATTCGTCACAAGGATGATGAGGAAGCTGAAAGCCGCGCTCTGACGGCTACGCTCCGATACAGGCCGCGCCCTGACGGGCGCGGCGCCTTTCAGCCGATCAGGACTGTCGGCATGCCGAGAATGATGGTGCCGCCGTGCGCGGTGGAATCGCCCATCCGCGCCGCGGGCTGGCCACCGATCAGCACGGTGAACGCGCCGACGACCACCGAGTCGGGGGGCCCCACGCAAACCGCCATGTCGCCCACCCGCGCGGCCGGCATGCCGCCGATCAGCACGGTGGGCGCGCCGGGGCCGATGATCGGCCCGCCGACATGGGGCACAAGCACGTCCACCATCGGGCAGACATGCATGTCGGTCAGGCGTGCGGCAGGTTGTCCCATGGCGAATGGCTAGCGCGAATTCGCCCCGTGCGAAAGGAAAAACCGCCGCCGGGTTGCAAAATGCGGCCCGCCTTGCCATTATGCAGGCGAAGATTGGTCGAAAGCCGGTCGTAATCGGGTGGATTGCCGGGACACTCACCGGCGGTCGCGCCCGTTTTTCGTTGTAATCGCTGTTCGCTGAACCCTGCACAGCCCACCCTGGAGAGACTGCATGTCCGGCACCTCGCTCGCCAAGATCCGGAATATCGGCATCACCGCGCATATCGACGCGGGCAAGACCACGACCACGGAACGTATCCTGTATTACACGGGCGTGTCGCACAAGATTGGCGAGGTGCATGACGGCAACACGACGACCGACTACATGGAGCAGGAGCGCGAGCGCGGCATCACCATCACCTCCGCCGCCGTTACCTGCGAGTGGAAAGACCATCGCATCAACATCATCGATACGCCGGGCCACATCGACTTCAACATCGAGGTGAACCGCTCGCTGCGCGTGCTCGATGGCGCTGTGTTCATCATCGAGGGCGTGGCCGGCGTGCAGCCGCAGTCCGAGACCAACTGGCGCCTGGCGGACCGCTACAACGTTCCCCGCATCATCTTCATCAACAAGCTCGACCGCACCGGCGCCGACTTCTACCGCGCGTTCGACACGCTGAAGGAGAAGCTCGACATCGTGGCGCTGCCGCTGCAGCTGCCGATCGGCATCGAGGACCAGTTCGTCGGCGTGGTCGACCTGGTCGAGATGAAGGCCATCGTGTGGGAAGGCGGCGAACTCGGCGCGAAGTTCCACGATGAGGAAATCCCGGCCGATATGCTGGAAAAGGCCAAGGAATACCGCCAGAACCTGCTCGACACCGCTCTGTCGGTCGACGATGCGGGCATGGAGGAATATTTCGAGAAGGGCGACGTCGCGACCGAGACGCTGAAGCGCGCGATCAAGACCGGTACGATCTCCGGCGCGTTCCGCCCGGTGCTGTGCGGCACCGCCTTCAAGAACAAGGGCGTTCAGCCGCTGCTCGACGCCGTGCTCGACTATCTGCCGAGCCCGGTCGACATCGAAGGCATCAAGGTCGCCCCGCCGGAAGGCGAGGAGGAAGACCCCTCGGCCAACCGCCGCGTGATCCCGGCCAACCCCGACGCGCCCTTCGCCGGCCTCGCCTTCAAGATCATCAACGACAAATACGGCACGCTCACCTTCGTGCGCGTCTATGCCGGTACGCTGCGCTCGGGCGACACGGTGCTCAACACGACCAAGGGCCACAAGGAACGCGTCGGCCGCATGTTCCAGATGCACGCCGACAAGCGTGAGGAGGTCAAGGAAGTCCACGCCGGCGACATCGCCGCCTTCGTTGGCCTGAAGGACACCGGCACGGGTGACACGCTGGCCTCGTCGGAAGACCCGGTGGTGCTGGAGCGCATGGCCTTCCCGGTGCCGGTCATCGACATCTCGGTCGAGCCGAAGACCAAGGAAGCCGTCGAGAAGATGACGCTGGCGCTGCAGAAGCTCGCCGGCGAGGACCCCTCGCTCCGCCTCAAGACGGACCAGGAAACCGGCCAGACCATCCTCTCCGGCATGGGCGAGTTGCACCTCGACATCATCATCGACCGGTTGCGGCGCGAATATGGCGTCGAGGCCAATGTCGGCGCGCCGCAGGTGGCCTATCGCGAGACGATCACCCGCGAACACACCGAGACCTACACCCACAAGAAGCAGTCGGGTGGCTCGGGCCAGTTCGCCGAGGTCAAGATCATCTTCGAGCCGCAGGAGCGCAACGAGGGCATCCTGTTCGAGAACAAGGTGGTCGGCGGCGCCGTGCCGAAGGAATACATCCCGGCGGTGGAAAAGGGCATCAAGGTGCAGGCCGATACCGGCGTGCTCGCCGGCTTCCCGACGGTGGACTTCAAGTACACGCTGGTCGACGGCAAGTACCATGACGTCGACTCCTCGGCGCTGGCCTTCGAAATCGCCGCCAAGGCGTGCTTCCGCGAGGGCATGAAGAAGGCCGGCCCGGTCATCCTCGAGCCGATCATGGATGTGGAGATCACCACGCCGCAGGACCATGTCGGCGATGTGGTGGGCGACCTCAACCGCCGGCGCGGCATGATCCAGAACCAGGAAAGCTCGGGTTCGACCGTGATCGTCCGCGCCCAGGTGCCGCTGAAGGAAATGTTCGGCTACATCTCGAACCTGCGTTCGATGACCAAGGGCCGCGCCTCCTTCACCATGCAGTTCCACCATTACGATCCCGTGCCGCGCAACATCGCCGACGAGATCATGACCAAGAGTGCCTGATGGTGTGGCGCCCGCCGGCCTGGCGGAGCTGATGCGATGCGGCTTCGCTGGGTGCGCGGCCGCGACAGCTTCCTGACCGAGACCGGCGCGCGCGCCCGTGAATGGCTGGGACTTGATGACGCGGGCAATGCTGTTGCCCGCGTCATTCATTTGGATGGTCCGATGACGACCGCGCGTGGCCGGTTTCATGCCGTGGCGCTGGATGACGAGGCGCGGCTGATCCGCCTGTTGCCCCGCCCACCCGCCGATGGCGACTGGCTCGCCCTGATCGGCGGGCGTGTCGTTGGCCGCGCCGCCGCCCCGCTTGCGGCGGTCCGCCACGCCGAGGCGGCGCTGCAGTGACCAGCCGGATCAGGCCGGGTTGCGCGCCGTGATCATGTGGATCGTCGCCGGCAGCCAGGCATCGGCGTCGGCATAGCCGGGGAGAGCTTCGCGGAAGGCCACCCGCAGCGCCGCGCGCGTTTGGGCATCGGCCTCCTTCTCGTCGATCAGCGCGCCGGCCGGGCCCATCGTCCCCGCCATTTCGGCCTCGTCGTCGAGTGACCGCCCGGACAGCATGACCCGCTCGGGCTCGATGGCGATCTCGGCAAAGCCCGCCTGCGTCAGCACCGTCCGTGCATGGTCGCGGTCGGCAAAGGCCAGGGGGCCCGGCGCGTGCGGCCGGCGCGGCTTTGGTGGGCCGAGCCGTGCCACGGTGATCTCAAGCGGCACCGACCAATGCGGATTGTCGGCGATCGGCCCCCAGGCGGCGCAGACGAGGCGGCCGCCCGGAACGAGTGAGGCGCGCAGATTGGCGAAGGCGGCCGCCGGATCCTCGAAGAACATCACGCCGAAGCGGGAGGTGACGAGGTCGAACGGCGCTGCGAAGGTCGCGAAGGCGGCATCCGCCTCCATCAGCGTCACTTGCGCCAGGCCGGCAAGCCGGGCGCGCGCCGCCTCAAGCATCGGGCGGGAAACATCGACGGCGGTGACATGCCCGCCCTCACCGACCAGCCCGGCGAGCCGCGCGGTGGTCGTCCCCGTGCCGCAGCCGACCTCCAGCACCCGCTCGCCAGCGCGGGGCGCAGCCCGCTCCAGCAGGCGGTCCTCGACCGCCGTCAGCCTAGATTCCATCGCCGCCTGGACGCGGATCCACTTCGGCCCCGCGACCTCGTTCCAGTAGGCGATCTGCCGTTCGTTGCCGCCGGCCGTGCCGCCGCCGCTCACGCCGCCGCCTTCTGGCGCGGTTTCGGCATGAATTTCAGCGCGATCCGCACCAGGGTCGGCATCGTCATCGGCCGCAGCAGCCGGCGGTCGTAGCCGGCGAAGCGCCGGTCGTTCTCCTCGAGGCAGATGCGCATCAGTTCCGGCACCGAGATATCTTCGGCGCTGACCGACTTGCTGCCGGTCACGGTGAAATTGTTGTCCTGCGCCTTGGGTTTGTCCTTGCCGCCGTCGTCCATGCCGCGGGCGATGCCGATCCGCTCCCAGCCGAGGAACGCCCACACCGCCGCGACGCGGAGTTCGAACCAGATCCGCCGGTGCAGCGGCAGCCTCGCGCGGTGCCAGGCGACCCAGTTGGCGAAGAGCAGGATGTGCCGGCACTCCTCCTGCATCACCGGCTCGAAGGTCTCGACCAGTTCGGCCGGGAAGAAGCCGGACCGCTTCGCCAGTTCGAATAGGCCGAAGGCGAAGAAACTGTCGACGCACTCGGAATAGCCGGTGACCAGATAGGCCCATTCGGGATCCTTCGGCTGGCGGTATTCCGGCTCCGGTTCGAGCGGAATGTCATAGGCCTCGACCAGCTTGGAGAGCACCTCCTTGTGCCGGTTCTCCTCCCAGCCGTTCAGCTCGATCGTCTTGCTCATGTCCGGATCGGCGATGATCCGCGCATAGGCCGCCATCCGCAGCCGCGCCTTGCCCTCGGTCTGCACCGCGATGTCCCAGATCGGCAGCGAGGTGATCTTGTGCAGGGTTTCGGGGTCGAGCTTCGGCCACTCGATGACCGAGGGTTTGTAAGGGTTGAAGGTTTCGTGGAACATCGCGCAGACGGCGCGCTTGTGTGCTTCCGAGCCCGGTTTCAGCGGTCCGGGATCGGGGCTGACCCAGTGGCGGGCGGCCTTGTCGGCGGCCTCGATCGTCGCGGCGTCCGCAGTGATGGCAGTGGCGTTCATCGACCCTCGTCCTTGTCCTCTGCCGGAGATATCGGTGCCGGCCAGTCGATTTTAACCCTGCCGGAAGCCGGTTCAACCCGGCGCCGAACTCTGTTACCCTTTCGCCATGGAAACGCGCCATCCCCTCTCCGAAGCTCCCGATCTCGGCCTGATCAAATCGCTCGACATCCGGGGCAATCCGCACGGCCCGCTTGCGGGACTCGACGTGGTCGTCAAGGACCTGTTCGACATCGCGGGCGAAGTGACCGCCTTCGGCAACCCCGACTGGGGGCGGCATTTCGGCCCCGCCCTCTCGCATGCCTGGATCGTCTCGCAGCTTCTCGAGGCCGGCGCCCGCGTCACCGGCAAGACAACGACGGTCGAACTCGCCTTCGGCCTGGAGGGGCGCAACACCCATTACGGCACGCCGCTCAACCCAGCGGCGCCGGACCGGCTGCCGGGCGGCTCGTCGAGCGGCTCGGTGGCGATGGTCGCGTCCGGCCGCGCCCATGTCGGCGTCGGCTCGGATACCGGCGGCTCGGTGCGGATTCCGGCCAGCTATTGCGGGCTCTACGGGTTGCGCCCGACTCAGGGGCTGCTCAGCCTGGCCGGGGCGGCGCCGCTGGCCCCGAGCTTCGACACGCCTGGCTGGTTCACCCGCGATGCGGAGACCATGCTTCGCGTCGGCGAGGCGCTTTTGCCGCCAGCACCGCCGCTCGCGGCCCAGTTTCTCATGATTCCCGCAGCCTTCGCCAATGCCGATCCCGACGTCGTCGCTGCCCTCGAACCCGCGCTCGCCAGGCTGGGCCCGATGGGCGAGGCCGACCCGGTGCCGGAAGGGCTCGACCGGATGCTGGCCTGGCAGAACGCCGTGCGCGGGCGCGAGACGTGGCTGACGCTGGGCGGCTTCATCGAGACGGTCAAGCCGCTGCTCGACCCCGTCACCGCGGGCCGGATCGCGGCGACGCGCGGCTTCACCGCCGAAGCCGCTGCCGAGGGACGCGTGGCGCGCCGCGCGCACACGGCGCGGATGCACGCGCTGCTGGCCGGCGGCGCGGTGCTGGTGATTCCGACCTCGCCCTGCCCGGCCCCGCCGGTTGCGGCGGAGCAGGCGGTCTATGAAGACGTCCGCACGCGAACGCTGCGCGTCGGTATCATCGCCGCCTTCGCCGGCCTGCCGGAACTCACCATTCCGGTCGGCAAGGTGAACGGGGCGCCGGTCGGCCTGTCGCTCATCGCCGGGCCGGGACGCGACCTCGCCCTGCTCGAACTCGCGGCCGACCTCGCACTCGCTTGAGCGCGGGGCCGGAACGCGAATCCAGAAGCGCTTCAGGGACGCGACGCCAAAAGCGCGTCAGGGACGCGACGTCAAAAGATCTCCTCGTAGATCTTCACGATCTCGGCAGCGTCCGGCACCGCCGGATTGTTGCCGGGGCTGCCGGAGGCCAGCGCCTGTTCCGCCATTTTGGGCAGCAGCGCGTCCCAGTCGGCGCGGGCCACGCCGAAACCCTGCGGTGTGGGCACCTCGAGCTCGGCATTGATCGCCTCCAGCGCCTCGATCAGCCTGGCGCCGGCCAGCTGGTCGGCGTCATCGGCGCGGGCGAAGCCGGCGAGGCGGGCGGATTCGGCGTAGCGCGGCAGCGCGGCATTGAGCGAAAAGCGCGTCACCGCCGGCAGCAGCATCGCGTTCGACATGCCATGCGGCACGTGGAAATGCGCGCCGATCGGCCGCGACATGCCATGCACCAGCGCCACCGAGGCGTTCGAGAAGGCGAGTCCCGCGAGGGTCGCGCCGAGCATCATCGCCTCGCGCGCGTCGCGATCCTGCGGCGTCTGCCAGACCTTGCGCAGGTTGGCGCCGATCAGCCTCATCGCGCTGCGCGCATAGGCGTCGGACACCGGGTTCGCCCGCCGCGAGACATAGGCCTCCAGCGCATGGGTGAAGGCATCGATCCCGGTATCGGCGGTGGTGCGCGGCGGCACGCTCATGGTCAGCTCGTAATCGACCACCGCCGCCAGCGGCAGCGCCCCGAGCCCGGCGATCAGCATCTTCTCGTCGGTTTCGGTATCGGTGATCACGGTAAAGCGGGTCGCTTCCGAGCCGGTGCCGGCGGTCGTCGGCACCGCGATCAGCGGCAGCGCCGCCGTATCGGCGGCGACGGGCACCTTGAAGTCGCGCATGCGCGCACTTGGCGCCGCCGCGAGCAGGATGTTGATCGCCTTCGCCGTGTCGATCGGCGAGCCGCCGCCGAAGCCGATCAGGCAGTCGAACGCGCCGCCCCTGGCGATGGCGACGCCGGCTTCCACCACGGTATCGACCGGCTCGGGCACGGTGTCGCTGAAGATCGTGCAGACGATCCCGGCCGCTTCCAGCGGATCGGTGATGCGGCGGACCAGGCCGAGTTTCACCATGACCGGATCGGTGACGATCAGCGGCCGCGACAGGCCGAAGCGGCCGAGCAGGACCGCAATCCGCGCCGCCGCCCCGCCGCCGATATCCATGTGCCTCGGCGCGAAAAAGCCCATTTCCATGTTACGTTCCCCCACAGGCGATCCGGCCTGGCCGGATGAAGACAATCTACATTGCGCCCGGCGCCACCGCCTCGTCGAGTTCGGCGGCCATCGCCGTCCGCCACCCCTCGCCGTCCGGCGCGCAGAGGATGGGGGCTGCATTGGCGGTGCGGCCTTCCAGACTCACGCCGAGCAGGCCGCGCACCGCGCGGAAGAAGGCGCCGTGCGAGACCAGCAGCAGCGGCCCCGGCCTCGCCAGGATGCTGCGCAGCGCGGTGCCGGCGCGGGCAGTGATGTCGGCGAAGCTTTCGGCGCCGGGCGGCGTCAGCCGTCCCTCGATCCAGTCGCCGAACCAGGGTTCGAGCGGCTGGCCCTCCATGCCGCCGAACACCACCTCGCGCAGGTCCGGTTCGAAGGCGAGCGGCAGGCCGAGGGTCTCGTTGACGATTTCGGCGGTCTCGCGCGCGCGCTGCATTGGCGAGGCGACGATGCCGACGATCCCGCGCCCGAGCAGTAGCGGCGCCGCGGCGCGGGCCTGCGCGCGGCCGGTCTCGTTCAGCGGAATGTCGATCGCCCCCTGCGACAGGCCCTGCGCGTTGTAGTCGGTCTGGCCGTGGCGGAGGAACCAGAACGGGGCGCGCGGCAGCGTCATCAGGACAGCCGCTCCTGCTCCATCGCCCGCGCCACCGCCGGGCGCGCCTTCATCCGCGCATAATGCGCCGAGACATTCGGCGGCAGCGGGATCGTCTGCCGGCCTTCCGCCCAGAAGGAGACGTAGAACAGCGCCGCGTCGGCGATCGAGAACGCGCCGAGCAGCCACTCCCGCCCATCGGCCAGCACCGGCTCGATCAGGTCGAATCCTTCGGCGAAGATCTTCCGCCCCTGCTCGCGGACGGCCTCCTTGTCCTCGGGATTCGGCGCGAAACGCTCGGGGCGGAAGATGCGGGCGAAGCCCTGCGGATGCATCCAGCCGTTGATGTAGGCGACGAGTTCGTTGCAGCGCGCGGCCTCGACCGGGGAGGACGGCACCAGCTGGGCCGCCGGGTTGGTCGCGGCCAGGTAGTTCGCGATGGCGATCCACTCGGTCAGCACCGTGCCGTCGTCGAGCACGATTGCCGGCACCTTGGCCTTCGGATTGATCGCCTTGTAGTCGTCGCTGAACTGCTGCCCGTCGCGCAGGTTCACCAGCACGCCTTCATGCGGCAGGCCGAGCTCCTCGATCAGGACATGGATGCCGAGCGAGCAGGCGCCTGGCGCATAGAACAGTTTCATTCCGTTTCCTCCCGTTTTTGCGGCCGGTCAGTCGAACAGCGAGCTGACCGAGGTTTCATCCGAGATGCGGCGCATCGCCTCGGCAAGCAAGGGGGCGATGGTCAGCACCTGCAGATTCGACGGCGGATTGCGTGCGGGATCGAGATGGATGCTGTCGGTGATGGTCAGCGTCTCGATCGGGCTGGCGCCGATGCGTTCCAGCGCCTGGCCGGACAGCACGCCGTGGCTGACATAGGCCGAGGCCGAAGCCGCGCCGTGGCGGATCAGCGCCTCGGCCGCGTTGCAGAGCGAGCCGCCGGAATCCACGATATCGTCGATCATGATGCAGTGCCGTCCCTCGACATCGCCGATCACGTTCATCACTTCCGAAACGCCGGCGCGCGGGCGGCGCTTGTCGATGATCGCGAAGTCGCAGGCCAGGCGGCTCGCCGTGGCACGGGCGCGGGCGACGCCGCCGGCATCCGGCGACACCACCATGATGTCGCGCCCGGCGAAACGGTCCTGGATGTCGCGCGCGAAGAGCGGCGCGCCGTAGAGATTGTCCACCGGAATGTCGAAGAAACCCTGGATCTGCCCGGCATGCAGGTCGAGCGTGAGCACCCGGTTGGCGCCCGCCTCGGTGATGATGTTGGCGACCAGCTTAGCCGAAATCGGCGTGCGCGGGTTGGTCTTGCGGTCCTGCCTTGCGTAGCCGAAATACGGGATCACCGCGGTCACCCGCCGCGCCGAGCTGCGCCGCAGCGCATCGAGCGTGATCAGCAACTCCATCAGGTTGTCGTTCGCCGGAAAGCAGGTGGACTGGATGACGAACACATCCTCGCCGCGGACGTTTTCCTGGATCTCGACATGGATCTCCATGTCGGCGAAGCGGCGGATGATGGCGTTGGTCAGCGGCAGATGCAGCGCCTTGCTGACGGCGTCCGCAAGCGGCAGATTCGAGTTACACGCGACGATCTTCATGTGACGGATCCCTGCGGCCGGAACGGGCGGCCCCGATGTCGAAGGAGGTGGACCGGACGATCCGTGGCGCGTGTAGCAACCGCTCCCGCCGCTGTCCATGACGCGCGGGCAGTGCAGGCCATTGCGCGCGCCCCGCCCGGCACACTATCTTGGAGAGCATGAGCCAGTCCCTGCCTTTCGATGCCGAAGCGGCGCGCGACGCCTGGCTGACCCGCGATGTCTGGCCGCGCCGCATCATCGCCTTTCTTGTCGACATGGTGCTTCTCGCCGTGCTGAGCGTCGCTGTCTGGTGGGTGATCGTGGTGCTTGGCATCGCAACGTTCGGCCTCGGTTTCCTGCTGCTGCATTTCACCTGGGCCGTCCCGCCGCTCTATTACATCCTGTGGCTGTGCTCGTCCGCCGCGGCGACGCCGGGGCAGCGCCTGCTGGGTCTCACGCTCCG
>Ga0315298_1008945_pt1 | contig 12553 bp, 11 predicted proteins | sample WHS_1_MG_FD_203077 | JGI IMG/M metagenome (GOLD analysis project Ga0315298, IMG submission 203077) | Extremophilic microbial mat communities from Washburn Hot Springs, YNP, Wyoming, USA - WHS_1_MG | ecosystem: Environmental > Aquatic > Thermal springs > Hot (42-90C) | place: USA: Wyoming...
TGTTCTTGTTCAGTAAGTCCAGGGCAATATAGGCAAAATAAGGTAAATCCTCGGGAATTTTAATCTGGTCGGCACTTATTTGTTTTAAATAACCCTGAATCTCTTTGGCTTCTTTGACGTTCTTGGAAGAATAAGCTAACAAAGATTCCTTAACGTCGGATAAACTGAACTCAAAAATGGCCTCTTCGTTCTCGTAAATAACTTTGCTCATAAAATCCTCCTTTTTTTAGATTTTTTTAAGGGATAAAGCGAAACGGATGGTAAAGAGATGGTTTGCTTATTGGTTGGAAATATATATAGCTTTGGGCGATTATCTTGGCAGGTTATAAAAATATCTTTTTAAGGCTCTTGCAAAAAGATTTAAAATTAATAAAATAAGTTTCAAAGAAACTTTTGGAGATAGAAAGAATGGCCAAAAAGGAAGAGCATCCAAGTCGAGATAGTTCTCCAAAGACAAAAAGAATCATTATGAAGAAAAGTATTCTGTTAATCATTATCGTTCTTTTATGGTTTACTGCTTGTTACGCTGAAACTTGGGAAGAGTGGGTAGCTAAGTGCAAATCTTATAAAGACGTCGATAAATGGATGGCGAAAAATTTCTTGTACGACTTTAACAGGCTCAAGGAAGCTATGAGTAGAAAAAAGGACAATTTGCTAGAAGTAAATCCACCTGAAATCTCCTTTAAACTGCGAAGGGGAGTTTGCTTCGATGCGGCAGTATTTGCTAAGCATTCACTGAATCGTATTAATCCTGATTACAAAGCTGAGATAGTTCATCTCTACCCTGGCTACTTTCCTGATCACTATGTCTGTGGATTCTTTGTGGAGGGTAAGTTATACATAATGGATAGAGGTACCGGATACAGAAACGTGGAAGGTACTTACGGTCCATTCCAATCTTTGGATGAGTACGTAAATAAGATTTACCTAAGATATCATCCTAAGCATAGAAAGCTAAAGTGGGCAAGATTCGGATGGCCTCCGTGGAGATCAAACGAAAAGTGGTGAAAGGAAGAGATAAAAAGACTCAGCAATAAATAGCAAGAATTTATTGAATTTAACCGAGATTTGGCAGAAGATTTAAAAAATGTAGTCCCATTTTCAAATATGACTAGTCGCCGTGTCAATTTTATTTATTATCTATAAGATAAACCCAAACTACAAGGCGTAAATTATTTTCCTATACTCGCCAAAGACAGAAGCCGGTAGTCAGTTTGTTTTTGGAGTTTATTTGAATAATAATCTATGGGTAATGGAATACGCCCCCACTCTTGACAAATTCGGGTCCATTTAACGGCTTAGAGGAATATGTAAAAACTATATATTGTCCGGATTCTGGAAGGGAATTTGGAACTATTTTAGAAAAGTTTTTGTTTTGTTGGCCACCGTCAAAGAAACTTAGTCAGAAAGTTGAAATAAGAGATTCTATGAGATGGCAAATTCACTTTGTAAATCGGAAAGATAACTTATTTTTATCCCTTTACAATGGTCACTTTTTTATAGGTCTGAGTTTAAAAGCATCTTCAAAATTCTTGGCATCAAGTAATTTTTTCTTTAGAGCCTCATAGGGGGGAAAGGCACCTCCATATCCAATTACTCTTCTTGCTTCCGCCACCATTTCCAGCTCTTCTCGAGTCCAGTAGGGGGAAATATATTGATTTTTGGATAATGGCTTTAAAGGTTCATATCTCATTGGATAACTCACCACTCCCCACTCTATAAGATCTCGTATGCGATCTAAAAAAGTCTCTGGCGTATCTTTTTCAAATGGATTGTTATATAAGCAATAGACCAATATCCGTCTTCCTCTAAATCCCGCTTCCTTCAACAAATCAATAGCTTTTCTTAAATGGTTACGAATCCCTTGCGTATCATAAGCAAGTCTAATTAAAGGAATTTTTATTCTTTTAAGTCTTAAGATAACATTTGTATCTATTAACCTTGCGTCTAATCCTTGATTAAAATCTGCCTCTAATTTGAGATCCTCAAGTTCTTGAAAAATATTTTCCCAGTAAGGAGAAGCAAGGATGTTATTGTCCCATAGAATTACTTTTTTGTGTCCTGGATAAATTAAATGCTTTATTGATTTTTTTGATTCAAATTCAGGTTCTAATGCCTTGACTGAGCAAAAAGGACAATTTCTTATACACCCGCGAGATGAGAAAACTATACTTTTATCCCACCCCGGCGCAAGTGAATAGTCTGGTAAAAAATCTTCTACCTTATTACAAAGACCTTTATATATCTTTATCCTGTCTTTAAATACTTCTTTTAAATGATCTTCACATAAGGTCGCATAAATACCTCCAACAGTAATTTTGGCTTTCTTATATTCTCTAGCATAATATTTAATTACTGCGTGCACAGGTTCCCAAGCGTAAGTAAAAAGACTCGTGATATATATTCTATCAGGATAAAAGTCAGCATTGGAAAACCCTCTTAAAAATTGAACCATAACTCCTCTTTTTTTGTGATAAGCAGAAAGTTTCATAAGACCCAAAGGAGGATAACGAGTGTGGTATTTTAGAGACCGTTCAGGTTCCACTAAAAGAATCTTCATGACAATCGCCTAATCTGTTGATATATTTCGTTCCAATCTTTAACACGGATAATGTTAGATGGTAAATTTTTTCTTATCTGGTTAATAGCCTTTGGTAATGCATCATTGGGCTCATTATAAGGATGAGAAAGCAAAAAAACGATATCGCATATATAAGATAATTTTATCGCCTTCTCAATATCATCTTCAACAAAGAATCTAATTTTCTTTCGCTTTGCAATATGAAATCTATTATTAAATTTTGCCCTGGGGTCGGATGAATAATCATTCCCTTTCTCAAAAACAAATTTGTCATACGCAATTTCGTTTTTATTAAGCCATTGCTTCGTAATTAGTCTTAAAGGTTCCTCCTTTAGTTTCTTTACCAGCCATCTAGATTTAAGTATTAAAGCAAATTTTAATAATAACAGACCTAAACTAAATCCTCCGGAGTTCTGGTAAAAATTTTTTACTTTTTCTGTAAGCTCACGCATGTTTTTAGTATCAGGCCAAGGCCGGTAAGTAAATATAAATATTTTCATATTAAAAACATTTCTAAGTGCTATTATTTTGTCAACTGCATCCTCTATTGGAGGATTATTTGTCCAGTATCTCGGATCATTGAATACTTTTCTTTCTTCTTCCCTTTTTATGATTAGAGAAGGATGCTCATGGACAGGCATAATGATAATTTCCTCAGGGGATACCTTCCTATTTGTTTTTTCCTTGAGGATCTGGCAAAAGTGTTCCCGGTGTCGATTGAGAACCCCATCAATATCTATACCTAAAATATTTGATTTTAAATATGCAGTTTCCCTATGGCGGGTATATAAATTATAAATTAAGAAATGAAGGAAAAAACAAAAAGGTCCCAATAAAATAGGTATCCATATTTCACTTGATAAACTCCACAATCCTAAAAACAAATATAAGGAATTTGTAATTCCAAAAACAAGAACTACTGGCAGAAAGTAACCCATTTCAAAATAAGGAGGCAAATGAGGACTTTGTGGTAGTATCTTCCATCGCATTTTGAGATTAACATCTTCATCAAATCCGTCATAGAAAAATTTTCGTATTCCGTTTACTACGCGTGCATAAAGAACAACATCCAATCTAAGATTTACGACATAACAAAATAATCCTGTGCCTACTAAAGAAATACAAATAAATACAATTGAGAATAGTAATTTATATTGATTAGCAATATTTATTAGTTGGGTATTGATAGAGCCGATTTGATAAATGACTGCAAAAGTGGAAAGGGGTATTGCCATTATAATGAGGTAGTATCTAAAAAATGTAGAAATAGTTTCTATAGATTTAAAATGTGCCTGAGCAATATTAGAATATTCAGATAACAAAAAATCTTTGAAATTATTTGAATTATTTTCCATCTTATCTTATTTCCTCTAAAGATATCTTTATTTCCTTTAGTTCCTCTTTTGTTAATCCCCAAATTTCGGCTGATACTTCATCAATTCCCTCCTCTATCTTTTTAAGCCCCTCTTTATTATCGCTCTTAGCCACTTCATGAGCCTCTTTGGAAAGGTCCACGAGGTATAGATGAAATTTGTTTTTGGGGTCAAATTTAGGGATGAAGATATTTCGGAGAACATGGGGGTCTCCAAAACTCTTTCCCCCCTTCATAGAGTAAGCTCGAAGACCGAAATTAATAATGCTTGAATTCATAAGAGCGCAAATATAATGCGCTTGTTCAATAGATTCGCAAGCAATTAATGTAATAATGTGCTGAGGCAAAGTTGGTGTTCTTTCTTTAGTAGCAACCACGGCGGATACTATTTCTGAGCCAATATTTGGCCACACCACCTTATATGGAGCAAAAGTGTAGTCACCAACATCAAACATAGAGTAAAAAGGTCCCGTTTCAAAGATTTTCCCACTCTTATCTTTTCGAGTAAAATATCTCCTGAATGCTGCTCGTTCCTTCAATACACTCTCAAACCGCTTCAGATAAAGATAAGTTTTCGGATACTTTATCTTCATTTCATCTTCATCAATACCCCTTCTTTTTTTGGGGTCTTGAGCCATAATAATATAGGCCGAAGGCTCAGCCTTCCATCTCTCTATATCCCTTCCTCTGAGTAACGGATAAAGTAAATCTGGCTCGATTGCCGTTTGTATCTTTTCAACCTCTTTTTTTGCACCTTCAGTAATATTTGAGATTATTACAAGGCCATCCGGCCTTTCACCAACTATCTCAACCCAATAAACGGCATTGGCGCCTCCTGAATAAACCCCTGCGTGGGCTACATAATCTGACGGTCCCAAAACCTTTTGAACGGCCTTTATTGCCCTTAAATTTCCCGTAATCCAGGCAGATGTAGGATCATCTTTATTCACAGGTTCTGCGTAAAATTTTTTGTAAGTAGCAATTTGTGTTACTTCTTCGAGCCGTAAATCGTCTTTTATCCCTACTCCTTTGACTTTCTTTATCCAATAGTTATATGATACTGGATAGTTTGTCTTTCTACCTTTTTTTAGAATCACTATAGATGTTCTATTTCCGACTCCTTCGAAGGGCTTCAATTCAACCATATCGTCAACATATAAAACTTGAATTGGCTTATTATCCTTCAATAAAAACCTTCGGAATCCTTGTCCTGCCCCAGCTGTTTTAAACACTGACTGGGTGATTAAGAAGCCGAGTTTCCCATTTATTTTCAAATATTTATCAATTGCTACGTAAGTCATAATCATCGAGATATCTTTTTTACCCTTACCCAAAATAGTATCCATTCCTCCGTGAGGGAATAAGCCATAAGAAATCCATAAGGGCTTGGTTTCTAACCTATATTGTTCTGGTAGACTCTCCCAATTCACCCAGGGAGGATTCCCAGCTATATAATCAAATTCACCAACAAAAAGTGGAGCAAAAGCATTTTTGATAATTCTTGCCCAGATGCCATTTATGCCTTGCCTCTCAAGGTTAAGCAGTTCTTCATATAATTTGTAAACGGCCTCTATATCCTTATCATCTTGCCCTTGTATTAAAGGTAACTTTTGGCACAGTATATCTATAAATTTCTCTCGGCTAAGAGTAAGTTTAACCGCCTCTTCAAGAAAGTTTGAGAGGGTATCTATATATCTAGCCCGGATTAAGCTTTTTGGTATCGAGAATGGCCCCACAGCTGTATTAAATTTAAAAATACCCGCACCAAATAAGTCTCCCCCTTCTTGTGGAGCCATGATGGAATCGCAGATATAAACGGGTATATTTATTTCTCCTCTTCTGTGCTGGAGAAGCTCACCTAACGCAAGAAGATAATTTGCCCTTGCAGAGATAACCGCTAAAGGGTTAAGGTCAAAACCAACTATATTATTTAAGATTTTCTCCAGCACCTTCTCTTCTGGTATAACGTTCTTCCACGCATATTCACGAATCTTTTTTATAGCAATAACAAGAAATGTCCCTGAACCGCAGGCGGGGTCAAGCAGGCGCTTATCTGGATCCCCTTCAAAATTTCCTCCCTCCAGCATGTTTAATAATCTTTCCGCCAACCAATCAGGGGTATAGTATTCTCCTAAATTATGCCTCAACTCCCGGGGCATAAGTTCCTGATATAGTTTTTTGAGGAGGTCTCGCGTCGTATCAGGATCAGCATCAAGAGTAATCAGAGAATAATTGGCTAGCGTAGAGATGAGATCTTTTTGAGCCTGATAAATCTCATCATTCCAGACATCAAGGTACCAACTAAAAAAATCCCCTTCTATAAAATTGCTAATACCTAGTTGCCTAAATATTCCCCCATCTTCCATCCTCTTTAAATATTCTTTCAGTCTTTCTTTTTCTAAAATAGCCGCCTGTTTCAAATCCGTTCCGAGACGAGGCATGGCATAATATTGAACAACTTGAAGAGCTAAAAGTTTAATAAAAGTTGCATAATAGGTGTGCAGACAGAAAAAGAAACGGAAAGATTCAAGAGGCTTTTGAGTTATGCCAAATTGTCTCGCGAACGTTTCTATTCTTAATTTGGATGCTTCTTCATAATCACACACCTCACTGAACTGCAATGACCACTGCTCAAATAAAGTTTTGACCTTAGGATTTTCAGTAGATATTAAAGCTTTAAAAAGTGAGCTTACCGCCTTTCGGGAAACAGGTGAATTTTCTCCAAAGTCTCTAACAAGATTCTCAGGGATAAGTGCCAATTCGGTAGAAAGAGCAAATAATAGTTTTAAAAAATATTCTGTGGAATAACTAGATACTTTAAGCGGGGCGTCAATGTGCCATCTACCTTCTTTGCTACGAACAAAAATGAAATATGAACCATCCAGAACAACTCCAGCAAGACGTTCAGGCTTATGTCGTTCTCTTCTTACCAAACCTTCTATATAACCCTTTAATTGAGAAATTGCATGTTGATTCGTCCTATAGCTATTATTCTGCCTTAAACTTCCTGGAGGCTCATACTCTATAACAAGACGATTATAAACAGCATCCGCCCTTCCATTTATAAGGGTATATTCTTCTCTCAAATGAAGATTCAGATTTAGCTGAGAGGCTATTTCTTCAATTAAGCGGGTAATTTTAGTCCTGAATTCGGCTTCATTTTTTGAAACTTGGGCAGCTTTTTGGATTTCTTTCGCAAAATCAGATGCCTTCGATTTCAGTTCTTCTACAATCTCTATCATTTAGAACTCCTGTTGCTTGAAGGCTGGCTTTGGAAAGATTACCTTCACGGGCTGCCGATACACCGCATGAGATAAAAGAAGTTCACCCTTTGAAAGCCTTGTTACATTTGCCTTAATTTCGTTATCCAAAAATCGATAATCAGGCTGAAGGACTTCCGCGGAACCACTCCGGCCTATAATTTTTGTGGCGCAGTTGCCAGTCACCCTAGAATGAACTGCGCTCATAAATTGTTGAGCAGAAATTAAAATTACACCAAGTGAGCGTCCACGTTCTGCAATCTCAAGCACTAGTTCTGTAAGTGGAGATGGGCGAGGTCCTGCCGGTGCATATTTATTTAACTCATCCACAAAAAAGATCACCTTTTCTGGAATAGGCTCCCTTCTATCCTCAGGGGGATCAGCCTTTAAAGAATAAACTGATTTTAGTAAATCGCCAAACACAAGCATCTGCTCATGTTCTTGTAGCCGAGCTATGTCTACGATATATATATGTCCGCCCTTGATTTTCAGGATCTCTTCACTAAGCGATATCTCATTTTTTGATCTGGCATCTACAAAAATTCCAGATTGTCCAACTTGCACCATTCGTCTCATGTGTCTTCGAAATACCCCAATAGAGGACCCCCGAATACCCCGCCATTCTTTCACCGCAGAATGAGTAGTAGGATCAAAAAGCGGCTTACCATTTAATAGATTTGTCCAGCTATGGACTGTCTTAAAATCTGGTTCGTCATTTCTTATCCCTTCTTTAATTTCACTAATAATTGACTCCAGTGTAAAATAGGCATCTGGTATTTGAGCGAAGAGCAAATCGAGTTTATCAGCCGTTGTTTCTAAGTCATAAGCATAAATATTGTAAATATTTGGCTCTATAAAACTGTTTGGCTTTCTTCCATCTCTTGACCTTGGTAAATAATAGTGAACTTTATCAGCTTCAAAGGGTTTTGGTTCCAGCCCAAGAGCTTCCCACATTTCATTTTCTTCGACCGAGAATTTTTTATCCCGCCTTTGGTCAATCTGAAGCAAATCTCCATGCTTAACATTAAGGATTATTACGACTAGCTTCTCCTTTTCTTCATTTGGAGTAGTCTGCAATACTGATTGGATAAGAAACATGGCATAGGATGTCTTAGTCGCAAGACCACTGATGCCAGATATGTTTATATGAGCTGATTCAGGGCCAAGAACATACCTTCGATCAATATAAGCCGCTGCGGCTACTCCATTGCTCATCTTAATAAGACCAGCAGGGATTCTGTTTTTTGGTTCCATAGTATCAATTCCGAGCGCAGCTTGGATACCTTTCTCATCCGCGAATCTTACAATCCTTTCGCTGGCTACCGGCATATATATGTCCTTATCGTTATTCAGCACGTTAACATGAGCAACATTTGTCCCTTGACGAGGAGTATTAGGATCTTCAGTCAGTTCTCCAAAGTTGCTGGAAATAAAGTTAGCAAGATGACTGGGTGAATCCGTTCTATGTTCTAAAGTAGTAACCAGCCCATAGGTTTTGCTTTTACCTTCATGACTAACTTGCTCAACTTCTACTATATCAAAAGGATTGACAATAACATTTGGCGCAAGCCAGAAGGTAAATTTGTCAGATGTGTTGGCATCTCTATCTGTCGCAGAAGTCTTACCGATTTCGTTAATGTTTATTATTTCATTCATTGTTCACCCCCTATTTGCGGCTTGGGCCATTTAATGCAGCCCATCAATACTTCCTTTGAAAAAAATCTGTTTTTAATTACTTTTTCGGCAATATATATTGGATAAAGTGAACAATGCCATCTTTGATCTAATCCATAAGGAGTTACGTTTCTCTCTGCTACAAGCACAGATGAGATAAGATCGACTAGCTCAGAAGAAACAGGTTTTTTATACGGACACGGGAGCTCTACTTTTATCACTCCCATAAGGGGATAGTCAAGTTCCTTCTGTTCTCTTAGCCTCACATACCAAAAAGCTACTTGCCCCTCATTAGAGCTAAATGCAGCAGTTCTATGTCCATGGGGCAATCCAGCAAGAATACTCGTAATATCTTTTCTTTGGGAGGTTCTTCGCCCAAATTGGAACATAGGATCTTTACGAAAAGATTTAGCTACCCCTATAAGATAAGGATTATTTTTCCATGAACTCCAGATATCCTCTTCCACAAACTTGACCGCTCCATCCAATATCAGCCACGAGTTTTCATTACGTAATGAATCTGTAAATTTTATAAGTTCTATTTCCAATTTGTGCATTAAAGATCTTGCTTTTGCCCCTGCCTTATCGCGCAAATCTTTCTTAGTATCAGCTAATCTGTCAGGCACAGTAAAATCAACCACTTCGAAGAAATCTGGTTTTTCAATCTTTCTAATCTGTTCCCATAAGGTATCCGAAACTCCTTGATTTTGTTTGGGTAATAATAGAATAATCTGATGTTTGTGGGCTAATACCTTTAGTTGGCCGTCATCTTCTCTTTTAATAACAGCCGAGCCAATTTGAGCTAATTCTATAGGAAATGACCTTGTTCCTTCTATCCCCGTACCCAAAAAATAAGTACGAATGCTTCCATCAATAAAAAACCGAAAAAGATGTTTCTGGGTTCTTGAAATAAGAGGAGTTGGCCGATAAATATTTTGAGGGTCCGGTTCAGGAAATTCCGCAAAAGAAGTTACAGTCTCTACATCCTTATTAATAATAATATCTTCAATCTCCTCTTGATCGGGATGCTGCAAATCCTCAACAGCTCCACCAGTTGCAGGAAGAATTTTTATCTCTTTCCCAATTAGGTTTAATAGAGGAGTAATCGAAATTAAAGGATTAGGCATTTTTCTTTTTTTTCTTAGGAGAGCATTTAACTAAATTATCTTTTCTCAACACTCTTTCTAAGGATTCTTCACTTATCCATTTATCAATTACATCTTTTTTAAACCGCCATTGCCCGACTATTTTAATCGAAGGAATTCGTCCAGAGCGGGCAAGTTTATAGATGGTATGCTCATCCATCTGTAAATATTCCGCCACCTGCTTAACAGTCATTATTTCCTTTTCTTGCACTGGCATAATATTTTTATTGGAACATAATCTTTAATAAAATATGACTAAAATATACAATAAAATACAATCATTGTCAAAATAATTTTAACCTTTGATCCGAAAATCTTTCTTCAAGACTGGATTAATTGTTCTGATTTTGCTGCTTGTTTTATTTTCTTTACCAAATGCTCAAGCAGGGAACAAGGCATCTATTCAGGAGATTTTAACTAATCCGGACCAATATGATGGTCAAGAGGTAATAGTTCAAGGGAATGCTTCCAAGGTTAAAGTAAAAGTTTCCAAGAAAGGCAATGAGTACACCACTTTTAGCTTAACTGATGGATCTGGGAAAAGCATAAATGTATTTATTTGGGGTAATCCTAAAATCAGAGATGGGCAGAAGGTAACTGTTTCTGGGATTTTTCAGAAGATTAAGAAACTCGGCAAGTACACTTTTTATAATGAAATTGAAGCAAGTTCCATAAAATGAGGGCTAAAATGGCTCATAAATTGGACAAAAAGGAGATAGTCATTTTTGAGGAAGTGCTTATTAGCAATGTCATAGAGCAGGAGGCTTTAGTAAATTTGCTGGTGAAAAAGGGATTGATAAGCAAGGAGGAATTACTGGAGAAAATAAAAAAGGTTGGACCTAAACAAGGAAGAACAGAAAATGGAGATAAGAACTGATGAAAAGATCGATCTCACATGAGTCTTTTTGGAGCTGGATATAGAAACTGATTATTTAAGAGGTTTTCCAAATTAATCTTATTTCATTTAGATCGTTCATTGTCATGCTGCTTTATATATTCGAGTGCCTTTTTTAAGGTGTCTGTAAAGATGTAAGTGGGTTCACCTCCAGGTTTTGGTTTTATGGGAACAGGAGTGCTTAAGCCTTCATAGTCGATTACTTTACCCATTTTGTCGATAGGACTACACTCAATTAAAAAGCCTGCTATTCTACTATCTGATTGAATTATTGCCTCAACTTTAAAGAAGTTGAGATCAGTCGCTTCCTCATAAATTGGGCCAATAGTGTTTATAAGTAAGACGATCTGCTTAGGCAACCTATAATAAAAGGAATCCATATAACTACCTCTCTATGCTTTTTAACTAAATTTTTAGAATCTTTTCGACAAATTTTAGAATAATCTTTAAGCCGTATAATAGTTCCTGTGGGAGTCCTTATTTAGCTTTTAGGTCAATCGTTTTGCGGATTACCTGAACACTTAAATGTTTATTATTTGACCCGCCTGGGAAAAAAGAGCATTTTATTGACTTCTTATATCTCTCTAATACGAAAATGATAAATTTCTAAATAATGCTTGCATTCTCTTTTTGACTGTGCTATTTAATAAGTAAAATCATGAAGAGCGGCGGTAGGGAACTGGCCCAGTGACCGCCCGGCAACCTGCAACGCAAGGTGCCAAAGCCAGCCTGCAAGGGACCATGAGGCTATTATGACAAACGGATTGAGACCTCTCCTTTGCGAGAGGCTTTTTTATTTTAGAACAAGACCACCTCCTTTCGAACGCCCATTTCTGACTGCTGAATTTAGAAAATTTCCAGTCCATCTTTTATCGTTGCGTTCAACTTTAAAAATGCTGATAAAAATTTTTGACTAATGGTTCCTCTTGCAGATATTTGGGCAAGTTTCAAGAAAGGAGAAAAATGTCATGAGTGCCAGTGAAAAAATCAATAAAGGAATGGCCAATGCTGACCCAGAAGCCATATTGGAGGATCTTGTGGAAATGGCTCGGAGGCTAAAAAGCGAGGAAGAGGCAGAATGCATAAAAGCAGCCCAGGATTATCCAGAATTTCCTTACGTTCCTACGATAACGTTTGATATTCCCAAAGAGGGTAGCCCCATGCGGAACTTAGTAGAGATATTGGCAGAGTTTCTCTTTGGTTTGAACAATGCTTATAAAATGCATTTCAAGGTGGACATATCAATAGTCTCCATTACGCGAGATAAAATTACGGTGATAATTGAAGAGAACCAGCCTGATTCAGATGAAGAAGAGCTTGTCTGGGGCATAAGAAATGGGTTTTTAATTTTTTTGCAGGATATAATTCCTTGTGATTTCTTTCAGGCTGTCTATTTTAACAAGAGCAAGAGGAAATATGCTCTGGAATATCTTCTCCCTTTTTATGGAGAGGTTCAAGAGGATCTTTGGTGCCCGATAAGGGTCATAGAAGAAAATCTCAGTCCTTTTAGAGAAAAATTTAGGCCAGTGATTAAAGAGCTTTGGAATAAACTTGAATGATTCAGAAAAATTTGAAAACCCTATAATTCAATTGCCGAGCGAAGATCTTGCGGAAATTTAACAAATC
>Ga0315298_1008946_pt1 | contig 12552 bp, 10 predicted proteins | sample WHS_1_MG_FD_203077 | JGI IMG/M metagenome (GOLD analysis project Ga0315298, IMG submission 203077) | Extremophilic microbial mat communities from Washburn Hot Springs, YNP, Wyoming, USA - WHS_1_MG | ecosystem: Environmental > Aquatic > Thermal springs > Hot (42-90C) | place: USA: Wyoming...
AAAGAGTGAATATAAGAGAAAAGTCTATTCATCGTCTTTCTCCATTTGATTTGAATGGGATTTGGTAACTATTTTACCCCCCCCATCGCAAATCTGTCAAGGGGCTGCTAGAAGAGCAGTTGATTCTCCAGGCTGGCAACCTTGAGATGGACGTGTCCCGGCAGGGTGCGCGGGTCAATCCGATGGGGGGAGAGGGCGACGGGTTGGGGGAGGTTCATATCAGGTAGACCTGTCTCCCCTCTCCCAGAGGGAGAGGGGGCGGGGGTGAGGGCTATTTCCCGTACCACATGCGCGCCAGCAGGTTATCCTTGCGGATGAACTGGTGGTAGAGGGCGGCGCCGATGTGCAGCAGGATGAGCAGCGCGAACAGGAAGAAAAACAGACCATGCAGCGCGGGGTTCAAGTCTGCGGGCATGCTTCCCTGCCCCTCAAAAACAATCGGGGGCAGCCCATAACGGACAGAAAGCGCTAACCCGCTGAGCGGCATGAGGAAGGCGAGCAGGTACAGCGCATGGTGTACGCCTTTGCCAGTCATATCCAGGAAGGCGTTCCCCGTCGTGGCATCTTCGGGGCGAGGCGTGCGCCAGCGCAGATAGAGGCGCACCAGCATCAGCAGCAGCACCGTGATCCCAATCGGCATGTGCAGGCGCAGGATGGGCGCTTTCTCCTGCGGCGGCAGGCCGACGCTGGTCAGGCCGAGGTAGATTTCGACGAAGAACAGCAATGCCACCAGCCAGTGGATGGTCACCCAGAGCGGGGAATAACGTTTGAGGGTAGAAGATTTGGGCATCGGACACCTCCAAAGGGAATCAGGATTTTAAGGCTTGACGAACAATCTATGGGATTTCTTCCTTCTCCATGCAGTACATCACCAGGTGCGTCAGCGGGATGACTTGCGGGGCGGGCAGACCTGCCTGCCTGGCCAGGGTGGCGATCTCTTCGGCGCGCAGACGTTCCTCCTGCGGCGGGCCGAACTCGCCCATTTCGTAGGGCCATTCGAGCAGCACCACCCGCCGACGGGCGACGCGCGCCGCTTCGTTCAACGCTTGCAGACGGTCATCGGTCTCGTGGAAGACCAGGCCGTGGAAAACGATGTCGAAGGCGTGGTCTGGATAGGGCAGGGATTCCGCCAGCCCCTCGCGGAAGGTCACCTGGGGGACAGTCTGGCGAGCGGCGGCCAGCATCTCGGCGTTGACATCCAGCCCCTCGACGCGCAGCCCGCGAGCGGCGAAGGCTTCGGCAAACACGCCGGTGCCGGTGCCGACATCCAGCAGCGAGTCGGCGATCAGACCGGCCAGCGTGTGCTCCACGACGGCGTCCAGGTCGAGACGGGCGAGTCGCTCCGGGTTGCGCAGGCGTTCGATTTCGGTAAAGCGGCGTTCGTGCATGGGATTTTCCTTGAGCGCGGGGATGTAGTGCAAGTCTTTAGACTTGCGTCAGGCGCTTTCTGGTATCAGTTCAATCAGCACCGACGTATCCTTGCGGCCGCGCAGCGCATTCAGCCAGTGGATGAGCGCGCTTCTTTGGCTTGATTATACCCTTACCGTCCCGAAAGTTTTGAGCCTTCGGGACGGTATCGGGTTAGAACCCCAACTTTTCCTTGACCAGAATCATCGTCGCGCGACCCGGCATCACCTCGCGGTGGACGATCAACAGTTTGCTGATGCTGCTGTTCATGCCGTAGGCTTTGAGGGCGCGCTCGTCCTCCAGCGGCAGCGAATATTCGCGAATGCGCTTGAAAGCCTCGTCCAGGTTGGGGACAATCTTCTGCGCGCCGACGATCCAGACGACATGCGCCGCGCTGGCGGCGTACCCTGCCAGTTGACTGCCCGTGTTCGAGGCGATGACGACCGTCCCGTCTTCGGTGACGGCGTGTACGCTGCCGACCATCCACTCCGGCACAGCGCCCATCTTGATCATCTCGCGCATTTGCGTTTGCGGATTCATCGTGGCCAGTCTGGCGCGCACCGAGTCGTAGCGTTTGTTGACTTCTTCGGGGATGCCGAGCGCTTCCAGTGTCATGGACGAGCCGGTGAACACTTCCGCCCCGGCGGGGATGAGTTCGAATAATTTCTGTCTGGCTTCTTCCCCGCTGGCAGCGACAATAACCTTGATGCCATTGGCTTCCAGCGCCTTCGCCGCGCGCTCGATTTGCGCCTCAGAAGCGAGTCTGGCATACGCCAGGTTGGGAACGAGTTGGGATTTGGTTTGAACAGGTGTGTTCATCTTGACTCTCCTTCTTGAGTGTGATAGGATACATGTGTCGTTTATCCGACATGCGTTGTATAATAAACATCTGTGGTTTTCCCGTCAACCGTCAAAAAACGATTTATGTTGGATAAGCAACAAAGGAGACGAAATGTTGGCTACCGCCCCCGCCCCCGAAAAACTCGACCCCCGCGTCAAACGGACCCGCAGCCTGATTCAGCAAGCCTTTAGCGAACTGCTCGCCGAAAAGGGATTCGGCGCCATCACCGTGCAGGACATCACCGAGCGCGCCGAAATCAACCGCGCCACCTTCTACGCCCACTACCCCGATAAATTCGCCCTGCTCGAAGAGACCCTGCGCAACGCCTTCCGCGCCGAACTGGAAAAACGCACCCTGAGCGCCTGTCACTACAGCGAAGACAACCTGCGCGCCCTGATCCTCACCGTCTGCGAATTCATCGCCCGCTCGAACGAACACTGCAAAGCCAGCGAACAGCACTTCGACTCACTGGTCGAAAACCAGGTACGCCAGCAGATTCAGGAACTCATCGAACTCTGGCTGCGTCAGCGCGGCGCGGCGGACCCGGGCACCGCCGCCACCGCCGCCGCCTGGGCGATCTATGGTCTGGCAGAAAGCTGGAGCCGCCAGAAGAACCGTCCGCCCGCCGAGGCGTTTGTGGAGCAGGTCCTGCCGCTGGTGGAGGGGAATTTCGAGGAATAGGCAGACAAAATGCTTCTCTATTGACATTCTTGCACCTATAATGGGTCTATGAATTCGCTACCGGCTGTGGCAGAACCCCATGCTCTTAAATCCTTCTCTACCCGCTTCTGGCTGGAGTGGTTGGGAAACTCGGCGCACTTTCCGATTGCCAATATCATCCTGGAACTCGTCCTCGAAAAGCCGCTGGACTACCTGCGCGCCCCGGATGTGTATGCCTTGATAGCAGCAAGCATGACGCAAGCCTACTGGCTGACTCGCTGGCAGGATACGCCCCGTCCCAGGCGGTTTTGGGGGAACTTGATTGCCCCCCTGCTCTATACTTTGATCGAAGGGGCCATGGAAGGCTCGCGCTTCTTTGGCGCAGCGCACCATCTGGCGTATTGGGTATTCGCGGCGGCGATTGGCACCTTGCAAGAGCTCTCCTTCCGCGCCCCGCCTAAGATCCGCTCTGTGCTTACCCTCGCGGAAAACCTGCTCCGCACCTCCATCCTGTTCTTCATGTACATTTTGGCGGAGCGTTACACCAATCCCCTGCAAACGACCTCGCTAAGCGCCTTTTTTCGTGACGAGACTCATATCTTCATGGGGGGAACCATTCTATTTCTTGGGTTGGTCGTCAGTCTCGCCAACCTGACTGCCCAACATTACCAGCAGATTCTGGCGGAAGAAACGCGCCGCCGTCATGAAAGACGCTTGCGGGAATTTATCGAAATGGCTCCTTTTGGCGCCCTGATCTACGAACTACAGCCCGATGACCGTCTCCTCCTGGTGGGAGCCAATGAAATTGCCCGTTCTTCCCCCGGTCTCGACCTCACCCTTCTTCACGGCAAACCTATCGAAGAAGTCTTCCCCGGCCTGGCGAAAACGAACATCCCCGCCGCCTACCGCCGCGTCGCCCGTGAGGGGAGGCAATATCGTCACCAGCAGATACTTTCAAAAGAAAACCACGCTCAGGGCATCTATGAAGTGGTAGCGGTTCAAATCCAGCCTGGAGCGATGGCAGCTTTCTTCCATGACGTCACCGAATTGACCGAAGCCTACGACATGACGCTGGAGGGCTGGTCTCGGGCGCTCGATTTACGCGACAACGAAACCGAAGGTCACACCCAGCGCGTGACGACCATGGCTTGTCAGATTGCGCGCGCCATGAATCTGAGCGAGGAAGAAATTCAACAGGTGCGCCGCGGCGCACTCCTGCACGACATCGGCAAGATGGCTATTCCCGATTCCATCCTCTTCAAACGCGATAAACTCAGCGAAGAAGAGTGGGCCATCATGCGCAAACACCCTGAATTTGCGTATGAAATGCTTTCTCCCATCGCTTTCCTGCGCCCGGCTCTGGAGATTCCCTACTGTCACCACGAAAAATGGGATGGCACAGGCTATCCGCGCGGCTTGCAAGGCGAGGCCATTCCCATCAAAGCCCGCATTTTTGCCGTAGCCGATGTATGGGATGCCCTGACTTACGGGCGCCGTTACCGGGAAGCGTGGCCGGAAGAAAGAGTGAAAGAGTATTTTCGGCAGCAGGCCGGAAAACATTTCGACCCCCAGGTGGTGGAGGTCTTCCTGAAGTTGCTGGAAGAACGCCGATCGTTGTAATCTTGTTATTATTGTAGATTTAATGCATGGTGAATATAATTTCCTTATGTCCACTCTACCTCCTTTCCTCGACCGCTTTCTCACCCCCTCTGCCGCCGTTCCCAAAGAATCGCCTGGCTGGTATCGCGCCCGCCTGACGATGACCGTCAGCGCCCTGGTGCTGGCGTTTTACTTCATCCCCGAACTCATTTTGCATCTCATCGTACCGCAAGACCAGGTGGACTGGCGCGAAACGTCCATCATTTTGGGCGGATTTGCCCTGGTGGCATTGGGTTTCCTCTTTGCCCGCACGCCGCGCTATCGCTGGGGCATCTGGTTGACCCTCGGCGGCTGGACGTTCGACGTGTTGCTCGACATTGCGTCGGGCGAAGGCTTCGAATGGGGCGCCACCATCGAGGTCTGGCTGATGTTCGGGCTGGTGATGGCTTTTCTGCTGCTCGACTTGCGCGCCTACATCCTTTTTGCCATCGCTCAAGTCGTGGCGACTGGCGCAGTGGTCCTCTGGTGGCATTTTACGGTGGTCTCGTTCAATTTCAGCGTCGAAATGCACCTGGCAGTCACGGCCTTGCTGGGGCTGGGCGTCTGGCTGCGTGAGCGCGATCAGCGTCAGCGCGAACAGGCACAGGCAGAGTTGCAGGCGCAAAAAGATTACCTGCAAAAGGTGATAGACGGCGTGCAGTCGCCTTTTTATGTGGTGGACGTTCACGACTACCGCATCCGCCTGGCGAATCGCGCCGCCCGCGACCTGGGGCTGGTGGCGGAACGAGTGACCTGCTACGCCCTGACGCATCACCGCTCCGAACCGTGCGGCGGCGACGAGCATCCCTGCCCGCTTCAGCATGTGCGCGTCAGCCGCGAGCCGTACACCACCGAACATATCCACTTCCGCCCCGACGGCTCCACCTACTACGCCGAAGTGCGCGGCTACCCGCTCTTCGACGCCCAGGGCAACGTCGTCCAGATGGTGGAATACAGCGCCGACATCACCGAGCGCAAACGCGCCGAGGCTGAAATCCGCAAGTTACAGCAGGCGGTGGAACACGCCGCCTCGGGCGTGGCAATTACGAATTCGGATGGCGTCTTCGAGTACGTCAACCCGACCTTCGAGCGCATGACCGGCTATTCGCGCCAGGAAGCGGTCGGCCAAACACCGCGCTTGCTCAAGTCCGGTCAACATTCCACCGAATTCTATGCAGAGATGTGGAATACCATTCAAAGCGGGCAGGTCTGGCAGGGAGAACTCATCAACCGCCGCAAGGACGGTTCACTCTACTGGGAACTCCAAACCATCGCGCCGGTGCAGGTCAACGGCAAAATCACCCACTTTGTAGCCGTGAAACTGGATATTACCGCCCAAAAGGAATTGGAAGCACAGTTGCGCGCCGCCAAAGAGGCTGCCGAACAGGCCAACGCCTTCAAGAGCCGCCTGCTGGCTGGGGTCAGCCACGATATGCGCACGCCCCTGGGCGGCATCATCGGCTATGCCGAGTTGCTGAAGAGCGGCGCCTTTGGCGAAATGAACGAAAAACAGCAGGACATCCTGCAAAAAATGACCGACAGCGCCTCCCGACTGAACGATTTCATCCGCGGCATGTTGACCCGCGCCGAACTGGAAAGCGGCAAACTGCGCCTGCAGCCGCGCTCCTTCCCCCCAACCGAACTCTTTAAGGCACTGACCTCCCACGAAAACGCCGCCCGCCGCAAGGGATTGACTTTCCACACTGAGTGCGACCCTGCCCTCCCCCCCACCCTTCACGCCGATCCTTACTGGCTGGAGCAAATCCTCATCAATCTGGTAGATAACGCCATCAAGTACACCGAACGCGGCTCCGTGTCGGCGCGCCTGCGCCGCGTGGACGAGAGGCGCTGGGCGATGGAGGTGCAGGATACCGGTATGGGCATCCCCCCCGAACTGCACGAGCGCATCTTTGAGGAATTCGAGCAGGCGGAAGAGGTCAAGCGCATTCAAGGGGTAGGGTTGGGGTTGTCCATTGTCAAAGAACTGGTCAAGCGGCTGGGCGGTGAAATCCGCTTGCAAAGCGCGCCTGGCGAAGGCAGCACGTTCACCGTTATTTTTCCTATTGAGGAGGCAAATATGAAGCCCGCAGCCCTGGTGATTGAAGACGACCCGGCGCAAGGTGAAATTTTTTCCACCGCCGTCGAGCAGGCAGGGTACAGTGTCACCTGTCTGAGCGATGGAGCGCAGGCGCTGGAGTATCTGAAGCAGCACACGGTCGCGCTGGTTGTCCTCGACCTGCACCTGCCGGGGCTGGGCGGCGAGCACATCGCCCGCGCCATGCGCGCCATGCCGCACCTGAAAGAGACGCGCCTGATCCTCGCCTCCGCCGATGACCGCCTGGCAGATACGATTTCCGAACTCACCGACCTGGTCTTGCTTAAACCGGTCAGTTACCTGCAATTACGTGACCTGGCCGCGCGGCTGAAAGAAAGCCTGGGGGACACTTCGTCAACCAGCCAGCCCCCTGTCTAGAACCATCGCTGGCTGGCGGAGGGCTGGAGCCGCCAGAAGAACCGTCCGCGCCCAGTCCATCGAACCCTTCGGCTACGAGGAGCAAGACGGCCATGAACGCAAAAACGCTTTCGACGTTCCTGACAATCAGTTTTTTTCTGACCTCCTGCATCTCACCCCCTCCTGCGGAGTCTGATGCGCCCACAGCCAGGCCAGATTTGCAGCGCAACGAATATCGTCTGATTGGCGCGCCGCCGGTCGAATCAACGACGCTCCATTTTGCCGATTTGCCGCCCGAAGACCGAAACGCCCGCGCGCGAGGAATGGAAGTCTGGGCATTTCCGGTTCGCTGTGACCAAAATATCAACCGCGATGTGCGCGCCTGGTGCGTTCAGAAGGGCGAGGAAGTCTGGCTGGCCTTGCCAGACTACACTCCCGATGTGATGGCCGTCATCCTTACTCGTAATGGAGAAGAGGTATACCGAGTTCCCATTGGTCAGCCTTCTCCAACGTTGGATATTATGGGATTGTGGCTATGGGACAATCACTGGGCGCTGGAAACGGTATATACAACAGGAGAAGAGAACCAGGTCAAGATGACCGGTCAAATCAGTCTGGATGGGGTGTGGCTGAACGCGCAGCAGGGATACGAGGAGGCGTTTGGCTTCCAACTGCTCGCAGAACGACCATTTTTCTTCTTCGAGCATAAAGGCACCATCCATGCCTGGTACGATGGCGAGGTCTTGGAACTGGGGTACGAAGAAGTTCCGCACTACCTTTGTTGCAGCTGGGCACCTCAAAACCCCGTTGCATTCAAGAACATGGTCTCTTTCTTTGGAAGGCGGGGAGAGACATGGTATTACGTAGAGATTGTGCCTGCCCGCTGACCCCCTGCCCTGGAACGATTAGCCCCCATTACCATCAGAAATCATCTTCTTCATAAGCATCATAAAATCCCATCTATTCGCCGATACGTCTTTTGGTGGGCTTTGGGCTAATTTCTTCAAGTATCTTTGCCGGATCAGTGACATCCTTGTTGATAAAATCCAGAAGCTCTTCCAGGTCTTTGAATTTCCTGTAAATCAAATTGCCGGTTTCCACTTCAAGGGTGATTTCGAATGTATTTATCCTTGGGTTGAGAGGTAATGGTTGGAGCAAGTGATCCAATGCTTTTCGAATAAGATCTTGCCCGTTGGTTACGTTTCCATTGGTATCAACCCTTGGAAACTTAAGCCACTGCCTGGCTAATTTGTTCAATTCGCCCGTTTCTTTGAGACCAATCAAAAAATCGTCAAACATGTCTACATATCGTTCCGGAAATCGCCCACGGATTTGGCGAGCATCCAACTTGAAAGTATTTTCTCCCAACGCTTTATCCAAATGCGGCTGAATTGAGTTGTAGACTTCTTCGTCAGTTGCAACCAAAATCATTTCTATTCCTCCGCCCTCATTTCGTAACAGAACTCGAACGCCCTCCTTCCAATATCCTGCAAGAATCGCAGCCGCCCCTCTAACAGTCGGATAATTTTTCCTTACTTCTCGTAATTGAAGAATCCAAGCACCTTTATCACTCCAATGGCAACCATCTTTGAGCCATTTGGTTTCAAGCAATGCAACAGGATCATCCGAATCTATGGGCGCAACAACGGTATCAAGTTGTCTCTTTATTCCGCCAGGCATGGTAAGGGTTAAAAGTTTTTTCCCCTCTTCCGGTTTCAGCAGGATGAAGGCAGGGTGATTTTTCTTCAAGTGAGATCTGACGAATGTGATGACAGCGTTTTCAAAAGCTTCACCGATTAATTGACCAACATGACTAATCCTACCATGCTGTTTATGGTCCGCCATGAGTTCCTCATTTGCTTAGGATAACAATACTTTCGCGCAAAGGCACAGTATGCCTTTGCGGATTTGCTTTCCACTTATCCCCGCGCATTCTAAGAATTTCTATTTCGTAAGAATCAAAACCCACAGAAATGCCAATGTCGCCAATGAGTTTATCTGTAGGAATATGGATTCCATAAGGAGCAGAGTCGCCCAGCACAAATAAAGCCTTTGAACCTGGCCTAAGAACTCGAAATACATCTTTTACAATCTGGTACATGTCGTTGAAGTACCCCGCAACCATCAAGTCGTAACTTTTCTTGCCACCTTTGGTTTTTCGAATACGCATCAATTGATTTACCGTTTCCTCGATAAATTCTGTAACCAAAGGACATTCCCTCTTGAAATCATGAAGAATCTCATAGCGCGAATCGGAGCGATTGATTTGCGTCGTTGCAGAAGTTATTAATTGAGTCCGTATCTTGTCACTGATTTCTCCCCAAGATTTTGCCTCACCCCAAAAGTATAATTCAAGCCGCGTTCTATCGGCGTAATCAAAATTATTCAAATAGGGCGGAGAAGTAAATACATGGTCTACCGACTGATCACCGATAAATTTTCGAGTGTTCCGAGAATCGCCATTGATCAAAAAATGCGTTGAACCTGCGTACCTTCCGTTTGACCAAACTTTGATAACCTGAACATCGCCAAGCATTTGATTGGTAAGTATTAAAAACTCAGTCAGGACATCTTTGTCTACTGAGGTAATCTTTCTCTTATTTGGAGCAATATAAGGCCATCCCGTAGCCGCGATGGAAACACTTCTGAGCATTGCAGTTATTACAACGAAGAAAAATTCTTTGTTCTCATCATTGTCTAAATTCTCGTTGAACAATTCTCTAAGCGCCCAGAGGTCATAAAGAGTTTTCTCTTCATAGCACTTCATAACCAGTTCTGGAAATTCGTCAGCCAGTTTCTTCTGTTGCAAGGCCTTTGATTTGATGGCTAATTGAGAATCAACTAGATGAGTAAATTTTCGAATTACTTTTTCATCTATATCCCAATTGAGTTTTGCACGTGCAATACGATACACAAATGGATGCGCCTCTACGCCAATCGAGTTTATACCTAAAGTTTTTGCAACAAGATTTGTTGTGCCTGAACCCATAAAAGGATCATAGATCATATTGCCGCGAACAATATTGAAGCGCTCAACTGAATTCTCGACGGCCTTATACGAAAACCCAGCAGGATAAGTGAACCACCTGTGAACAGGAGCTTTCAGGCTGTCCTTGAAAGTTCCCCATTCAGACTGCCCTTTTTTCTCGATGATACCTGTTTGGGGTTCATAAAACGCAAGTGTTAATTGGAATGGCATGTTGTAATTGTAACTTAATTCTGAGTTATGCTCAATTGTTCTAAAAAAGTGCTGAAACCACCGCCCTCACTGCCCGCTCGCTCTCCGGGCTGTCCACCGTGACCACCAGCACATCCCCGGCGTGCAGCAGCGTCGCGCCGCGCGGGACGAGGCTCTCGCGCCCGCGGCGCAGGCTGGCCACCACGCAGCCGGGCGGCAGCGCCAGTTCGCTCAGGCGGCGGCCGTCCGCCGGGGCGCCGCGGGCAATTTCCAGTTCCAGTACCCGCACACGGGCGGGGGTGAAAGCGTCCAATCGCAGCGCCGACTCGCGGTGACGTTGCGCGGCGCGGCGTTTGAGCGCCAGGTCATAGGCGCGGATGACATCCGAGCGGCGCAGCAGCCCCACCAGCCGGCGCGGGTCGCCGCGTTCCACCACCGGCAGGCGGCCCACATCCAGGCGACTCATCCGCTCCAGGGCGGCGTGCAGCGTCTCGTCGGGGTAAGCCACCTGCACCGCGCGGGAACACGCCTCCCCCACCGTCGCGCCGCGCGCCGTCTGAATATCTTGCGTGGCGAACATCCCGGCCAGCCGCCCGTCCGCATCCAGCACCGGCAGCCCCTGACGGCGAGCACGCGTCATCAGATCGGCGGCCTCCTCCAGGGGGGCCGACTCGCTCAGGGTCGGGAAATCGGTCTCCATCACCTCCGCTACCGTCAACGCTTCCAGCACGTTCACATCCCGCCCGCGGTCGAGACGGATGCCATGCCGCGCCAGCCCCAGCCCATAGACCGAGTCGCGCTCGATGCGCTGCAAAATCAGCAAACTGACCGCCACGCTGAACATCAGCGGCAGGATGATGCGGTAATCGCCGGTCATCTCGAACAGGAGCAGGATAGCGGTCAACGGCGCGTGGACGGCGCCCGCCAGCACCGCCGCCATGCCCACCAGGGCGAACGCCGCCGGTGCGATTCCCAGACCCGGAAACAGGCGCGCCGCCATCTGACCGAACGCGCCCCCCAGCATGGCCCCGATGAAGAGCGACGGGGCGAACACCCCGCCGAAAAAGCCGCCGCCGATGCTGAGCGGGGTGAGAATCACTTTGGCGGCCAGCAGCGCCAGCAGCAGGGTCAGCCCCAGGGCGTCGCGGTTCAGCACTTCGCCGATGGTCTCATAGCCCACGCCGAAGACTTGCGGCAGGAAGAGGCCCACCAGCCCGACGACCGCTCCCGCCGCCGCCGTCTTGAGCGGACGCGGCGCCCGCCAGCCGCCGAACAGGTCTTGCATACGGTAGAGCAACCGCACATAGGCCGCCGCCACCGGTCCCGCCAGCAGACCGAGCAGCAGATAGAGCGGCAGTTCCCAAGCCGAATGCAAGGCGTACTGGGGGACGAGGAAGGCCGGCGATGCGCCGCTCAGCGATTGCGTCAAGACCGAGGCGGTGACTGCCGCCACCAGAATCATGCCCACCGCGGCGCCGCCGATCTGTCCCAGCAGCACTTCCAGGGCAAAGAACACCCCGGCAATGGGCGCGTTGAAGGCGGCAGCGATGGCCGAGGCCGCGCCCGCCGCCACCAGGGTCTGCACGCGTTCTTCGGCAAAGCGTAGCCACTGCCCGAACATCGAACCCAGATGAGCGCCGATTTGCACCGAGGGGTCTTCCGGCCCGACCGAAGCGCCGAACCCGATGGACAGGACAGCCGCCAGGGTGCGGGCCGGCAGGGTGCGGTAGGGCAGCCTTCCGCCTGCCAGGGCAATCGCCTGCATCACGGAGGGCGTGCCGTGCAGGGTTTCGCCGCGCAGGGTGAAATGCGCCAGCGCCCCGACCAGTAACCCGCCCAGCACGGGTAGCAACGCCAGCCAGACCCCGCTCAGCGCATCGAAGGCCAGTCCTTGCAGGGTTTCGATGAGCCACTTGAAGAGCCAGATTCCCGCGCCGCTGACCAGGCCCACCAGCAGAGCAGCCCCGCCAAAGCGCAGGGTTTCGGAGGGGAAGAGAGAGTTGAGGAAGGAAGAGCGCATAGGGGAAAATTGTATCACCGCGAGGGAAAAGAAAACGTCTCAAAGGCGCCACGCTTTTCTTAAAGTCGCGAGATGTCATTGCGAGGAGCGGTTTGTGCGACGAAGCAATCTCCAAAAGGTCAGTTTTGTGCGTTGAGCGGGAGACTGCTTACCCTTCGGGTACGCTTCGCGGTCGTTCCAAAGAATGCTTCTCGCTATGACAACTATATGAAAATGTGGCATTGTCGAGCGTGTGCACTCAAAAGTTGTTGGAGCTTTTTGGACAAAAAAGGCAGAACCTGCAGTAAGATTGGGCATATACAACTCCACACCTGCGAGGTTCTGCCATGTCCGAGTATAACTCAGAAATCATCAAA
>Ga0315298_1008947_pt1 | contig 12552 bp, 9 predicted proteins | sample WHS_1_MG_FD_203077 | JGI IMG/M metagenome (GOLD analysis project Ga0315298, IMG submission 203077) | Extremophilic microbial mat communities from Washburn Hot Springs, YNP, Wyoming, USA - WHS_1_MG | ecosystem: Environmental > Aquatic > Thermal springs > Hot (42-90C) | place: USA: Wyoming...
GGTATCGCGCGCTGAATATCCCGGTGGGCACCCAGCAGACCCTGAGTTTCACCGAGCCGGCCTACCGGGTGGCCGTCGGCAACCCGAAAACGGCATCGGTGGCGCCGCTGCCGCGCTCCGGCGGCCGGCAGTTTCTGATCACCGGCCTCAGTACCGGCACCACCAGCCTGCTGGTCTGGAACCTCGGCCACAAGACGCCGAAGGTCTGGCAGCTTGAGGTCAGCGTGCCGGTGCCCGCGGCCCCTCTGGCGGCCCCGGCGCCGGGCATGCCCGAAGTGAGCGCCCAGGGCGATGCCGTCACCCTGTCCGGCGCGGTGGCGGACCAGGTGAAACACGAAGCGGCCCTGGAAGCGGCGGCGCTGGCCGCCGGCAAAAACGGCAAGGTCATCGACCAGACGGTGATCCCGGTGGATGACGAGGTGCAGGTCGGCGTCAAGGTGGTGGAGTTCAGCAAGGCGCAGTTGAAGAATGTCGGCATCAACATTTTCTCCAGCACCGGCGGTTTCAGCCTGGGCACCTTCGGTCCCTCCACCCTGACCTCGGCCAACTATCCGGTATCCCTCGCGAGTGGCGGCCCGGGGGCGCTGGCGCTGACCGGTGTGGCGCCCTTCACCCAGGCCTTCAATCTGGTGGGCGGGGTCGGCAACAGCGGCCTGAGCAGTTACCTCAGCCTGCTGGAGGGCAACAATATCCTCCGGGTGCTGGCGGAACCGACGCTGGTGGCGATGAACGGCCAGCAGGCGAGCTTCCTCGCCGGCGGCGAAATCCCGATCCCCGTACCCCAGAGCAGCGGGGTCGGCACCCCCACCATCACCATCCAGTACAAAAAATACGGCGTGCAGCTCGATCTGACCCCCACCATCCTCAGCGCCCACCGGATCGCCCTGCACGTGGCGCCGTCGGTCAGTTCTCTGGATTATACCAACGCCATCACCCTCAACGGCTATTCGGTGCCCGCCCTGCTGGTCCGTCAGGCCGACACCACCGTCACCCTCGGCAATGGCGAGAGCCTGGTCATCGGCGGTCTGGTGGACCGCCAGATGCAGCAAAACATCAGCAAGGTGCCGGTGCTGGGGGATCTGCCCATACTGGGCGCCTTCTTCCGTTCCATTCAGTATTCCAAGCAGGACATGGAACTCGCCATCATCGTCACGCCGCGTCTGGTGCGCCCCATCGCCGCCGGAGCCAAACTCCCGCCCTTGCCGGGCGCGGCCTTTGCCCATTCCCACTTCAATCTGGGCAAGGCGGTATTGCTGCCCGGATCAAACTATAACCAGCCCGACAACGGTCCCGGATACAGTCAATGAGCGTAGAGCCCGCCGCCCGCTTTGAACAGGCCACCGGCCCGGTGGTCGTGCTGGCTCTGTCCCGGCGCCCGGAATGCCTGGCGTGGATACGGCAGGCCCTCGATGGTCTGGCCACCGTGCTGCCGGTCAACGCCCGGCAGAATGAAATCTCCGCCGCCATCGGTCAGAGCGGCGCCGCGCTGCTGATCGTGGACTTTGGCGCGGAGAATGACGATTACGGCCCCGTATTTGACAGCCTGCATCAGGCTTTCCCGGATCTCCGGCTGATCGGCATAGCGCCGGTGGCCGATCAGCGGGTGCTGCTGGCGGCCATGCACGCCCAATCGGTGGATTTCGTGCAAAGCGGCGGCGCGCCGGAACCCCTGCGCATGGCGGTGGGCCGCATCCTGTCCCAGACCCGGCAGCGGCGCGCGCGCGCCGGCAGGCTGGTGGTGGTGGCGGGCAGTGTCGGCAGCGGCTGCACCACCCTGGCGTGCAATCTGGCGGCGTCCCTCTCCGCGCTCCACCCGCAGAGCGCGGAGCTGCTGCTGGATTTCGGCACCCCGGTCGGGACCGCCGCCACCTATATGGGCATAGCGCCGCGCGTCGCCTTTGCCGAGGCGGTGCGCAATCTGGAACGTTGCGACAAGACGTATCTGGATACGGCCATTGCCCAAAATACCCGCGGTCTCGGGGTGTTGCCGCTGTTCGCGGCGGCCCGGGACCTGCGCGGACTGAATCTCAGCGAAGTCTTTCAGATGCTGGCGATCATCCTGTCGATTTATCATCTGGTGGTGGCAGATATCGGCGGGGCGGTGTTCAGCGAGGTCAGCCAGTATCTGCTGCAGGCGGCGGATGAGATCGTCGTGGTCTGCGACCAGTCGGTGGCGGGCATTCTCGAAGGGAAAAAAATCGCCGCCAATCTGCGGGAAAAAATCGGCACTCGCCTGCAGGCGGGTGTGGTGGTGAATCATTACGAGCCTGCGCTGGGTGTCGATGCGGTGCATGTCGGGGAGGCGCTGGGGTTGCCCCTGCTGGGCCAGGGCATCATCCCCGAACGGCGCCTGCCCCTGATTCAGGCGATGAACGGCGGCGCACTGGCGGTCGACGCCCTCCCGAAGGACGCCTACAGTCGTGCGGTACAGCAATGTGCCGGGTTGCTGGCGGGCCGTATCTGGCCGGACAGCAAGCCGGAGGGAACCCGTGGAGCGACCGGCTGGCTGCGCCGGTGGAGGACGATGGCATGACCGACGAAAGTCCCTTTGGCGCGCAGCCTTTCGATATGGCCACCGCGAAGGCGTTGAACCAGCAGGATGCCTACCAGCAGTTCAAAGGTTATCTGCATCTGCGGCTCATCGACCGGGTCGAAGAGATCGGCGCCGATTTCGCGGAGCTGAGTCGTGGCGCCGTCTATCGTTTCGTCTCGCTGGAACTGGACCGCCTGATGGCGGAGCGCCCCTATCCGCTGAACGAAAAAGAAACCGAGGTGCTCATCAACCAGCTCACCGATGAGCTGACCGGCTACGGCCCGCTGGAAACGGCGCTCAAGGATCCCGAGATCGAAGATATTCTGGTGAATGGACCTCGTGAAATCTATCTGGGACGGAAAGGTACGCTGGAGCACAGTGATCTGGTGTTTCAGGATGAAGCCCATCTGATGCGTATCATCTACCGTCTGTTGGGCGCCACCGGCAGACGGGTGGACGAGTCGTCGCCGACCGTGGATGCGCGTCTGAGCAACGTGGGGCGCATCAACGTCGTGATTCCGCCCCTGGCCCTGAACGGGCCGGTCATTTCCATCCGGCGTTTCCCGGCACATCCGCTGCGCGCCGAGGATCTGATCGAGAAGGCCACGCTCAATGCGCCCATCCTCCAGTTTCTGGAGTTCGCGGTGCGCGCGCGCTGCAACATCCTGGTATCCGGCGGCACCAGCAGCGGCAAGACCACCTTCCTCAACGTCATCGCCAGCTTTATCTCCGATGAGGAGCGGGTGGTGACCATCGAAGACACAGCGGAGCTGCAACTGCAGAGTAGGCACGTGGTGCGTCTGGAAAGCCGTCCCGGCGGGCATGACGGGGCGGGTACCGTCAACGTTCGCGATCTGCTGCGCAACACCCTGCGCATGCGCCCCGACCGGATCGTCGTCGGCGAGGTGCGCGGCGGCGAGGCCCTGGAGATGATGCAGGCCATGACCACCGGCCATGATGGTTCACTGGGCACGATCCATGCCAACTCCCCCCGGGAGGCGTTGCAGCGCCTGGAAATCCTGCTCAGCTTCGGCGGTTTTCCGGGCAATGAATCCAGCATGCGACGGCAGATCGCTTCGGCCATCGACCTCATCGTCCAGATCGAGCGTTTTCCCGACGGGCGGCGCCGCATCACCTCCGTCACCGAGGTGACCGGCGTCGGCGACAATATCATCGCCACCCAGGAGCATTTCCGTTACGAACCCCAGGTGAACCGGGAAAACAGGACGGTCGACCGCTGGATATCCACGGGGATCAATCCGCGCAGTCCGAAACTCGCCAAGTATCGTCCCGAATCCTCCGAGAAGGATCAGTTCGGGTGGCAGGAATGATGGCCCTGGGTCTGATCGTTTCCGCTCTGTTGCTCCTCGGCATCGCGGCGGGCGTCTGGCTCTCCTTCCGGCAGCGGGAGGCGTTTCCGGATGCCCTGCGCGAGCGCCTGCGGGCCTTCGACGCGCACAAGGGCGAAGCGGGGAATACGGAATCCGCCCAGGACGATCTGCTGGACCATGCCGCCCGGTACAAAAAGGAATCCTTCCTGCTCCAGGCGGAGGAATGGCTGCGGCAGGCGGGGTTGCGGCCCAAATCCTATCTCCCCAAGGCCGCCATCGTCGGCCTGCTGATCACTCTGTTGCTGGCGTTTCTGGTCAGCGGCTGGCTGGCGCTGGCGTTCATCCTCGTCTTTTATCCATTGGCTCTGTGGGGGCAGATCCGCTACCGGATCGGTTTGCGGCGCAGCGCCGCGATTCTCGCCCTGCCGGGTTTTCTGGATGCGGTGGTGCGCGCCTCGCGGGTGGGCGCCAGTCTGCCCGCCGCTCTCCTGAGCGCCACCAAGGATGCCCATGGGCCGGTGCGGGAGGTGTTCAACCAGATCATGCGCCGCCAGCAATCCGGTACCCCCATCGACCAGGCCATGCTGGCGGTCGGCAAACGCTACCAGATGCAGGAACTGGCGATCATCGCCACGGTGTTGCGCCTGAACATGCGCTACGGCGGTCGTACCGACGTCGTTCTCGAGCGCATCGCCGACTGGTTGCGGGGGAGGGTGATGGCCCAGGCGGAGTTCAACGCCCTGTCCGCCGAAACCCGGTTGGGGGCGCTCATTCTCAGTCTGATGATTCCCGGGCTTGCCCTCTATATCGTGCTGATGAACCACAGCTACCTGCAGGGCATGTGGGCGGTATCGACCGGGCGCATGCTCCTGGTCGTCGGTGGAACCCTGCTGGTGACCGGAGTGGTCCTGCTCAATCGTATGGCCAAGTTGAGGTGACGCCATCATGCTGAACCTGCATGCTTTATTGACCGCTCTGGCCGTCGCGAGCATCGCCCTGGCGGTACTGCTGGGCGTCTTCTTCTGGGCGTATCGTCTGGTGATGATCGCTCGCGCCCGCTCGGCCATGGATCGCGTCGCCCCGAAGCTGGAAGCCGGGAGTGAACCGTCGGAAGTGGCCGCGCAGATGGAGCGGGGGCAGCAGGCCAGTGTGCGCTGGGACCTGCTGGATCGCTGGCGGAGCGGCGAGGATGCCCGCCTGCTCCTCAGGGCCGGCTACCGGCGGCCCGCCGCCCCCAGTATTTTCAACACGATACGCTTTCTGCTGCCCGCCGTGCTCGTCGTGGTGACCGGGATGACCGAACATCTGCTGGCGCCGCACATGCTCAAACTCACGTTCTGGATGAGTCTTCTGGCGGTAGCCATTTTTGGCTACCTGCTCCCCAAATTCGTCCTGGAGAGCAAGGCCAAAAGTCGCGGTGACGCGGTGAATGCGGAAATCCCGTTTTTCGTGGATATGCTGGCCCTTCTGCAGGGCGTCGGCCTGAGTCTGGAGCAAAGTCTCGCGTCCCTGGCGCAGACCAGCGAGGCGGGAATCCCGCTGCTCGCCGGCGAGATGCGCGAAATGAGCAAGCATATCGCCATTGGCCGCCCCCGCGTGGAGGCGATGCAGAAGCTGGCGGAACAACTGGGCGACGCGGATTTTGAGGAGCTGGTAAACATGCTCCGGCAGATCGAACGTTTTGGTGGCGACGTTGCCCAGCCCCTGCGGGATTTCGCCAGCCGCCTTCAGGAAAAACGGCAGATGGCCCTGCGCGAAAGGGTCGGAAAACTCAACGTCAAAATGACGGCGGTGATGACCCTGACCATGCTGCCGGCGCTGTTGCTGATCACGGCCGGTCCTGCGGTGCTCGCGCTGCTGCGTTTCTTCGACAAGATGGGATGAAGATGACCGCCCCGAACCGCGCCCGTGGAATCCAGAGCCTGAGCAGGGGGGTGGCCGTATTCTGCGTCCTGGCCGCCGGGGGGTGTGCCACCCATCCGTCGGCACCGGTCGTCGCCAACGCGCCGGAGCCAAAGGTTTCCTCCTCCGATCTGCGGGGGTTGAGTCTGCAATTGATCCAGAAAATGGAAGCCGAGCAGAAATGGTATGCGGCCATTTCCTATCTGGATCGGTACCTGAAGGAGTGGCCGGCTTCGGATCAGACCGATCTGTTGCGCGCCCGCGCCCTCGCGGCTACGGGTGAGCCGACCCAGGCCGAGCGCTATTTTCGGCGGGTGTTGGGTACCCCCCTCGCTGCACAGGGGTACCAGGGTCTGGGCCTCATTGCCGCGCGTGGCGGCGACATCACCCGGGCCATCCGGTTTTTCCAGCGCGCCACACGGGACGATCCCACGGACGCCGGGATACTGAATAATCTGGGTTACGCCGCCCTGCAGGGTAAGGACTGGGATGTCGCGCGCAATGCCCTGTTTCGCGCCGGAGAGCTTGCCCCGCAGGACGAGCGGGTGTGGAGCAATATCGCCCTGTACTACCTGCTGCGCGGCGATAGCTTCAGGGCGCAGCAGATCATGGGTGCGCACGATTTCAGTTGGGAGGTCTCCCAGCGCATCCGCCGCGAAGCCGCCCAGATGACGGGCGTGCCCACCTCCGCCGGCGACCGTCCTCCCGCAGCGGCGGGCGCGCCCTCGGGAGCGGTCATGCCCGCATTCCCCAATCCGCCGTTGACGCAATTGTTTTCTTCCGGTAATGCCGGGCCAGCCACCGAACCCAGGAGCGTGCCATGAACCGCAACACCCACCTTTCCAACCGCCTGTCGCGGATGCTGCTGGCCTTTTGCGCCCTGGGGGTAATGCCCCTCGCCTCCGCCGATGGTGCTTCGGATTACCTGCAGCCCCCGATCCTCGGCTGGCACGAATTGCCGAAGGTGGTGGCACCCCCAGCACCGGTCGCGGCAGCGCCAGTCGCGCCGGTGGCCTCGGTTGCCGCAACGCCGGCCGCACCAGCCGCCGCCCTTCCCGTGCGTGCCCCCGTCGTGCCACCGGCGCCGCTGCCGCCGGCGCCCGCACTGCCGCGTCCGGCCACGGAAGCGGTCGTTCCGCCGGTCATCCATAGCGCGGCGGTGGCGAACACCAGCCCGCCGCCCGCGCCCCCGGCCGCGCAACGCCAGAGCTCCGTGCAAAGGTTGCTTGCTTTCCAGAGCGAAGCCGAGGACCCCGGCACCTTTCAGCCGATCCTTGGCGTCGAGGCTCAGCGGAGTTTTAAGAACTACCTGAAATCCTTTACGGGTGGTTCCGGTTCCACATCGTCGTCTTCGACGAAAAACGCAGGGAGCAGCGTCGCCCTGCAAGGAATGAGCAATGGCCAGTCTGGCGGTAATGCTTCAGGTTATTGATCCGCGCCGGTGGCGCGCCGGAAGGGGCGAGCGGGGCGACATCGCCATCATCGCCGCCATCGTCATGCCCATCATGATCCTGGCGCTGGCCTTCGGCATCGACATCGGCCATATGGCCTATGTACAGCGCAATCTGCAGAAGATCGCCGATATGGCGGCCATTGCGGGCGCGGAAGATATTTCCAACGCCTCGGCCCTGGCGACGGGCAACGCCGTCAAAAACGGGCTGCAGACGTCGTCCACGCAAATAACGGTCACTCCCGGCAACTGGAATCCGCAGATCGAGACGGGTCCCACCTATTTTTCCGCCGCCGTGCCACAAGGACATCAGGCCAATGCCGTACAGGTGCAATTGTCCGAGAGCGTGCCGTATTTCTTTTTTATCGGGCCCGCGAAAACCGTGCAGGCGCAAGCCATCGCCTGGGTGCCCAATCCGGCGGCGGGGTTCTCCCTGTCCAGCACCTTGCTCAAGGTCAGCGAACAGCAGTCTGCATTGCTGAATAGCCTGCTCGGGGGACTGCTGGGCATCCACAATCTGAACCTGGGCGTGGGGGCCTTCAACGGACTGTTGAACACCTCCGTGTCGCTGGGGCAGTTGGCGCAGTCCATCCGCGTGGGCACCGTGAACAACCTGCTGGACGCCAATCTGACCCTGCCCGGCTTGTTTACCGGCGCCCTGAAGGCCGTCGGAAACCAGGCGGCCGGGGGTGGCCTGCTGAGCACCCAGGGCGCCACCGGCGCCTTGCAAACATTGATCGGATCCACCACGGCACAGGGCACCATTCAGCTCAGCAACATACTCAAGCTCGGTCTGGCCGACAAAAACGCCGCCGCCAACGCGCAGGTCAACCTGCTCGACCTCGTCACCGCCTCGGCCATGCTGTCCAACCAGAAGCATTTCATCCAGATCCCCAGTCTCGGCGTGAACGTGCCGGGTGTCGCCAATATCGGACTGGGGCTGAACGTGATTTCACCTCCCTCCATCGCCTACGGTGAACCCGGCAGGGACGCCAGCGGACAGTGGCGTACCCAGGCCCATACCGCGCAGGTGGCGCTGTCCTTACAGATCCAGTTGTTGACGCTGCTCGGCGGCACCGGTGTCGTGAACATCCCCATCTATCTGGAAGTGGCGCCCGCCCAGGCGCATCTGACCAGCCTGACCTGCGGGACGCCGGTGTCCCAGTCTCAGGTCGGCATCGGCGCCAATACCGGCTTGCTCACGGCGGTCATCGGAACCCCCCTGCCCAACGCCCTGAACAATACGACCCAGTCCATCAACCAACTCACCCAGAACTTCCAGGGCGTGGATCTGGTGAACGTCCTTGGCCTGATTACGGTGCATCTGAACCATCCGCTCATCGTGCCGCTCAGTGCCCAGGGCTTGAACGGCTACCAGGAACTGAACTTCATCGGTACGCCTTCCCAGACCCAGGATGTGACGACCAACGCCCTGGGTTCCGCCGTGGCCCAGACGCTCCAGGCCCTGGAGACGGAACTGCAAAAACCCGGCGCCCTGACGGTTCATGCGCTCATTCTGAATTTGCCGGTGGGGCAGATCGTGGGCATGTTGCTGGGCATTCTGAACCCGGTGCTGCAGCCCATCCTCCAGGTGTTGAACGATTTGGTGGCGCCGCTCCTGAATCTGTTGGGCATTCAGGTTGGGCAGGCGGCGGTAAACTACAACGCCCTCAGTTGCGGCACCATCCCCCCGGTTCTGGTGTACTGATGAACATGATTCGTGTTTTGGTCTGGGAAGGACAGCATGATTTCGCCAAGCGTCTGGAACGCTGCCTGAGTCAACATTCCGACGCCGAGGTCATCCGCTACGATGACGAGGTGGATCATCCGTCCAGCACGGAAGGCATGGACGCGGATATCGTTTTCATCAGCACCACGGCGCTGCGGCGTTATGAAAAAAACCACCTCGCCTGGAAACGGATAGAGGGCATACCGGTCATCTGGGTGGGCAGCGGAGAACAGAGCATCTATGCGACGACGCCGCTATCCGAACGTGTCGTGTTGCCCGCCTATTTCAATTGCGCGAGTCTGTCTGCCGTACTGAAACACACGCTGCATGTGGTGACGCCGGGCGCAACAGACCGGCGGCTACCGGCGGATGACGCCGTCCCGCTCACGGAATTGCCCATGGCTAAAGACGGGGATTTCGTCTATCAGTCGCCCTGCATGCACCGCCTGGTGGGTAATGCCCGTCTTTATGGCGCATTGTCGGTGAATGTGCTGATCCGCGGTGCCAGCGGTACCGGCAAAGAATATGTCGCCCGTCTGGTGGCGGATTCCCACCCCGAGTACCGCTCTGGTCCCTTTGTGCCGGTGAACTGCGCGGCCATTCCCGATGCGCTTTTCGAGTCGCTTTTTTTCGGGCATGTCCGGGGCGCATTTACGGGCGCCGTACGCGATCACCTGGGTTTTTTGCGCGAGGCCAATAACGGTACCCTGTATCTGGACGAAATCGGTGACCTGCCTTTTTATCAGCAGGTGAAATTGTTGCGCGCGCTGGAGGACGGGGTGATCCACCCGGTGGGCAGCAACGAGACGATGCGGATCAATTTCCGCCTGGTCACCGCCACCAACCGGCCGCTCATCAACATGATCCGGGAAGGGACTTTCCGGCTGGATCTCTATCATCGCATCAGTGTGGTCGAGCTCTATATACCCACTCTGCAGGAACGTGGCGGGGACGAAAAGTGGCTGCTGTTCACCCACGCCTTCCGGGTGGCCCTGACAAAATTTTCCGACGAAGATATCGCCTCTCCGGAACTGCCGAACTGGCTCAAGGACTGGGTTTATACTTCCCAGTTTCCGGGTAACGTGCGTGAATTATTCAACCGGGCGGCGCGGCTTGCGGCCTTTTACCTTGGCCACGGGGCTTTGGAGCAGGCCGAATGCATGCATCTTTTGCGTGCCGGAGAAATCGACTGCGAAAGTTCCGAGGCCTGCACTCCGCCGGACTTTTCCAGCAGGGCGGAGGAGCGGAGCCAGGTCCTGGACGCGCTGGAAAAGAACCAGTGGCGCCGACTGGAAACGGCAGAGGCACTGGGCTGGAGCCGCAAAACGTTGTGGCTAAAAATGAAAAAATACGGACTATCTGGGTAACACCGAGCCGACGCACAGTCGGAACATCAGCAGCAGCGACAAAGATCAGTCGAACGACCGGTTTGCGGCCGCAAGGCCATTACGCGTTTTTACAGGGAGAAACAGGATGCGAGATATGGAAAAGCAAAACGGAAAACGGAGTATCCGGATGGCGGTATTCGCCGTCGTCATGGGTGTCTTGCCCTTCACCGGCGTGGCCCGGGCGGGCACTGACAGCAACAGTGCGTCGTCCGCACCCGTGGTGAGTACCCGGCAGGCCGTGCCGTCTACCGCGCCGGCGGAGGCCCCCGTACTGACTCAGCATGTGTTGCAGTTGATCAAGGAACACCGGTTGGTGGAGCTGCGGACCATCTATAACGGCCCTTTCGCGGCGGCCATGTTCTTTAATCCGAGTACGCTCAACTATACGGTCGTCCTGCTCAAGAACCATGATTTCTGGTGGGTTGGACAAACCGCCGACGGTCACAAGGCGGAAATGCTGTACACCAAACTGGCGACGCAAACCATACGGTTATCTGCCCCGGACATTGCGAAAATTCAGTTGGATGCGCGTATCGCGGTGGCGCGCAGCAGCCTGCTGGCACAACAAAAGCGCGAAGCGGAACTGGAGCAGCAGATATCCGCCCAGCAAAAGATCATGCAGGCGGGAACCGCGGCCCAGAGCCAGCTTCTCTCCGAAGCACAGGCGTTGAATTCCCAGCGCCAGGAACTGCAGCGCCAACTGGATCAAACCAATACCGCGATTGCCGGATTGCAGAGCAAGGCGCAGGAAGGCCCGTCTCTGGGTGATCTGCAAACGCTTCCCTCAGCGTCTGCTCCTGTCGGGACCACCCCCCACCAGAAGCCGAGGATTCAGGTGCGGGCTACTGCGCATCCATGACGGCGGAGGAAAACAATGGCGGCGCCACCGGGCCCGCCGCTCAAGGCAAGGCCGGTGGCATTGCCTCCAGCGGGCTACAATGCCTTGCGCTGATCGCCGGGTATTACCAGCGGCCGTGTAACGCCGAGCAGTTGGCGCGCGCTCTGGGCATGTCCGAACCCATTCTGCCTCTTGGCAAAATCATTCTGGCGGCCCGCGAAGTGCGTCTGGTGGCGAAGGCGGTTCACTTGAAATGGACGGATCTGGCCCGCCAGACGTATCCGGTGATGGCCGAGTTACGGGATGGCAATTACCTCGTGCTGGCCCGCTTCGAGAATAACCGCCTGGTCGCGGTGGATCCGCAGCGCGGTCAACTGATACTGGATGAAGCCACCCTCCACCAGGTCTGGACCGGACGGGTGTTGCTCATCAAGCCGCGCTTCGAGTGGAACGCGGCGGGGCAACGCTTCGGGTTGCGCTGGTTCATTCCCATCATTCTCAAATACCGGCAACCGGTCATCGAAGTCCTGGTGGCGGCTTTCGTGGTGCAGATGTTTGGTCTGGCCATGCCGTTGTTCATCCAGTTGGTGATCGACCGGGTGCTGGTCTATCACAGTCTGCCCACCCTGGACATTCTGGCGGTGGGGATGCTGGTGGTGATCGCCTTCGAAACCACCCTGAATGTGCTCAAAACGCTGATGATGACCCATACGACCAATCGTATCGACGTCACCCTCGGCGCACGTCTGTTCGCCCATGTGCTGCGTATCCCCATGCGCTATTTTGAATCCCGGACCGTCGGCTCGACCGTGGCGCGGGTGAGAGAACTGGAGGTGGTACGGCAGTTTCTGACCGGACCCACCCTCATGGCGTTCATCGACGTGTGGTTCGTTGGCATTTTCCTCGTCGTATTGTTCTTTTACAGTGTGCGCCTGACCCTGGTGGTGCTGGCCACCATTCCCTTCATGGTCGGCATATCCCTCCTGGTGTTTCCTATTCTGCGGCGGCTGTTGCAGGAGCGCTTCGACCGGGGCGCCGAAAACCAGTCTTTTCTGGTGGAGACCATCACCGGTATTCAGACGGTCAAGGCGCTGGCGGTGGAGTCCCGCATCTACCAGCGCTGGGAGCAGAGTCTGTCGCGCTATGTGATGGCTTCCTACCGCGTCGACCGTCTGGCCGGAATCACCGGCTCCCTGACGCAAATGATTCAACGGATGGGGACGCTGACGATTCTCTGGGTGGGGGTCAAACTCACCTTGTCCGGAGACATCAGTGTCGGCGAACTGATCGCCTTTCAGATGATCTCCGGCCAGGTGACCGGCCCCATCCTCCGTCTGGCGCAGTTGTGGCAGCATTTTCAGCAGGTCGGGGTTTCCGTGAG
>Ga0315298_1008948_pt1 | contig 12552 bp, 10 predicted proteins | sample WHS_1_MG_FD_203077 | JGI IMG/M metagenome (GOLD analysis project Ga0315298, IMG submission 203077) | Extremophilic microbial mat communities from Washburn Hot Springs, YNP, Wyoming, USA - WHS_1_MG | ecosystem: Environmental > Aquatic > Thermal springs > Hot (42-90C) | place: USA: Wyoming...
TTCGGCCCTCGGAAGCATCGAAAACAGCGCGTGCTACTGCCAATTTGCGGACAGGGAAATCTCGATACCAGAATGGGTGGCCCTCTTCAATACCGTGGCTGGATATGATTGGGACATAGATGAGATGATGAAGGCAGGCCGCCGAGTCTTTTATCTCCACCGACTGCTCAACTACCGCTACGGTTTGACGGCCAAGGACGACTCGCTTTCCGAGAGGCTGTTGCAGCCGGCCGTTGACGGCGCGCCGGAAGGAATAGAAATCAACTTTCAAGGCATGAAAGACAAGTTTTACGATCTTATGGGACTTGATCCGGTCAAAGGCGTACCTTCAAAGCAGGCGCTCCTCGACCACGATATGTCGGAGGAATACGCAGCGCTAGAGTCCATGTTCAAGTCGTGAGGCGTGAGATTGGGTATGCGTTGGACCAAAAGCGCTGAAGAAGCGATAGCCAAGGTACCATTTTTCGTAAGAAAAAGAGTCAGAAAAAAGATTGAAGCGGAAGCAGAGGCTGCGGCCGCCACAGAAGTGACGCTCGACCATGTCCACGCCGCAAAGCAGCATTTTCTGAAAAAAATGGAAGAAGATGTGCAGGGCTATCGTCTCGAGCATTGCTTCGGTTCAGGTGGTTGTCCCAATAGAATCCTCGACCAAAACGACTTTCCTCAAAGGATAGAGGAAATATTGAAGAAAAGGGATCTGAAATCTTTTCTCAAGTCAAAGGTCAACGGCCCACTCAAGTTTCATCACGAATTCGGCGTTTCTCTTGCTGATTGTCCGAACGCGTGTTCGAGACCTCAGATTGCTGATGTGGGCATAATCGCGGCCGCCGTCCCTGTCGTCGGCGCAAACGACTGCACCCACTGCGGGCTTTGCGCGGACGCATGCCAAGAGAAGGCCATTACAGTCGCCGAAGGAATGGACGCGCCTGTGATTGACGCAACCGCGTGCGTTTTTTGCGGTCAGTGCGTCAAAGCTTGCCCCAACGAGACGCTCGTGCGGGGCAAGGAAGGCTTCAGAATCATGATAGGAGGAAAGCTGGGGAGACGCCCGAGACTGGCGACTGAATTAAAGGGTATTTTTGCGCCCTCCGAAGCGCTGCAACTCCTTGAGAGAATCTTGGATTTCTACGTTTCGCACAACCAACAAGGGGAAAGGTTGGGTGAGATCGTGGAACGAGTGGGGGTTGAGAAAATCGCGCCTCTCGACGCGGCGTCGACAAAGTAGACGCGTATCGTGAGGCCCCTGTTACTGCCAGAAGCCGTACTGACTGTTGAAATGTCGTCGGAATGAGCTCTGCAGCGTGTATTCGTGGACGCTCTGGAAGACCGCTGACACGGCGAGGAAAGATTGTCTCTTGTTATAAGGGTCAGGCCCGAACGACGTAAGAGGCAGCAACTGAAGAATCTTCGTCTCTGGCCAAGATTTCTCGCTTCGCCCGAAATGACAGGAGTACGCCGTGAAGTAAATCGCGAAGAGGACAGAGGTCTCCCGCGTCGATTGAGGTAAGCTGAGATTGCCCCGTTGCGTTCGGCTCTGCGCAATGACAAAAAGGTTGTTGATGCGTCGATGCGGGCGAAGCAATCTGGCGATAAATTTCGAGGCCCCCTACATATTGCGCCGCAAGCGGCCTGAACTGCTTTCTCGCCTTTGTCACCTTTGGGGGGGCTGCCCTCGCCAAGCCACGCCTCAGTGATCAGGCCTTTTGACCACTCTTTTCTAGTTCGATCTTCTTGAGTTCCTTTCGCAGGATTTTCCCGACTGCGCTCTTGGGCAGCGAGTCAACAAACTCAACATACTTCGGCACCTTGTATTTCACGAGATTCTGGCGGCAATATTCGATGATTTCTTCCTCGGTAGCCGTCTCGCCAGGCTTCAACACCACGAAGGCTTTGATGCGCTCGCCGGAATATGCGTCAGGCACGCCTATCACGCACGCTTCCATTACTTTTGGGTGCGCGAAAAGCACTTCGTCCACATCTCTGGGATAGATGTTGAACCCGCCAGATATGATCATATCTTTTTTGCGATCGACGATGCTCAGGTACCCTTCCTCGTCCATCACCGCGATGTCTCCGGTCAGGAGCCATCCATCCCGGAAGGCAATGGCATTTTCTTCAGGGCGATTGATATAGCCGATCGTGACCTGGGGACCTTTGATGCAAAGCTCTCCAGGCTCGCCTATCGTGGTAATTTCTTTGTTGTAATCATCCACGTCCACGAGCTTGACGAGGGTGTTGGGAAGCGGGAGTCCTATGGTTCCGGGCTTGGTCTTGCCGCCGAAGGGGTTGATGGTTGCCACAGGCGACGTCTCCGTCAGTCCGTATCCCTCGCAGATCTGCGAACCGGTCAGTTGCTCGAATCGTTTTATGGTTTCAAGGGGGAGGGGCGCGCCGCCCGAGAAGCACCCTCTTAGGGAACTGATGTCGTATTTCTTGAGGTCGGGGAAATTGATCATGCCGTTGTACATTGTTGGCACCGCGGGCAGGTAGGTTGCCTTGTACTTGGAGATCGCCTCGAGCACGCTCTTGGGTTCGGGCTTTGGTACGAGCACATCCCCGTATCCGTAGAAGATGCCCATGTTCATCGCGGTCGTCATGCCAAAGGAATGGAAAAAGGGGAGGCATCCTACGACGGTCTCGCTTCCATCTTCGAATTCTGTGAACCACGCCCTTATTTGTTGCACGTTGCTGGACAGATTTGCGTGAGTCAACTGCACCCCTTTGGACACCCCGGTTGTTCCCCCAGTGTAAAGGAGAAACGCAGTATCTTCCCAGTTGGGCTTGTAAGGATCCGCAATAGGTTGATATTTCTTGATGAGGTCCATGAACTCATAGACGTCTGGGGCCGCAGGCGTCTTGAGATGCATACCCTTTCGGACAAACGGGAAGAGTTGTTTGAGGGGGAATGGCAGAAAGTCTCTGATGTGGCATGATATGATTTTGGTGATGCCTGTCTGATTACGGAGATTGATCATTCTTGGGACAAGCACGTCGAGGGACACGAGGTACTTCGAGCCCGAGTCGTTGTATTGGTGCTGGAGCTCCCTATCAGTGTAAAGCGGATTATTGAGGGCCACTATGGCGCCCGCCCTCAGAGCCCCGTAGCTCGCGACCACGGTCTGCACGATATTCGGCAGCAGCAGAGCCACTTTTTCACCAGGTTTGACTCCGAGCGCACGCAACGCCGCAGCGAACCGTGATACCATGTCGTCGAGCCGACTGAATGTGATGGTCGTTCCCTGGAAGAAGAGAGCAGGCCGTTCAGGAAATCGTTTTGCCGTTCTGGAGAGCGCCTCAGGCAGGGTAATTTTTTCAAACTCAATTTCCGCGGGTACTGATTTCACGTAGGATTTGAGCCATATCTTGTCCATAATGATCTCCTTATGTTAGGGAACAGAATGTGGTATGAAGGCAGCGGATTCGTTTTTATTTTAACATCAGTTTCGCGTTTTCCCCAAACAAAAAATAGGGGAGCTGCATGGAATAACTTTTATGTTGGCGGCCAAAGACAAAATTGCTTCGGTACGCTCACAACGACGTCTCTACGGCTTTCTCGTCGTGGCGGGGACGCCAGAGGCGACAAAGCAAGCTCAACTCGCATCGATAGAGAAGAAAAGCCTCTGTCGCATTGGCTGTTTTTTTCGAGAACTGCGATAGCCCCCCTGGCGCCATCGTGGGTGACTCCAATGAGCATATGGAAAATCATCATTCGTGAATTCCTGATTTTTGTCGGGTCGGTTTCGATTCTCCCTACGCTCGTTCTGGCGCTGTTGGCGCAGCAGCATTCGTGGAACATGTTGTTGTCAGGCGCGGTTCGCGAAGTCTTGTCGGGCGCCATTTATTCACATCAGGCGCCGCTTGGCTTATGGGTTCGCCTCTTGGCGCCCTATCTCTTGGTGCAGTCCATACGTGCGTGGTACTGGTCCCAGAGGAGCGTAGTTGGAATGAGGTGGGCGCACCTCTATTTTTCGTTGGTCTTTGCAGGGGTCGCTTTTTGGTCGCTCTCAGCGGCCTGGGACCTCTTTCATTTCATGACTGCACTCGGAGATATGCCGGCGGAGATAGGACAATTTCTTGAACTCGAGGGTTCGAATCTCGTGATCGGCCTCGCCGCAGTTTTTTTGACGGTCCATTGCGCGCGAATCTTCCTCAACCCTTCTCAAAGACGCGATTCGTCAGCCTAAACGATTCTCATTTTTTCGTTGATGATTTTAAGCATCGCGATGTTTTCGGAGTGACCGGTGCGTTTGGCAATGATCTTGCCGATAAAGGGTCGCCCGAGGAGATAGAAATCGCCGATAATGTCGAGGATCTTGTGTCTCACGAACTCGTCCGGAAACCGCAGAGGGGGATTGATCACCTTCTCATCGTCCAGAAGGACTACATTGGACAGGCGTCCTCCTCCGGCCAGCCCCATTTCGTCCATCATCCGCATGTCTTTCACAAATCCAAAGGTGCGCGCAGGAGCGATTTCTGTCTTGAACAGGTCGGGGCTCTCACATCTGAAGACCATGCGCATGGCGCCCACGGGCGGCGGATACTCCAGAAAGTAGTCTATTTCAAGGCAGTCTGACGGCTCGACGCGAAGGCTTTTTGAGCTGCCCGGCGCCATGGGCAGCTCCATGGGCTCTGCAATTCGGATAGGAGCGATCGTTTCGTCTTGAGTGATAATCTCGGCGCTTTCCACAAGACCGCAGAAATCCACGGCTGATCCATCCATAATGGGGACTTCGCCAGATATTTTTACCAGGAGATTGGTGAGCCCATACACGTGAAACACCGCCATGAGGTGTTCAATTGTCCGAGCCAGCAGCCCATTCTTTTTAAGACTGGTGCTGAAATCAGTGGACTCCACATACGACAGGAGAGCCGGCACGGTCCCTCCCGACGTGATGTGTCCAAAAACGATGCCAGTTGAAGGCGGCATCGGCGAGATCGTCAGACCGGTTTTCACCCCAGAATGCAGGCCTTGTCCGTACATCACAACGCGACCGCGCAGGGTTTTTTGGAGGTGCAGGTCGGCAGGCGCGGCGTGTTTCGCCAATGGTTGCCACGAAGCCTGCTGGCTGTTTTCGGCGATGAGAGGCGCCGAGTTCTGAGGACCGGCGACCGCGGCTGCGGAAAACGGAACCCGCTCTTGAACGTCAATAGACTGCGAATAGCCGTCTTTGGGTATGAGGAGATCATGTACCTGGATGTAAGGACCGGCCGCGGTCATGGCGACGTGCTCGATCAGTATCTTCAGTTCTTTGATATTTCCGGGCCAAGAGTATTCGCAAAGCCGCTTCATCGCCTCGTCATCCACGCCGACCAAATGCCGGTCAAATTCAGAAGCCGCTTCCTCGAGAAAATGCTGCACGAGCAGCGGCACATCTTCTCTGCGGTCTCTTAGGCTTGGGACGCGTATGGTCTTCTGCCCGAGCATGTCGGCAAGACGTTCAGGAAACCCATGGTGTTTCACCAGATCGCTCGGTTCCAGGAGGGACGTGCATATCAGCCGCAATCTGCTCCTCGAGTGAGGCGCGCCATTGTCGCAAGCTTGCGACCCAAACGAGAGTATCATTTCTGAAAACGTCTCATAAAGCGGTTCTTGCAACTTGTCCACCCTCACTAAGAGAAATGTTCCTGGACCCTTTCGAGCATTTTCGGCAAGCGGCAATCGAGTCCTGCATGCCAGCATCACATCTTCAATGTTTTCGGGGGAGAGTGTTCCGCACCGCAGTTTCACAAGTGTGTTGCGGTCCTTTCCTCCCTGATGATGCACCACCCGCGCAAGAAATTCTTTGCCTGTGCCCTTTTCGCCGATAAACCATACGTTGTAAGCGGCGTGTACCGCCTCATCCACCGCCTTTTTAAGCTCCTGGGCCAAATGCGATGTACCGATGATCAGGCCGGGATCGTTTGTGCGCGATTCACGCGTTCGTTTTGCCGTGGAACGTCCTGATATGGCCTTGTCAACGAGATGAAGCACATCCTCCAAGTTGAGGGGCTTTTCCAGGTAATCCGTGGCGCCCAACTTGATTGCCTTCACCGCTGTCTCGATCGTCCCATGTCCGCTCATCATCACAACAGCGCAGTCTGGGTCAATTCGCTTGATGGCCTTCAACGTCTGCATGCCATCGATCCCCGGAATCCATATATCCAGAAACACAACGTCCGGCGAATCGCTTTGCACTATGTGGATCGCTTCCTGTCCATCCCGCGCAGTAAGCACTTCGTGATTTTCGTCAGACAAAATTTCGGTGAGCGATTCGATAATTTGTTCTTGATCATCCACAACGAGAATGCGGCCTTTTTTCATGATAATTGCAGCCTATTTTTCCTTTCTTGCCGCCTTTGCAGCCCGCTCTACGGCGCGAAAAAGGTTCGCCTGCTGTCAACGATCAGACCCGAACGAAGAACGCCTTTGCGCCGAAGATTGTGTACATACCATATTCCCGCTTGAACTCAAGGACACTTTGAAGAAAAAGGACATTGAGGCTGTCGCGCACTGCCGTGAAAGGTTTCAACCCCGCGCAGAGATACGAGGAGCGGGGAGTTGCCAGTATAGCGTTCTTCAAAGTAAAAGCGCATTCGATGAGGGCTTGAATGCTTGATTAATAGTGCGTGATGGCCGCGTGGCCTTCGGTTCCTCGCAATGACAAGAGCCTCTCGCCGGCTATTGCGAGCGTAGCGCAGCAGTCTCGTGACAACTTTTGAGAATGACCATAAAACATCCTGCGCCGCTCATTTACGTAGGGTAAAGTCTTTTTTCTCTGGGTCCTGAGCCCTGACGAGATTCTCGATCACTACCATAAATGGCAAGCCGCTGAGGTCTTCGGGTATTCTCTTTCCCAAGAAAAAGATGGCGGGCGTCGAATCCAAGCCGAGTTCCAGACCCTGTTCGATGTCTTGGCGAATTTTTTTGTCTGCAGCCGAGTCTGCCTCCATCAATTTGCGGAACTCGCTTTCTCTGAGTCCTAATTGCGAAGCGAATACGAACCACGGCTTGCCCTTCAGGTCGGACTGATGAGCAAAAATGAGGTCCGCGTATTTCCAGTATTCGTCTGCCCCTCCCATGAGAAAAGCGGCGTAGGCCGCTCGAGCAGCCTCGCACGCGTAGGGATGAAGATTTTTCGACAATTTTTTGTTGCAGTCTGTGGAAAGGGGGAAATTTTTTAGAACCAGTCGCAAATGTTCTGCGTTGATATCCACCATGGCGTGGAGAAACAACTCTTTCCTTAGGCATACAGGGCATTGGAGGTCTGTGAACATGACGATAGCATATGGGGCCTGGGGCGACCCGTAGGAGGGATCTGCGGCGTCCACGGTCACATGGTAGGTCGGGGATGCTTGAATCATGGCTGTGGCGACGTCCGGGTTGTCACGGAGGTCGTTGTATTTTTGCGTGACCTTCGTCAAGACCAGCGACTTCTCCACCCATTGGGCGGCTGACATGACCGCAACCGCCGCGAGGACAGCCGAGGCGAGCAAGCAGATTGCCTCTGCTAGTGAAGCAGTTGACGGAGCTTCCAATTCTGGTTTTTTTCGCCGCATGACTGCAAGGCCGAAACTGAGGGCAGTGAGATTGACCACATGCACGACGATGCACCAGGTGCAGAGGAAATCCTCTTTAAAGATCATGAGATACGAGAAATAGGCGCTGAATGAGATGGCAAGGCAGAGATACGCGACGATGCTCGTAAATGCAATCTTTCTCAACCTGGGAATGCAAAGACCGTGAGCAGACAGCCAGAAGAGGATCACAAACCCGCATAATCCGACCACGGATGACGGAAAATACTCGAAGAGCATGGCCTCGGGCGTCTGCAACACCGCATCGCAGTTCACCAGCGCAGAGGGACGGCAAAGCGGCGATTCGGCGACCGCCCCTGATTCGACGGCCAAGAGCACATGGCGGTATGAGAGAAACCCTGTCGCAAAAATACCCACAAGCGAAGCGGCAAGGAATATCAGGAAGACAGCCGCGCCCAAAACAGGGGCAGTAGGATTCCGAGACGCCCCTGCCCTGCTTTCCCGCGGCGCCGCAGCAATGCTCATTTCGTGATCTCCTCGCAGCCATGGAAGGAGTCGGCTCGAAAAAAATGGGCGGAGCGCATGCCACGGATTGTCGGCCCCTGCTGGATCATTCTCCGATCATTTCTCCCAATCTTCTACGTCGGATCGACTAGGATCCAGAATGGTTACCTTGGAGTTTTTGAGCGCCAGCCATTTTTTACATTTTCTGCACTGAATACGCACCCCTGTCTTCTTCACCAGTTTTATCACAGGAATTCTGCAGTCGTCGCAAATGATCTCAGCGGTTTCTAATGAATCTAACGCGTAGGCCTCCCATATCTGGCCGCTTGCGGGTTCGATCTCCATGAGCTGCTTCACTGCTTCAACCATGGCGGCGGCGTCCGACGCCGAAAAACGTTCCTTGGCGCAGGTCTTCTCGATTGTCTCTACCAGGGCTTTGTAGCGTTTGCTCTGCGCATTGGGACGGAAAGGACCTCGTTTTTCCCGGGACGACTTCATTTGCGGGGGCTTGCGCGGCGCAGAGAACTTGGATCTCAGGCCCTTGAGTTTTTCCGGATAGGTTCTCACGTACCAGACGACGAAGATGAGGACCCAGATGCCGACTCCTATGATCAGTTCCATTTCCTTACGCTCTTATCATGTTCGGCGTCACGCGCAATCGAGACGGAAGCACTCGTGACCTTTGATTGTCGTCATGTATTGGCAGGCCAGGAACGGCTGCATGCTCTCGTGTTTCCATAAGCTGAGGAGGTTCTTTACTGTGGGCGACAATGTAACATTCACCTTTGAATACTGCAACCCGTTCATTGTTTACTCCTGAGATAGTTCCTAACCCATTGACTTTATCCGTTCTTTTCTATAATATAGCAAATGAGCATTATCGAGTCTAAAGAGTCAAGAAGCGGTTGAACTCGCGAGAGGCAGAACATGTTCTCTATTTTGTCATGGGGTAAGTCAAAATTATTACATCATCCTGCACCCCTCAGCGATAGGGTGACGGAATTCCAGATGATTGCTGAGGGCGCATGGGGCGGCTCCGTCAAAGAAGATGACATCCCCTGGGCCATCGTACTAGCTGAGGTTCATCAGCCTGAACCGCATACGGCGGCGCAACAGGGCGAAGCAGGCCTGGAATTGGGATTGCCAGCGCCTGTTCTTTTCGCGTTGTCGTTCCTTCTCGCTCTTGCGGTCTTCTGTTCAGTGGACTAGTCTGCTTGACAGTATGGCCTCTTCTTGCTACAAATCAACAGTCAATCTGTTCTAGCCTTACATATATCGTTAGACTTTCAAAAACAGGTCACAGCAGTAGGATGACCCGGGATGGCGTACTCCATGATTTCTTGCCCGAAGGATTGGTTAAGCACCTCGATGTGAGCGGTCTTGGTGCGTAATATAAACTGAAGAGGAGAAAATGCCGTGAGAGTCCTGGTATCGGACAACCTGTCGGAGTTGGGTGTGCAGATCTTTCGCGAGTCAGAGGGCATCGAAGTGGATGTGAAAGTCGGACTCAGCCCAGAGGAGCTGAAGGCCATCATCCACGAATATGACGCCCTTGCCATTAGGGGCGCGACCAAAGTAACGGAAGACATCATAGGAGCAGCCGAGAAACTCAAGGTAATTGGACGAGCCGGGACTGGTCTGGACAATGTCAACATTCCTGCGGCGTCTAAGCGAGGCATCGTGGTCATGAATACGCCCGGGGGCAACACAGTGACGACGGCAGAGCACGCATTGAGTATGCTCATGTCCCTCGCTCGGAACATCCCCCAGGCCGACCACTCGATGAAGCAAGGAAAATGGGAGAAAAAGAAATTTTCGGGGACCGAGGTATTCAATAAGACCCTCGGGATCATCGGCTTGGGAAAAATTGGGTCTGTGGTGGCGGATAGGGCAGCGGGATTAGGAATGAATGTGATTGCGTACGATCCATTCCTGTCTGAGGAACAAGCGAAGCAGATGGGCATCAAATTGGAATCGTTGGACAATGTTTTAGCTCAGTCACATTTCATTACCCTGCATGTGCCGTTGACCGACGAGACCCGAGGTCTCATAAATGCCGCAACGATCGCCAAGATGAGAGATGGCGTTCGAATCATTAATTGTTCTAGGGGCCCTGTGGTTAATGAAGACGATTTGGCGGATGCCATAGAATCCGGCAAGGTGGCAGGCGCTGCCTTGGACGTCTATACCAAGGAGCCGCCTGGTTTGACGCGATTGATCTCATTGGACCGAGTCATATGCACGCCTCATCTCGGCGCCTCGACTAAGGAAGCCCAAGACAACGTCGCAATAGCGGTTGCAACGCAAATCAGAGACTATCTCCTGTACGGGACGATCAGGAACGCGGTGAATGCCCCTGCAGTATCGGGCGAGGCCCTCGAGAGACTCAAACCGTACCTAGATTTGGCGCAACGCCTCGGGTTGTTCCTTGGCCAAACCATTCAAACCGGCATCAAGAGCGTCGAGGCTCAGTACTGCGGCGAGGTGGCGGACATGGAACTCAAGCCGATCACTACCATTTTCCTGACCGGCCTGCTTACCCCCATCATGAAGGAAGACGTCAACCAGGTGAACGCGCCTATGGTTGCGGAGGAGCGGGGCATAGTAGTGTCAGAGACCAAGGTGAAGAAATCGGAGGATTTTGTCTCTTTGCTTCGCTACAAGGTCGCCACAGAGAGGCAGGATCATGTGGTGGAAGGTACGCTGTTCGGCAAGGCAGAGCCTCGAATGGTCACGTACGGCAGTTTTCGCGGCGAATTTGATTTATCAGGCGAACTTCTCCTTATTCGAGCCATCGACAAACCGGGCGTCATCGGCATGGTTGGGGCAACCCTTGGGGAAAATGGCATCAACATCTCCCACTTTCAATTCGCCCGTCAGAGGCAGGGAGGAGATGCGCTGCTGTTCCTCAACACGGACATGAAAACTGATCAAAAGACCATCGATCAACTTGCCGCGCTGGAGAATGTACTCTCGGTGAAGCGGCTCACCATATAGTCAAGGATCGGCAATGCTGAATATTAGAGATCTATCCCGACCGGAGCTTCCCAAGCAGGATAATTACGAACAGGCGCTCCGGTTGGGACTGGAAGCTCTTGAGCGAAAAGACCCTGGCAGGGTCGCAGCCAAGGCGGGTTGCGACTTCACACAAAGGACGCTCGTTGTTCCTCACCTCGACCGTTCCATCGCATTCGAACTTGATTCAAAAAAGTTTATCGTGCGAGAAACAGGAGAGGAGGCGCCAATTTGGCTGGCAATATTGGCCTTGCACTATTTGAACAACGCAGACGGTCAACCGCCAACTGGCGTGCTCAAGCATTTTAGGGAATTCAAGGAGGGACATTTTTACGAGCCCGCTTTCAATAGGAGAACAAAAGACATACTGGTGCAGGCGTTTGGGAACCGTCCCGAACTCATGACCAAGGCCGCGCTCAAACTGCGTGGCAAGCTGCTGGCTACAGGAGATGCGGCTGCCGAGCTCCCCTACTTCCCGTATATCCCTATTACGTGCATTCTATGGCGTGGCGACGATGAATTCCCCGCCGAAGCAAGCGTTTTATTCGACGAGACAGCCAATCTGTATTTCAGCGCTGAAGACATGGCGGTGGCTGGCCAGATGGCGGTGTTGGAACTGCTCAAATCTTCTCGAGACTGAGCTTCCTTCCGAAGATGACAATGCGCATAAGATGAAGAGGAAACAATCAGAAAGATCTTTGGAAGGTGAAAACAGATGAAGATAGCAGTGTCCGGCAAAGGGGGAGTAGGCAAAACCACGCTGAGCAGTTTACTGGCGAGATATTGGGCGCGTAAGGGCTACCGAGTTCTGGCCGTTGACGCAGACCCCGACGCAAATTTGGGATCAGCGCTCGGGATTGACACGACCGATCTCACCCCCATAGCCAAAATGGAAGACCTCATCCACGAACGGACCGGCACGCGACCAGGGACGGTGGGTGGTTTCTTTAAGATGAATCCCCGCGTGGACGATCTGCCAGAGGCGCTGAGCAAGGAAAAAGACGGCGTTCGGCTGTTGGTGATGGGGACGGTGAAGAAGGGCGGCGGAGGATGCATTTGCCCTGAGAGCGTGCTCCTGAAGGCCCTCATCAACCACCTTGTTCTGTATCAGAAAGACCTCGTCATTATGGACATGGAGGCTGGCATAGAACATCTCGGTCGCGGGACCGCGCAGGGCGTTGATCGTCTTGTCATCGTGGTGGAACCTGGTCGGCGGAGCCTGGAGACGGCAGTAAAAGTGAAACAATTGACGGCGGATATTGGTCTATCGAGGGTGGCGGCGGTGGGCAGTAAAGTTCACGACGCTTCGGAAGCCGAATACCTCGAAAAAAACCTCGAGAGCATCCCGCTCATCGGTATATTGCCCTATTCCAGGGAAATTGCCGTTGCGGACCTCGAGAACAGGCCACCGTCGCTCGATGATCCCGAGATCTTTCCCGCCATAGAGAAGATCGCGCGCGCCTTGGAGGAGCATCAGACGTCGCGCTAACAATAGTCACGTGACATGCTCGCGGCGTT